>Ga0209399_10001893_pt1 | contig 10510 bp, 11 predicted proteins | sample OV2TP3_FD_184130 | JGI IMG/M metagenome (GOLD analysis project Ga0209399, IMG submission 184130) | Hot spring microbial communities from Beatty, Nevada to study Microbial Dark Matter (Phase II) - OV2 TP3 (SPAdes) (version 3) | ecosystem: Environmental > Aquatic > Thermal springs > Hot (42-90C) ... | reverse complement strand
CCCTGGAGCGTGATTCCCAGGGCAATGACCATCGCATCGTGGGCGAACGTCTTGCCGTCGAGCACGACGGCGACAAACTCCTCGCCCTCCAGCCGGCGTTCGCTGAGTGTGCGCAGGTGGCGCGCGCTGGCCCGGATGAAGCGCCGGGAGATCGTCGAGGGGCGGAGGCCGAACGCGCCGGGGACGGCCTCGGCACACGCTTCGTAATTCCGACAGCTCAAGCCCAGCAGGATCTTCCGGAACAGCCCGCTATCAGCCGTGCGGGGCGTCTGCAACTGGTGATAGGTCGCCAAGGGGACCTCGGTGTTCTGCGACAGGTTGCGGAGCCGAGGATACGTGATCGGGAGTTTCTGGTCCGCCAAGTAGACGGCCCCCCTTTGGTGACTCCACCGGACGACGCCGGGCTGCCCGCCGACTCGACGATAGCGTTCACCGGCCAGCGCGACGACTTCCTCCTCCAGCGCCTCCGCCACGGCCTGGAGGCCCAACGGGATGAGGGCTTGAATCAGGGCCACCTTGCTCTCGATACTCGCAGTCCCCGGCACAGTGGCCAGGGTCCGACGCCCAACCTCTTTGACCTTGCCTTGTTCGCGAATCCGGAATACTCTTTTCATCGGAGCGGCTCCTTTCTCTTGGTGTGGGGTGGTGGTTGTCTCAGCAACGATCACTGCACCACACCGGAGCCGCTTCGTCAATTTTCAACTAAGCCTGGCACACCCTCCTTGACGCAATTAAGGCCCGCACCCGTAATCCGGGAAACTATAATCTATCTGGACGCAATTGTGCCCTCTTTACCCAAGAGGCCTTACGTGCCGGCGGCATTCCCGTGCCGGATTTAATTCGGCCTGATGCCTTAATTAATTACTTAGATCAATACAATGACAGAAGGCCGCAGTTGAGACAGGCACCATGAAGCGCATCATCAAGTGGTTTGCACTCTTTGGTGTGGTAATTCCAGTTTTATTGATGTTTACGCGGAGTATTGAGCTGTACATCAATGACAAGGCAGTCCCGTACTCGAACCTCTATGGGTTCTACTTATGGCCGTCCTCTTTCATGATGCTAGCTACACAGAACGCACCTGCCCCGAACACGATCGTGATTTTAGTGATCTCTATCCTCGCCAATGTCTTGCTGTACTCGATCATTGGCGTCATGGTCGGCGGAGCATGGAAAGTGCTGGGAAAACTAAGACGCTCAGAACGTTGAAGAATAACTACCGCACCGTCCAAGCCAGTGGAACTGAGCAAGCACTTATTTGAACTCGATCAAAGATATCCGGACCTCCCGAGGTTGAGGAAAAGCGGTATAAATACGGCCAACTACACTTGCGGTGTGGTGCCAGTGGGGTCAGACCTTGAAACTTTGAAATCTTGACTATCAGCGGGAGGGCGTCAAGCCCTCCCCTACCTGGAGCGCCCGTTGAGCTTATAGTGCAGGAAGCCCTGCGATGATCTTCCGGTACTCGGCTTCTGTGTAGGCTTTGACGGTAGTCGTCCGGACATTGCCCAACGAGCCGAGCGTCAGAACGAACTTCGCCAAGATCGCATCGTTGGGAACAGTAAGAATAAGGAGGATATCATAGGTCCCCTGGGTCATGTAGAATGCCTTCAGTTCGCCCCCCATGGCCTTGAGCGCCTTCTTGGCTGCATCCAGACGCTCCGGCGAGTGCTTCACTCGTCGGATTCCCTGGTCCGTCCAGTTGAGGTGAAGAATGTACGTGGACATGGTGGCCTCCCTCACTGTGGGTTGAACCCTCGGCTAGCTGCCGAGAGTGCCTTGACTCAGACGCATCCGGAGTTTCATGCCAAGTTGATCGGCGGCGCCGCCGAAGGCCGCCTCGCCTAAAGCTTTGGACGGATCGCCGTCCACAACGGTGAACGGGCCGCCGAAAGTAAAGTTGCGGTAGTAGAGGCGCGGATAGCTGATCCGGCCGACATAGTCCAGAGAGTCCGCGAGCACGTAATCATCCAGGCCGACTTCCGTCATCAGCACCAGACCCGATGAGACATCCACGAGCGCCGCGTCCATTCTGACATAGAGCTGGTACTCCATGATGGGCCAGAACCGCAGCTTCTGCGCGGACCGGGACGTGGCCACCACCACGATCACCTTCGTGAGGTTGCCCTCTCCGGCGATCGCCCGGACTCGTTCCAGACCCAGGCCGTGCAAGCCTCCCGCCGGAAGCGTGATCGAGGGAAAGATCCGCTGGATCGTAATATGCGGTGGCGCCTGCAGTTCCTTTTGCGCGCGTTGCGCCAATTTCTCCAGCATGTCTTTGGACGGCGCGGTGGGCTTGCCCAGTTCGTCCTCGGGGAGGGCCACGATCAGGCCAACGACCAGCGGCAGCGCGATCGGTTGCGGCTCCGCCTGAAGCGGTTGAAATCCGGCGAGGTATTCGGTGATGCGGGCGGACGGCGCTGCGCACCCGTTCAGGCTGAACAACATCACCATGGCTGTCGGCAAAAGACGCGTCTTCATAAGCCACCTCTCAGCTTGTTCAACGCCTCCAGCACGCGCGCGACTTCCTCACCGGTATTATAATGCACCAGCCCGAGCCGAAGCATGCCGCCGTTGGATTCGACTCCCAGGCGCTCGGTCAGGCTGAGCGCGTAGTAGTTGCCGTCCCAGGTGAACATGCCTTGATCGCCCAGGTAGCCCGCCAGCTCGCGCGGCCTGTACCCGGCAAGGCGCACGGCAACAGTCGGCGTGCGCTGATCGAAGCGCGCGGGGTCCGAAATCCCATAAAACGTGAGCCCTGGGATCTTCAGGAGGCCACCGATGAGCTGGTCGGCTAGGCCTCGTTCATATTCCCTGATCGCTGCCATGGCTGCCAGCAAGGCCGACCGGCGCTTTGCGGCGTTTGGTTCGACGCGCCGTCCCAGTTCGGCCAGGTAGTCAATTGCCGCCGCGACGCCCGCCAGTCCCTCGTGGTTGTGCGTCCCGGTCTCCCAGCGGTCGGGGCTCGCGTCGGATGCCGGACGGACCTTATACGGACGTAGGCGCGTGAGGTGCGCGCGCTTGCCGTAGAGCACGCCCATGTGGGGGGCGAAAAACTTGTACGGCGAGCAGGCCAGGAAGTCGCAGTCCAGGGCTCGGACATCAATAGGCCCGTGGGGCGCGTAGTGAACTCCGTCCACGAAGACTAAGGCGCCGGCGGCATGGGCCAGTCCCACGATTTCGGCCACATCATTGATCGTGCCGACCGCATTGGACGCCCAGCCGACGGCCACCAGCCTGGTGCGTGCGGTGATCTGCCGGGCCAGGTCGGCCATATTCAACGTGCAGTCCTTGACGTCAATGTCCACGACGCGCACGACGGCGCCTTGCTCCTCCAGGACACGCCACGGGGCGACGTTCGCGTCGTGGTCCAGCCTCGTGACGATGACCTCGTCGCCCGGTTGAAGCTCCCGCCCGATCGCGCGGCTGAGCGCGAAGGTCAGCGTGGTCATGTTGGGCCCGAAGACAATCTCATCGGGATCACAACCACACAAATCGGCCACGCCCGCGCGCGCCCCGGCGATGATCGCATCGGTGCGTTGGCTCGTGGCGAAGGCGCCATGGGTATTGGCATTGGAACGGGCGAGATAATCCCCGACCGCGTCTATGACCCGCTGGGGCACCTGAGTGCCGCCGGGCCCGTCCAGGAAGATGACCGGACGACCGTTCACTGTTTGCGCGAGAGCTGGAAATTGGGCGCGGATCCAGTCGAGGTGCGGGGTAAGGCCCATGATATTATCATACCGCAAAGGAGCGCCCATGTTTCGAAAAGTGCTGGTCCTGTTGTGCGGATTGGTCGCGCTGGGCGGCTGCCAATACATCCGTCCTGAGGCTGCTCCCCTCCCCCGCTACGCCTTCGACCTCAACGGTAACGGGAAGAATGATACGAACCTTGCGCTGCGTCCCTGCACGACCGCACCGGATGCGACGTGCCTCATTGTCACCTCGGAGGTGACGGCCGACAAAGAAGTCCTGCTCTCGGCAGGAAAGACTGGGTGCGCCGGTCAGGTCCAAGGACGGCGTGTGGAGGTGATCGGGGACCACGCCAACGATCCCTTGGAGGAAGTCGCGATCCTCTACTGCGAGAACGGCGCCACGGGGTCCCTGCCCGCGTTGGCGATCGTGGACGTGAGCGCCGGCCAAGTCGTGGCCCGCGCCGTCGCTCCCTCCGGCCAGCGCCACTCGTTCACCGATTACCCCCGAAACCCTGTGGGAAAGAAATATCCGTTTCTCGCCCCCTCGTACGGCGACGGCGACACCTCGTTCTACGGACAGGCCGTCTGGGGCTATCTCTGTCTGTACAAGCCCGACCGGCCGTCGGACCCGAAGTGCGGCACCGGCTTCACGGCGGTGAGCACCGCGCCGCAGGAACGGTTCTTTCGAGAAGCCGGCGGCTACCTTCAAGACCTCGATGCGGACGGATGGGAAGACATCACGCTCATCTTTCACGACCTGGTGCACACCGTCTCCACCCGGACGGCCGAGGGAATCGGGACGACGGCATACGACGTGGCGGCCGCCACCGAGCCGCGCTCGCCCAAGGGGTTCCATGCCGGGCGCAGCTACGGCACCCATGCCGCCTTCACGGGAACCGACGGCAAACTGCGGACGCTGATCGTGGGCGGGATGCCGGTGGGCGGATTCGAGAACGTCATGTGCAACGTGAGCTGGTTCGTCGCCGTGCTGGAGTCGTCGCCCGGACAGCCCAGCACGCGCACCTTGAGTTGGTCGCGGTTCTACGGGTTCAACTCCGCCACGTTCAGCGAGATCAATCCCGCTTACGCGGAGGACCCTCGCGCCAAGGTGTCGCGGCCGGCCGACCACCAAAACGGCTGTATCCATTCGTTCTCGGACGCACGCAGCGTGATGGACCGGGAGCACGTCGTCATCTTCAACTACTTTCGCGAGGACGCCCCGCTGAGTGGCTGCCTCAAGGAGCAATACCGGCTCTATCTGGCGCCCGCCTGGACGCCGGACAAGCAGCGGGCGTGGCAAGCGTGCATCGCCGGCAATCTGCAATCCCCCGGCACGTGGAACATGCGGGTGCTGCGGGAGCGCGATGGGACGCCGCTCTTCAGCAGCCTGAATGTCTACGTGTGGGGCGCGTCGAAGGACCTGTTGCCGAGCGGCGAACTGGTCTATCTCGTGGAGATGCTCCCGGACACCCCGGTGCCGTTCGATCTGCGGGGACATCCGACCGGCCCCCTGCGCGTGCGCGCCCTCATCAACGGGGCGTGGAGCGAACGGGGAACACTTCCGGGCGCGGGACGACCGAGAATCCGCGCCGTTCCGGGAAGCGGATCGAGGGGACACGGCTCCTCTGAATCTTTTGCGGAACTGACGCTTGAGGATCTCGACGGAGACGGACTCAAGGAGCTGCAACTGGCCGATGGAACGTGGGTGGGTTATTCACCACGTGGGCACCAATTTGTGAACAAGACCCCCTAAGCCTCGGCCCCCTTACTCTGCGGTGCGCAGCGTCAGGTTGAAACGGCACAGGCGTGAGCCGGGCTCGAAGTCTGGACCGGGCGGCTCCGGTTCCACGATCACGCTTTTTCGGTCCGCGCGAGGAATGTCCCTGAAAATCCGGTCCTTCTCAAGATAGGGGTCGCCGGCGAAATACATCTGCGTCGTCAGGGGATAGAAATTCCGCCGATGAATCGTGAAGTGGACGTGGGAAGGCCTGGTCCACATGAACCCCCCCGGGTACTGTCCCGGCATGATGGTTTTAAACAGGTAGCGGCCCTCTTGATCAGTGACGGACTTTCCCCAACCTTGAAAGTCCGGGTCAATCGGTGCCGGGTTGGTCCGATCGTCCGGATGGTTGTAGCGGCCGCTTGCGGACGCCTGCCAGATCTCCACCATCGCGCCTTCGATCGGGCGGCACTGCGCGTCCAGAACCTGGCCGCGGATGAAAATGACCTGTCCTTTGGCCCGTCCTGTTCTGCCCCGTACCTGCGTCAGATCATTGTCCTTATCGAGCTGGTCGGCCACCGGATAAAAGGGCCCCTCCGTCTGAGGAGGCGTGAGCAGGCAGACCGCTTGGACCGCCCGCCCCAACGCCGCCGAACCGGCCCAATACCCCGCTGCTCCCAGAACCGCGAACAAAGCCTGTCGTCGAGAGAACGGGGCGGCTGTTCTGGACATGTCACGCATGGACCTTGATGATCCAACCACCTCGGACCTTGTCGCTCTCTCTCCACTCGCCCACAAAGACGTCGCCCGTCGGCCCCTTGAACCGCTCCAACTGCACGTCGCCGTTCGAGTTGCTCCCCTCGCGATAGCGGTAATCGCCTTTATACCTGAGGCCGTCGGTTGAAACCGCGGTCAGCGTCACGGTATCGCCGTCCCGTTCCAGGTCAAGCACAAGCTTGGTATCGGAAAGCAGCCCTTCCGAGAATCTCTCTTCCTGCCAGTCACCGTCATATTTAAAGAGGGACCATCCGTCGGGCATAAGGATCTCCTAAGTCAAGAACGAGGCTCGGCTTTGTCTCGCGCCAGCGCCTGGGCGATCGCCTCTTTGGCGCCCCGTCTGATGGGATCTCCGTGGTCCGGGCAGAGGGTCTCGAAGCGCAGGTCCAGTAGATGGCGCACGCTCTCACGGGTGCGCGCCGGCTCGTCCTGATATTCATCGGGCACAAAGGCGAGGCCCTCGCCGCCCCCATTTGTCAGGAGGTCCGCGCAGAAAACCGCGCCCCCGTCCCGATCAAGATAGAACGAGTAATGGGACTCGGTCGGACCGGGCGTGTGGACCGCCACAAGACCTCCCGGCAGACGGTCGCCGGCTTTGTACCAGCGGTCCGGCGTCTCCTCGAAGTCCACGCCGCCCTCCGGCGCGTACACCAAGACCTTTAATTCCCTCCGGTAACGCCAAGCGGACCGCTCATGGCACGACCCCGTCAGACAGATCGCCTCCACCGGACCGAGCTGTTTGAGGTCCCGGCCACTCATCGGAAGCGGATCTATGAGGACGGCGCGGCCGTTTTCAATCACCACATAGCTGTCGCTTTCAAAGTCAATTCGATCGTCTTGGATGGTGAAGCGAGAGACACCAGCAAGGACCTCTCCAGCTCGCTCGGCAAATCCGCTGGGTTCCGGCATGCCGCCCTCCAGTGCAGTCGGCAAAAGTCTAGTCTAGTGAACCTGAAAGCGCAATTATGGCCATTCCTGAGCAGTGGTCAGCACTAGGGCACTGGCACGCACTGGGTCAGCACTGGGGTCAGGCCTTGATATCTTAACATTTCACGTTCAAAAAGATTATCAAGATATCAATCAAGATATCAAGGCCTGACCCCATTTCACTTCATTTCACCATTTCCCCCTCTTCAGAATATCCCCCTCAAGACAGGTACACCCCCTTGGGGTTGAATCGCTCGGTCCATGACGACAATGTCCGCAAGAAATCGGTCTAGGCCTTCTCTTAGCGCCTCACTGTTGAGCCGCTCCAGATCGGCGATCTCAAAAAAGATCACCTTCGAGGCTCCTTCTCCTCCCACCGTCGTGCGGACCGTACGGTTGTCGGTTGCATTGGAGAGGTTGATGACCAGACGATTGACAGCTTTCAGTTGAGTCCAGGCAAACCGAACCACCGCTTCGCTCCAATAGACCTCAATCCGGCCGGAGAGCACGACGTCGGCCGAACCAGGGACGACCCCCTCCCCCGCCTGTACACGGACCACCCGAAAGCCCACGAGTTTGAGGTAATCCGCCACGAACCCCGTAACCTGGTCTGCGGCGGAACCCTGGGCCGGAATGAGTTGATCCACGGTGGTCCCCACGTAATGCTGCCAGCGGCCGATCACGGCCTTGTCGCTCCGCATATCCTCGAATGGAAGCACCGCCACTCGTACATTTCGCACTTTCGTCGTGGTAGGAATCGAATCTGCCGTGACAGATATGGGGATCGTTTGCCCGGGTCCGCCGCATCCCACAACCGCAAGGACCAGCGTTCCCACCGTCAGCAGCCACACGTTCGACCTCATAAGTCACCTCCGTCTTGCATGAGTTCATGCTTACGACCTCACAGAGGCTCGCGGTGCGTCGCATCCTCTCGGCCCATCAAGCTTCGGAGCGCGCGCAAGATCTCCCCAGGTCGTGGAGGACATCCGGGCACTTTCACGTCCACGGGAACGTGACGTTCGACAGGGCCGGCGACCGCGTAACTGCCCCTGAACATTCCGCAGTCACAGGCGCAGTCGCCGAGCGCGATGACCAGTTTCGGATCGGGCGTCGTGCGGTATACGTCCTTCAGCGCCCTTTCCATGTTGACCGTCACCGGGCCTGTCACCACCAGCGCGTCGGCGTGACGAGGGGACGCAGCGATGTGTATTCCGAACCGCTCCGCGTCGTAGACCGGGTTCATGAGCGCATTCATCTCCATCTCGCACCCGTTGCACGAGCCGGTGTCCACTTCCCTGATGACGAGCGATCGTCGAAAACGCTGAGCCTTCGCAGCGGACTCGCTGGTGACGCTGGGCACCGGTGCCATGGACTCGCCATACCGACCCGTCACGACCCCCGTTCTCAGGCTTTTTTTCAGAATACGAAACATCAGCCGCCTCTCTTCCTCCCTGAAAAGTTGTCACCGGCCCGTCAGTGAGACAGACTCCCATGTCACCGCTCCATTGCGGCTTCGAAAAAGCCCGCCTCCATTGGTCCCCACATACAACAGGGCCGGCGACGCCTGGCTTATTGCCAGAGACAAAACGTTGCGATTCGTTAAACCGTCATTCCGAGGCTCCCAGGTCAATCCTCCATCTTGTGACTTGAAGATTCCTGCGCGTCCCCCCACATAGAGGATCTCCGGATGTGCGGGATCGAGGCCGATGGCGCTGATGAACTGATCGGAGAGATCCGCACCAATCCGGTTCCACAAGCGCCCCCCATCGACGGTTTTGTAAAGCCCATCGAGAGTGCCGGCATAGAGAGTCTCCTGGCGTTGCGGATCAACGGCAAGGGCCATCACGCCGAGGGCTCTCGAAGATGTGACGCGATGAGCCGGAATCAGCCCCGTATTGGCGGCCTGCCATGTTCGCGCCCCATCGGATGTCTTATAAATTCCGCTGCTGGTACCCGCATACATGATGAGAGGCCTGCCGGGATCCACGGCCAGAGTCGTAACCATAAGGACATCCGTGATGCCGGCCATACGCTTCCGCCAGTTCACCCCCCCGTCGCCCGACTCGAACACCCCCATCGCGGTCGCCAGGAACACGCGTGTTGGGGCCACCGGAACGAATACGACCTGCTGGACTTCGGCCGTCACCCGAACGTCATCCAGGCCGGTCCGTCGCGGCAGCCAATGCCGGCCTCCATCGTAACTCATGTACACACCGTCATCTTTGGTGCCGAGAAAAATCGTCGCCGAAGCCGTCGGATCTATCCCGAGAGCGAGGACACGCGACTGGCTCATGCCGGTGAAGATTCTATGCCACTCAACACCTCCGTCGAGCGTCTTGAGCACCGCGTTGTGAGTCACGACATAGAGGATGTTCGCTTCCATCGGATGGAGCGCAATAGCAACAACAGCCTCCCCGCTCCTACCACAGGCGGTCAGCATTGACAGAGCGGCAAGCCAGAAGATCGCAAAACAATTCCGCACCCACGGAGCGCCTGTCCAGACCCCTCCGTCACCCACCCTTCCCAACCACATTCCAGCCATGAACACCACTACAGATCAGTCCCTGCATACGAGAGGTTGAAGCTTTTATTGATCAGCGGGAAGTCCGGGATGATATTCCCCAGGACGGCGAATTGAATGGCCGGCCAGTTGACGAACGAGGGATCCCGCACCTTGCAACGGTGGATCATACCGTTCTGGCCGGCCATGACGAAATAGAGGATTTCTCCGCGCCAGCCTTCCACCGCCGAGAGCCCCCACGCTCCGGCGGTCGGTACGCGAGCCGGTGCGGCCATGATGGGACCCTGCGGGATCCGCGCGCGAACTTCTCTGATGAGCCGGACGGACTCGTGGATCTCGTCCATGCGGACGCGCAGCCGGGCCCGCACGTCGCCATAGTGGTAGATCGGCACCTTCAGCGTCAAATCGTTGTATGCCGCAAAGGGGTGGTCCCGTCGGACATCGCGGTTGATGTAGGACGCCCGCCCCACCACCCCCATCACGCCGTGATCCCTGGCAGTGCGTTCCTTGAGAACCCCGGTTGTCTCCAGTCTATCAGTGAGGGAGGCATTGGCGAAGATGATCGCTTCCAGTTCCGAGAAATCCTGCTCAATCCGGTCGATCTCGGCGACCACCACGTTGAAGCGGTCGGCATCAAGGTCAACGGCGGAACCGCCCACCTGGTTGACTCCCCGAAGGAACCGCGAACCGGCAAGGCCGTCGTTGAGTTGCATGATCCGCTCTTTCAGACGGCTGCAGTGTGCATGTGCCAGGGCATAGGCGGTGTCGTTGCAGATGGCGCCCACGTCGCCCAGGTGGTTGTGAAGCCGCTCCAGCTCCAAAAACAAGGTGCGCAGATAGCGGGCCCGCGGCGGCGCTTCGATGCCGATG
>Ga0209399_10001891_pt1 | contig 10512 bp, 12 predicted proteins | sample OV2TP3_FD_184130 | JGI IMG/M metagenome (GOLD analysis project Ga0209399, IMG submission 184130) | Hot spring microbial communities from Beatty, Nevada to study Microbial Dark Matter (Phase II) - OV2 TP3 (SPAdes) (version 3) | ecosystem: Environmental > Aquatic > Thermal springs > Hot (42-90C) ... | reverse complement strand
CCTATGATAGGGCCTGCAGCCCTTCTGGTCAAGCTCAACGGAGACCTATCAGACCGCAGCCCCCACGAAACTTTTGCCATTTTTCCGGGAGTGCACCCTGTGAGGGCAGACCTCCAGGGGACCGTGGCGAAACCGAGCCAGCACTCGGGCGGCGTGAGGTATAATTATCCGCCCTGGGTCGAGAGACCTGACCCGGCCCTCCCGGAGGTCTCCATCTCACCCACCCCCGGGCCGGCCTGCTACGAGGTCAGTTATCCCTCCTACGAAGGCGCCATCTGCGCGCAGGAGAGCCTGAGGTACATTCACCGGCTCGGCGTCCACAACATCCGCAACCACGTCCGGACGCTCACCGACCGCCTGCAGGAGGAACTGCCCGCCATCGGGTATCCCTCCATCACGCCCAGGGGGAACGAAAGCCCCATCGTGGCCTTTGTAGCCCAGGACCCTCCAGCCACGATGACGAAGCTCAGGAATGCCGGCGTCCACGTCGCAATGCGCTGGGGCAACAAGATGCGGATCTCGCCCTCCGTGTTCAACAATCAGGAGGACGTGGACCGTTTGCTGAAAGCGCTTTCGTGACCTTTTCCCTTGCAGCTTATTTCTCTACCGGCCGCTGAATTCCACGTCCCGGAAGACCAGGGTAGGGGTGCGGTAGCCGGACCAGGGGTTGGGGTCGTTGCCCACGGCCGCCAGGTTGTTCAGCAGGTCCAGGAAGTTGCCGGTGATGTTCATCTCGGAGACGGGCACGCTTAGACGGCCCCCCTCGATGCGGTGGCCGTGGAAGCCGAAGGAGAAGTCGCCGGTGGTGGCGTCCGCATTGCCCCCCAGCCAGGCGTTGACGTAGAAGCCCTCCCCCGCGTCGGCGACAAGGGCGTCGAGGGCCTTGTCGCCGGGGACAAAGACCAGGTTGGAGGGTCCGCCCGTGGTGGGCGTCCAGCCGAGCTTGCGGCCGTAGTAGGTGTCCACGTAATAGTTGCGCAGCGCGCCCTGCTCGATGACGGGCGTTGGCCGGGCGCTGATGCCCTCGCTGTCGTAGGGCCGGGAACTCAGGCCCCGGGGCAGCAGGGGCTCGTCCGTGAGGGTGAGCAGGGGGCTGGCGATCTGCTGACCCTTTTTCCCGGCCAGGAAGGAGCGGTTCTGCTGGATGGCCCCGGCGGACAGGACCCCTGTGATGCGACTGAGCAGGTTGCCGCCGGCCTCGGGGTCCACCACCAGGGTGGCGCGGGCGCTGGGGGCCTTGCGGCTGCCCAGGCGGTCCAGGGCGCGGCGGAGGGCCTCTGCGGCGGCGGTCTCCGGGGCGGGCAGGTCGGTCAGGTGGCGGGCGTTGACGTAGCGGTGGGCCTCAGGTCGTCGGCCGTCGCCTTCGTTCAGGGTGACGCTGCTGCCGTAGCTGACGTGGGCGCCGCCCCGGCTGCCCTCAAAGCCGTTGGAGCTGACCATGGCGGAGGATGAACTGCCAAAGCTGACCTGGCTGGTGGCGCTGATGACCCGGGCGTCGCCGTGGGCGACCGCATCCATGCCGCGCAGCCACCCCAGGCACAGGTCCCGGGGCAGGTCGCGCACGGCCGGGTCGTCCAGGTCCAGGTCGGCGGTGGACCGGTCGGCGTAGAGGGCCGGGTCCGGGATGGCGCGGTACGGGTCGGGCTGCAGGTGGCGGGTGAGGAGGACGGCGTCTTCGACGAAGCGGCGCACCTGCTCCGGGCGCAGGTCGGTGGTGCTGTGGCTGGAGTAGCGGCTGTCCACGTAGAGCCGCAGGTGCAACCCGCAGCTCGCGCTCTGCTGGACCTGTTCGACCTTGCCGTCACGGTAGGTGAAACGGGTGTTCTGGCTGCGGCTGACCGAGGCCACAGCGTCGTCGGCGCCGCTCTTCAGGGCCAGGTCTACGGCCATAGCCGATTGCTGGATGAGTTCGTCAGGCATTGACGCCTCCCACGGTAAGACTTTTGACCAGGACAGTGGGGATGCCCAGGGAGACGGGCACCCCCTGGCCGTTTTTGCCGCACGTCCAGCTGGACTCGTCCAGGCGGGCGTCGGCGGCGGCCATGGTGACGTTCTTGAGGGCCTCGGGGCCGTTGCCGATGATGTTGACATCTTTGATGGGGGCGGTGATCCTGCCGTTCTCGATCAGCCAGCCGTTCTTGACGTAAAAGGTGAAGTCGCCGGCGCCGATCTGCACCTGACCGTTGGTGAAGGTCTCGGCGATGATGCCCCGGCCCACGGCGGCGATGATCTCGTCGCGAGTGTGCGGCCCATCGAGCATGTAGGTGGACCGCATGCGCGGCATGGGGGTGTGTCGGAAGCTCTCGCGCCGGCCCGACCCGGTGGGCTTGACGCCGTAGTGCCGGGCGGAGATGCGGTCGTGCATGTAGCTGCGCAGCACGCCCCGCTCAATCAGGACGGTCCGCTCGGTCGGCGTGCCTTCGTCGTCCACGTTGAGGGCGCCGCGGTCGTTGGGCCGGGTGCCGTCGTCCACGATGGTGACGAAGTCCGGGGCCACCTTCTGGTTGAGCAGGGTGGCGTAGATGGACGTGCCCTTGCGGTTGTAGTCGGCCTCCAGGCCGTGCCCGATGGCCTCGTGCAGCAGGATACCGGACGCGCCGGCGGCCAGCACGACGGGCATTTCGCCAGCCGGGGGGCGCCGGGCATCGAAGAGGATGCGGGTGTTGTCCACGGCCCTGCGGCACAGGTCCCGGATGCGCTCGTCGGTAAACCAGCCGATGTCTTCGCGCCGGGCCACGGAGGCGCTGTGGCTCTGGCGCTTGCCGTTTTTGAGGAGCGTGACCTGGCAGGCGAGCATGGCCATGGGCCGGCGGTCGGCGCAGAAGACGCCGTCGCTGGTGGCCACGAGCACGCGCTGGTCGCTGTCGTTCCAGTAGATGGAGACCTTCTCCACGTCGGGTTCCATCTGGCGCGCCACGCCTTCGGCCTTCTGGAGCAGGGGCAGGCGCTCAGAGACGCCGACGGCCTCCCAGTCGCGACCCACGCCGTACCGGTCGGGCAGGTCCAGCGGTCGGATGGCCTGCGAAGGCGCGCCGGAGGCGCCGGAGGCGATGGCGGCGGCGGCGCGGGCGGCGGCGAGCATGGGGCCCAGGTCCAGGCTTTCGCTGAAGGCGTAGCCCACCTGGTCGCCCAGCACGGCGCGCACGCCCACGCCCTGTTCCACGCCGGTGCTGGCGCGGCTGACGAGGCCGTCTTCGAGGGCGATGGACACGCCCCGGGTGTGCTGGAAGTAGGCGTCGGAAAACTCCGCGCCACAGCTCATCGCCTCAGTCAGCACACGGCTGACAACGGCCTCGTCGATGCCGAACCAGACGCCGAAGGGGTGGTCCTGCAGGGTCATAGCGGGCATGGGAACTCCTTTCTCCCGAAAATTCAGGTCAGACCGTCGAACGGATCGGATACGCCCCGTACTCCCGGACCGCCTCCCGCATGGCCAGGTAGTTCTCCAGGCGCGTGCCGGGCTGCAGGACATTGCTCGTCGTCAGCACCAGCCCCCCGTTCCGGGCCGCGTGCCGGACGGCGTAGCGGACCTCCGCCCGGACCCGCTCCGCCGGACCCCGGATCAGCGTCTCGCAGTCCACCCCCCCGAACAGGCAGAGCCGGTCCCCGTAGCGGTCCTTGAGGGCACGCAGGTCCATCCCGATGCCTGGCTGGATGCCGTGCCAGCCGTCGATCCCGGCCTCCACGAAGTCGTCCAGGACCTCCCACAGGTTCCCGTCCGTGTGCTTGATGAAATACCCCCCCCGGCTGTGGACCGCCTCGCACTGGCGGATGAGGCCGGGCAGGATGAACTCCCGGAAGCGGTCCCTTCCCATCATGGGACCCCGGTTGTCCGAGTAGTCGTCCGTCGTCATGACCGCGTCCACGCCCGCGTCCAGCGCCGCATTCAGATAGGCGATGGAGCGGTTCACGTAGGCGTCGACGGCGCGCCGGACGAAATCCGGGTCCGTGACCATCCTGACGAGGAACTCCTCCATCCCCACCGTCAGGCCCCACGGAAAGGTGCCGTCCAGGGGGGATCGGAACACGATGAAGTGCGTCTCCTTCAGCTCCCGGACGACGCGCCGGACCGCGTCCAGCTCCGCCGGATCCACCCGGAAGGGGGCCTCCGGGTCAGGCAGGTCGTCGATCTTCATGTCGGGGTAATGGCTCCGCACGACGATGTTGCCCGCCTCCGGGTTAAATGTGACCTCCTCCCCCTGGGCGCCAACCCACGAGTGGGGGCCGGTCATCCGGGGCCGGGGGTAGTCCTTTTGGGCCGGCACGGCCGGGACCCGGACGTAGTCCCATTCCAGGGCGCGCGGGAGTTCGACGTGCGCGTCTCCATAGTCCCGGACAATCTCCTCGCGCCCCCCGTTCCAGAGGGCCTCCATCTCCCGCCAGCCCGCATTGAACAGCGTCGGACGCCCTAAAATCTGCTCCACGAGCGCCCCGTCCACCTGGTTCTCCCCGGTCGGGACCCGGTCCGGCTCGCGATGGCTCAGCGCGGCGATGACCCGCTCTCTCGGCTTCATACCCCTCAGTTCCTCCTCCTCTGCTCCTGATTCCTGATTCCTGTGATCATCTCGGCGCATCGGTGGCCGCTGACGACCGCGCTCTCGACGGTCGCCGGGAGGCCGGTGTCGGTCCAGTCGCCCGCGAGGAAGAGGTTCCTCACGGGCGATTGCTGTTTCGGGCGGACGACCCCGACCCCGGCGGAGAGGGTGGCCTCCCGCTCCTTGACGGCAAAGGCGCGGGTCACGCGCGCGTTCCGGGCCTCCGGGAAGAGGCGGCGGAGGTCGGCCACGGCCAGGCGGACCAGGTCCCGTTGCGGAAGGCGGATGTGCTGGCGGGCTGCGCTGATGACGAGGGCGACGTGGCCCCGGCCGGGGCTGTTGAGGATCATCGACCGGTTGAAGGCCCACTGGCACTCCGTGCCGAGGAGCCCGGCGAAGGGCTCGGCCATGACGGGCCGGTCGAACCAGACGTTGACGGAGACGATGGGGGAGGCGCGGAGGGCGCGCAGCGGGTCGGCCTGCGGCAGGAGGGGGATCAGGGCGGTGTGGGGGACAGCGGAGACAACGGCATCCGCGGTGAGGCGCGTCCCATCCCGGAGGGTCACGCCCTCGCACCGGTCGCCCTGTCGGTCGATGGCGGCGACGGGCGCGCCCAGGCGGACCTCCCCGCCCCGCTCCTCCACGTAGCGCCGGGCGGCATCGGTGTAGAGGTCGGAGAGGCCGACGACGGAGAGGCCGAGGCGGGCATCCTCGCGGCTCCCCATCAGGCCGTGGCGGAGGACGGCGGCGAGGCCCCCGGCGGAGGCCACGTCGGGGGACTCGTTCAACGTGGCCACAGTGAGGGGGGTCCAGAAGCTGGAGATGATCCCCTCGGATTGCCTGCGGCTGCGGAGCCACCCCGAGACGGTGAGGGCAGACCGGGCGCAGGGGTCGCCCACGGCGAGGTCGGCCATAACGTGGCGGAGGCGGAAGATGTCGCCGACGGAGACGGTGCTCAGGCTGGCGAGGCCCGCCAGCAGGTGGTAAGGGGCCGGGAGGCGGGGGCACTTCAGGGCCGTGCGCTGCGCGTCGGGGGTCCTAAAGTCCACGCGGAGGTCGGGCTGGAAGCGGAGATGGCGCTCGGTGCCGATGCGCGCGAGAAACCGGCGGGTCTCGCGGTAGCAGGCCATGAAGAGGTGCTGGCCGTTGTCCACGGTGTCGCCGGTGACTTCGTCCCGGAAGGAGTAGGCGCGGCCGCCGAGGCGCTTGCGGGCCTCGAGGAGCGCCACGCGGAGGCCCTGCTCCGCCAGGGCAGTCGCCGCGGACAGGCCGGCGAAGCCGCCGCCGATGATGAGTACGTCGGACATGAAAACGCGGTTCAAAGTTCAAGGTTCAAGGTTCAAGGTTCTAAACTTTGAACCTGTAACCTTCTAACCTTGAACTTTACTTTTAGCCCAGAGACCCAGGGCGATGCCGAACTTGCGCGGCGTGGAGAGGGCGACGCGCCGGGTGAAGACGTCGTGGGGCCGGCGCTCGATCTTCTCCAGGAGGCGATAGTAGATGTGGCCCATGATCTCGGCGGAGAAGAGGAGGGTCCGGTCCTCCCGGGGGAGGAGGGCGGCTGCGCGGGCGTAGTAGTCGCGCGCCCGGCCGCACTCGAAGGCCATCAGGGCGCGGAGGGCGTCGTTGCAGCGAGGGGCGCGGAGGTCGTCTTCGGTGACGCCAAACCGGAGGAGGTCCTCCCGCGGGAGGTAGATGCGGTCCTGCTCGGCGTCGGCCCGGAGGTCGCGCAGGATGTTGGTCAACTGGAGGGCGATGCCGAGGGAGACCGCGTAGTCGCGGGCGCGGGGGTTCGTGTAGCCGAAGATCTCGATGCAGATCAGGCCGATGACGGCGGCCACGCGGTAGCAGTACTCGTAGAGGGCCTCAAAGGTCTCGTAGCGTCGGGTGGTCAGGTCCATCTCGACGCCGTCGATGAGGTCCCGGAAGAGCTGCTTCGGGATGGGGAACTGCCGGAGGGCCTCGGCCAGCCGGCGCGTGATGGGGTGGAGCGGCCTCCCGTCGTAACAGGCGTCCAGCTCCGCCCGCCAGCGGGCCAGGCTCTCCGAGGGATCGCCCTCCGCGCGGGCGTCCACCAGGTCGTCCGTGTGGCGGCTGAAGGCGTAGGCGGCGAAGATCGCCTCCCGCTTGGGCCTCGGCAGGAAGACGAAGGCGTAGTAGAAGTTCGTCTTCGCGCGCCGGGTCAGGTTGTGGCAGTAGGTGAGGAAGGACATAACACGTGGTTCGTGATTCGTGATCCGTGACCTGTGACCCGTGACCCGTTTTCCCGGTTCACGGTACCCGGTTCACGGTACCCGGATTTACGATCTCCTGTCTTTAAACCTCCACGCCCGGTAGAGAAGGGCGATCTTGTCGCGGGCCGTGAGGGCCGGACGACGGTTGAACACGTCGCAGCCGGCGGACTCGATCCGGTCCAGGATGCGCATGCCGCCCAGCAAGGTCAGGCGGAGTTCATAGGAGAGACGGCGATAAGCAGACCCCTCTCCCCCCAACCCTCTCTCCCCCGATGGGAGAGAGGGGGAGAAGACGTCCGCTGTTTGGGGTTTGGAAAGAGGCTCGCGGACCAGCGGAAGACCCCGGTGGAAAAGGTCCCGCGTGCGGGCGACCTCAAAGCGGAGGAGCCGGACGAACGCCGGGGTCGTGTGTCCCAGGAACAGGTCTTCCTCCGAGACGCCGAACTGTTCCATGTCGGCCTGGGGGAGGTAGATGCGGTCCTTGCGGAGGTCCACGGCGATGTCCTGCCAGAAATTGGTCAGCTGCAGAGCGGTGCAGATGCAATCGGACCAGGCGGCCAGGTCAGGGTCGCGCAGGCCGAACAGGCCGAGGACGACCCGGCCCACAGGGTTGGCGGAGTAGCGGCAGTAGTGGAGCAGGTCGTCGAAGGTGGGGTGACGACGGGTCGTGACGTCCATCCGGAAGGCGGTCAGGAGGTCGCGCAGGGGTTGCGCGGGGAGGTTGCGGCGTTGGATCGTGTCGCCGAGGGCGACGAAGACGGGGTGCGCGGTCTCGTCTTTGAGACAGGCGCTTAGCAGGGCCTCCCACTCGCTCAGGCGGTCGAGGCGCTCCCCCTCGTAGGCGGCCTCGTCCGCAAAATCGTCGGCGGCGCGGGCGAAGGCGTAGACGGCGCAGACGTGCGGACGGAGGGCCGCCGGGAGGAGCCGGGAGGCCACGGGGAAGTTCTCGTAGTGGGCGCGGGTGATCCGCTCGCAGTGGGCGTAGGCCTCCGCCACGGTCGGTCGGGCAGAAGGGAGCTCGCGCCGGGCGCGGGTGTGGGTGCCGGGCTGAGACATAGGACTCCAAATTTACAGAAGGAATCTCACGGAGACAAGGACTTTTAGCGGGTAGGGGTCCGTCTGCGCCTGAGAGAATCCCCTTGACTTCACCGCCGGGGGACTTTAATTTACTGCACGTTTCAGATATTCAGACATACAGGAGACCATAGCCATGAAAGACCAACAACTCCTTGAGCGAATCACTCTCAATCCCAAAGTCATGGTTGGAAAGCCCGTCATCAAAGGGACACGTTTGACAGTGGAATATATTCTTAGTCTGCTGGCCCATGGCGCATCGGTCGAGGAGATTCTGGAAGAATATGAAGGCCTGACTCAGGAAGATGTTCAGGCGTGTCTGCTGTTTGCCAAAAAATCTCTGGAAGACACGGCGTTCGTGCCGCTGAAGGTGGAGACGGCATAGATGCGCTTTCTGGTGGATGAATGCACAGGTCCGGCCGTAGGGCGCTGGCTGAGGAGGCAGAGGCACGAGGTCTTCTCAGTGTACGAAGAAGCGCGAGGGATGGACGACGAGGACATCATCCAGAAGGCATTTTCAGAAAACTGGATTCTAATCACCAACGACAAGGACTTTGGGGAAAAAGTTTATCGGGATCAAAGACCACACAGGGGTGTCATCTTTCTGCGTCTTGAAGACGAAAGGGCCGTCTGCAAGATTGACACGCTTCGACGGCTGCTTGAAGGTCATGCTGATCAATTGGCCGACCGCTTTGTAGTGGTCACGGAGACACAGGTCCGCTTTGCCCACACATAGGCGAGGGTGAAGGGCGTCGTACCCGAAAAAATCCGCTTGACTCCGCCGCCGGGGGGGCCTTAATTTACCGTCGTTTTCAGATCGTCAGACATAGCCGTTTCACGCATTCATTGTCGACACGTTGGGAGGGGCACAATGAATCAGGCTGCGCCTTGAGGAGAGCAGGAAGGCGCGGCCTTTTTCTTTTGACTGCTCGGCCCTTCTCAACTTTATGCTTGACACGGACATAGAGGATTGTCTATTATGTCAACGTGAGAGGTGAAGCGTGACAGTTCTCAGTCGAGGGGATGAACGATGGCGGAACAGACGACCATTCGAGCGGATCAGATCGAGGGGCTGGCGGACCTGATTCGGGAGCAGGTTCGGGCGGTGATCTACGAGTCCAAGCCCGTGTTGCAGGATGTGGAAGAACTCCGGCGTTCGCCTGCGGGGACCGTGATCCGTCTGGAGGAGCAGGTCAAGGCGCTGGATGCGAAGGTGGACCAGCGGTTCGACGCTCTGAAATCGGAGATGGACCAGCGGTTCGATGCCCTGGACCGGCGTTTTTCCCTCCTTCAATGGGTAGTCGTGTTGAACTTTTCCATGCTGGTTGCTGTGGCGGGCAAACTCTTTTTGATGAAGTAGCGCCTTTGCACTGAGAGCGCTTCAGAATATCGCGGGAGGGGGCACAACGAATCAGGCTGCGCCTTGAGGAGAGCAGAGAGGCGCGGCCTTTTCTTTTAACTGCTCGGCCCTTCTCAACTTTATGCTTGACACAGACATAGAGGATTGCCTATTATCTCAACGTGAAGGGTAAGGCGTGGCAGTTCTAAGTTGAGGCGATGGACCATGGCGGAACAGACGACCATTCGAGCGGACCAGATCGAGGGGCTGGCGGACCTGATTCGGGAGCAGGTTCGGGCGGTGATCTACGAGTCCAAGCCCGTCCTGCAGGACGTGGAAGAACTCCGGCGTTCGCCTGCGGGGACCGTGATCCGTCTCGAAGGCAAGGTCGAGCCCTGGATGAGAAGGTCGACAACCTGCGGTCGGAGATGGACCAGCGGTTCGACGCTCTGAAGTCGGAGATGAATCAGCGATTCTCGGACTTGAAGGACTCCATGGACCAGCAGTTCAGCACCGTGAAGTGGATCCTGGTGTTGATCTTTCCGATCTTGATTGCCGTCATTGGAAAGTTACTTTTGATGAAGTGACGTCCCTGTTTTGATAAATCGTTGTTGACACGTTGGGAGGGGCACAATGAATCAGGCTGCGCCTTGAGGAGAGCAGGAAGGCGCGGTCTTTTTCTTTTTTTAATGATGATCTGAGAGATTACAGATTGAAGGAGGAGAGCCATGGCACTGTTCGTTTATATTACCGACCAATGCAAGATGGATGCCAGAACGCATTCATACGAGGACCGAATAGGAAAATTTGCTCAGAGGATAGAGAAGGAGCAACACACAACACTGTTTGATAACTTCCCTCCCAACTACCTCAAAAAGAGATTTGAAAGACAGATTCGCTTATTGGCTGCAGAGCGCCGTATTGGTGAACACATAGTTGTTTGTTTTTATCGATTGCTGGTCCGTGGGAATGCAGAATACGAAAGCTTCATTGCAGACTCTAAGAGCTATGGTGAAATAAACTTGGCTCCTCTGGTGTCCGACGATCAACTGGCAGAATGGCTGGAAAGCAAAAGACAGGCTGAAACCATACCTGAAAAACCGAAGCCCACACCGGAAGAAAGCGGATACCTATGGAATGTATTCTCCCAGGAACAAGCAGGTCCGAATGAGGTTTTAATTTGTGAAACAGAAGATTGGGTGAAGTCAATCGGAGAAAAGCATCTACAAGATCGGACACTGTTCACCCGCGGTTCCTAATATCTGGCCTGTAGTGGCACATAATCTACTGTTAATTCTAAAGTAGAAATGGCTCCTTCCGATAGGCATGG
>Ga0209399_10001890_pt1 | contig 10516 bp, 7 predicted proteins | sample OV2TP3_FD_184130 | JGI IMG/M metagenome (GOLD analysis project Ga0209399, IMG submission 184130) | Hot spring microbial communities from Beatty, Nevada to study Microbial Dark Matter (Phase II) - OV2 TP3 (SPAdes) (version 3) | ecosystem: Environmental > Aquatic > Thermal springs > Hot (42-90C) ... | reverse complement strand
CGACCCGAGAATTTCGCAGAATGCCCCGAAGTTCATGATCCGCTTCACTTTGACTTTATACACGCGATGGACCTCGATGTCTTCCGTCAGCATCCGGATGCGCTCCAGGGCCCGCTGCGATTTCTCCGCGTCGTTGGACGCGATCGACACGACCCCGTCGTCCTCGATGTCGATCGTGGCCCCGGTCTCCTCAATGATCTTGCGAATCACCCGCCCGCCCGGCCCGATCACGTCGCGGATTTTTTCCGGGTTGATCTTCAACGTCGTGATCCGGGGAGCGTACATGGACAATTGCGGGCGCGGGCGGTCGATGGCCTGGGTCATCAGCTCCAGCACGTGCATCCGCGCCGGGTGGGATTGCGCCAGGATCTGGCGAATCAGCTCGAGGCTCAATCCCTCCGACAGCTTCACGTCGATCTGGAGGGCCGTCGTGCCCAGTTGCGTGCCGGCGATTTTAAAATCCATGTCGCCCACGTGATCCTCCAGGCCTGAGATGTCCGTGAGGATCGCCGTCCGATCGCCTTCCTTGACCAGCCCCATGGCCACGCCGCTCACCGCGGCTTTGACCGGCACCCCGGCATCCATCAGCGAGAGGCTGCCGGCGCACACCGTCGCCATGCTGGAAGACCCGTTGGATTCGAGGATGTCCGACACGACCCGGATGGTGTACGGAAACTGCTCTTTCGAGGGAATCATCGGCTCCAGGGCGCGCTCGGCGAGGGCTCCGTGGCCGATCTCTCGGCGGCCCGGTCCCCGCAACGGACGCACCTCGCCGACGCTGAATGGCGGAAAGTTATAGTGCAGCATGAAGCGCTTGTACGATTCGCCTTCGAGGGCTTCGATGAGCTGCTCATCATCGCTGGTCCCCAGCGTCGTGACGGTCAAGCTTTGGGTTTCGCCGCGCGTAAACAGCGCGGAGCCGTGCGTGCGCGGCAGCACCCCGACGTCGCAGCGAATCTCCCGCAGCTGCGTATAGGCCCGCCCGTCGATGCGCAGGTTGCGATCCAGAATCGCGCGGCGCGCGACGTCTCGCTCGACGGCCTCAACGGCCAACGCAACATCCTCGGCCAGCGTCTCATCGGCCGCAAACCGCTCCATCGTCCGGGTCTTGAGATCCGCCAGCGCCAGGTGCCGCTCGGCTTTCTTCTTCGGCTCGTTGATCTGAGCCAGCTCCGGCGCCATGAAGGCTCGCACCTGCTCCAGCACATCGGCCTGAGGCTTGCGAGTCTGAAAATTGGGATTTTTCGGCTTGCCGGCTTTGGCGACCAGCTCTTCTTGGAGGGCGATCATCGTCTTCAGGTGTTGCCATCCGAACGCGATCGCTTCCACCAGCTGCTGCTCAGGGACCTCCTTCATGCCGGCCTCAATCATCGTGATGCCGTGGCGGGTCCCGGCCATCACCAGGTCGATGGTGCTGTGCTTGAGCTGCTGGTACGTCGGGTTCAGGATAAACCGACCCTCCACCCAGCCCACCCGCACCGCGCCTAACGCATCCGGGAATGGAATCGAGGACAAGCGCAACGCACAGGAAGCCCCCAAGACCGCCAGGACATCGGGATCATATTCCCCGTCGGAGGAGAGCACCGACGCCATCACCTGCAGCTCATGCAGAAACCCCTTCGGAAACAGCGGGCGAATGGGCCGATCCATCAGGCGCGCCGTCAGGATCTCTTTCTCCGTCGGCCGGCCTTCCCGCTTGAAAAATCCCCCGGGAATCTTCCCCGCGGCATAGGTCTTCTCGCGGTAATCGCACGTCAAGGGGACGATATCGATCCGCTCCGCCAGCGTCAGGCTGGCCACCGCCGTCACGAGCACCACCGTGCCGCCTTGCTGCACGATAACCGAGCCATCGGCCTGGCGAGCCCATGCCCCCGTTTCCAGCGAGAGGGTAGCGGCGTCGATTTGCGTCGAGGTCTTGGCGGTCATTGGTCCGCGTTCACCGACAAGCACTGAGGGACGTCATTTCCGAAGATGGAGGGCGTCGAGGAGATTCCGGTAGGCTTGTTCGTCGTGATGCTTGAGATATTCGAGCAGCCGGCGCCTGCGGCTCACCATTTTGAGGAGGCCTTGCCGCGAATTGAAATCTTTTTTATGAGTTTGAAAGTGCGCGGCGAGATGGTTGATGCGTTCGGTGAGCAGCGCGATTTGCACTTGAGGGGAGCCGGTGTCAGTCTCATGAATCCGAAACTGCTGAATCATCGGCTGGAGAGTTGCGGAAGCACTCATCGTCGTCGTGACACGCTCCGGTTTCTTCTTCGAAAATCGGCCGCCAGTATACGCCCTCCGTGTCTCGTCGTCAAGACAAAGAACCGTTAACCGCGCGGGTGCCTGTAAGCCGAGTTCTGTCCCCTCAAGCGGGGGATGGTCATCCATCTGGTCCTCGCCTTGCGGCAAGGCTCGTGCGACCTACCTCCCCAACCTGCTGCGATCCCGAGGCGGAACCGCAGCGATTTCGCGGGTCACGGTATCCCTCGCGCCGCCAGAGGCGACGCAATGGGGTTGGGCTGTTTGGTCTTGCTCCGCGTAGAGATTGCCGCGTTTCACCTCCCCCATCGGGGGAACTCGTCTCTGTGGCTCGCCCCAGCGGCTGCTGGGGTCCTGCTCGTGGCAGGAATCCTCTTCGTTCGCATCACTGCGGACGAAGGGAGGGGGGTTACCCCTCTACGCTACCCTCTGGAGCTCGGACTTTCCTCCCCCGTGCGCGCACGGAGGCGACCATCCGGCACCCTCGTGGTTAACGGTTCAATTATCAAAGAGAGCGTGATCCGCGGTCGCTGCCCCGGCTCTGCGGCTTTCGCGGCGCCTGCCGTCTTGCACCGCTTGCGCGGCGAGCCGATCGGCAGCCGTATTCTGCGTCCGCGGGATATGGACGACGCGACACTCCCGGAATCCCCGGATCAGATGCCGCGCGAGGTCATGCAGCAGCCTGAGCAACGCATCCCGGACCTTGTACTGGCCGTTGATCTGACGGGCGAGGAGCTCGCTATCCGTCTTGACCGTCACCGTCGTGTAGCCCTCCTGCAGGGCTTCCTGCAGCGCATAGATGAGTGCGAGATATTCCGCCACGTTATTCGTGGTCTCGCCAAGATAGTGCTTGAAGTGCCGAACAGGCCGGCTCTCCCCGTCGAGGCATACCACCCCGATGCCTGCCGGCCCCGGATTGCCTTGACTCGCCCCATCGATGAAGAGGTCACAGCTTCGAGTGGGCTTCATCGAAGTAGAGGATGCGATTGCAGTTTTCGCACGAGACGAGGGAAGTTTTCAAATAGACTTGGTTCACGACCTGCGGAGGCAACCGCCGATGGCACCCGCCGCAGGCATCGTTGAGCAACGGAACCAGCGCGAGGCCTTCCCGCAACTTGAGCACCTGCTCATAGATCACCAGCGCCGGCGCCGGCACATTGGTGACGACGGCGGCTCGTCGCCGCTCGGCCTCGGCAATCTGCTGCTCAATCGCGGCGATGTCACGCGCGATCTGCTCGCGCGCCACGGCGAATCGTCCCTGCTCCTGCGTCAATTGGGCCTGCTCGTGGTGCCGCGCCTTCGTCGCTTGCTCAATGGCGTCAAACGCCCCCAGGATGGTTTCCTCCAGCAGCGACTTATCCGCTTTCAACGTCTCGATCTCCCGCTGCATGGCCGTGTATTCTTTATTCGTTTTGACTTGAAACAACTGCCCCTGGAGCTTCTTGATGTGCTCCTCGCGGCTCTGCAGCTCCATCTCTTTCTCTTTTTGAGCCATCTGCAGCGCGGTGAGCCGCTCGCTGGCCGCCGTCAGCCGTTTTTCCTGAGCGTTGACCTGCGTAGTTGCCTGCTCGAGTTCGCGAGGTTTGTCGCGCTGTTGTCGACGAAGCCGGTACAGCTCCGTATCAATCGCTTGGATCTGCTTCAAGAGTTCAACTTGATCCGCCATGCCGAGAACATTGACCCCTCTCTTGGATTCGGAAGGACCTGGGCGGTAGAGGACTTGAACCTCTGACCTCATGCATGTGAGGCATGCGCTCTAACCAGCTGAGCTAACCGCCCGCGTCACTGCTCCACGCTGATTCCTTGAAAAGAAGTCGTGGTCCCAATTCCTCCAGTCCGAAAAGGAAATGATCATGGGCCGTGGAGGAATCGGCGCTTCCGCTCGCCTTCGGCTCGCTCCAGTCGCCACCCGCCGCTCCTGTGGAAGATCGGTGCTCCTGCTCGTCGCACCGATCTTCATCAAAAGAAGTCGCGGCTCCCTTCGATTCCTCCACTCCAATCCGCAAAAACCTATGGGCCGTGGAGGAATCGAACCTCCCACCAACTCGTTATGAGCGAGCTGCTCTGCCACTGAGCTACCGGCCCGTCGTCGGTGCCAAACGGGAAAGTGGAGTGCGAAACCCAGCGCTCCACTTTACACGGTTGACCTTCGCCTTTCCACTTTTCGATCAGATCACGTGGCTCTTTTCCTGCGAGAAGGTCAGCTCCAGAAAGTTGCGCAACCGACGGCTGCGCGTGGGATGACGCAGTTTCCGCAAGGCCTTCGCCTCGATCTGCCGGACGCGCTCCCGCGTCACGTTGAACAGCCGCCCCACCTCTTCCAGCGTGCGCGGCGAACCATCCTGCAACCCGAAGCGCAGCATGAGCACCTGGCGTTCGCGATCGGAGAGCGTCACCAGCACATCGCCAATCTGTTCCTTCAACATGCTGTAGGCTGTGGCGTTCGCCGGGGACACCGCGCGCTTATCCTCGATGAAATCGCCGAAGTGCGTGTCGCCGTCTTCGCCGATCGGGGTCTGCAAGGAAATCGGCTCCTGGGCGATCTTCAAAATCCCGCGCACTTTGTCGACGGGAATCCCGGTGGACCGCGCGATTTCCTCCGGGGCCGGCTCGCGGCCGGTTTCCTGCACGATGGCGCGCGAGACGCGGATGAGCTTGTTGATCGTTTCGGTCATGTGCACCGGGATGCGGATCGTGCGCGCTTGGTCCGCAATCGAGCGCGTGATCGCTTGGCGGATCCACCACGTGGCGTACGTGGAGAATTTGTAGCCGCGCTGATATTCAAATTTCTCCACCGCCTTCATGAGCCCGATGTTCCCCTCCTGGATGAGATCCAAGAAGGAGAGCCCGCGGTTCGTGTACTTCTTCGCGATGCTGACCACCAGCCGCAGGTTGGCTTCCACCAGCGCCTTCTTGGCCCGGGTATACTCGATTTCTTTCTGGTAGATCTCTTTGGTCGCCTGGCGCATCGCCTCGGGCGCCCGGCCAAGCCGTCGAAGCTGCTCCTGGCGTTGCTCGCGCAGCTGCCGCAGGCGGGTCGTCACTCCTCGCCGGCGAGAGCGCTTCGTCTGCTGCAGCTGCCGCTCCGTCAGGTCCAGGGCCCGGAGGTACTCCTCCACTTGCTCGATGATCCATTCGATCGCGAGAATCGTCAAATGGAACTGTTCGATCACGCGGTGGACCTTCGCCTTCCCTCGGACTTTTTTCAACCGCTTGCGCAGTTGGATGAGCTGCTCGACGAGCTCCTCCCGCTTGAGGTTGGGGTCATCCTTGGAATAATCCTCGGGGCTCAGCTCGCCCTCGATGAGCAAATCCGTCAAGCGAAGAATTTCGCGCTGGGCGATCGGCAGGTCCAACACCGCATCGCGGTAGGCGAACTCGGCCGCTTCAATCCGCTTGGCCAGCGTCAGCTCTTGCTCCCGCGTGAGCAGCGGAATCTGGCCCATCTGCCGCAAGTACATTTTCACGGGATCGTCGAGCTGGCCCACCTCGACGAGCTCCGCGGTCTCCTCCTCGCGCTGCTCCTTCTCTTCCCGCTCTTCCAAGCGGGAGCCGCTCGAGGGTTTATCGACAATCTCAATGTGCTCCTTGCCCAGGAGGGTGAGCAACTCATCGATCTCCTCGGGCGAGGCCACATCTTCGGGCAGCAAATTATTCAGCTCATCGTAGGTGAGCCGCCCTTTGTCCCGCCCCATCATGAGCACTTGCGCCAGCCGCTCGCTCATGGGCTTTCGCTTCGTCGTCTCAACCATCGGCATCTCCCTTCACGGCGGTTGGCCGTTGCTCAAATCGTTGCTGATATTCCACCAGCAGGCGGTGGACGGTCGCATGATCTTCGGCGAGTTGGGCCGTTCGAATCCGATCCTGCAAGAGGGCGAGCTCTCGCGTGCGAGTCTGCGCGCGCACACGCTGCAGGCATTCTTCGAAGGCTCGTTCCTGAGCCGTCACGGTCTGGGCCAAGGTCACCAGCGCCGTCACAGCGCCTCCCAGGCCTTCTTCCGTCAGCCGTGAAACCAGCTGGGCCGGCGTCGCGACACGACCGGCTGCCGTCTCTTCGTAGACGACGGAAAGAATCCGCCGCAGCATGGGATCGGCGATCTCATCGACGGGGAGATCGCGCTGGAGTCGCTGGGCTCGTGAAGGATCGTCCAGCACCAAGGCGATCAGCAGGCGCTCGGGACCCGTGGCCACGACCGGTGTCGTCGCATGGACAACCGTCGCGCTCATCGACGGTGAAGCCACCGTGCTGCGATCCTGAGCGCTGCGCGCAGCACTCGCCAGGCGCGACGTCACCTTCATCAGCTCCTGCGCCACCGCCTGCTCATCGAGACGCAGCCGCTGCGCGATCAGGCGCAGATACTCGCTGCGCAGCATCGCATCCGGCACCTTGGCAATCGTCGGCAGCACCCACTGCGCCGCCTGCACGCGATCCTCCATCGCCCCGGACGGATACCGCCGCAAGGCGCTGCGGATGAGAAACTCGCACAAATTGATAGCTTCGCGGAATAGCTGCTCCATCCAGGCTCGTCCGTGCGCTCGCAGCGCCTCATCCGGATCCATGCCCGGCGGCAGCTGCGCGACATGCACTTGCAGACCCAGCTCCACCAGCACGTCGATCCCCCGTCGCGTCGCCTCCTCCCCGGCCGCGTCCGCGTCGAAGGCCAAGATCACGCGCTCGGCGTAGCGCTTGAGCAGCCGCGCTTGGTCCACCGTGAACGCCGTTCCCAGCGGTGAAACGACATGGGAGAATCCGCCGTCGGCCAAGACCACGCAATCAAAATATCCCTCCACGATCACCGCGGTCTTCTCTCGAATGATGGCGTCCTTCGCTTGCGTCAGGCCGAAGAGATGACGGCCTTTGCTGTAGAGCGCCGTCTCCGGGCTATTGAGATATTTGGGTTCTTGCGCATCGAGGCTGCGCCCTCCAAAGCCGATCACGCGCTCGCGAAGATCGATAATCGGAAACATCAGCCGGTTGCGAAACCGATCATAGGCGCTTGAGGCGCCGCGCACCAGCAACCCGACGGCCTCCAGTTGCGCGGGCGTCGTCCCTTGCTTCGTCGCCGCACTCAGCAATCGCCTCCACCCTTCCGGGGCGAGCCCCAGGCGAAAGCGCTGGCGCGTCGGCTCGGAAACTCCGCGGTTCTGCGCATACGTTCGCGCCGCGCTTCCTTGGGAAGCGGCGAGCGTCCGTTCAAAGAATCGGCACGCCTGTTCCAGAAGGGCGCACAAGGCCTTGTGATCGGACTCGCTCGACGAGCGCTGGCGCTGCGGCAACGGCACGCCGACGTGCTCGGCGAGTTGTTGCACGGCCTCGGGAAACGTCACCCGGTCATGGAGCATGAGGAAACTGAAGATATTCCCTCCCACCCCGCACCCGAAGCAGTGGAAAATCTGCTTATCGCTGTTGATCATGAACGATGGCGTGCGTTCCTTATGAAAGGGGCAGTTCGCCTTAAAGTGCCGCCCGGAGCGCTTCAACGGCACATAGCGGCCGATGAATTCGGCCAAATCAATTCGGAGTTGGATTTCGTCAATTAAGGGTTCTGGAATTAACGGCATTGTAAGAACGGGTGCGCGGCTGAGGTTCCGTGCGGCCGATGCTCACACTCATCAGGAAGCCGCATCCTTTCACGACCCCCTCCGAGGCTTGCACGCGCGGGAAACGGTGGGGGATTACTCCGTGGCGACGACGACCGGCGGCATGAGATGTTCGCTGCGCTGCGTTGCGCCGGGAAAATAATCCGCGACTTGCTCGAGCGTTTGGCGGGCGACTCCAACCATCCGGGATCCCAGCAGCGAACGCGTTTCAACGCTGTCTCGCAGATACACGAATCCGCTTGAGGTCAACGCGACGAGCACAAACCCCGCCCACCACAGCCCTCGACCCGCCCCGATCAGCATCCCTATCCACCGGATCATCCAATGGATGGGTTCCCACTTGCCGATGATGGCGGTGAGTCGTCGGAAGACCGCTCGAGCCATGACGATCAAACTGAGAAAGAATGCCCAGAAGATGATATACTTCACAAGGACAGGGTCAACTGCTATCCGCTCTCGAATCCCGCGGCTGATGGCTTCCCCAAAGTTGATTGTGAGGGCCGTCATGCTGATCAGGACCGCTATATCGAGAAGCTCACTAAAAATGCCTCGTGAAAAACCTACATAACTTGCTCGAATAACAATAGTTACAATGATCAAATCGACCCAATTCGGCCATGTCGTTCCCATGACTTCAGCACGTCTCGATGCGTTCGGAAGTATACCATACGCTTCGTGAAGGCGTCAAGGTAGCGCTACCTTTTTTCTTTCATTTTAGTGGGGGATGTCGGGGGTTGTTGGAGTGCGGACGCGCACGGCGAGTTGCTAAATCGTTTAGCTGCCCCCGCGAAGCGTCGCTCGAATTTTGATAATGCGCAGCTCTTCCATCACCGCGTCGAATCGTTGCTCGATGGCATCGAATCTCTGAAGGATCCGCGTCTGATTTTTGAGAATCTCGTTCAGCTTTTTTTCAATCTCCGTCCGTTGCCGATCGTCTGAAGACGTTTTCGGGGCAGGACGGCTCGTGGAATGAGGCGGGGCGGCCGCTTGCGTTTCTTCGTCTTCATAGGCGCTGACGCCAGAGGGCAGACAGACGCTCCCGCTCAGCAGGCCGATCCCCATGGCCACAGTTCCCACTCGAATCCACGTGCGATGGAACGTTGACATCTCATCTCACCTCATGGCTCACGTGACGCATGGCTGGTGGTCGCGGTCATTCCTGGGCCGGCGCAGCCGCCGCAACGCTGTGTGGTGCGGAAACATTTTCCCCCATCAACTTCACCGTCAGAAAGATGAGCAGATCCTGACGCGCGGGATCGCTCGTCCCATACCGCTCCACGTGTTTGAACAGCAGGCCGATGACGGGAATATCCCCGAGGATGGGGACCTTCACCTCTTTCTTCTGCGTGGTCTCTTTGATCAGACCGCCGATCGCAATCGTGTCTCCGCTCGTAATCCGCACTTGGGTTTGCGCCGTCTGAATGGAGAATTCAGGCAGCGACACGGAGTTGCTGCTGCCGGTGTCATACGTGACTTTGCTGGCGAACGCGGTCACGTTCGGTTTGACTTCGACGACAATTTCGTTGTTCGGATTGACGTGAGGCGTCACCTCCAGCACCGTGCCGAGCGGTTTGGAGCTGTAGCCGCTGATGGTCGTGCGGCCTGTGGAGGGATCAATGCTGTAGTTCGGAATCGGGTACTCGGAGCCGATGTGGATTTTCGCGATTTGATTGTTGAGGGCGGAGATGCTCGGGTTCGAGACGATTTTCGTATCGGTCCGGCTTTGGAGAAAATTCAATACCATGGAAAACCCCGTGGAGGTCAACGTCCCGAACGTGAACGTCCCGCCGGCATCAGGAATTAACCCGGACCCGCCGCGGTAGTACTGGTTCTGGGTAAGCGTCCCGCTGCTCACCGTCCCGGCTTGAGTGATGAACGTGTGCCCAAGGCCGCCGAGCTCCTTGTTCCTCGGAAATGGAAACGTGGTCGGGGCCGTCGCAGAGGCAGCCGTCGCCGTGAAGCTATCCGACCAGTCGATGCCCAGCTTCTCATCTTTCGCCAGTTTCGTTTCCACCACCTTCGTCTCGATCAAAACCTGCGGCGTGCGCTGATCCAACCGCTCCACGACCCGCTTGATCTGAAAGAGGTTGGCTGGGATATCCGTCACGATCACGGTATTGGTGCGGTCATCGTACTTGACGCGACCCCGCTCAGAGAGCATCTCCTTGATGATGTCGGGAACTTCCTTCGCTTTGGCGTAATTCAGCGGGAAGACTTCCGTCGCGAGCGCTTCCTGCTCCAGCGCCTCGAGCGTCATGACGCGGACGATATGACCCTTGCGCTCATACGTAAACCCGTAGGTCCGCAGGATGATATCGAGCGCTTCCTCCCAGGGGACATTCGTCAACTTGATCGTCACCAACGCTTCCATGCTGGGACTCGGCACGATATCGACGCCGCTTTTGAGGGCAATGATCCGCAAGACTTGCCGGATATCGGCATCTTTAAAATCAATGCTGATGAGCCCGGCAGCCGAGGGCGCAGATGGCGGCGAGGCCTCGGAGGCGGCGGAGGATGGCGAAGGCTCCGGCATGGTGTCGGACGGCGAGACCGCAGTCGCTTCAGCCTCATATCCTGTCTCGGGGACCTGGGTGTCATCGATCGATCCCGAATCTGAGACCGTGGCGGCCTCGGTGGAGTCTTCCGATGAATCGGAGGCGCCATAGTCCGT
>Ga0209399_10001889_pt1 | contig 10517 bp, 11 predicted proteins | sample OV2TP3_FD_184130 | JGI IMG/M metagenome (GOLD analysis project Ga0209399, IMG submission 184130) | Hot spring microbial communities from Beatty, Nevada to study Microbial Dark Matter (Phase II) - OV2 TP3 (SPAdes) (version 3) | ecosystem: Environmental > Aquatic > Thermal springs > Hot (42-90C) ... | reverse complement strand
AAAACAAACCAACAAATTAAGATGGCTGGTTCATTATTCCGGCGGCAATACTATTTGGGACACATCTAATGCTGTTGTCGGTTATGGGGCCTTTGAACATTATGCCGTGGTTCATCAAAGAAGCGCGGGTGCTTCACCCAAGCCGGTCATGTATGTCAACGGCGTTTCTGTAAGTCTGACTTCACCAACTCCTTCTGGAACTATTGATAACGATTCCGGGACGAATATATACATTGGCATTTCAAATACGGGTGGTGTCAACGAGGCCGATGCCATATATGACGAATTGTTGGTCAACGCCGCCATATTGACTTCGACGGACATAAACGAGGTCATGGATTGCGGGCTGGATGGTTTGCAGTGTGCAGGAGCAACCTATTCGGGCCGGGGATTAGGTCGCGGTCTGGGCAGAGGGATCGTGCGATGAGAAAAATATTGATCCTGGTTTTGGTAATTCTTTTATTCCCGTTGCCGGTATATGCCCTTGAAGCGGTCCGGCAGAAAAATCAGGCCACTTATATCATGTTTCCTGCTGTGGATGCCGATGGCGATGCGGTTTCCGCAGCTGCGGGACTGGACAGCGAAATCGATACCTGGTCCGATGGGGTGGCTCCCAACGGTTTTGTGGATTGCACCAATGAAGCCACCGAGGTGGGAACTAACGGCGTTTATTATTTGAGCCTCACCGCGGCGGAGATGAACGCCGACTATGTCTACATTCAGGTTAAGACCACAACCACCGGCGCCAAGACACAGCACATCTTAATCCGTACTCTTGTCGGAGACCCGCTGAATCTGGCTACCACAGATGATGGCAGTGCGATCAATGTGACATCCGGAGCTGTCGACACAGTTACCGGCGTTACCAACGATGTGGGCATTACTCAGGCCGGGGCCGATAAAGTGTGGTCATCCACAACCAGATCCTTAACGGATAAGGACGGATTCCGGTTGTCAGCCGCCGGCGTTGACGATGTTTGGGATGAATTGACGACAGGGCATATTACGGCTGGCAGCTACGGGAAGCTGTTAACGGACAATATCAACGCCACGATCAGCAGCCGGTCGAGTCATTCGGCCGCGGATGTGTGGTCCGTGGCTACCCGCACCGTTACCGGGGGAACCATCAATACCAACAATGACAAGACTGGTTACAGCTTGACGCAAACTTTCCCAACGAATTTTTCATCCCTATCAATTGACTCAAGCGGCAGGGTTACTCCAACCCCGGTTGAATCCATGGTCCTTCATAGCGGCACAGCCCAGGCCGGCGCGGCTGGAAGCATTACGTTGGCTTCAGGGGCATCTTCAACCGATGATTTGTATAAGGGCATGCTTGTCAAGATTTATGGCGGGACTGGGGTGGGACAGGCACGCACCATAACTGCCTACAACGGAACGACAAAAGTTGCCACGGTAGCGTGGAGCTGGACTACCAATCCCGATTCAACATCGACCTACGCACTGATTGCTTCGGGAAATCCGTCCATTAACAGCAGTCTGCAGGTTTCAACCACTGCCAGCGATCCATGGGCGACAGCTCTGCCCGGATTATATGGAGCAGGAACAGCCGGTAAGATTCTCGGGGATAATTTAAACGCCACGGTATCTTCGAGATTAGCGGCAAGCGCCGCACCGACGAACTTCTCCAGCATGGCAATTACGGCCGGAGGAGCGGTTACGGTCGGGACGAATAACGACAAGACCGGTTATCGATTGAGCGCAGCTGGTGTGGACGACATCTGGGATGAAGCGCAAAGCGGTCATATCACCGCGGGAACTTTTGGAAAGTATCTCGATAAAGAAATTTCAGGAATTGACGATAACCCATGGGACAACGCCACAAGGACATTGACGGCATTTGGCTTCAGCATCGATCTCTCAGCAGGGGCGGTAGATGCCATCTGGGACGAAGGCCAAAGCGGCCATGTAACAGCGGGGACCTTCGGAAAATATTTGGATGAAGCGATATCGGGAATCGATGACAATCCCTGGGACAATGCGACCCGCACCATAACGGGCGGAACCATCACCACGAATAACGATAAAACCGGCTACAGCTTGACGCAATCGTTCCCGACGAATTTTGCCAGTTTGGCGATAGATACGAACGGCCGCATGGATTTAGGCAAATGGTTAGGCCTGGCTCCAAATGCTTTAATCAGCGGCCGTGTCGATGCAAACGCCTAGGTTGTCGGTGATAAGTCGGGATATTCATTGACCCAGGCGTTCCCGGCTAATTTTTCAGCAATGGCGATCACATTGGGCGGCGCTGTCACCGTGGGAACGAACAACGATAAGACAGGCTATTCGCTCACCTCGGCTGAACAAGATTTAATAGCCGATAAGATTTGGGATGAAGCCATCGCCGGTCATTTAACCGCCGGAACAACGGGCAATAAGTTAAACGCGGCCGGAAATGCCGGAGATCCATGGAGCATCACGCTTCCCGGATCCTATGGAGCTGGTACTGCTGGAAAAATATTATCCGATGTGAATAACGCCACCAATGGAACAACGGAAAACGGTTCATATACCGGCATTGAAAATATGATTCGCATTCACAGGTAAAAATTTTATGGAATACATTCAAGTCAATCAAGCTTTTACCGCGGTCTTTGCGATTCCGGAATCACAATCCGGGCACAATGTGACTTATGCCATTTACAAGGCGAGCGATGGTTCTCTTTTTGGTTCAGGTAATGCCAGTTTCGTAGCAGGAATCAACTGGAAGGTGATCTTTACTCCCACAGCTTATGAAACCTATGTGGTGCAGATCCATAACGTCACGTTAGATATCAAATACACCGAGAGCTTTAAAGCGGTCAGCAGTGTCTCCATGGCGGATGTGGTGATGTCAACGACGACCACGCCCGATACGCCAGAACAGATGCTGGCCAAAGTTGATCTGGCTATTTCAGCGAGGTTAAGCGGAGGCGCGGTGCAGTCCTATGCGATTGGCGGCCGGAACTTGGAATACATCACGTTAAAGGAATTAAGGGAGTTAAGGGCAGAGTTTCAGGAAATTATTGCCGCGAAAAAAGGCGGCGTGCGGAATTATGTAACCTTCACTAACCCGAAATAATATGGCAGAGACAAAAAATAAAAGTTTTACCGAAAGGTTAGATCGATTCATCGGGATATTTTTCCCGAAAATCGAATTTCAACGGCGCATGTATAGGATCGCGAATAATTTTGCTTTAAAAGGCAGTTATGCCGGAGCCAGCCGGGATAGGTTAAGAAATTCCTGGCTTCCTCAAGGCGGGTCTGCGGATGAAGATTTATTGGCTGATCTTCCGGATTTGCGAGAACGTAGCCGGGACTTGAGCCGCAATGATGGAGTGGCCGCTGGAATCATTTCAACGATGCTGTCCAATATCGTTGGCACAGGCATCACGCTCCAAAGCCGCATCGATAAAGAAAGCTTAGGTGTTTCTGAAGAGGAAGGAGCGGAATTTCAAAGGAAGATTGAACGCGCCTGGCAGAAATGGGAACCCTATGCCGATACGGCTGGGCGAATGAGTCTTTGGGAAATCCAAAGCTTGATTGAACGTCAAATTATCACAAATGGCGAATCTCTGATCGGCATTGAAATGGTTGATGAGCCGCAACGGCCTTATTTTTTGGCATTGAACGTGATCGAAGCCGATCGGTTAGGGACGCCTTCAGACAAAACTTCTAACAAAAGCATTCGTAAAGGGGTGGAATTGGGAAGCCGCGGCCAGCCGGTTGCTTACTGGATCTGTAAAACTCATCCTGGGGATGTAACTTACTCGAGGAAATCTCCTGATTCCAAAGAATATATCCGCTACGAAGCCTTTAACCAGTACGGTCGTCCTAATATTTTGCATTTGTATTGGGTGAAACGTCCCGGCCAAACCCGAGGCGAGCCGTTCTTTTCGCCGGTCTTAAATAAATTTAAAGACCTCGCGGATTACATGGAGGCCGAGCTTGTGGCGGCGCGGGTCGCGGCATGTTTTGCTCTCTTTATCAAGAAAACCAATGCGTTTGATACGGCGTTTAATCGGTCAAGCGGAACGGAAAACAACAAACGATTGGAAGAGATGGAACCAGGGATGATTGAGTATCTGAATCTCAATGAGGATATCACCAGTTTTAATCCGCAGCGTCCTGGCTCGCAGTTTGATCCGTTCGTTGATAAAGTTTTGAGATTTATCGGCGCGGGGTTGAACCTACCTTATGAGCTGGTGATTAAAGATTTTTCCAAAACAAACTATTCGAGTGCCCGGGCGGCCATTTTGGAAGCACGGAAGTTTTTCAAATGTGAACAGCAATGGATTTCAGAGAAATTTTGTCAGCCTATCTATGAGCTGTTTGTCGATGAATCTTACCTTCGAGGAGAATTTGAAGCCGTCAATTATTTTGAAAAACGCCTGGATTGGACCCGCGGCAAGTGGATTGCGCCTGGGTGGGGATATATCGACCCGGAAAAGGAGATCAATGCGGCCAGCGAATCCATTGTCAATAATCTTTCCACTTTGGCTGATGAATGCGCCGCTCACGGCCGCGATTGGGAAGAAGTCCTTGAACAGCGCCAGCGCGAGGAAACTAAAAGAAAAGAATTGGGGCTGTTAGATCCGAAGGAAAAAGAAAAGACTGATAAAGAACAAAATCCTCAAGAAGAAATGAAAGAGAGTTATTCATGAAAAAGATCAATGAATTATTTTTCTTAAGGCCATGGCTCATTAAAGAAGACATCTTAAATGTGATGGTTGAGGTCCTCGAGCGGCGCATCAAAGGCGAAAAATTATCTGAGGAAGACCTTGCCGCTAGAGTCGGCAGTGATAAAAGGGAAAACGGGTCATATGAGGTGATTAACGGAATTGCCAGGATCCCCATTTATGGAGTTATCGCCAAGCGAATGAATATGGTCAACAACATTTCCCAGCCTAGAGGGACATCGGTAGAGGAGATCAAAGGAGATTTTCTAAATGCGCTTAACGATTCTAAAGTTACCAAAATCCTTTTAGACGTGGACAGCCCGGGTGGCAGTGTTGATGGCATTGACGAACTTTCCGAGTTGATTTTCAATTCCCGCGGGAAAAAACCGATTATGGCTTACGGTGACGGTCAGATGTGCTCTGCCGCTTATTATATCGCTTCTGCCGCGGATCAAGTATATGCATCGAAGAGTTCAGAAGTTGGGTCGATTGGTGTTTATACCGTGATTAGAGATTTGTCCGTTGCAGAACACAATGCCGGGATAAAGACAGAGATCATCAAGGCTGGACGATATAAAGCGGCTGGTCATCCATCCAAAGGGATTTTATCCGATGAGGAACGGCAGGCTTATCAGGAAGAAGTAAATGCTTATTACGATCTTTTTGTTGAAGCGATTGGCCGCAATAGAAGTTTAACCAAGGATCGAGTTCTCAATATTGCCGATGGAAAAGTACTCATTGGGAAGAAGGCCTTAAATTCCGGACTGATTGATGGGATCGATTCCTTGGATTCTTTTTTTGATCATTCATCCAAATCTACAAACACAAAAATCAAAACAAGCGCCGAAGAACACGACGGTGTTTATATAGATTCGAATGAAGATAATTTGCAAAACGTAATTAAAGCCAAAAAGGAGGAGGAAAGAATGGAATTAACGCTGGAGGTGGTTAAAAGTGATCACAAATTGATCGCTGATCAGTTAGTAGCAGAGGGAAAGGCCGTTGGCCTTGAGGAGGGAAAGAAGCAGGGAGAGGAATCGGCAAAATCGGCAGAAAAGAATAGAATTTCGGGGATCATTAACTCCATGCCGCAAGGCATGGAAGCTTTAGCGTTGATTGCGATAAAAGATGGGCTGTCCCCGGAATCAGCCAAGGACAAATTTCTGGCAGAATTTAAATCTAAAACACCGCCGCCAGCGGGACTGGGTGGTGAAGAGATTGCCGTTCCTGCTAAAACTCATTTGGATCGCGCGACACAGCATGCACAGGAACATAAATGTTCGATGACCGAGGCTTTAAAGGCAACCGCATCGAAAAGAGCAAAATAACCAACTTAAAAATTAAGGAGGAAAAGAAATGAGTCAACAAAATGAAGGAATCAAAACTTTTACAGCGGGAGCGGATCTGGAAGCTTACCGCCGAGTGAAATTAAGCTCCGGCAATGTTGTTTATGCGGATGCAGGTGAAGCTTCAATCGGAATTACTCAACAGAAAGTGGCTAATGGTGAATCGGTGGCTGTTGCCTTGAAATCGGCATCCCGGACCTACAAGTTGACGGCGGCTGGTGCCATCAGCCAAGGAGCAACTTTTTATGGCGCCAATGCCGGTAAGATTCAGGCATCGGCGGCCGGTTCTCCGCAGGGAACTCTATTGGAAGCCTCAACTTCTGATGGGGAAATTGTTGAAGGCATCTTAAACGACGGTGAAGCCTCCTCAATTGATGGCGCAACAACGGCGATCGGCGATCCTGCGGTGAATGGCGCGGTTCCGATCCTTTTTGCCAAAGAAGGAATTACCGATGCCTCAACAGCGGTCAATATCGTTGCCTCTGCGCCGTTCAAATTCCGAATTTTGGATTGGTGGATCGTGTCTCGTGATGTGACCGCGGCTAACGTCAAGATCCAGAACGGCGCGTCTGACGCATCCGCCAATATTGCCAAAGGCACAACGAATGACGCCCTTGTCCGAGGCGGGACGATCGTTGCCGCTCAAAAGGATATCTTAGCGGCTGGCGCATTAAAAGTATTGGCGAGTGTAGCGGCCGCTTTTGATGTGTACGTTTTAGCCAGAAAAGTGAGCTAATCAAATTTTAACTTAAAAAAATCAAAAGGGAGGATAAGGAAATGCCAGAACAGCAAGGAACATACGCGAAACCAAGATTAGATTTGGGCGTTGCCCTCAAGGAGTTTATTGATAAGCAAGATGATTTCGTTGGAACGAAGATGCTGCCCATCTTCGAGACGATGAAAAAATCGGCGAATTTCCCGGCGATTACCCGTGAAAGTATTACCCGGGAAGCGGAAGTAAAACGCGCCCCGCGGGGCAATTACAACCGGGATACCTTCGCAACCAAGGACGTTCTGTTTGCCTGCCAGGAATATGGTCTGGAAGGGGTCTTGGATGATTCAGAAAGAAACCTCTACAAGAGCGACTTTGATGCGGAATTGCATACATCACAAATCATTCAACGTCGTCTCTTGCTAGCCCAGGAAAAACGGGTTTCGTCAGCGTGTTTTAATACAACGACGTTTACTGGTGCGGACCTTTATACGGATAATTCCGGAAATCCTTGGTCGGCCGTGGGCACGGATGTGATTACTCAAGTGCGTACCGCCCGTGAGAAGGTTCGAAAAAACTGCGGCATGGAACCCAATGCGATTGTCTTTAGCAAAACCAATTGGGATAGTCTGCTGGCCAACACCGGTATCAAGTCAGCCATTCAGTATGTCGCGAGACTTACGGAAGCCGAAATCGCCAATGCCTTGGCTGATATTCTTGGGATCCAAAAGATTCTGGTTGGGAAGGGCATCCTCAACAGCGCAAAAGAAGGGAAACCTTTTTCCGGCTCTGATGTTTGGACCGCTAATTATGCGCTGGTCGCGGTTGTGCCAAGCGAAGGACAGAATCTTTCTGATCCGGCCTTAGGACGGACATTTCTTTGGATTGAAGACAGTCCAGAGAATGTCACGGTCGAGGAGTATCGGGAAGAAGGCGTGCGCGGCGATGTTTTCCGGGTTCGTCATAACGTCCAGGAGCTGATCATTGACCCGTATTTTGGTCATTTGATGAAGGTTCGATAAAACGCTCAAGGATCTCCCGAGGGTCTTTAAGGCTCTCGGGAGAATTCTTCTTATGACACTCAAAGATCAATTAAAAGTTGATGCGGTTAACACTTTTCTAAACAGCGACGAATTCGCCGAGACGATTCAGTATACGCCCAAAGGCGGTTCTCCAAAAACCATCAAGGCGGTCATTAGTCGAAAACGCTTAGCTCCCGGCGGGGAAGAATCCGGACGTGTCTTGCAGGATCAGATTGAAATCCTGATTGCCAATGACCCCACGTATGGAGTTTCGTTAATCAACAAGGGAGGCGATGAAGTTCTCTTTCCTGAGGTCTTGGGCGGCATTGATGTCAATTTCGTTGTCGTAGACATACTGGGAGAGGATCAGGGGATGTGGCATCTCTTGGTGCAGAAATGAAATGGCCGAACTAACGACGGAAATCAACACAAAGAACTTGGAAACAGCGCTTCGGGTATTTCCCGAGGAGCTGAAATTCCAGCTGGCCGACGGCATGGATCATATCAGCAGAAAGTTTTTAAAGCAGTTTTATTAAACGCGCCTGCAGGGGCCTCCGGGGATTAAGGCGCGGTCACATGGCATCTTTACGCATTTCAGGCGGGCGTCTTTGGTTTCACAAACCATCGAGGGTATGGGCATGATTATTTTCTCGGATTCCAAGATATCGAAGCTCCATGAAGAAGGAGGAATCGTAAAGAATCCAGGCGGAGGAAAATTGGCGGTTCCTTTGTCAGCGCGTACCGAGCTTTTTACAGCGGACGGCCGGTTAAAGAAACGATATCGCCAGCCCAAGCTTTTGAAGAATGTTATTCCCATCAAGCTCAGGGGGAAAACGTTTTTGGCAAAAGTTCAGAAAAGACTGAGGAGCATTTTGCCCTTGTTCGTTTTAAAGAATCAAATTCGCATCCGGCCACGGCTGGGATTTTATAAAACCTGGGACGACATGCAAAACGAGCGGATCGATATCTTAAACAAATCGATTCAAAAGACATTGGATAAGGTCTGATATGCCTACCGTTAGGGAAAATATTTTGACGAATATCAAGACGACCTTGGAAACCATCACTGTCGCGAACGGTTATGTCAATACGATTGCCAGCGTGCAGAGGTGGGATAAACGCGGCAATGTGTTGCGGCAGGTCCCATGCATCGTGGTCAATGCCGGGCAGGAAGAAAAACAGATGTCACCCAATCCGTTATTCACTTGTAGATTATCCGTTTATCTCGATCTCTGGATCCGGCAGGATGAATCAGATTCTCAGCCAACGGATACATTATTAAGCAGTCTGCTTGGCGACATCGAAAAGGCGCTCATGGTCGACAACACCCGGGGAGGCTATGCGATAGACACCAACATCAAAAGCAATGTTCCTTTCGAAACGGTAGAGGGACAGCCGCACGCCGGGCTAACGATCGAGCTTGAAATTTTATATCAGCATAAACAATCCGATCCATCGGTTGCTGGATAACCAGTGGTGAGCGAATAGTCGAACCAGGAGGAGGTTTGAAATGCTAACACGAAAAAGACAGGTTGTTTCAAAGATTGAAGCTTCGGAAGGTGTGGCCGAAACACTGGCGGTTGCCGATGCCAAGACGCTGGCTTATAACCCTCGGATCAGTTTTGATCCCGAGATGTTCCCGCGCAATCCCGTAAGGCTCACCTTTACGAATATCGGCAAGGTTGTTGGAAAACGCCCGGGAGCTTTAAATTTTGGTCTGGAATTGCGGGGATCTGGTGTGGCGGCCACACCCCCGGACTGGGGCAAACACTTTCAAAACTGCGGATGCGGCGTCAGTCTTCTTAAATCGATTAATATCGGGGCCGTGACTGCCGGACCTTTTGTGCATGGCGAAACGATTACCGGCGGCACATCCGGAGGCAAGGGAAGGGTGATCATCAACACCGCCAATGGGGCGAGCGCCATTTATTATGTGGTCATTTCCGGAACGATTCAAAGCGGCGAAGTCATTACCGGCGGCACGTCAGGCGCAACAGCCACAACCTCATCATCCCCAACAACGATCGGTAACGTGATTGAGCCGATCACCGACAGTATCCCCAGCCAGACGATGTCCGGATACGAGGATGGAATCAGAAAATTGTTAAGAGGTTGCCGTGGGAAGTTCAAGATCAATTTCAAGAGCGGTGAGCCGGTCCTTGCCAATTTTGAATATATGGGTGTTGAGGCGGGCATCGCCGATGTTTCTTTGTTTACCAATCCTGTGTATGAAACGACCAAGCCGCCAGCCTTTCTCAACGCTTCGTTTTCTATGGACGCTTATGCGGCCAAGATCGCATCGCTTGAGATCAATCAGGAGAACAAATTGGCGCCCCGCGATGATGTCAATAATGACCGCGGCCTATTATCTTTCTTGATTACCGATCGGGACGTCAACGGCTCCTACGATCCGGAGGCGGTCCTTGTTGCGACTCATGATTTTCATTCCAGATGGTTCAGCGGAACGGAGATGGTCCTCGATACAGCCTGGGGAAGTGTGGCCGGTAACAAGTTTAGATTCTTTGCGCCTCGCGCTCAATACACAAAAGTGGAGGATGAGGAACGCGATGGCATTGCCGTTGCCAAAAGCTCTTTTGATTTAAACGGCAGTCTTTTGCCCGGCAATGATGAATGGGCATTACTGTGTCTTTAAAACCTTGAGTTTGGCACTTTTTCGGGCCTTTGGGCCGTATTTTCAGGTAGTTCTCGTCGAGAAAGCAATTTTGTGGTATCGAAAACCTGTTTTTGCGATCCG
>Ga0209399_10001886_pt1 | contig 10526 bp, 9 predicted proteins | sample OV2TP3_FD_184130 | JGI IMG/M metagenome (GOLD analysis project Ga0209399, IMG submission 184130) | Hot spring microbial communities from Beatty, Nevada to study Microbial Dark Matter (Phase II) - OV2 TP3 (SPAdes) (version 3) | ecosystem: Environmental > Aquatic > Thermal springs > Hot (42-90C) ... | reverse complement strand
AGCGGCGGTCGGCGACGGTGGCGGCGCGGTGCTTCTCCACCGCGGCGTGGATGCGGGCGTCGCTGGGGCCGGCGGCGAGGAGCGGCCCGCCCATGGGGGCGGAGGCGGCCAGGAGCGCGGCAGCGACCAGGGCGCGAGAAGCGCGCGGCTCGGTCATGGGCAGGGAAGGATAGCACCATCGCTGCCCTTCGGGAACGTCCCGGAAGCCCGACGGCATTAGCGCGCCTGGCGCGTTCTCTGCCGGCCTCCGTGGGCCGAACGGGCTCCCGGGATGCCCGGTGGAGCCCGCCTGACGCGGCGCGCGGGTGTGGTAGACTCGGGACAAACACGCCGTCGAACCGCCGCTCGCGCGGCTGCTCTACAAAACCGTCGAGGTTGGGCGCGAGATCTCGGTGGATCTCTACCGCGCCGTGGCCTGCGGCCTGCGGCCCGAGATCGGCGGCCGGAAGACCGTCAGCCTGGTGCACGTGCGGGATCTGGTCGAAGGGATCGTCCGCGCGGCCGAGGCCCAGGTGCGCGATCTGGAGGCCGGCGCGCGGAGGGAGGAGATCCAGGAGGCCGAAGCGCGCGCGGCCCGCGCCGATGCGCAGCTCAAGGACCTCCTGGCCGGCTCGCGCGCCCAGGAGATCGAGCAGGCGCGCGCGGCCGTCCGGAACGCGACGGCGACGCGCGAGTGGACGGAGCGCGATTTCCGCCGCGCCCAGGATCTCTACGCCAAGGAGCTGATCGCCGCGCAGGAGGTGGACCGGGCCAGGCGCGCGTACGAGGTCGCGGTCGCGGAGGAGACGAGCGCCCGCGAGCGGCAGGCACTCGTCGAGGCGGGGCCGCGCCCACACGAGATCGAGGCCGCGCGCGCCGAGCTTCGCGCCGCCCGCGAGCGGGTCGGGCTCCTCCGCGCCGGCCCCCGGGCCGACGCGCTTGCGGCCGCGCGCGCGCAGGTCGCCGAGGCGCGCGCCGCGCTGGCGCTCGCCCAGGCGCGGCTCGGCGAGACACGGCTCGTGTCCCCGATCACCGGGGTGGTCCTTCGGAAGAATCTGGAGGTCGGCGAGACGGCGAACCCGGGGGTCTCCATCCTCACGCTCATGGATCCCACGGACATGTGGCTCCGCGCGTACGTGCCGGAGACCGAGATCGGACGCATCCGCATCGGCCAGGCCGCGACGATCAGCGTCGACGCCTACCCCGGACGCCGGTTCTCCGCCACGATCACCGAGATCGCCTCCGAGGCCGAGTTCACGCCGAAGAACGTCCAGACCAGGAAGGAGCGCGTGAATCTCGTCTTCCGCGTGAAGCTGACGGTGAAGAACCCGGAGGGCGTCCTGAAGCCCGGCATGCCCGCCGACGCCTCGATCGCGCCCTGACCGTGGACGGCGGGGAGTTCGCGGTCCGGACGCGCGGCCTCACGAAGCGCTTCGGCAAGGTCCTGGCCGTCGATCACCTCGACCTCTCGGTCCGGCGCGGCGAGCTCTACGGCTTCCTCGGCCCGAACGGCGCGGGCAAGTCCACGACGCTCCGGATGCTCTGCGGCATCCTCGAGCCGAGCGAGGGCGAGGGGACCGTGCTCGGCATCGACCTCCGAAGGGATCCCGAGCGGGTGAAGTCGTCGATCGGCTACATGTCGCAGCGCTTCTCGCTTTACGACGATCTCACCGTCGACGAGAACCTCACGTTCTACTCGCGCGTCTACATGGTCCCGCGGGGCGAGCGGCGGCCCCGGATCGAGCGGATGCTGCGCCTCGCCGACCTGACCGGAAGGGAGCGGCAGCTCGCCGGGCAGCTCTCCGGCGGCTACCGGCAGCGCCTCGCCCTCACCTGCGCCCTGGTGCACGGGCCGGAGCTGATCTTCCTGGACGAGCCGACGGCCGGCGTCGATCCCGTCTCGCGGCGCACGTTCTGGGCTCTGATCCGCCGGCTCGCGGACGAGGGCACGACCATCCTCGTGACGACCCACTACATGGACGAGGCCGAGCTCTGCGACACGCTCGGCTTCATCTACCAGGGGCGGCTCATCGCGGAGGGCAGTCCCGGGCGGATCAAGGCGGAGGCGTTCACCGGTGGCGTGATCGAGCTGGAGGTCGACGACCTGCGCGCCGCCGCCGAGGCCCTGGCCGACTGGGACGCCGTGGAGGAGGTGGTCCGCATCGGGACCCGGCTCCGCGTCATCGTGGCGCCCGGCGGGCCCTCGGGCGACGGCATCGAAGCCCATCTCCGGGACCGCGGCGTCGCCGTCTCCTGGACGCGCGAGGTCGAGCCCTCGGTCGAGGATCTGTTCGTGTCCTTCGTGGACAAGGAGCGCAAAGCCCGCGTCCGCGAGCAGCTCCGCGCGCTGGGGGCCTGAGCGTGGGCAGCCGCCTCCACGGCATCATCGCCAAGGAGTTCATCCAGCTCTGGCGGGACCGCCTCGCCCTGACCCTGGCGCTCTTCATCCCCGTCGTGATGCTCTTCATCTTCGGCTGGGCGATCAACACCGACGTCAAGCACGTGCCCACGGCGGTGTTCGACCAGCCCGGCGAGGTGGAAGCGCGCAAGCTCCTCGAGGCGCTCGAGAACAGCCAGTATTTCGACGTGCGCCACTGGGCGCGGAGCCATCGCGACCTCACGCGAATGATCGACGACGGGACCGCGAAGGTGGGGGTCGTCATCCCGCCCGACTTCGGGCGCCAGCTCGCCCGTCGCGCGGCCTCGATCCAGATCATCGTGGACGCCTCCGACCCGATGGTCGCGACCTCCGCCATGAACGCGGCGACCTCCCTCGGCGCGACGCGGTCGCTCGAGGTGCTCGCTCAGACGGTGGAGGGGACCGCGCTCTCCCCACCGGTCGATTTCCGGGTACGCGCCTGGTACAACCCCGATCTCGTGTCGGCGATCTTCATCGTGCCAGGCCTCATCGGGGCCCTGCTCATGCAGACGACCGTGAGCGTGATGGCCATTTCCATCGTCCGCGAGCGCGAGCGGGGGACGCTCGAGGCGCTCGTGGTCAGCCCGATCCGCCGGTGGGAGCTGCTGGTCGGCAAGATCATCCCGAATCTGCTCGTGGCCTACGGCCAGATGACGATGGCGCTCCTGGTGGCTCGCTTCGGCTTCGACGTGCCGATTCGGGGGAGCCTCCTCCTGCTCTACGCGCTCTCGCTCCTGTTCATGTGGGGCACGCTCGGGGTCGGCATCTATCTCTCCGCGGCCGCGCGCACGGTGCCCCAGGCGATGCAGCTGGCGTTCATGACCTTCCTGCCCTCGGTCTACCTCTCCGGCCTCCTCTTTCCCATCGAGGGGATGCCCTGGGGGGCCCAGTACCTCGCGGCGATCATCCCGCTGACGTATTATCTGCGTGTGGTGCGCGGCATCGTCCTGAAGGGCATCGGACTCGAATACCTCTGGCCCGAGCTCCTGCCGCTGATCGTCTTCGGCGCCGTCGTCTTCACCCTGTCGATCCTCCGCTTCCGAAAGCAGTTAGACTGAAGTCCGGGCCATGGTGAGAGCGCTTCCGCTGCTCCTCCTGCTCCTCCTCGCGGCGCCCGCGTCCGCCGCGCCGCTCGCCCACCGCGAGGTCCTGCCGAACGGGATCGTCCTGCTCGTCGCCGAGCGGCCGGCCGTGCCCATCGTCGCGACGCGCGTGTTCCTCCGCGCGGGGGCGGCGTTCGAGCCACCCGATCGGGGCGGGCTGGCGAGTCTCACGGGGGCGCTCCTGACGCGCGGGACTGCCAGGCGCACCGGGCCCGAGATCGACTCGGCGATCGAGTTCGTCGGTGGAGGCCTCGAGGCGGGCGCCGGGCGCGACGGCCTCACCGCCTCGCTCGCCGTCCTCAAGCGCGATCTTGCGCTCGGCCTCGACCTCCTGGCCGAGGTGGTGCTGTCGCCGACGTTCCCCGAGGCCGAGCTCCGGCGCAAAGTCGCCGAGATCCAGGCGGCGATCAAGCGCTCCGAGGAAAGCCCGTCGACGCTCGCGGGGCGCGCGCTCACCAGGATGATCTTCCCCGGACACCCCTATGGGCGGCCGGTCGAGGGCACCCGCGAGTCCGTGGGGCGGCTCACGCGGGAGGACGTCCTGGCCTTCTATGGCGAGCACGCGCGCCCCGACACCGCGGTGATCGCCGTCGTCGGGGCGGTGACGATCGACGTGGCGCGGCGCGAGATCCTCGCGCGCTTCGGCGGCTGGACGCGGCCGTCGAGCCAACCGCCAGCCATCCCGCAGGCGCCCGGGACCCCGCCGCCGGGCTCGGAGGGGATCAAGCGCGAGCTCACGCAGGCGACGATCCTCCTGGGGCGCCAGGCCGTCCGCCAGAGCCATCCCGATTACTTCCCGCTCACGGTCGCCTCGTACGTCCTCGGCGGTGGCTCGACCTCGCGGCTCTACGCGCGGGTCCGCGAGGAAGGCGGTCTGGCCTACGCGGTCGGCAGCTACGTCAACCCGGGGCGGTACGGCGCCTCGTTCGTGGTGTCGGCGCAGACGCGCACCGCCGAGGTGCCGAAGGTGCTCGACACGATCCGCGCGGAGCTCACGCGGATGGCGCGCGAGCCGGTGTCCGAGCTCGAGCTCGCGCTCGCCAAGTCGTACCTGATCGGCAGCTTCCCGCTGCGCCTCGACACGTCGCGGAAGGTCACCGACTTCATCGTCGCGGTCGAGGTGCTCGGGCTCGGTCTCGACTACGCCGACCGCTACAAGGCGAGTATCGCCGGCGTCTCGGCGGCCGACGTCATGCGCGCCGCCGCGACCTACTTCGCGCCGGGCACGTTCTCCCGGGTCGTGGTGGGCGAGGCGCCGTGATCCGGCTGCTGGGGCTCCTGGCCCTGGCCCTCTTGATGCCGGTTGGAGGGGCGGCCGCGGTCTCCTTCACGCTCAGCGCGCGCGAGAAGAGCGAGGCGCTCGCTGTGGGGCAGCGGTCCGTGACGCGCGAGGGGTTCGACGCCGAGTGGCGGATCGTCAACGGGGCCGGGGAGAGCGTCACGGTGATCACGCCGTTCCACCGCCTCGTCCTCGCCGCGCGGCACGCCACGTTCAAGAACGAGCGCCTCAAGCCGGGCGATCCGGACAAGCTTCTCAAGGAGCAGGGGAACCGGCTGGTCCTCTGGGTGAGCCTCCACGGCGACCGCGAGGATTTCGCCCGCTACTACGAGCCGAAGCTGATCGCCGGGGATCTCGAGATCGCGCCGGCCTTCGTGCAGAACGAGCGGACGGCTGTTCGCACCGCCGCAGGCGTGTTCCGCGCGCACTGCGTGTACGGATTCCCCACCCGGGCGCTCGTCGGCAAGTCGCGCGTCGCGCTCGTCATCGGCGACGCCGACGGCCGCGACGTGGGCCGCTTCACCCTCGACTTAGCATCGATGCGCTGAGCCCGTGCGGACGCACGGCTGGGTCGGGCTCGGGCTCGTCGTCGTCGCCGAGGCCCTTCTGTTCGCCGGCGAGCCGACGGTCGCGCGCTGGTTCACCCCGGTCGTCTGGACCGGATACGTCCTGGCGCTGGATGGGCTCGTGGCGCGGCTCACCGGGCGCTCCTACCTGGCGGGCGCGCGTGGCGAGGGGGTGCTGGTCGCGCTCGCCTCGGTCGCCGTCTGGTGGCTCTTCGAGTGGTATAACGCGCCCCGCTTCTGGCGCGGCGGGCCCGACGCCGTCGGGCTCTGGTGGCAGTACCACGACCTGGAGCCGAACCCCTTCGTCCGACGCCTCGGCTACGACTGGGCGTTCGCGACGATCCTCCCCGCGCTCTTTCTCACTGCCGCGGCTCTGCGCGCGCGCGTCTTCCGCGGCTGCCGGGTCACGCCGTGGCGCCCCCATCCGCGGACCCTCGACCTCGCGGTCGTCGCCGGCGCCGTCGCCGTCGTCGTGCCGCTGCTCGTTCCCTCCGCGTGGCTCGTCCCCCTCGTGTGGACGGGCTTCATCCTCCTCCTCGAGCCGCTGAACTACCGGCGGGGTCGGCCCTCCTGGCTCCGCGACCTCGGCCAGGGCGACGCCTCGACCGTCCTGTCGCTCCTGGCGGCCGGCGCCCTGTGCGGCGTCCTCTGGGAGTTCTGGAACTACTGGGCGGCGACCAGGTGGACGTACACGGTGCCCTACCTCGGTGACGTGAAGGTCTTCGAGATGCCCGTGCTCGGCTACCTCGGCTTCCCTCCGTTCGCGCTCGAGTGCTACGCGATGTACCACTGGCTTCGCGGCGTGCTCGCGCGCGACGGCGACCTCGGCGCGCCCTTGATCTGACATCGGAGGGAGCGACCGCCGCTCCCCCCGGATACCCACCACCGGTCACCCGTGGCGGCCGCGGGCCGCAGGGGTTGCGCCGGCGAAGCCGGCGCTCGACCACCGCGAAGACCATGGCCCGCGCCGGGCGGATGCTATAATCCGACGCGCTCTGGCGAGTCACCCACATCCAGGGAGGTTCCGATGAAAGCGATTCGCGTCCATACGCCCGGAGGCCCCGAAGTGATGCGCTACGAGGACGTCCCCGAGCCCACGCCGCAGGCGGGCCAGGCCGTCGTCAAGCTCGACGCCACCGGGATCAACTTCATCGACGTCTACTTCCGCAGCGGCCAGTACAAGGGTGAGACGCCGTTCACGCCCGGAATGGAGGGGGGCGGCACCGTCACCGCGATCGGACCGAACGTCGCCGAGGTGAAGGTGGGCGACAAGGTCGCCTACACGGGGATTCCCGGCTCGTACGCGCAGTACCACGCGGTCCCGGCCGCGCGGCTCGTCGTCCTGCCGTCGGGCCTCACCACCAAGCAGGGCGCGGCGATGATGCTCCAGGGACTGACCGCCCACTACCTCGCCAGCTCGACCTATCCGCTGAAGCGCGGCGACACCTGCCTCGTGCACGCGGCCGCCGGCGGCGTCGGGCTCCTCCTCTGCCAGATCGCGAAGATGCGCGGCGCGCGCGTGATCGGCACGGTCTCGACCGACGAGAAGGCCAAGCTCGCCCGCGAGGCGGGCGCCGACGAGGTGATCCTCTACACGCGCCAGGACTTCGAGGCCGAGGTCAAGCGGCTCACCGACGGCAAGGGCGTCCAGGTCGTCTACGACTCCGTCGGCAAGACGACGTTCGACAAGGGCTTCAACTGCCTGGCCCCGCGCGGGACGATGGTGCTCTACGGCCAGTCGAGCGGAGGCGTGGGGACGTTCGACCTTCAGATTCTCAACGCCAAGGGGTCGCTCTTCGTCACGCGCCCGAGTCTCAATCACCACGTCGCGTCCCGCCAGGATCTCCTGCAGCGCGCCGGCGAGGTCGGCGACTGGGTCAAGAGCGGCAAGCTCCGGCTCCGGACCGAGTTCGAGTTCCCGCTGAAAGAGGCCGCCGAAGCGCACCGGGCCCTGGAGGGGCGGAAGACGACGGGCAAGCTCCTGCTGATTCCGTGATCCGGGGTTGCCTCGCGAGACTACAATGACGTGGGGGAGGTGCGTGCCATGAAGTGGGATGCGTTCGGGGTCGTGACGGTGCTGGCCCTCGGGACCTTGCTGGCCGCGGAAGCCGACGACGCATGGGCGCGGGCCAGGAGCGGCGGGAGCCGCGGCTCACGCTCGTTCTCGGCGCCGGCGCGTCCGTCGCCGACGACACCGACGAGCCCGTCACGGAGCATCACTCAGCCGGCGTCGCCGACCTCGCCCATGGCGCCCCAGCGCCCCGGCCTCTTCGGCGGGCTGATGGGGGGTCTGACCGGCTTCATGCTCGGGGGACTGCTCGGCAGCCTGCTCTTCGGCGGCCTGGGCCACGGGTTCGGCTTCGGCCTCATGGATCTGCTGCTGGTCGGCGGCGGCCTCTTCCTCCTGTTGAGCTTCTTGCGACGTCGGCGCGAGAGCGCGATGCGGCCCGCGTACGCGACGGCCGGCGGTCCCGCGAGCGCCTACGACGTCGGTCTCGACCGCGAGCGCGCCACGGCAGGCGCCGGCGTCGCCGTGGCGCCGACAGCCCCCGAGGTCTCCGATCTCGACCGGGGGGTCGGTCACATCAGACAGATGGACCTGAAGTTCGATCCCGTCCGCGTCGCCGACGTGGCCCGCTCGGTGTTCCACGAGGTCCAGGCGCGCTTCACGGCGCGTGACCTTGGCCCCATCCGCGACCGGCTCACGCCCGAGATGTACGCCGAGCTCCACGCGCAGTGCGACCGGCTCCGGAGCGCCCGCCGCACGAACCGCGTCGAGCGGATCGCCGTTCGCGAGGCGAAGATCACCGAGGCGTGGCAGGAGGGTGGCCAGGATTACATCACCGTGCTGATCGCAGTCTCGCTGATCGACTACACCGTCGACGATGCCACGGGCGCCGTCGTGGACGGCGCGAAAGACGCCGTGCAGGACGTCGAAGAGTTCTGGACGTTCACGCGCCCGGTCGGCCCCAACGCCTGGAAGCTCTCGGCCATCCAGGGCCCGTAGCTCGTGGTTCGCGGTGGTGAAGCGCTCGCTCGTACGCTGGGTCCTCGCGGCGGTCGCGGTCGTCGTCCTGGCCGCGATCGCCGCGCCGGTCGCCGTCCCGTTCCTGGTTGACACCCCCCGCGCGCAAACGCTGATCGCGTCGAGCGCCTCCGCCGCCCTCGGGCGCCCCGTGAAGTTCAGCGGGGTCTCGGTCCGCGTCTTCCCCCTGCCAGCCATCACGCTGCGCGGTCTCGAGGTCGCGGAGGACCCGGCGTTCGGCCCCACGCCGTTCCTCAGGCTCGACACGGGGCATCTCGAGCTGCGCCTTCGTCCGCTCCTCGCGGGGCGGGTCGAGTTCGGCGATCTCGTCCTCAAGCAGCCGGTCATCGCGTTGATCCAGAACCCCGATGGCCGCTGGAACTTCGCCAGCCTGGGCGCCGCTCACGACACGCGCGCGCCCTCGCGCGGTGGCCGCGCGGGGGGCGGTGGGCCGGGGGTGGCGGGCGGCGCCCTGGCATCGCGCGTCAGGATCGACAAGGGGCTCGTGAATTACGAGGTGCGCGCCTCGCGCGACGCGCTCTCGAAGTACCGCGTCGAAGACCTCGATCTCACGCTGACGGGTGGCGGGACGGTCCTCCAGTTCGAGGGCGACGCCCGGGTCAAGCCCGGTGATCTCGAGATCGAGCTGAAGGACGGCAAGGTCGGGCTGAACGGGGTCAAGGCCCTCGGCGACGCCGCGGTGGCCGCGCGCGTGAAGATCTCCGGCAAGGACGTGGCCGAGCTGGTCGCCACGGCGGCCGGACCCGCGCCGGCGCTGAGTGGGCCGATCAAGGGCGTGCTCACCGTGTCGGGCACCGTGGCCTCCCCCCGCGCGTCGGGTCAGGTGGAGCTGTCCTCCCTCAAGGTCACGCAGACGAACCCCCAGTGTCCCGAGCCCAAGCGCAGGACGCTCGCGCTCGGCGCCTTGAAGGTGAACACGCTCTGGGAGGACGGAACCTTCCGCGGGCGTCCCGTCTCGACCGCGCTCGGTCAGGGCACGCTCATGACCAACGTCACCGCGACGCTCGAGGGCGGCGTGCGGGTGGAGTTGCGCGACCTGACCGTGCGGGCGTTGCCGCTCGACACGCTGCTCGTGGACTTTCTCTGCCAGGGGTACGCGGTCACGGGCCCGCTCGACCTCGCAGGCGCGGCGTCGCTCAGGCCCGCGGATCCCTGGAAGACGCTCTCCGGCGCCGGTCAGCTCAAGATCGGTCCGGGCAGGGTCGTCGGCTCTCAGGCCCTCGGTCTCCTCGGGGGCGTCGCGCGGGTCGGCGGGGCGCTCTCCTCGGCGCTCTCCGCCGACCTGCCGCCATCGCTTTTCGCCTCGCCGGTCGAGTTCGACTCGATCACGGGCACCTATCAGATCACGAACGGCGTCGTGACGACCCGCGACCTCCTGTACACGAGCAGGGCCCTCAAGGTCACGGCGGCCGGCCAGTACGCGCTCGCCACGGGCAGGATGAACCTCGACCTCCTGGTGAACCACGGCCGCGGAGAGATTCAGGCGAAGGTGACCGGCACGGCGGCCTCCCCGTCGATCCAGATCGTTCCCGCCTCAGTCCTCCGCCAGGTCGATCCCGGCAAGGTCGAGCGCGGGCTTCAAGATTTGCTCAAGCGCCTGCGCTGAAGCCGAGCAGCACATATTCTGGACACCAGCCGCCCACGTTCTGTCGGAAAACCCCGAAAAATTGTTGCCTGAAAGCCCGCGTGGCTCTCGGGGGCTTTGGCGGGTGTTGTTCAAATAGGTGAATTTCTTAGCAGAAGTCCCCGCAAACGCTCCCGACGCCGTGTGGTATACGCGATGCATCGTGCCGGAGGCCGGTTGCCAGGCGAGATATGACCGACGACCCGATTCGTGTGCTCTTGATCGAGGACGACGCCGCCGACGCGGCAGTCGTCGCGGCGATCGTCGCCGCTGTAGGGCGCGGCCGGTTCTTCGTCGAGCACGTCGACCGGCTTGCGCTCGGGCTCGCGCGCCTGGCGCAGACGCCGTTCGACGTCGTGCTGCTCGACCTGTCGCTCCCGGACAGTGACGGCATCGAGACGTTCATGAAGCTCTCGGCCGGCGCGCCTGGCGTTCCGGTCGTGATCCTGAGCGGCCGGGTCGACGACGCCCTCGCCGCCGAGGCCATGGAGGGCGGCGCCCAGGACTATC
>Ga0209399_10001884_pt1 | contig 10530 bp, 7 predicted proteins | sample OV2TP3_FD_184130 | JGI IMG/M metagenome (GOLD analysis project Ga0209399, IMG submission 184130) | Hot spring microbial communities from Beatty, Nevada to study Microbial Dark Matter (Phase II) - OV2 TP3 (SPAdes) (version 3) | ecosystem: Environmental > Aquatic > Thermal springs > Hot (42-90C) ... | reverse complement strand
ACCGGCAAGGTGGTCCGGGGCTATCTCGGGGTCGGCATCCAGGACCTGACGCCCGAGCTGGCAAGCTCATTCGGGCTCAAGGACCCGAAGGGGGTGCTGGTGAGCGATGTCGCCGACGGGAGCCCGGCTGATCAGGGCGGGCTGAAGCAAGGCGATGTGATCATCGAGTACCAGGGCTCGCAGGTGGAAGATCCGGCCGCCTTGCAGCGTGCGGTGACCGGCACGCCCGTCGGAACGAAGGCCAAGGTGAAGCTGCTCCGGGATGGGCAGGAGAAGGAACTGACCGCCATCATCGGGGAGCAGCCGGAAACCAGAAAGCTGGCCCGAGCGGGTCAGGATTCATCCGCGGACCATGCCTTGGCCGGGATCGAGGTCCAGCCGCTGGATCGCCACACGGCCCGGGAGCTGGGACTCGGTGATAAGAGCAAAGGCGTGGTGGTGACGGCGGTGGACCCCGGCAGCAGCGCCGACCGCGCCGGGCTGACCGAAGGGGATGTGATTCAGGAGGTGAACCGGCAGCCGATTAGATCGCTGGCGGATTTCGAGCGGGTCACGACTCAACTGAGGAAGGATCAACCCGTGCTGATGCTGATCAACCGCCGTGGCGCGTCTTTGTACCTGACCATCAAGGTTTAACCATACGTGGATGGCTGGAGCTTCATCGCGAATCGAGCAGGACAGCTCCAGCCATCACGATCCTCGGGTTATCGGTAGTTGACGAACTGCAGATCGATCCCGAAGTCCTTTTGCTTCAAGAACGCGATGACCGCCTGCAACTCATCCTTGCTCTTGCCCTGGACGCGCATCTGGTCGCCCTGGATCTGGGCCTGGACCTTGAACTTCCCGTCACGGATCTCCTTGCTGATCGCCTTGGCCTTGTCATCGGCCAGGCCGCTCTGGATCGTGATCACCTGCCGGACGGTCCCGCCGAGGGCTTCCTCCATCTTGCCGTAGGTGAGCGCTCTCAAGGATACGCCGCGCTTCACGAATTTCCCCTTGAGGATGTCCAGGACCGCCTTCAGCTTATACTCGTCATCCGACAGGACGACCAGTTCTTTTTCCTTTTCTTTCAGCGTGAGGTCCGTCTTGGACCCCTTGAAGTCGAAGCGCTGTCGGACCTCCTTCATAGTCTGGTCCAGCGCGTTCTTGACCTCCTGCATGTCCACACGGGACACCACATCGAACGAGTTCAGCTCGGCCATGATTACCTCATCCCTCTCAGCAACAGCCTCCGCCCGTGATGTTCACTCCTGATGCCGTCGCGGAGGTCTCCGTGGTCGTAAAGGGCCGTCCCTGCACGACGTAGGCATACCATCGGCGCAGGCTGTCTGTCAGGACAATAACCGCGAGGAGCGCCACGATCCCGACGAGGGCCGCATCCAGATAGAAGGTAAAGGCCTCTCCGGGAGCAGCCGTCCGGCCTTGGGTCATGAACAGGACGAACAGTTGATAGCTGCCGGTCAGGGTAATGGCTCCGACGCAGAGCATGGGGGCCACCGTGACCCAGAGGTAGCGCGCCTTCCCCATCTTGATCAGCACGGTGGTGCCGACGCAGAGCGCCAGCGTGCCGAGCAATTGGTTGGCGACGCCGAACATCGGCCAGATCGTGGAGATGCTGCCGGTTCCGAGCAAGTAGCCCCACGCTCCCACGACCAACGCGCTGGCGCCGACGAACCCCGGCCACCAGTTGAGCCGGCGGAACGGCGCATACACCGTGCCGGCCATCTCCTGGACGAGATAGCGCGCCACGCGGGTGCCGGCGTCAATCGTGGTGAGGATGAACAGGGCCTCGAAGAGCAGCGCGAATTGGTACCAGTAGACCATCAGGTGGCCCATGCCCGGCAGGCCCGCGAAGATGGAGGCCATCCCGACCGCCAGTGACACGGCCCCGCCCGGCCGCCCGGCCACATCCACCTCGACCAGCCGCGACAGCTCCTGGATCTTCGCGACGGGGAACCCGAGCGACGCCAGCGCATCGGCGGACAACATCGTATTGATGGCCAGATAGTCGCCGGGGATCAGGATCGAAGCCGAGATCAGGGCGATCACCCCGACGAAGCTCTCCATCAACATGGCGCCGTATCCGATCATCGCGTGAGACTCCTGGTCGATCATCTTCGGCGTGGTGCCCGAGGCGACCAGGGAATGCGCGCCGGAGATCGCCCCGCAGGCAATCGTGATGAACAGGAAGGGGAAGAGCGAGCCGGGAATGATGGGACCTCCGCCGTGGATGAAGCCAGTCACCATCGGCATCTCCATGGGCGGCGCCATGATGATGACTCCCACGCCGAGCAACACCACGACGCTCACCTTCATGAATGTGGACAGATAGTCGCGGGGGACTAGCAGCATCCACATCGGCAGGACGGATGCCAGAAATCCGTATCCGGCCAGGAGCCAGACCAGCGTATGGCGCTCGAAATGAAACCAGTCGGCGTACGGTGACTGAGCCACGGCCCGTCCCGCCACCAGGGCGCCCACCAGGAGGATGACGCCGAGCAGCGACATCTCCCCGACCCGCCCGGGACGAAATTTCTGCAGATAAAACCCCATCAGGAAGGCGATGGGAATGGTCATGGCGATGGTAAACGTGCCCCACGCGTTTCGATACAGCGCATTCACCACCGCGAATCCCAACCCGGCCAGCGCGACCACCAGAATGAACAGCACCGCCGCCCCCGTGGCCGTCCCGGTGACGGTGCCGATCTCGCCGCGGGCGATCTCCGGCAGCGACAGGGCGTTGCGGCGCATGGAGGCCACCAGGATCACGAAGTCCTGGACCGCGCCCGCCAGGACCGCGCCGATCACCAGCCAGAGAAAGCCGGGCAGGTAGCCGAATTGTGTGGCGAGCACCGGCCCGATCAGCGGACCGGCCCCCGCGATCGCTGCGAAGTGGTGGCCGAACAGCACGTATTTGTTGGCCGGATAGAAATTGGTTGCGTCATGGAGGCGATGGGCCGGCGTCACCCGCTGGTCGTTCAGCTCGAGCACGCGGCGCGCCAAAAACCGACCATAGAACCGGTAGGCCATGGCGTAAAAGCAGCTCGCGGCCACGACCAGCCATAGCGCATTCACCTTTTCGCCGGGATTGAACAGGCCGGCAAGAAAGCCGAACGCCATGGCGCATACCCCCGCCACGCCCGCCCAGAGGAGTTTCATCCCGGCCGTCATGGGCGCGTATCCTACCATGAACCGTGAGGCGTGAGGGGTCGCTCCCTGATAGCGAGATAGCAGCATGTCGGCAGGGCTTCTTTTGCGGCACGACGGGCCTTCCCTAAGAATGACCATCGTTCGCGGGAGATGCCGGTGAGGAGGCCCACACCATTGTAAGTAAAAGCTTTGTGGAAAATTGACCGTGGGCGCGGTGGTCTGTTAGACTCACGGCCATGGATGCGGTCACCAAGATTCAGGCGATCCAAGCCAACATCGAGCGGGTTATCAAAGGGAAATCCCAGGTCATTGAGCTCGCGGTCGCGTCACTGCTGGCCAGGGGCCATCTCTTGATCGAGGACGTCCCGGGCGTGGGTAAGACGACGCTCGCCCACAGCCTCGCTCGCTCGCTGGACTGCTCCTTTAGACGCATTCAATTCACCAGCGACCTGCTGCCTTCGGACATTTTGGGCGTCTCCATCTTTCACCAGCAAAAGCAACTCTTCGAGTTTCGGCACGGCCCGATCTTCGCGCACATTGTATTGGCGGATGAGATCAACCGCACTACGCCCAAGACGCAGAGCAGCCTCCTGGAGGCCATGAACGATGCGCAGGTGTCGGTGGACAGCCAGACGTATCCGCTTCCGCAGCCGTTCATGGTCATCGCCACGCAAAACCCGATGGAGTACCACGGGACCTTCCCGCTGCCCGAGTCTCAGCTCGACCGGTTCCTGATGCGGATCCGGATCGGCTACCCCGATGCCGCGAACGAGAAGAACATCCTGGATCGCCAATGGCTGCCGCATCCGGCCGAGGAGTTGGAGCCGATTGTCACGCTCGACGAGGTCCGGGAGCTGCAGAATGGCGTTGAAAAGGTGAGACTGGACGACAGCCTGATGGACTATCTGCTCACGATCGTGGCGGCGACCCGGCAAAGCCCCCTGCTGGCCCTCGGCGTCAGCACGCGTGGGGCGATGGCGCTGCACAAGGCGACCAAAGCCCTGGCGCTCGTCAGGGGCCGGGAATACTGCCTGCCCGACGATATCAAGTATCTCGCGCCGGCCGTCCTTTCACACCGCGTGATCCTCAACATGAGCAGCGCGGGGACCGTGGGCTCTGCCGAGCGGCGATCCGAAGACGCCGAACGGATCATTCAGGACATTGTCGAATCGGTTCAGGTCCCGCTGTAATAACACCGTTAGGCGTAAGGCGTGAAGCGTGAGGCGCTCCAAGTCCTCCAAATTCGTTTCACCGCCTGACGCCTGACGCCTCACGGGCATATGTATCTTCCCAGGATTCGTCAAGCCCTCCGCCGCCTCTATCACTATCGCTCCCTCCGGCTGACCTCTGAAGGCGCCCTGTTCGTCCTGCTGACGCTGGCGGTCGGCGTGGCCGCCATCAATACCGGCAAGAATCTCCTCTATCTGTTGCTGGCCATGATGCTGAGTCTCATCGTCATGTCCGGCATCTTGTCGGAACAATGCCTCCGGCATCTGGCGATCCGCCGGTGGCTGCCGGAGCACGTCTTTGCCAATCGCCCCATGACCGGAAGCCTGTCCATCGCCAACCGGAAGCGACGGTTTCCCACCTTCTCGCTGCGCGTCATGGACGTCATCAACGGCGTGGCGATCGAACGCGGCATCTATGTGCTGCACCTGCCGCCTCGAGGGTCGGTGCTCGAATCCTACCCGCTCCTCTTTTCGCGGCGCGGCCGGCACCGGATCGAGGAAGTGAAACTGCTCACACGCTTTCCCTTCGGGCTCTTCATCAAGGCCGCCACCGTGCCGCTCGAATCCGAGATCGTGGTCTATCCGGAGCCGCGGCCCTTGCCCTCACTTCTGCTCCACGAGCTTGCCGCGTTGGGGTTCGATCAGCAGATGCCCCGTCGCGGGCAGGGCGTGGCGCTGTACAACCTGCGCGATTACCGATCGGGCGATGAATCGCGCACGATCCATTGGAAGGTGTCGGCGCGGCAGTCACGGTTGATCGTCCGGGAGACCGAGGCGGAAGATTCCCGGCGCGTGATGCTGGCGCTGCCGACGATCCGTCCGGCTGGCACATCCGGTCCGGCCGGCCGCTCACCGGACGAGGCGCTGGAGGCGGCGGTGACCCTTGCGGCCTCACTGGCCGCTTACTTTCATCAGCGCGGCTTCGTGCCTGCGGCGCTGATCGGTGACCAGTTTGTGCCCTATGGAGCCGGGCTGGCGCAGCTGTACCGGATCCTTCGAGCCCTGGCCCTCTGCCAACCGTCCCCTGCAGAAGCCCCCGTGCCCGAAGGGTTTCAGACGCTAGGTGACCGGACGGCCCTGGGCGAGCTGACCATCCTGGTGCTGCCCTGGGAGGACGAGCGTTTGATCGCCGGACAAGGCGTCACGCGCATCGTCAAGGCGTGGGAGCACTTCATGCCTGGAAGCCAGGAAAGGCGTTAGGCATGCATCTGGAGGCGGCATTGCGGTTGAGCTCCATTCTCCTGGTGGCGGTGGGGTTTTGCGGCCTCGTCATCACCGGCGAGATCCCGTTCGGACTTATTCTCCTGGGCTCATGGGCCTTGATCGTGAGCCTGGCGCAGCTCAGCCACAGCCGCACCTCGTGGATCTTTTTCCGCGTCTCTCCGATGGTGTGGAACTTCCTCATTCTGGTGGCCTTTGTTTTTTTCGCGATCGACCTGTTTTGGGTCTCTCAGGACATCCTACAGGCGAATGTCCACTTCCTCATCGTCCTCATGGTGAACAAGCTGCTCACGCTCCGGTACCGCAAGGATTTCCTGCAGCTCTACGTCATCAGCCTGCTCGAGTTGCTGGCGTCCGCGGCGATGACGGTGGAATTAGGCTATGGCGCCGTGTTTCTCGCGTACCTCCTCGTCGCGACCTGGACGCTGCTGCTGTACCACCTGAGGAGCGAAGCGGCCGAGCTGGAACCGCCTGAGCATGGCGACGGTGAGCAGTGGCTGGCGTCTTCACCCGCCCCGGCGAAGGCTGCAGGGTCCGCCCAGATCACGGGCTCCTTCTTCTGGACCACGAACGGCATCGCGGTGAGCGCGTTTTGTCTGACGCTCGCCATCTTTTTCCTGATCCCCCGTATCGGCGTGGGCTTCCTGCACAGCAACCGGATAAACCTCATCCGGACCGCGGGATTTTCCGAGCGCGTGAACCTCGGGGTGATCGGCGCGATCAAGCTGGATCCGACGATCGTCATGCGCGTGGAGTTCCCGGACATCAAAGGCCCGATCCCGGAGCGGTTCTACGCCGACCGTCTCTACTTCCGCGGCATGGCCTATGACCACTACGACGGGCGATCGTGGGCCAACAGCTTCCGCCGTCAGCCGCTGGATCGGTGGCCCTCCGGCGACTTCAGGATTTCGGCGGGCGGGACGAGGGAGGGTCTCCGGCAGGACATCATGATCGAGGCGTTGGACACGTCGGTCCTGTTCGGGGTCTCGTTCGTGGGTTCGATCAGGGGACATTTCCAGACCGTCCAGGTGGACGGCATGGGCGGGCTGTCGCTGCCGGAGCGGTCCACGGCGCGCTTTCAGTACACGGCGATCTCAACGCTCAGCCGCCTCCTGGACGAAGAGCGCGTGGCGACCACGCTGACGTATCCGCAAGACGTCAAAGAGGACTACCTGGGCCTCCCGCGATCCAGCCAGCGCGTGGCGGACCTGGCGCGAACCGTCACGACCGGGGCCAACACGGCCTTCGAGCGGGCTTCTCTGCTGGAGCGGCACCTTCGCGACAATTATCGCTACAGCCTTGATGTGGGGGACAGTAGCCCGGAGAACCCCATCGAGGAATTCTTGTTTGTTCGCAAGACGGGATACTGCGAGCATTATGCCTCCGCCATGGTGCTGATGCTCCGGACGCTCAGCATTCCGGCCAGGCTCGTCACCGGCTTCCTCCTCGGCGAATGGAACGACTTCGGCGGTTACTACACCATCCGCCAGCAGGACGCCCACGCCTGGGTCGAGGTCTTTTTCCCCGGGTCGGGCTGGATCATCTTCGACCCGACGCCCAACGTCGCTGCCACCCCCCCGAATCCGCTGTGGGCGATGGCCGGCAGGGTCGTGGACTCCCTCCGGCTGAAATGGTACCGCTATGTCATTCAATATAGCCTCGGCGATCAGATTCGCATCGCGCAGGGCATCCGCGAGCGGGGCGACTCGGTGCGCGCGCGATTCGCGGCGTGGTTCGGGGTGTTCGGGCGCGTGACGGTGTCCCTCCGCTCCGCCGCGTCCGAGCTTCTGGGTGCCCTTCGTCCGCACGCCGGGGCGTCGGCGATGCCGAAGGCGTGGCCGGTCGCCACGGCGGCCCTGCTCGCCGCGGTCTTCCTGTTGGTGGTGATTCGCGCCGGACGATGGCTCAGATGGAAACCCGCCACGGTCCGGACCGAGCGCCATCATGCCGTCGTCCGGCTGTACGTGCGGATGCTTCGGCTTCTGGAAGCCCGAGGATTCCGGAAGGCTCCGGGAGCCACCCCGCTGGAGTTCGCCCGCGTCGTGGCTCGCGAATGGACCGCTGTTGCGCGGGTGGTCGAGCCCCTGACCGACCTCTATTGCCGCGTGCGGTTCGGCCAAGCCCCGCTGTCCCATGAAGACCTCCAATCCGCGGAGTCACTCCTCACCGCGCTGCGCGCCGTCAAGCGGTGAGGGGGGGCATTCAGCGAGGCTGTTCAGAGATGCTTCTTGAGGGCTTCGAGGATCTTCCGGGACTTGGCCTCATCGCCCGTCAGCCCGACCCGGATCGAAATTTGCGAGACGGTGTCCGACTTGGACTCGATATCGATCCAGACATCCGTCCCATCTGAAAATTCTGATTTCAGCTTTGCTGTCAACTTGTCGCTTTGGTCTTCGCGAATCGGGAGCCCGAGGTCCTTGAGTCCCGCCTTCGTCGCCTGGTGTACCTTGGGGACCGGCGCACTGATCTCGTCTTTTAATTTGCCCATCACATAGACGGTCCCGGCCGCCCCGCCTGCGGCGCCCAGGACCAGAAAACACCCGGTGTTCTGAAGAAGCGTGATCGCCAGTAAGAGACCCAAGGATGAAGTCTTTATTTTCCGGAGTGACATGAGCGCTCTCCCTTCTGGATTCAAGGCTTTCGCACTTCGTACACCGCCGTAGCTTCGGCCCAGTCGGCCGGGTCGAGCATGGCCAGCACGCGCAGGAGATCGGTCAGAAGCGCGGTTTCGGTCGGTTTGAATTCTTTGAACACGCCGCCTGCGACGGGGTAGATGCCCTCCGCGACTTTCCCTTTGAGGAGGGCCACCGGCTGGCGTGTCACGATCACCTTGATCTTTTCGACGGACTGTTTCTTGCCCGGAACGACCCACGTCCGCAGCTTCACCCCTTTGGCGACAAGGGCGTCGGTCGGGAAAATGTATTCCATACCGGCTTGCAGGCGGGTCTCCGGCACATACCGGTTCGGGGAGAGAACCGTGATGTGCTCGTCCTGGGTGACGTTGAAAATATACAGGTAGCCGTCCTGTGAGGACAGGATTCTGAGCTGCGCCTCGTCGCCGTCATTGAACGACAGTCTGTTCAGGTCCACAGTGACCACAAAATTTCCGCGCCGCTCGGTCGGGATCGCGCGGACCTTGGCTTTGATCCGGGTCTGATACGTCAGGCCGCTTCCCATCAGATCATTCACGCCGCGGCCGAGAACCTTATCTTCAACGATCACCCCTCGGACGATCGCCTGGACTAAGTCGTCGGCCAACTGGTAGTTGTGGACAACTGTGGAGCCGGTCACGAAGGTGCCGACCGCTTTCTCGATGGCCGCCCGCCTGGCGGCATCCAGCGACCCGCGCTGCGCCGCCTCCAGCGTCGTGTCCTGCCCGAAGGCCACCACCCCCTCCGCCTCGACCCAGACCTCGGATGGTGAGGCAGCGGCCAGAGTTGTTCCGAGAAGGAACATAACGCTCAGAAATTTCAGGCTTTTCACAAGGCAATCCCCGTGCCACAGATGATCGCTTGACCGCTGGCCAGTGCACTCTAGCAGGAAAATTGGCCAGGGACAAGAAAGCTCTGGCTAGCCCATCAGATGCTCATTGACACGCCTAATTGTTTCTTCTAGTATCGATTTTGAGGGACCATGGATGGCTCAGGACGGTCATGGAGGTCGCACGAGGATGGCTTCTCACCCGGTGCTGATAGTGCTGCGGAGCGTTACGGGGCACGGCCTGCCCGACTACAGGCAGGTTTCTTCTGAAGACAGTCCGATGAAGAGTACACTCTGTTGGTTAATGACAGGGTTGCTGTGCGCGGGTTGTGCCTCAGGCGTCTCTCCTATGTCGATAGTTTATGGTGATCCTGCTGTTCAGGTGACGATTAAGACCGACCCGCACGGGGCTAAGGTCTGGGTTGATGGGAAGGAATTAGGAACGACCCCAGTGACGTTCCGAGACCCGTCTGGTTCACAACAGACCTTCACCATTGAGGTAAAAAAAGACGGCTATGAGCCGGTGAGTCGAGTGCTCTCGCGCAAGTGGGACTCAGCTCGGCTTACCTATCGCCTCGACCCTGTGTATTACTACACCCTGACCCCGCTGCCAGGACATGCAGAGACGGCGACGGCTTCAGCGAAAAGCGTGGCCAGGCCGACCCTGCCGGTGGCGCCGCAGAAAGTGAGTGACGTGGATGAGGTTCCCAAACTGCGAAAGGGCGCAAAGGAGCGGGATGCCGTAGCCCTGGTTATCGGCATCTCGAAATATCGGGATGAGATGATCCCCCAAGTTCGATACGCTAGGCGGGATGCGGAGATTATGGCTTCCTACCTGGAGTCGGTGGCGGGAGTTGCCCGATCGAGAATGAAAGTTCTCACTGATGAGGGCGCCACATTGAGTGATGTATCTGCCCACGTGGAAGAATGGCTGCCACGACGGGTGTCGGCGAGTACAACGGTCTTTGTGTACTACGCCGGTCATGGGATGCCTAATCTCTCAACCGGGAAGGCATTCTTGGTTCCCTATGATGGCCATCCTGATTTTGCTAACAAACTCTACCCGATGGAGCGACTGTACGAAATGTTAGAACGACTTCCGAGTAAGGATGTGGTGGTGATGCTGGACTCGTGTTTTTCTGGAGCCACGGGCCGATCGGTACTTCCCTCTGGGGCTCGACCGATGGGCATTGCCGTAGAAGGCGCCGCCAAACTGAACAAGGTCGTGGTGCTGTCGGCGTCTTCAGGGACCCAGATCAGTTCTGACTATGACGCTGAGCAACATGGGTTGTTCACCTATTTTCTATTGAAGGGGCTTCGGGGGGAAGCGGACACCGACTCAAACGGGCTTGTGGAAGTGGATGAACTGTATGAGTACACAAAGAACGGAGTCACTAAAGTGGCGGCCGAGGCGTTGAACCGCGATCAGACGCCACTCCTCCTGCCACCC
>Ga0209399_10001883_pt1 | contig 10534 bp, 11 predicted proteins | sample OV2TP3_FD_184130 | JGI IMG/M metagenome (GOLD analysis project Ga0209399, IMG submission 184130) | Hot spring microbial communities from Beatty, Nevada to study Microbial Dark Matter (Phase II) - OV2 TP3 (SPAdes) (version 3) | ecosystem: Environmental > Aquatic > Thermal springs > Hot (42-90C) ... | reverse complement strand
CAATCCTCCCCCTCGTCGGGGGGAGGAGGATGGGAGAGGCCGCGCCTGTGCAGGGCCAAAGGCACTAGGGAACCTTATATTGGAATTTCAGTACCTTGCACCTTGCACCTTGTACCTTGCACCTTGTACCTTGTACCTTGCACCTTGTACCTTGCACCTTGCACCTTGCACCGATTTGCCTGTCCGCTTACTGGGTGAACCGCCGCGATGGTCATTGAACACCAGATCGACCCATATCGTAAGGCCCGTGGCATTGTCCGCCGGCTCTTGAGACACCCGGGCGGAGTTGCCGGCCTCGTCGTGATCGCGTGGGTCGTGGCGGTTGCCTTGCTGGCGCCATCGCTCAGCCCGGCCGACCCGCTGGCCCAAAACCTGGAGGCTCGGCTGCAGCCCCCCTCGCGCCTGCACCTGATGGGCACGGATGATTTCGGTCGCGATATCCTCAGCCGCGTCATGTACGGCGCGCGTATTTCCATGACCGTAGGATTCGTTGCCATCGGCATCGCGGTGGCGGGTGGCATCGCCTTTGGGCTGGTGGCAGGCTTCTATACGACAGGGCGCTGGGGTCGATGGATCGATCATGCGATCATGCGCACGAGCGATATCATGCTGGCATTTCCCACGGTCCTTTTGGCCATCGCCATCGTGACCGCCTTCGGTCCCAGCCTGCGCAATGCGATGCTGGCCATCGCCATCATTTACATCCCACGGTTCGTTCGCCTTGTGCGCGCCAGTGTGCTGGTGGAGAAGGAGGAGAGCTACATCGAGGCTGGACAAGCATTGGGGGTCAGCGTTCCGCGGCTTCTCTTCCGCCATTTGCTACCGAACGCCCTGTCGCCGGTCATCGTGCAGGCGACTTTAGGACTGGCGGAAGCAATCATCGAGGCCGCGGCGCTGAGCTTTCTGGGGCTCGGCGCCACTCCTCCGACGCCCGAGTGGGGCGCCATGCTCTCGGAGGGACGCGCCTATCTTCGCCTCGCCCCCTGGGTCACCTTCTTCCCGGGGCTGGCGATCTTCCTGGTGGTGGTCAGCTTCAATCTGCTGGGCGATGCCCTCCGCGACGCGCTCGACCCGCGATTGCATCGCTGAGCGGCTCCAGCAGGACTTAGCTCCCCAGGGTATTAATGGTCTTCGCCAGGGCGAAGTCCTTCTCCGTAACGCCGCCTTCGGTATGGGTCCAGAGCCGTAGCGTGATACGGCGATAGTTGATTGCAATATCCGGATGATGATCCACCGCCTCTGCTGCGAAGGCGAGCTTGACCACAAAGGCGATGGCCGCCGGGAATGAGGGAAGCGTGAGCTTGCGGACGAGTGCGTTGTCCGCGAACTCCCAACCCGGGACCTCGGCGAGCTGCGCACGAACCTCACTTTCGGAGATGGTTGCCATCGGCAGACCTCCTTTCACACCGGGTGAAGTCGCTTCAGACCGCACAGAACTGTGGAAGGAGTTCGTGGGCGAAGCGATCGACCTGGGCGATCAGGTCGGAGGGGGGACAGGCCGGCCACAGGACGAATTTTGTGAGCCCGGCCTCGACATAATGAGCGATCTTCTCACAGCATTCTTGGGGCGAGCCGACGGGCCAGTGCTCCTGCACATGGTCGGGATCGGGCACGTTTTGGAAGAATCGACCGGCCACAGCATGGGCATCTTGCGAGCGATCGGCGATGTTGCAGAAGACGATGGCCCCCGCTTCGATATCCGCCCCGTCCCGGCCGTACCCATGGGCGAACTCCGCGATCTGCTGTCGGCCTTCTCGATACTGCTGCGGGGTCACGCGGGAGGCGAACCAACCATCACCCAGCCGTGCCACGCGCTTCAGCGCATACTCCGTGCGACCTCCAACCCAGAGGTCGATATGGCCGCGGGCGGGTTTGGGCTCAATGGTAACATCCTCAGTTTGGTAGTATTTCCCATTGAAGGTCACATGCGATTCGGCCCAGAGTTTCCGCATCAAGAGAATGCCTTCGTCCAGCTTACCGGCGCGGTGTTCGATGGTCATCCCGACCGCTCCGAATTCCTTGGGATTGGCCCCCAAACCGACCGCGCAGATCACGCGTCCTGGCGCGAGATAGTCCAGGGTGGCAAAGGTTTTGGCCGCGATGATCGGGTGGCGCAGAGGGAGGAGCAGCACGCTTGGACCCAGCTTGAGGCGAGTGGTGCGGGCGGCGATCGCGGCCAACATCGTGGGTGTGTCAAGCTCAGGATGGACGCCGACATCGATGATGTGATCGCTCAGCCAGATCGAATCGATCCCCCAGGCGTCGGCCTTATCGATTAACTCGAAAATCGTCGCCGCACTCGGCGTCCCTAGCCGCCAGCCGCCGAAGCCGATCCCCATTTTGATGCTGTCCATGGTGCACGCTCCTCTGCGAGGTCTGCATTCACACACCCCGCCTCGCGGGGGTTTTTGGGGATTTCTTTATTTTGCTGTCGATATGCCAGAAGCATTTCTCCGAGGGCATCTCTTAGCATTTCCTTACATTCTTCAATGGTCTTCCCTTCTGTTATGACCTCTGGCCACTCTACCACCTGCCCCATATAACCCGCCCGTATTTTCGTATATTTGGCAGTATAGGTAATTATCACATGAGCACCTCGTGTATGTCATTTGCCTCGCCCGTTCCAGTGAATTCCTGGTGCAATCACGAACCCACAAGAGGTAAGTTTGCTTGTAGGGGCGGTTCGGGAACCGCCCCTCCTCACGTCGTGTGCTCGCATCAGAGAATCCCCAGCTCGATGAGCTTCGCTGCGGTGGGCTCCCCCTGTTCGCTCCAGCCCCGCAGCTGATAATATTCCGGGAGCATCTCGCCGAGCTTGCCGATCAACCCCTGGGTCGGGCCTTTGGGGATCGCTTCCTTCAGGATGCGATCGGGTAACGTATCGTCTTTGGCCGTGAAGCCTGCCTTGAGGTTCCAGAGCCGCTCCAGATTCCAGATGCGCTCGCCAGCACTCACCGCCGATTCAGAGGTATAGTCAATCCCCGTGGCCGCCCGGATCATGGGGGTATAGTCGTCCATCGTGAGACCACCGAGCCCCACAAACATGCAGAGCCCCGAGGCATCCACCACCGCATTGTTGTCCTGGTTCGATTTGACGATGGCGGCCTTCCCCTGCGTCTCGTATGGGTTGAGCCGCCCGGAGATCTCCGCGCCGCTGGTGGTGGAGCGGAGGTGGCAGGCGCCGCGGTTCGAGGTGGCATATCCCAGGCTCATGCCCTGCAGGCGTGGCTCATGGGCTGCGAATTCCTGGCCTTTGACTCCCATGAACAGCTCGGGATGGCCGTATTTGGTGGTCAACAAATGGGAACCCAGGCCCAGCTCCCTCCCAAAGCCCTCGCCGTAGCCGGTGCGCTCGATCATGGCCACGAGCGCCTCGGCGCTCCCGAACGGCATCGCCATACCGGTCTCTTTCTCAGTAATAAAACCCTTCTCAAACATCTCCATGGCCGCGGCCACCGTAGCCCCCATGGTGACCACATCCATGCCGAGGTCGTTGCAGAGATAGCCCCCCTTCAAGACGGCGTCGATATCATCCACGCCGCAGACCGAGCCCATCGCCCACGCGCCCTCGTACTCGGGGCCTTCCCCGGCGATGTGCCAGTTGCGCGGATGCGTGGTGACCAGGTATTTATCGGCGTGCTCGCCGGGCAAATGTGTGACCCGCCCGCACGCGATGGTACAGGCGAAGCAGGCTTTGTTGCGGATCAAATGCGTGTCCTTGGTTGCATCCGCACTGATCTTGTAGGCACCCTCGAACTGGGCCTCCTGAAAGTTACGCGTGGGGTGTCCACCGCCTTCGTTCATAACCATGAGCACCCCATGGGTGCCGAAGCGGGGGAAGGTCCCCCCGGTGATCGGGCTGCTTTTGACCTTTTGCTTCTGGGACCAGACCGCTTGCATAAAGCCCTCGGGGTCGGCCACCTGCACCCCGCCCGTTCCCCGCACGGCCACCGCCTTTACGAGCTTCGAACCCATCACGCACCCCACGCCCGAGCGTCCGGCCGCACGGTGCTTGTCGTTCATGATGTTGGCAAAGCGCACCAGATGTTCACCCGCGGGGCCGATGCAGGCCACCTTGGTTCCGGGAACCCCGGTTTCCTCCTTGATCAGCTCCTCGGTCTCGGAGACGATCTTGCCCCAGAGATGGCTGGCATCGCGGATCTCAACGTGGTCGTCGTAGATCCAGAGGTAGACCGGGCGCTCCGCTCGTCCTTCGAGAATCACCATATCGTAGCCCGCAAACTTGAGCTCGGGTCCCCAGTGCCCTCCGGAATTGGACGTGGTAATCGCCCCGGTCAGGGCGCCCTTTGTGACCGCCATATAGCGCGCACCACAGGAAGCGGAGGTACCGGTGAGAGGACCCGTCGCCAGGATCAGCTTATTCTCTGGGGATAATGGATCGACTCGCGGATCGACCTCCTCGTACAGGTACCTGGCCGCGAGGCCGCGCCCGCCGATGAATGCGCGCGCCCACGCCCCATTCGTCGGCTCGACTGTCACCTCACGACGCGATAAATCAACCCGAAGGACTTTTCCCGCCCAACCGTACATACCCTCTCTCCTCTCGTCTTGCTCTCCCCAAATATTTCTAAATATCTCTGCCCGGCCCCATCCTTCCGGAGTCAATCGACCTCATGTCTGTAGAAACAATCCGCATGAAAGGAACAGCGAGGTCAACGAGGAGCGAGATTCGCTGGCTTGCCGTCTTTGAAGTCGTCGGGCGATATCTGGCCCAATTGTAGCGGAAATACCGGGGGCTGTCTACGGCGAAGCAGCTCAAGCTGAGATGCCGACATAACGATAAGGCGGGCATTGTGAGGCCATACCTGGCCAGGACTTCCTGATTGAGCCTATAGGCAAGAGTTTCTTACGAGGGGGAGGCAAGGTGCCTGACGGCACCCTGCCCCTGGTTCGAGAGGAGCCTGGAGCTCCGCGGTGAGCTAGCCTAGCTCACTTTTTTCATCGGAGCCCCTCAGCAGTGTGCGGGTGTGGAAGATGTCTTGCCACAATGCTCGCACTTGTACAGGTCTGCCATGGTCATCCCTCCTCTGCAAAAACCACCCGCCACAAGTCTCGGAGCGGGCCTACCCAACCCCTCCGATCGGCCGACGCGCGGCGGCGGGGACCGTCGTCGGCGGCGCAGGCCGGCTCCGGTGAAGCCGGCTCGAGCCTTTGAGGAAGTGGTTAGTGGCTAGTGGTTAGTAAAAACCGGTCCCTTTCATCACTGATCCCTGACCGCTGGCCACTATCCACTATCCACTGCTTACCGCGGCAGCCCCGTCAGGCGAATGCCCGATCCCTTCACTTTGTGCCGGATGTTCAGTCGGATGAGCAGCGAGGTCAGGCCCTCGACCACGCGTGCGCTTTCCGCGGGGCCGACATCGTACGCCTGCAGACCCATCTTGGCCACCAGGCCGCTCACCGTCCGCTTGGCCTCGGCATCGTTGCCACACAGGAGCACATCGCACTCGATGGGATGGTGTGGCTCGCGCAGCAAGTGGGCCGAGACATTTTGAAAGGCCGCCACGACCTTCGTGTCCGGGCCGAGAAAGGCCTGCGCCTCCTCGGTCGCGGAACCCTCCGGAGGCATCTTCATCCGACGGGGGTTCTCGGGATCCAGCGGCACCGACACATCCACGAAGATTTTCCCCTGCAGCTGAGATTTGACGGTCTCCAGCGTGCTCAGGTGCGCCGGGTAGGGGACCGTCAGCACCACCAGCTCCGCCTCCTGGGCCGCCTGGGGATTCTCCAGTCCCCGAATGCGGGATTCTCCAAGCTCAGCGTTCAGCTCAGCTGCCACCTTTTCCGCGCGCTCGCGACTCCGCGAGCCGATGATGATCTCCTCTCCCGCCAGCGCCCATCGCAAGGCCAGGCCAGGCCCCTGCTCCCCAGTTCCACCCAGAATGGCGATTTTCACCGATTTCCCCTCACCGAAAGAGATCCTTCTCCGGGCTGCGCACAAGCTGCCTGGCGCTCCCCTCCGCGCGTGTGTACGGGTAGCCTTTGATGACGGCCACCGGAATTTTCTCCAGTTTGCCCATGACCAGTTCAGCTGCGGAGGCCAACTCATCCGCGATGGCCAGCGCCGTCACTTTCAGGATGCGTCCGTCTGTGTCGGGCAAGCCTCGGTAATCCTTGATAGGATCGAGCCCCGCCACCCCGATGGCCACGTTCACCAGCCCTTCCCGCCACGGCCGCCCGAAGGTATCCGAAATGATCACCCCCAGCTCGACCCCGACGCGCTCTCGAATCCCCTCACGCAGCCGGCGGGCCGACGCATCCGAATCCAGCGGGAGGAGGGCCAGCACCCCTTCCCCCGCCACATTCGATTCATCGACCCCTGCATGGGCACACACAAACCCGTGATGGGTCTCCGCAATCAAGATCCGCTGGTCCATTCTGACCACCCGCCTCGTCTCACCCAGAACCACCTCCACCACGTGGGGATCTTTCGACTGGACCGCCGCGATCTGACGCGCAAACGGAGTGGGGGTCACCGTGTGCAGATCCACCAGGCGCCCCTCTGCCTTGGAGACGATCTTCTGCGTCACGACCATGATGTCGCCGTCATCGAACGCGATCCCCTGCGCGCGGGCGGCCCCGACGATGCTTTCGGCGAGGTCTGTCCCCGGTGTCACCTCTGGTAGCCCTTCTACACCGATGATCCGTATCTCGTGAGCCATGGTGTGTCACTCTTTCGAACAGCTGCGGGGTTCGCGTTTCGGGTTTCGAGTCTCGAGCGTTGCCTTGGCGTGCCGAGTCTTGCTATCCCCTCACGCGGCACTCGGCACTCGAAACCGTCCTCAGGCGCGCCAGTAGACCCATCTGCTCCAGTGCGGCATACGTGCGAGTACCCATGGCATGTGGGAGCAGGCGGGCCACATCCGCCGGCGTGTCGATATCCAGGGCGACCCTGGGCAAGCGCACCACTTTGTATGAGAGCCCTCTACGCCTGGCCTGCTTGACGTGGGGGAAGAAGCTCCATGAGCCAAAGCGTAGCTGGAGCGCATCCGGTGGGCGCATGAGCACGGCGTTGGTTCCCCGGCTATCCCACGACGGGGCGAGAACGACGGCGACGCGCTCGCCGTGGCGCATGATGCCATCGATATCCTCTGCCCTGAGCAGGGGTATATCGCCCGGGACGACCATCAGCGACGTCCCCCCGGCCTCCTGACACACTTTGCTCGCAAATTCCACAGCCCCCGTCTCGCCCCGCCCAAATCCCTCGTCGATCACCTCGAATCCGCACTGTACGGCCAACGAGGCGGCCCTTGCGTCCGCAGTCACAAACGCGATGCGATCCAGGGTGGAGGCCTGTTGTAGCGCGACGATGACGTCATCCAGCATAGCCGCCGCCAGCCGATACCGCTCCTCAGGGGAGAAGAGGGGGGCGAGCCGGGCCTTCGCGTGCGTCATATCCTTGACGGGCACCAACGCATAGCGCATGGGTCACCGAAGCATCTGCACAACCGTTTCCGCGAGCGCACGTCGCTCGCTGGGGCCACTCATGATCGCATTGGTCACCCGGACATCGATCCCCATGGAGCGGATCGGCTCCTGCAGCCTCGCGTCGAGGGTATCGAGGACAAAACCATCCAGCAGCTTGTCATAATAGCGGGCGACACCCAGCGCACTCGCCTCGTACCCCAGCGCGAGCATGAGTTTGTCCGCAGGGCCTTTGAGGGTGGCTCCCTGCACAATTGGGCTCACGGCGACGACCCGCGCCCGTCTCGAGGCCAGGGCTTGCCGTACACCGGGCACCGCGAGAATCGTCCCAATGCTCACGATGGGGTTGCTGGGCGGAATGAGGATCCCATCCGCGTCTCGCAGCGCCTCGCAGACGCCCGGCGCGGGCACCGCCACCTCGATCCCGTCGTAGATGACCTCCCGCACCGTCGGTTCCGTATGCCGTTGCACCAGGTATTCCTGGAAGTGCTGCACCCCTTCGTCGGTCACAATTTTGGTTTCCGTCCGTTGATCGGTCATCGGCAGGATGCGAGGCACCACCCCAAGCGCCCGGCGGATCTCGTCCGTGATCGCAGAGAGGGGCCAGCCAGCTCGCAGCCGTTCGGTTCGATGGATGTGGGTCGCCATGTCGTAATCGCCCAGGTTGAACCAGGTCGGATGCCCATAGCGGCCGAGCATTGCCAGCGTGTGAAAGGTATCGCTCTGGAGCCCCCAGCCCTGCTCGGCGTGGTGGAGCCCTGCAAGTGTGTAGATCACGATATCGACATCGGGCGAGATGTGCAGCCCATGCAGATCGATGTCATCACCCGTATTGCTGATGATGGTGATGTCCTGGGGAGCCACCACCTCCACCAGTCCTTGTAGGAACTTCGCCGCCCCTACGCCGCCCGCAAGCACCGCGATCATGCCATTCCTCTCGGGTCTTCTCCTGGCTGCTCTCTGTCTGCGCATTGTAGCCGTCGAGTCCCGGCAGGTCAAGCGGGCGTCGGAGGCGATCCGATTTGCCCTACCCTTTTTCGAGGTTTCCCTATATAGTACGCTCGCATCGCTGGGCCATCGGTGCTTGTGACGTCGATCGCGGCAGAGATGCGCCAGATGCTGACGAGATCCGTTGATACAGGAGGGATACGATGACGCTGGGGGAATTTCGGGGGCAGCGGGATCGGCATGCGACAGCGGAGGCCAGGCGGGCGTGGGTGACCGAGGTCTCCGATCCCGACAGCCTGCCCGAGGGGATGAGCCGTTTTACCGTGTACGAATGCGGCGAGCCAGGCCTGCGCGTGATCATCGATCGCTACCTCGATCTGGAATTGATCTATAACGAGCAGACGGAAACGCTGCACGACGCTGAGGAGCTGGCCGTGCATCGCGCCGACCCGCTGGCCGAGTTCGACGCGTGGGACGAGGTGTCGCGCAAAGACCCCACCTTTCCCCACATGGCGGCGATGCTGCAGCGCGAATGCATTATTTAAGCGGAGGCGAGATGAGGCGCGGAGATGGTCGTCAGCACGGGCTGCGAGGGGCCGCCATGGGGGCTTTGGCTAGCTGGGTGACGCCGAGTCCCTTGACACCGTAGACATGCCTGGCTATGATCCCCATGGAAAACACCCCATCCTCTAGCATAGAGCCTGACAGAGCGGGGAGGGAAGCGATGCTGCAGAACTCCTCAGATCAGAGCGATCGGAGCCAGGGGAGTACAAGCCGGCGGGATTTCCTGCGGCGCACCCTGGCCAGCGCAACCCTCATGACGTCGGGTGCGTGGATGCAGGCGCCCGCCCTCATCAGTGGCGAAAAGCCATCCGTCAAGATGTTGAGTTGGAACAATTTCACCCCGGAGGCGGAGGCTGAGCTGCGTCGCCAGGCCGAGGATTACTCCAGGCGTACAGGCGTGCAGGTGACGGTGGATCTCATCCCGCGTATACAGCTGCTCTCCAGGACGGCGGTTGAGGCCCAGAGTGAGTCGGGGCACGACATCATTTTCTTCTTCCGCTCACAAGAGATGGCGCTGTATCAAAATTCCCTCATCGACTTGACCGATATTGTCGTGCAGTTCAAGAACATCAATGGTGGATATTATCCATGGATCAAGGATGAATTGAAGAGCAACGGTGCCTGGCCTGCCATCCCCTGGTTCACAGGCGGCGGGTTCCTGGGGTGCTACAACGAGACGGTGTTCAGAACGTATGGGCAACCGGTCCCGGATACATGGGAAGATGTGAAAAACGCCGGCCGACAGCTCAAGCGCCGGGGGTATCCGGCTGGCGTGGCCATCAGCCGTTGTGACGATGCTAATGCGACCTTCTGGCACATTCTGTGGTGCTACGGGGGCAAGGTTCTCGAGCCCGATGGCAAGACCGTCGCGATCAAATCCGCTGCGACGAAACAGGTGTTAGAGTTTTACAAAGAGCTGTATACAGACGCGATGGAGCCGGATGTCCTCTCCTGGGATAATATCAGCAATAATCGCTATCTGATCACAGGGAAGGGAGCATGGATTCATAACCCCATCAGCGCCTACAACACGGCCAAATCCCGTAACCTCCCCATTGCCCACGACCTGAACCACCATCTGACCCCGCGGGGGCCGGCGGGACGCTTTATGGCGGCGTCGGCCCAATTGTTGGGGATCTGGAAGTTCGCGAAGCATCCGCAGCACGCGAAGAACTTTATCAGCTTTATCTTCCAGGAGGAGAACTTGCATCGCTGGATGGACGCTGCAGGGGGGAATCAGATCGGTCCCCAGCGCGGGTTTGCCAGGCACCCGGTCTTTTCGCGTGATCCGAAGATCGCCATCTCGCCCACACAACTCGACTTTGGCCGCCCCTATGGATGGCCCGCGAGGCCCAGCGCTGTGGTGGGTGAGATCGATGTCACGTATGTGCTGCCCGATATGGTGGCGAAGGTGGTCAGCGGTACCCCGATCCACGAGGCGATCACCTGGTGTGAAGAGCAACTCAACAAGATTGTGAAGAGCCAGCGAACCTAGGCAGGCGCCTGATCATTCGGGTCGCAGCGTTCAACTGATCGAGGGTCGGGGATCGCAAGATCTCAATGTTATATTCGATTC
>Ga0209399_10001882_pt1 | contig 10535 bp, 7 predicted proteins | sample OV2TP3_FD_184130 | JGI IMG/M metagenome (GOLD analysis project Ga0209399, IMG submission 184130) | Hot spring microbial communities from Beatty, Nevada to study Microbial Dark Matter (Phase II) - OV2 TP3 (SPAdes) (version 3) | ecosystem: Environmental > Aquatic > Thermal springs > Hot (42-90C) ... | reverse complement strand
TCTTCGGCCTCCTCCGCACGGCCCGCGAAGAAGGTCTCGCACACCCCGACCAGCATTTCCGGAAAGGCGAAACCCGTCATCGCCCCGTCGGCGCCCCGACGCAGCTCCTGAGGCAGATAGAGACCGCCGTTGCCGCACAGGATGCTGATGCGACGTCCGGCCGAGCCGTCGAACATGCGTCGAATCTGGCTGAGCTTGCGAAGGCCCGGCATGTCCTCGTGCTTGAACATGACGAGGCTCGGATGTTTCTCGACCAGCGTTCCAAACGTCGCGGCAGAGATGTTCACACCGGTCGAGAAGGGATAGTCCTGGTAGCAGACGGGGACCTCGGAGCCGAGGCGATCGATCACGGCCCCAACGTAATTGAGAATGTCGGCCTCGGTCTTGAGCCCGTTGATCGGCGCCACCATCACGCCGCAGGCGCCATGGTCCATCGAGATCCGGGCGAGCCGAACGAGGTTGTCGAGACCGGGGTGCGAGACGCCGACGATGACAGGCACTCTGTCTCCGACGCGGCGCAAGAAATATCCGGTGAAGGCCTCCGCCTCCGCGTCGCTCAGCTTCTGAGCCTCGCCCATCATGCCAAGGATGGTGATCCCGTGGACGCCGCGCTCCAGATAGAACTCGATGAGGGAATCGACACTCGGCCAGTCGATGTCCCCGCTATCCGTGAACGGTGTGGCCGAGATGATCGAGACACCCCGCGCGTCGCCCGTGAGCCGTTGAGACATCGGTTGGCCCCTCTCGACGGTCCTCGTCATCCGACCGCAGAACTGAGCGGCGGGCGCGGACCGGTCCGCGGTACGTAGCGGCCATACCCGGGCTTCCGCTCGATCTCGCCTGCCGGGTTCAGCAGAACCTCCCCGCGCAAGAGCGTGATCCAGGGCCGGCCCCGCACCGTCCAGCCCTCATAGGGCGTAAACCCCGCGATGCTCAGGTGGTGGCGACTCTCGATGGTCCACTCGGGCTCCGGGTCCCAGATGGTGAGGTCGGCATCGGCGCCGGGGCGGATCGCGCCCTTGCGCGGATAGAGGCCGAAGACACGGGCGGGGTTCTCGGAGAGCACGCGCGCGAGCCACGAGGCCGGGAGCCCGCGCCGCGCCACGCCTTCGCTCCACATCAGCGGGACGAGCGTCTCGAGCGACGGGGCGCCAAACGGGATCGGCCGGCCCTGATCGTCCACGAAGATGTTCTTGCGACCTGGCTCCTTGACGGCGGGCGCGCGGGGCGCGTGGTCGCTCGCGACCGTCGCGATGGCGCCCTGCGCGACGCCATTCCAGAGCGCCGCGCGGTCCGGCCCATGGGCAGGACGCAATGGCGGGCCGATCTTCGCGAACGGTCCCCAGCGCTCCATTTCCTGGTCCGTCAGCAGGAGGTACTGCGGGCACGTCTCCGTCCACACCCGCTGCCCTTCGGCCTGGGCGCGCTTGATGCGCTCGAGCCCGAGCCGCGTGGAGAGATGGACGACGTACACGGGGCAGCCCGTCAGCCGGCCGATGAGGACAGCGCGGTTGATCGCCTCCTCCTCGGTCCAGTCCGGACACGTCGCCGGGAAGTCGGTGGGGGCCGTGCGGCCCTCGGCGATGGCCTTGTCTTCGAGGTAGCAGAGGATATCGCCGTTCTCGCAGTGGAGCTGACAGAGCCCGCCGAGTGGCGCCAGACGCTCCATGGTCTTCGCGATGAATTCGTCGGAGACCATCCGTTTGGGGCGTTTCTTGTAGGTCATGAACAGCTTGAAGGACGTGACCCCGAGGCGCACCGCCTCCGCGATGCCCTCGAGGATGCGGGGCTCGTGCTCGAGGATGAAGTGGAAGCCGAAGTCGAGGACCGAGACCGCCTCTGCGTCCTCCCTGAGGCGCGCGAACGCCTCCGGGAGCGTCTCGCCGTCGCCCGGGACCACGAAGGGCAGGAGTGTGGTGAGACCCGTCCGGGCGGCGGCACGCGGCGTCGTGTTCCAGTCGTCGTACTCGGGGCCGACGTGGAGATGGCAGTCGATGAGCCCGGGCAGGACGTATTTGCCAGTCGCGTCGATGACCCGGTCGGCCGGCGGGAGCGCCGACTCCTCGCCGATCGCGACGATCTTCCCGCTCTTCACCGCGACGGCGGCCTCTACCGTGTCCTCGGCAGTCACAACCCGCCCACCCCGGACCACGAGGTCGACGCCAGGCCTGGTCACGGCTGTCGCCCGCTACGGCCTGTACGCCCGGGCCTGCTTCCGCACCGCCTCGGCGTCAAATCGATTCATCTCCTCCACCAGCTCGTTGGTCACCAGCCGCTTGACGTCCACCTTGGTCCGGAGGCCCGTGGGCTGGCCCTCCGCCGGCGTGGCCATGAACTCTTGGAGCCGCTCCCAGCCGCCGATATCGTGCAGGCCGTACTTCCCGGGCTGGCGTGGCTTCATGATGACGAGCGCGGCCGCGAAGAACGTCTTGGTGAACGCGGGGTCGGTGTGCTCCTGGGGCGCCACCTTCTTCATGATGGCAATCGCGGCGTCCGGATTCGTCTCGGCGAAGAGCGTCGCCTTCGCCATCGCGCGACCGAGACCGATCACGTAGCGTCGATCCCGCTCGAAGATGGCGTCCGGCGCGACGGTGGTCTCGGACGCGAGCTGGAGATCCTGGCTGTCACAGCTGATGCACTTGAACCGGATCCCGGCCGCCTCCACGCTGACGGTGTTGTTCCAGGAGATGTTGAGCGCGTGGACCCGGCCCTCCTTCAGAGCCTGGGCATGTACGGACATGGTTGGGCCGAGCGCCACAAAGTTGACGTCCCGCTGCGGGCTGAGCCCGGCCCGCTGGAGCTGGGCCCGCAGCAGCGGCAGGTCGCCCCGAGTCAGGTCGATCGTGCCGACGCTCTTGCCCTTGAGGTCGGCGAGCCTGTTGATCGGGCTGCCCTCGATGACTTTGACGTCGAACGTGTTCAGCGTCAAAAAGTCGTAGAAGGCCTTGTACTTCACGCCCTCCGAGAAGCCCAGCAAGGTGTTGGGCGCGAGGATCACGCCCATCTGGGCGTTGCCGGCGGCGAGCTGCTGGACGACGGCGCTGCTGCCGTTCGCCACCTGGAGATCGAGGTCGATGCCTTCGTCCTTCAAGTACCCGAGCTCGTTCGCCACGCTGATCGGGAAGAACGTGATGCCCATCCTGAACGGCAGCAGGACTCTGAATTTCTTCAGTGGAGGCGGCGCCCCGGCCGGCTGGGCCTGGGCCGTGATCACCGCCGACTTCGGCGGCCCATCCGCGGCGGCTGGCGCGGTCCCGTAGGCCGTCAGGGCGAGGGCGAGCGCGACGATCGTGGACACAGTCGGAAGTCTCCGGTGCATGGTTTTTCCTCCCGTTAACCCGTGAAGTGGCTCCGGCGCCAGAACACCACTTTCCGGTCGAGGTACTCCATGATGCCGTACATCGCCAGCCCCAGCACGGACACCACGATGATCACGGCGAAGACGAGATAGACCTTGAGCTCGAAGCTGAAGGTGGTGATGAGGGTGCCCAGGCCTTCCTTGGCGGTCACGAACTCGGCGACCAGTGCGCCGATCAGGGCCAGCGTCAGCGAGGTCTTGAGCCCGGCGAAGATGCTGGGCAGCGCCGTGGGCCAGGCGAGCTTCCAGAAGATCTGGCGCCGCGACGCCACCAGCGAGCGCATCAGGAGCGAGGCGTCCTCCTCGACCGATTCCAGCCCGACGACCGTGTTGATCACGACCGGGAAGAACGAGATGGCGATCGCCATCACGATCTTGGATTCGATGCCGAAGCCGAACCACGTGATGAAGATCGGGGCCAGGACGACTTTCGGCATGACCTGGAAGGCGACCACGTAGGGATAGACGACCTCTTTGAAGAGCGGCACGTTGACCATGACGATTCCGAGGAGAATCGCGGCGACGCCCCCGATCGCGAACCCGATCAGCGTCTCGGCCGCCGTGAACCAGACGTGCTGCGGAAACCACGGCGCGGTGAAGAGAATGACCAGGCCGTCCCAGACTCGGCTGGGCGGCGGCAGAACGATCGGCGCCACCAGCCCGGCTCGACCGACCAGCTCCCACAGCACGAGCAAGAGGACGAAACTGAGCGGCGACAGGATGACCCCGGGGTGATTCTGGAGCACCCCGTAGAGGCGCCGCCCCGCCGAGACCCGCGAAGCGCTCCGCGAACCCTTCGACGAATCGAACTCGACGCCGTCGAGACGGGCGCTCATCGAGCCACTCCGAGATACTCGCGGACGTCGAAGACGGTGGCCGCGAACTCAGGCGACTTCATGAGCTCGATCGAGCGCGGGCGCGGCAGTGGCACATCGACGATGGAGAGCACGCGCCCCGGGGCGGTGCCCATGACGACGACCCGGTCGGCCAGGAAGACCGCCTCGACGATGCTATGCGTCACGAAGATGATCGTCTGGCCGTGCTCTTGCCAGATCCGCAGCAGCTCGAGGTTCATCCGTTCCCGCGTGAACTCGTCGAGCGCTCCGAACGGCTCATCCATCAGGATGATCGGCGGATCGATGACCAGCACCCGGCTGAGCGCGGCGCGCTGCTGCATGCCGCCCGAGAGCTCGCGGGGATAGGCGCCCGCGCGGTCTTCGAGCCCGACCAGTCGGAGGATGTCGCGGGTTTTCTCGATGGCGATCCGTCGGTCGAGCCCGAAGACCTCGATCGGGAGCAGGACGTTCTCGAGGACGGTCCGCCAGGGAAAGAGGACCGGCGTTTGAAACATCACGCCGATGTCGCGCCGTGGTCCGCCGACGTCGAGCCCACCGACGGTGAGGCGCCCGGAGGTCGGCTCGATGAGGCCGCCGATCAACTTCAACAACGTGGATTTGCCGCAGCCGCTCGGCCCCACGAAGGACACGAACTGGCCGGGGAGGATGTCGACACTCACGTCGCGCAGCGCTTCGACCGCGACCGCGCCAAGGCGGGTCCGAAAGACCTTGCTGACGTTCTCGACCTCGATCGCGCCCGTGCGGGCGTCCCCGCCGCTCGCCCGGTTTCGAACCTCTGTCCTGAGCATCACCTGCCGGCGGTCGTCATTGCCTTGCCGCTGGCGTAGTCTTTCGAGATCGCTTCCCACGTGAGGCTTTTCGGGAGAAACACAGTTGGCGAGGGCATGATCGGCGGCGTGACCGAAAGGCCGGGGGGAGGCGTGCCGTGCTCCTGGAGCGCCGTCGCGGCCGTCAAGAGCAGCCGCCGCATCTGGATGACCGTCACGTCGCTGGGCCCCAGATGCTCCTTGGTGCGATCCAGGATCGCGCCCATGCCTTCCGTGACGGTGCGGTCCTGAGCCCAGATCCCCCGAATCCCAGAGAAGGACACCGTCCGTTGGACCTGGCGATCCTGAAGATAGTCGTTCCCGCGGTTGGCCCGCGGGATCCACGCGGCCGCCGGGGCTGCTGTCGGCGGCAGATACCCGTCCACGGGCACATGGGCGCCCAGGCCCGTCTGCAATCGGGCCCGCTCCTGCTCGGTGAACGGTCGGCCCGACAGGTACTGGATCCGCCAGACGATGGTGTGCTCATCGTCCAGCGGCACCCAGGCGTTGCAGTGGAGGGGGCTGTCCAGCGCCCCGGGCACGAAGACGTAGAAGGGCAGGACCAGCTGCGTGAAGCGCCAGTAGTAGCGGTCCGCTCCAGCGTCCCGTCGCGCCCCCACGAAGAGCCCGTAGTCGGTCTTGAGGACCGTGATCAGTGGATGTTTGTCCTGCGCCTTGACGGCCGGCTCGAGCGCCGCGTCGCGGAGGTTTCGATCCGACAACGGGATCCCGGCGGAGCCCTGGTAACCGGTCTGGCCCTTCGGATCGAGGGGAGCGTGAAGGAACGAGACGTGCGAGGGATCGAGGTCGCCTTCCAGCGCCTGGGCGTAGTTGCACTCTAGATATTGCTTGGTGATGAGCTTGTGCTCGATCGGCAGCTCGGCCCATTCGAGCTCCGGCAGGCCCGGTGGATCGGCCAGCGGCCCCAGGTACGCCCAGATGATCCCGTTCCGCTCCACGCAGCGGTACGCCGTCGCGCAGACCTTGTCCTTGTAGTCGCTCTCCGGGGGCACGTTCGGTATCTCCAGACAGCGCCCGCCGGTGTCGAACTTGAAGCCGTGGTAGATGCACCGCAGCCCACCCTCTTCGTTTCGCCCGAAGTAGAGCGGCGCACCACGGTGCGGGCACAGCGCTCCCAGAAGCCCGACCCGACCCCGACTGTCGCGGAATGCGACCAGGTCCTCGCCGAGCAGGCGGACGCGAAGCGGCGGGCCGTCCGGCTCCGGCAGCTCGGAACTGAGCAGAGCCGGCTGCCAGTACTGGCGCATCAGGTTGCCCATCGGCGTGCCCGGCCCGATGCGGGTCAATCGCTCGTTCTCTTCCGTGCTCAGCATCTCGCGACCTCGTCGGCTCTTCGGCCGTTGCTCGCCGCGGCCCTGCTGGCTCGCGCCCGCCCGCGCGGCATGAAGCGCGCCGCGGAGGGTCCTGAGATTACCGCATCGTGACGAGGAAGGAAAGGGACGGCCTCGCGGGAAAGAGATGAGCGACCGTCAGCGATTCTGGAGAAGCGCGAACACGCGCGCCGGCGTCACCGGCGCTTCGCGGACCGTCACCCGGAACTCCACCAAAGCGTCTTCGACGGCGTTGGTGATGGCCGCCGCGCCCGGGATGGCGCCGCTCTCGCCCACCCCCTTGACGCCGAGGGGATTGATGACGGAGCGGTGCTCGGTGAGCGCCACCGGGAGCGGGGGCAGATCATCGGCGCGCGCGATCGCGTAGTCCATCAGCGAGCCGCTGAGGAGCTGACCGTCGCCATCGTAGACGACCTCTTCGAGCAGTCCGGCGCCGATCCCCTGCACCGCGCCGCCCTGGAGCTGGCCCTCGACGATCACCGGATGAATGGCGCGGCCGGGATCGTGGACGACGACATAGGCGACGAGACGGACCTCGCCGGTCTCGACGTCGACCTCGACGACGGCGCCCTGCGTGCCGAAGGCCCACGTGACGGTCTCCGGGCAGAAGTACGTGCACGCGTTCAGTCCGGGATCGGCGGCGGCGCGGAGCGCCTTCGAGCGGACGGCGAGGTGGGCGACCTTGCCGAGTGGCAGGAATCGATCGGACACGCCGGCCACGGAGACGCGCGAGGCCTCGATACGGATGTCCTCGGGCGCGCACTCGAGCAACTCGGCGGCGACGCGCGCGGCCTTGTCGCGCACCTCGCGCGCGGTGCGGGCAACGGCCGGGCCGGCGTTGACGGTCACGCGGCTGGCAGACGTGCCCATCCCGAGCGGGAACGCGCTGGTGTCGCCGGCCAGCACCGTCACGTCGTCGAACGACGCGCCGAGCTCTTGCGCGCAGATCTGGGCCAGCGTGGTGGCGTGGCCCTGCCCCTGCGCGGTGACGCCGATGACGACGTACACCTTGCCGCTCGGATCGACGCGGACGGTGGCGCCCTCGTACGGCCCGAGGCCCGAGCCCTGCGCGTAGCATGCGATGCCGACGCCGATCCGCCGCGGCCCGCGCGCCTGCGCGCGCTGCCGCGCACGCCAGCCGGCGTAGTCGAGCAGCGCCAGCGCGCGCTCGAACGAGGCGGGGAAGTCGGCGGGATCGTAGGAGATCGGCACGCCATCCTTGTAGGTGAGCCCGGGCCGATAGGGCATCTCGTCGGGACGCACGAGGTTGCGCCGGCGGATCTCGGCCGGGTCCAGGCCGAGCCGGCGTGCTCCGAGGTCCATCGCGCGCTCCATCACGAACGCGGCCTCGGGACGACCGGCGCCGCGATAGGCGGCGTTCTGCGCCTTGTTGGTGACGAGGCTCGTGCCGACACTCCGGTAATGGCGCACGCGGTAGGGCCCGGCCAGATGATTGACGGTGTTCCGGGTCATCCCGTCGCCCTGCACCGGATAGGCGCCCACGTCGGCCTGGAAGGTGTCGTCGATCGCCACGATGACGCCGTCGCGGTCCAGCCCCAGGCGCAGCTCGTGGATCTGCTCGCGGTCGTGACCGGTGGCGGCGAAGTCCTCGCGTCGCGTCTGGGTCCATTTGACCGGCCGGCCCAGCCGCCGCGCGGCCGCCGCGACGAGGATCTCCTCGGGATAGATCGAGTTCTTCGGCCCGAAGCCCCCGCCGACGTCCGGGACCAGCACGCGCACCTCCTCGGCGGCCAACCCCAGCATGGTCGCGATGGTGTCGCGCACCGCGTACGGGTTCTGCGTCGAGGTCCAGACCACGAGGCCGCCGGCGTCGGCGTCGGGGTAGGCCAGGACGCCTCGCGGCTCGAGCGTCACCGCCGACAGACGCGGATGGCGGAAGCGCTCGTGGACGACGACGGCGGCGCCGGCCAGCGCCGACTCGACGGCGCCGACGGACGCGCGCACGGTGAGGGCGACGTTGTCGGGCCAACCCTCGTGGAGTCGCGTCGCCGTTCGCAGCGCCTCGTCCGCGGACGGCACGGGCGGTCGCGGCTCGTACTCGACGCCGACCGCCTCCAGCGCGTCGGCGAGACGCTGAGCATCGTCGGCGACGACCGCCGCGATCGCCTCGCCGACGTAGCGCGTGACCTCGCCGGCGAGCACCGGCTGGCCGTACGGGCGCCCCTTCTGCGCGGCGCCGTACGCGGCGGGAATCGGTCCGCCCACTTCAGGAAGATCCGCGGCGCGCCACACCGCGATTACGCCGGGCAGCGCGAGCGCCGCCGCGGTTTCGATCTTGGTGATGCGCGCGTGGGCGTGCACGCTCCGCACCACGCCGAGCCGCACCATGCGCTCGCGGGTGAGGTCGTCGAGAAAACGGCCGGCGCCCACGAGCAGACGGCGGTCTTCCTTGCGTCGCGGCGAGGCGCCGATCAGGTCGTCGCTCATGCTCCTGTCGCGCGAGCATAGACGAGGTACGTCCGGCACTCAAATCGTTGTGTGCAATCGTGGGGAATCCGGCAGGTTCTCGAAGATCCGCTTAATCTCTGGGGAAGGGACGAGGCAGAGAGTTCGATACGTGTCGACGAAGGGGAGCCAAGAACTTCTGTCAGTCCGGCATCTTCCTTACGGCGATTTCCCGACCGAGATCTCGGGAGTCTGGTCGCGCCCGTAGTAGCGGCGTGCATAGTACGTCACCGTGTCGTTGAGGTACGCGCGAGCTTCTTGCCAATCGACGATCCCGTCGCCGTTCCCGTACGGCGGTCGATCCGCCTCGCCGCTCATCGCTTTGAGGAAGTACGAGGTGAACAGACTGCGCTTCCGGTCGTCCTCCCACGACGCGATCTGATTGGACGCTCCACCCGAGATCACCGTGATGTTGGGAGGAATCGGCACTGGCTTGGCCGCAGGCACGATGTCCGAGGCGGCCGGCTGAACGCGTCCTGCCTGGCTATTGCCTGAGAAACAGGCCTCGAGGACCACCGTCACGGAGACCGCGGGCAGCCGAGCGAGATTACGGTAGAGCGTCTCGAGCGGATAGCCGTTCAGTTCGATTCGTGCTGCGTCGGCGTCGGCCGGAACGAGGTAGGCGCTGCCACCGGCGCCACCCGGCGCGCCGTGTCCCGCGTAATAGACGTAGACGCGCGACCGGCCAGGCTTGGTCCAGTCGGCAAGCTGGCCCCGCGGATTGGTGTCGCTGCCGAAGACGCGCGTCATCTGCGCGCCCGTCGCGTCCTTGAGGAAGATGATATTTCCCTCGCGCACGCCAAGGAACTGGATCGCATACCGCCGAAAGCCCTCGGCGTCGGCGTAGGCCGGAACGACGTTCGGGATGTCCCGAGTGAGCCGACTGTAGTCGGCGTTGGCGACGATGACGGCGATGTCGTCAGGACGTTCGGGCCCCTTCTTGAACGTCACGTCGATCGGCTGGGTCGGCAAGCGTTGTCCCGCACCTGGCGCGGAGATGGCCACAGGTGGCGATGAACTTCTCGCGCGTTCCATCCCAGCGCCGGTGCTGCCCGCGAGACGTCCCGCTGCGATCTCTGCGGTCAGGACGCTGCGAAGCCTATCCCGAAACGCCGCGACATTATTCGAGATGGCAAGCGAAAGGGCGCGCATCGAGCGCGTCTCCCCTAAGAATGCTCCTGTATCATCGGCGCCCTCTGAGGCGATTGTCTCGTCGAACAAACGCTGGCCGCCACTGTCCGAGACGGTGTATCTGACCGACAGCGTAGTACGGAAGCCTTGGGAGAATATTGGGCTGTCGCCACCAACAGGGTGCGCTGTGATCTGAACGGGATTCGAGGGGTCACGGCCAAAGATGTCCGCCGCTCCAATAGCCGCCTCAAGCGCGCTCCTGAGAACCTGGGGGGCGACTTCCGCCCAAGGAATGCTTATTGGAGCAGGGACCTCGATCCTAATCAGCGCCGAGTCGATCAGGGGGCCTTGACGTAGCACCGTGAGAGGTTCCGGCCTGACGTCGATAGGAACGTTGCTGAGAGTCGCAGCGCAACCGGAACAGCAAAGCACAACCGTGATGACTGACAGCGCCAGCCGTCTGACTCGAAGCGGTCTTGGCACAGACGTGAAGAGGCCGCACGGCGAACTGCCTGGCCACATGCGTAACCGGTTCATATGGTTACTGGCAACTGAACCCACCGCC
>Ga0209399_10001879_pt1 | contig 10540 bp, 10 predicted proteins | sample OV2TP3_FD_184130 | JGI IMG/M metagenome (GOLD analysis project Ga0209399, IMG submission 184130) | Hot spring microbial communities from Beatty, Nevada to study Microbial Dark Matter (Phase II) - OV2 TP3 (SPAdes) (version 3) | ecosystem: Environmental > Aquatic > Thermal springs > Hot (42-90C) ... | reverse complement strand
GAGGCCGTTGCCGGGGCGGCCGTTTTCCAAGCGGCCACGGAGGCCCTGGAAGCGCCGAGGCCGGTCCCTTATGCCATCGTCCTCACGCCGGCGGAGGCGCAGGTCCTGGTCGCTGCGGGCCTCCCGGAGGCACAGGTCATCGGCGCGGTCTTCGGAGCTACGCAGGTCGCCCAGGTGGAGGAGTACCGGGCCCTCGGGATCACCGAGACGATCGTGGCGGCGGCCGACACCGTGGAGGTGGCCCGGGCGCAGGCCGATGTGTGGGCGCGCCAGGCGAACATTGACCCGCGCTTCTTCGGGGGCCGCCATGTCACTGTGATCACTACCAGGGCTGAAGCCACCGACTTCCTCCAGAGCTTGGCGGGCGCCCTCCGGTACCCGGACGGCCGCCCTCTCGAATCCACTGCGCTCAGCACCGCCTACGACGCCCTCCAGCGCTACCTGTAAGCTTGATCTCGTTCGACGATGACGCTACAATAAAGGCTTCACTCAGAAAGGCATTCGCCGTCGTGCAGGAGTACCTCGGGATTCTCATCGTCTTCGCGTTCGCTGCAGCCTTCGCGGGCGGATTCCTCGTCCTGGCCTCGTGCCTCGGTCCGAAGAAGCCCTCGCCGGTCAAGCAGGAGCCGTTTGAGTGTGGCGAGGCGCCGTTTGCCCGTCCCGGAGGCCGGTTCCCCGTCAAGTTCTACCTGGTCGCGATGCTCTTCATCCTGTTCGACGTCGAGCTCGTCTTCCTCTTCCCGTGGGCGGTCGTCTTCCGGGAGTTGGGCTGGTTCGGGTTGTTCGAGATGCTCCTCTTCCTGGCGGTGGTGGCGCTCGGCTTCCTCTACGCCTGGAGGCATGGGGCGCTGGAGTGGGAGCGCTGAGATGACCGGCCCGTTGCAGTGGATGACGACGAAGTTGGACGCGGCCGTCGGATGGGCGCGGAAGTTCTCGATCTTCCAGTACCCGTTCGTCACGGCGTGCTGCGGCATGGAGTACATGGCAACCGCCTGCTCCCACTACGACGTGGATCGGTTCGGCGCGGGGTTTCCCCGGTTCTCGCCGCGTCAGGCCGACGTGCTGTTTGTGGTCGGGACGATCAGCCACAAGCTGGCGCCGGTCTTGAAGAAGATCTATGACCAGATGACGGAGCCGAAATGGGTGGTCGCCTTCGGCGTCTGCACCTGCACCGGCGGCTTCTACGACAACTACGCCACGCTCATGGGCATCGACACGATCATGCCCGTGGACGTGTACATCCCGGGGTGCCCCCCGAGGCCGGAGAACGTCCTGGACGGCTTGATCAAGCTCCAGGCCAAGATTCAAGCGCAGCATACTGGGACGCCCCTGGGGACCAGCAGCGGAGCGAGCGCAGCGAGCGCCGGACTGCATGCCTGAGGCGCTGACAGTCTCCCGGCGGGTGCGGGACCGTTTTCCCGAAGCCGTCCTCACCACCCATCAGTTCCGTGGGGATGATACCGTGGTCGTCCGTCGCGAGGCGGTGAAAGAGGTGGCGCGGTTCCTGCGGGACGATCCGGCGATGGCGTTCAACGTCCTGATGGACCTGACGGCGGTGGACTACCTGCGCTACCCGGAGCGCCGGGAGCCGCCGGGGCCCACCGCGCGGTTCGAGGTGGTGTACCATCTGTACTCGCTCGAGCACGGTCACCGCGTGCGGGTCAAGATCCCGGTGGGGGAGGGCGACCCGATGGTTGAGTCGCTGACGGACCTCTGGCCGGCGGCCGACTGGTTCGAGCGGGAGGTGTGGGACATGTTCGGGATCCAGTTCCTCGGCCACCCGAATCTCAAGCGCCTGCTCATGTACGAGGAGTTTCAAGGGCACCCCCTGCGCAAGGACTACCCGGTCAATAAACGCCAGCCGCTCATCGGGCCGGTGAACTAGGCGCGCATGGAGCACGTGAGCGCGCCATCCATCCCCGCTACCGCGACCCCGTTTCCTTCCGCAGCGCGGGAGACGAAGGATCTGTGGCTGAACGTCGGGCCCGCGCACCCGGCCATGCACGGGATCATCCGCATCATCCTGCAGCTCGACGGGGAGACGGTCAGGGGGGCCGACGTCGAGATCGGCTACCTCCACCGCGGGTTCGAGAAGATGTGCGAGCAGGGGGGGTACAACCACGCCATCCCCTACACCGACCGCCTGAACTACGTCTCGCCCCTCATCAACAACGTCGGCTACTGCATGGCGATCGAGAAGTTGATGGGCATCACGGTGCCGGAGCGGTGCCAGTACATCCGGGTGATCATGTCCGAGCTCTCACGGGTCACTGACCACCTGACGTGTATCGGGGCCTCCGCCATGGAGCTGGGGGCGTTCACGGTCTTCCTCTATATGATCAAGGCCCGCGAGTACCTGTGGGAGCTGATCGAGCTGGTCACGGGGGCCCGGTTGACCGTCACCTACTGCCGGGTCGGCGGGGTCAAGGCGGATCTCCCCGAGGGGTTTGCGGAGCGGACGCGGGTGGCCCTGAGGCAGACGCGCGAGGTCGTGAAGGAGGTGGATCGGCTGTTGACCCGCAACCGGATCTTCGTGGATCGGATGAAGGGGACCGGGACGATTGCGCAGGCCGATGCGATTGCGTACGGGATCACGGGGCCGTTCCTGCGCGCGACGGGCGTCAACTACGACGTCCGCAAGGCGCAGCCGTACGCCGTGTATCCCCAGGTGCGGTTCGACGTGCCGGTGGGCCAGCACGGTGACAACCTCGACCGCTATTTCGTGCGGATGGAGGAGATGGAGCAAAGCATGCGGATCGTCGAGCAGTGCCTGGGACAGATCCCCGGCGGGCCGATCCAGGTGGACGCTCGGGGGCGTCCCTCGACTCCGCTCGGGACTGTCCTGAGCGAGGCCGAAGGCCGAGTCGAGGGGCGTCCGATCGAGGCCGCCGAGATGGTGGACGAGGCCAAGATGGGCCGGATCCCGGCGATTGCGGACACGTCCCCCGTCACCGACCCAACGCTGGAGGGGAGCAACCGACCGTTCCATCAGCGCGTGAACGCCCCGGCGAAACGCGCCGTGCTGCCGCCGAAGGACGACGCCTACGGCAACATCGAGGGGTTGATGCAACACTTCAAGCTCGTGATGCACGGCCACGGCATCCGGCCGCCCAAGGGGGAGGTCTACCAGGCCGTCGAGGGGGCCAACGGCGAGCTCGGCTTCTACGTGGTGAGCGATGGCACCGACAAGCCGTACCGGGTGCGCGTGCGTCCACCCTGTCTGCCGATCATGGCAGCGCTGCCGATCCTGCTCACGGGGGACATGATGGCGGACGTCGTGCCGACCTTCGGATCGGTGAACATGATCGGCGGCGAGCTGGACCGATAATGCCAGTCATGGACTTTCACGAACTGGAGCCGGCAGCGGCGGAGATCATCGCCCGGTACGACCGGACGTCGGCGGCGATGATGCCGCTCTTGTCCCTGGTCCAGGAACAGGTTGGCTACATCCCGCCGCAGGGGGAGCAGTGGGTGAGCGACAGGCTGGGGATCCCCGTCGCCCACGTGCGGGAGGTCGTCAGCTTCTACACGATGTACCGCACGAAGCCGATCGGCCGGCACCACATCCAGGTGTGCACGAACCTGCCGTGCGTGCTCCGCGGGGCCGAGCGGGTGGTGGCCGATTTCAAGGAGCGGCTGGGGATTGACGTGGGCCAGACGACGCCTGACGGCCGGTTCACCTTGTCCTCGGTCGAGTGCCTGTGCGCCTGCGAGATCGCCCCGATGTGCCAGGTGAACGATCGGTACGCCGGTCCCCTGGACCGCGCGGCCGTGGACCGGTTGCTGGAGGAGTGTCGCTGATGGCGTTCGAGCCGGTCCTCTCGCGGCGGTTCGGGAATGCGGAGGGCACCTGGTACGACGCGTACGTGGCGGACGGCGGCTACGCGGCGGCGAAGCGGGTCCTGACCTCGATGACGCCGGCTCAGGTGACCGAGGCCGTCACGGCGTCGAACCTGCGCGGCCTCGGCGGCGCCGGGTTCCCGACGGGGAAGAAGTGGTCCTTCATCCCGAAGGATTCTCCCAAGCCGAGATACCTGGTCGTCAACGCCGATGAGGGGGAGCCCGGGACCTTCAAAGACCGGTATCTCCTGGAGCGCGATCCGCACGCCGTGATCGAAGGGATGCTGATCGCCGCCTATGCGATCGGGTCACACAAGGCGTACGTGTACGTGCGCGGCGAGTACGTCGAGCCGTACCGGCGGTTCACGCGCGCGGTGGAGGAGGCCCGTCGGCACGGCTGGGTGGGGCGGCAGGTCCAGGGGGCGTGGGACTGGGACATCGTGATCCACCGAGGGGCCGGGGCCTACATCTGCGGTGAGGAGACGGCGCTCCTGACCTCGCTCGAGGGGGGCAAGGGGTTCCCGCGCCTGAAGCCGCCGTTCCCGGCCATCTCCGGGCTGTTTGGGTGCCCGACCATCGTCAACAACGTGGAGACGCTCGCGTGTCTGCCGCCGATCATCCAGCGCGGGGCCGAGTGGTTCGCCGGGCTGGGAACGGCGAGGCAGGGGGGCACGCGGCTCTTTTCCCTCTGCGGGCACGTGGCGAGGCCCGGCGTGTACGAGGCGCCGGCGGGGGTCACGCTGCGCCAGCTCATTGAGACGCACGCGGGGGGGATCCGCGACGGCCGGCAGCTCAAGGCGGTGATCCCCGGGGGCATCTCGGCGAAGATTCTCACGGCGCAGGAGATTGACGTCGCCATGGATTTTGACTCGCTGCTGGCGGCCGGGACGATGGCCGGCTCTGCGGGAGTCATCGTCATGGACGAGACGACGTGTATCGTCAAGGCGCTCTGGACCGCCGCGAAGTTCTTCGCGCACGAATCCTGCGGCCAATGCTCCCCGTGCCGCGAGGGGACCGGCTGGGTGTTCAAAATCCTGCAGCGGATCCTGCGCGGGGAGGGGCACCCCCGAGACCTCGACGTCCTCCTCTCGGTGGCCGGGAACATGGAGGGGAAGACCATCTGCGTCTTCGCGGACGCCGCCGCCTGGCCGGTGCAGTCGTACATCAGCAAGTTCCGCGGGGAGTTCGACCATCATATCCGCGAGGGGCGGTGCGATCTTGCCGGGAATCCCGCCGTTGAACATGCCGACGCTCACCATTGACGGGCAGTCCGTCGCCGTCCCGGGAGGGACGACGATCATCCAGGCCGCGGATCAGCTCGGGATCACGATCCCGCGCTACTGCTACCACCCGGGCCTGACGGTCGCCGGCAACTGCCGGATCTGCCTCGTCGAGGTCGAGAAGGCCCCGAAGCTCCAGATCGCCTGCTACGCGCCGGTCGCGGAGGGGATGGTGGTGCACACCGACTCTGAGCGGACCCTGCAGGCCCGGCAGGAGGTGCTGGAGTTCCTCCTGATCAACCATCCCCTCGACTGCCCGGTGTGCGACCAGGCCGGCGAGTGCGAGCTGCAGAATTACTACATGGACCATGGGCTGTACGATGCGCGGTTCCGGGAGCAGAAGGTCAAGAAACGGAAGGCCGTCCCGCTGGGGCCGACCGTGATGCTGGATCAAGAACGGTGCATCCTGTGCTCCCGCTGCGTCCGGTTCACGGATGAGATCTCGAAGACCGGTGAGTTCGGCATCTTCAACCGGGGTGACAGGGCCGAGGTTGACGTGTACCCAGGGACGATCTTGGACAACAAGTACTCTGGCAACGTCGTGGATATCTGTCCCGTCGGGGCCCTGACGGACCGCGATTTTCGGTTCAAGGCGAGGGTCTGGTATCTCTCCTCCAGCCCCTCGGTCTGCCCGGGCTGCTCTCGCGGGTGCAACATTGACATCCACTACGTGTTGGACCGGCCGTACCTCGCCAACGGGGCGCGGGTGATGCGCCTGAAGCCGCGCTACAACCCCGAGGTCAACCAGTGGTGGATGTGCGACGAGGGCCGCTACGGGTACAAGGCCATTGATGAGGCGCGACTGGTGCAGCCGGTCAGCCGCAGGGACGGCGTCACGCATCCGCTGACGTGGGATTTGAGCATGGCGGAGCTGGTTCAGTTGGTGCAGGAGGCGCAGGCCCGCAACCAGTTGAGCCAGTGGGGGGTGATCCCCTCGCCGCACCTGACCAACGAGGAGCTCTTTCTGATCAGGCGCGTGTTGCAGGAGCGCTTGGGCATCACCTGCGACGGCCGCGTGCCTGAACAGGCGGGGTACGCCGATGAGTTCCTCATCACGGCGGACAAGAGCCCCAACCGGCGCGGGATGCAAGCGCTTGACCTGGCGGGACCCGGCGACGGCGCCAAGCCCCTCGTGGAGCGGGCCTTGGCGGGCGAGCTGCGCGTCCTGTACGTCTTCGGGCACGACCTCGTGGCATTGTACGGGATGGCCATGGCCCAGCAGGTGGCCCAGCAGGTGTTCCTCATCTACCAGGGGTCCAACGAGAACGGGACGAGCCGGCTGGCGCACCTCGTGTTGCCGGGCACCGTCTATGCGGAGAAGGACGGCACGTTCACCAACTGCCAGGGGCGTGTCCAGCGGATCGTCAAGGCCTTCGAGCCGCTCAAGGGCTCTCGCGCCGATGGGGAGATCCTCCTGGAGCTCGCCAGGCGGTTGGGCGACCCGCTGCCCTGCGCGCCCTCTGCGGAGATCTTCAGCGCCATCGGAGAGACGGTGCCGGCGTTCCGGGGCCTGCGCTACGAGACGCTCGGTCCCTACGGGGCCCCCTTGGTGACGGAGGCGGTCCCGACGTGATGGCCGACGTCGCGATCAAGCTCGTCCTCGCGGGCATCGTCTTCTTCGGCGTCCTCAACCTGGCCGGATTGCACACCTGGGCGGAGCGCAAGCAGAGCGCAGTGATGCAGGACCGCATCGGCGCCAACCGCGCCTCGATCTTCGGCGTGCGTCTCCTCGGCCTCTTCCATCCGCTGGCCGACGTGATCAAGCTGTTCACCAAGGAGGATTTTATCCCTCCCGGCGGCAACCGGCTGCTGCACACGCTGGCCCCGTTCCTCTCCGCGTTCTTTGCCCTCGTGGTGTTCGCCGCGATCCCCATCGGGGATACCGTGCAGTGGGGTCACCGGATCATTGAGCTGCAGGTGGCGAAGCTCGACGTCGCCCTCCTCTACGTCCTGGCCATGATGTCCATGGGGGTGTACGGCGTCGTGCTCGCTGGGTACGCCTCGAACAACAACTACGCGTTCCTGGGCGGCATGCGGGCCGCCTCGCAGATGCTCTCGTACGAGATCACGATGGGGATCTCCCTCATCGGGCTGGTCATGTGGTACGGGACGCTCGATCTCCAAGAGATGGTCCGGGCGCAGGGGCGGTACCTCTGGGGGTGGCTGCCGGTGTGGGGGGTGCTGGTTCAACCGGTTGCCTGCCTCGTGTTTCTCGTGGCGGCCCTGGCGGAGACGAAGCGCATCCCGTTCGATCTGCCGGAGGGGGAATCGGAGATCATCGGCTACTTCGTGGAGTACAGCGGGATGAAGTTCGGTCTCTTCTTCATGACGGATTTCATCGAGACCGTGTTCGTCGCGTGCCTTGCGACCACCTGCTTCTTCGGCGGGTGGCAGGTCCCCTACCTGTTCGCCGACGGCTTCCACTTCCCGTGGGGGGCCACGGTCGCCCTGCCGCCGCTGGCCGTCACCCTGGCCGGGGTGGCTGCCTTCAGTCTCAAGGTCCTTTGCTTCTGCTGGCTCTTCATGACGATCCGCTGGACCTTGCCGCGGTTCCGGTACGATCAACTGATGCGGTTGGGATGGAACATGCTGTTCCCGATCTCCCTTGTCAACGTGATCGCCACAGGGTTCGTCCTGCAATTCCTCTCGTGGCGTGGGGTCTAGCTGATGGTGGCCATGCCCCGCAAGCGTGAGCTGACACCCCTGGAACGGATGTACCTGCCGGAGGTCGTGCGCGGGGTGCTCCTCACGAGCCGTCACTTCTTCAGGAACCTGACGATCCACACGCTGCGCCTCGTCGGGTTGGCGAGGCGTCTGGAGGCGGCGGTGACCTTCCAGTACCCCGAGCAGCGGCGCCCCCTGGCACCGCGGTTGAGGACCCGCCACCGGCTGACCACGCGGAAGGACGGTTGGCCCCGGTGCGTGGCGTGCATGATGTGCGAGACGGTCTGCCCGGCCCGCTGCATCACGATCGTGGCCGGGGAGCATCCGGATCCCAACGTTGAGAAATACCCCCTTCGCTTCGACATTGACCTGGGGGTGTGTGTCTACTGTGGATACTGCGTGGAGGTCTGCCCGGAGGACGCGATCCGGATGGATACGCAGATCCTGGACATTGCGGCGTACAGCCGGGACGAGATGAAGCTGGACATGCACGAACTACTGATCCCTGAGCTCCGCAAGCCGGTCAAGGCGTGCACCCTCCCGTTTCCCCACCAGTGCCGCGTCACCAACCCCGCGCTGCCGGCGCCGGAGCAACCGGTCCATGGCCCCGTGTTCATCGGTGGCGACGTGACGAGGGCGCTCGGCATGGAGGACCAGGCCCAGGCGGCCCGGCAGCGGTCTGGGGGAGGATCGCCGTGAAGTACCGACCGTTGGCGAAAACGGGGTTGCAGGTGTCGGAGGTCGGCTTCGGCGTCTGGACCGTTGGCACGACCTGGTGGGGCATTCGGGATGAGGCCACTGGGATTCGGCTCCTGCAGCGGGCGTTCGATGCTGGCGTCACCCTGTTTGACACGGCCGACACCTACGGCAACGGCTACGGCGAAGAGATCCTGGCCAAGGCATTGGGCCCGCATCGCCACGAGCTGGTCATCGCCACGAAGGGCGGCTACGACTTCTCCCCCCATGCCGGCGAGCGCCGGGGCCAGCAGGAGCTGCCCCAGGATTTCTCGCCGGGCTACCTCGCGTCGGCCGTCGAGGCGTCACTGAGGCGCCTGGGCACCGACGTCATTGACCTCTACGAGCTCCATAATCCCCGGATCGAGGCGATCCGCCGGGACGATACCTTTGCCACCCTCGAGGCGGCCAAGCGGGCGGGGAAGCTCCGGGCATACGGAGTGGCCCTGGGGCCCGCGATCGCCGAGCGGCAGATTGAGGAAGGGCGCGCGGCGATTCAGGAGCGGCGCTGTGACGTCGTGCAGATCATCTACAATCTCCTGGAGCAGATGCTCGGCCAGCCGCTCATCCCCGTCGCCCGGGAGGGGGGAGCTAGCCTGCTGGCGCGCGTGCCGCACGCCTCGGGCCTGCTGGACGGCACCGTCAAGCCGGAGACCACCTTCACCGAGCACGACCACCGGTACCACCGGGTCTCCACGGATGAGCGGAAGCGCCTCTGGCAGGAGCAGGGGCTGAAGAAGGTGGAGCGGCTGCGCTTCCTGACGGAGGGGACCGGCCGCACGCTGGCTCAGGTGGCGCTGAAGTTCGTCCTGGCAGATCCGGCGATGGCCTCGGTGTTCCCCAACGTCTACACGGACACCCAGCTTGAGGAGTTCGTCAGGACCTCGGACGCGCCCGACCTGACGGCCGAGGAACTGGCGACCCTCGCCGCCCTCTCCCGGACCAACTTCGGCCTTCCCCTGGACGCCGCGCGTGGCGCACTGCCTCATCGACGTCCCTGACGACGTCCTCGAACGAGACCCGCCGGTGGCGGGCCCAGAGCGCCTGCAACGCCTTGACGCCCTGGGTTTTTAAGGCCTCAAGCTTCTCAAGATCCGCCAGTGGGACCAAGGCCGCTACCGGCTTGCCCGCCCGCTTGATGACGAACTCATCCCCCCGGTAGCACGCCTCGTTCACATACTGCATACTACACCTCGTGGGGGATCTCCATGGGATTTGTCGGCAGCGTCTGGTCATTAGCCGAATGAATCGTAGATACGATATTGTCGGACCTCTGGATTTCCGGCGGAGATGCAGGTATACTGAGGAGATGATGGATACCAGAAGCTTGACCCCCGCCGCACCCCCGTCAGGGCGCCGCCTGCTCGCCGGCCTCCTCCTGCCCCTCGTCTGCCTGCTGCGCCCGACGCCAGCCCTGGCGCTCCGTGCCGGCCTGGAGGGGACATCGCGGGAGGAGGTGGCCCAGGCCCTCGGCATCCCGCCAGAGGGCCGTCCGGGTCGGCCCGTCGCTCAGGCCGGGTTGGAGGAGGTCCTCCCGCAACCGGGTGACCTGGGGGACCGGCTGCGGCGGCTGGCCGGCCTGTCACGGGCCGGCGGCGTCCGTGACATCCGGGTTCGCCTGGCAGCCCTGGCGTCGCCCGCGGACGCGGCGCAGCCGGCACTCACGCGGCCGGAGGTGATCGAGCGCCTCATTGAGCGGCGACCCTTGATCGTCACCCAACCACACGGCTTGACCCACGTGGCCACTCCCTGGGGATCGGTCGATCTGACCCGGTTGAACGATCTGCGTCGCTACCAAGGCGAACACGCCGTTGCCGAGCTGGCGCGCGATCTGGAACTCGCCCACTGGCTCGGGTTGCTCCCGCTCGAGGAGATGCAACGCGGGGTGAGCCCGCAGACGCTCTACAACGCCTTGCGAGGTCATCGCCCGGCCGGGGCCGCCAAGGTCGCGGTCGGATGGATCGTCTGGGCAGCCCTCAATCACGACGCCCGCACCCTGGCGACGACCGGCCGGTGGGCCA
>Ga0209399_10001875_pt1 | contig 10547 bp, 13 predicted proteins | sample OV2TP3_FD_184130 | JGI IMG/M metagenome (GOLD analysis project Ga0209399, IMG submission 184130) | Hot spring microbial communities from Beatty, Nevada to study Microbial Dark Matter (Phase II) - OV2 TP3 (SPAdes) (version 3) | ecosystem: Environmental > Aquatic > Thermal springs > Hot (42-90C) ... | reverse complement strand
ATGATGTCCACCGCATAGACCTTCGAGGCTCCGCGCTTGGCCGCCAGGATTGAGAAAAATCCGCTGCCACAACCCAGATCGATCACGACCTCGCCCGGCTGCACATCGAGCGCCTCAGCGATGAACTCGGAGGTGGACGTTGGCCGAAACACATCGGGCCACAGTTCCAGCGCGAATTCGACTCCGCATAGCGAGCAGGCTTGCTCACACGACGATTGGGTCATGAGATCTCCTCATCGGTTAAATAGCAGGCGGGGTCCGGCGCCCACGGGTCGCCGGTGGTGTCAATGCCGCAGTACAGCTTTGTGACGCGGGTCTGCATGATGTCACGGGCTTTCAGTGCTGTGTTGCAACGTGCCTGATGTGTGCGCATCTTCCCCCCTCAGGGATGGACCATGCACCCAGGGCACCCCACTGGATCATCCTGTGACACGTAGATGTCGTGACGCGGTTCGCCTTCAACCTGCAGATACCCCACCGCGCCTTTCTCCACACGGAAGATCGCATGATCCACCAGCGTGTAGGTGCCAGGCACTTCCACATCGAATTCGACGACCGTCGCCCCGCCGGCTGGAACAAGCGTCGTCTGGATGCTCCGAGCAGGAGGGCTGACCAAATCCGCCTCACGGTAGACAAGATCGAAGATCTCCCCGATCACATGGAATGAGGAGATAAGGTTCGGCCCGGCGTTGCCGAAGTAGATGCGGACCCGTTCGCCGGTCTTGGCCTTCAGCGCTCCGTCACCAGTGAGTGAGCCGACCTGGCCGTTGAAGACGACAAACCGGGGATGCTCCTGCACCCCATGCTCGTGGGAAAACTCTAGTTGTGTCACGCCTTCGCTCAATTCCTTCGTGTAGAACTCACTCTGCAAGACGTAGAACTCTCGGTCCACTTTCGGCAGGCCTCGCTTCGGCTCGACCAGGATCAGACCATACATCCCGTTGGCGATATGGTCCATGACCGGAGGCGCCGCGCAGTGGTAGACGTACAAGCCCGGGTGCAGGAGCGCAAACCACGCGACTCTCTCCTCACCCTGTGTGACCGTCGTCACGGTCGCTCCGCCGCCTGGACCAGTGACGGCGTGGAAGTCGACGTTGTGCGGCATCCCGCTCTGGTCGCTGTTGGTGACATGCACTTCGAGGGCATCCCCTTCGCGGGCTCGGATGAACGGCCCCGGCACGCGGCCGTTAAATGTCCAATAGGTGTACGTGACCCCCGTGTTGATCTCCGTGGTCTTGACGCTCGAATCAAGAGTCACCCGGACAATGGCAGGCTTGCGTCGGGTGATAGGTGGAGGCACCTCTGGCGCGAAGGCCAATCGCGCTTCCTCACCCGGCAGCATCTTCTTCGCTTTGGCTCTCACGGGTGGCGCTGCTACAAGGCAAAGCAAGGCCCCAACGGTCCCACAGATCAACGCAGTTCGTCCAGCCGTTGCAGATGTCATCAGCCAACCCCTTTGTTGAAGTTCAGAACGCCCACCACACCTCCATCATGACCTGATGCGCCTCGTAATTGTTGTTGCCGGCCGAGGCCGCAATGCTGTCGACGAACGCATAGCGGTGATACATCGCGGTCATGCGGAGTTGGTCCTTTTCCTTGTCTTTGATCCGGTAGGTCAGCGCAACCTCCGGAATGCCCTGTCGGTGGTGGAACCGCATCGCCTGCCAGCGGCCGCTCGCGGTCACCAGGCGATATCCAAGTTCGAGGACCAGACGCTTGGCGATGGGCTGGCCGACCACCAGGTTCCAGTTCGTGACGGTCTTGTCGATATCGTTGTTGGCAGTATCCGGGGCATTTTTCCGAAAGAACGCCTGCTCGACATAGGCGGAGAGTTTGGGCAGCCCCTCATGGTGTTTGCCAAGATCGTAGTCTCCGCCCAGCCGGTACATCGTGATATCCCCACGCGCTGAGTCGGCCAGTGCCGGAAAATATGAGTCTCCAAAGATCGTGTCCCCCGCGCGTGTATTGGTATCAAGCTGATGCAGGCGGTACAGGATGGTTTTGATTGACCCAGACTTGATGGGTACGCTCAAGCTCGTCTGCACGCCATGAAAGTTGGTCGGGTAGTGCTCGACTTTGTGGTGGCCCATCAGCTCATAGTTCTCATCGAGATACTGGTACTGCGTTCGCCACTCACTTTTCCAGGGACCCAGGAGCCGCACTCCGCCCACCCACGCACTGCCATCCAATCGGCCCATCCGGTGGTACTCGCTCCACGCCCAGGCCCCGAACAGGTCCAGCCACCTCAGCACGTGGTATGCGCCGTCCAGTGCCCAGAGCGTCTGTCGTTCTCCGGTAATGCTGGGGTTGCGCTCGCCTTCCGTCCTCACGTATGATGCGCCGACATTGCCTTCAAGAATATCGACACCCCATCGCGTGCCCATCACCTCCCGATTGATCTCTTGCACCGGGGTTGGTTTGGTCCGTCCGATGAAGAACTCGCCATGGACGTGTTCAGTCTCGAGGTACGGGTAGTCCACGACGACATCGAACCCCCGCAGGGGGTGCCGGCCGGTTTCAATCTTCCGGTCCTCCTTCTCGAAGAAGCTCGCATTCGTGACAGGAGGTCGATAGACGAGGCTGCCGAGTCGCAGGAAGTTGGTTTCCTTGCGGGTCAGTTCGGGCAGATCCTTGAGGTTCCCAAGAACCGCCTGGTAGGTTAGATCGCCTTCGGTATCTTTGAGCCAGGCCTGATGGATGTCCGTTGAGAAGTGTTCCTGGACGACACGGCCCCCCAGTCGGTCAAAGTTGTCCCAGGGCAGCTCTTCGCCGAAGGCCCGTCCCACCGTTCGGTTGCCGCCAGCCGCATACAGTTGCCACAGGAAACCGGCTTCGAGGCCTTTCGCCAGGTCCACCGCAAGGCCCAGATGGTCATTGGTCGTTATCGCTTCGCCCTCCGTCAGGGGAAAGTTGGCGTTGGTCGTAATGCCAGCGCCATTAAAGGTCGATTGGCGACCGCCCCAGTTCCACTCAAAGAGCGACATATCGTAGGTGTTGGTGAGATTGGGGACGTTACTGCCAGGACCCGAGAGATCGTTCGTAGCGACAATCGTATGGGTCTTGCCAAGTAGACGGACGTGCGCTGGGAGCTGCCAGGCTGCTGCCGCAGCGGTCTTCGACTCGCGAGCTTCGGTCGCCCACGCCAGTGGGCAGGTGCCGAGGAACACCGAAATTGTTGCAGGGCCACACCATCGAAGCATCGTACTCCGCACGATGCTCAATGATGGACCAACAGTTCTGTCATGGGAGGCCAGAGCATAGTGGTCGCGAGTCCGATAAGGATGAACGTCGCCGTTGCGGCAATGACCAAATTGACTTCGCGCTTCTTGAGGATCACATGCAGCACGGCCCAACTCAGCAGCCACGTCAGCAGGGCGACCGTCTCTTTCCCAGAATACGGCCCGATGTCAGCTGCGCCAGGAATCCAGAGATTGCCCAGCGCTTGCATCATGCTCTTGAATGAGACGGAAGCTTCGGAGAGCACTTGGGACAGTCCCAGCGTCAAGAGTCCCAAGCCTACCGCCATCAGCGCGGCCGCTGCAGGACCCGTGGTCAACAAACTCGTTGGGGATCTCTTCGTCATCTCACGGCCTCCTACACGGACTTCAGTTTCGTCACCGCGGCTCCCAGGCCGAACGCGATGACAAAGTAGAAGAAGGCTAGGACCAGCAACACCGCCACGATAGTGCTCAGCGCTCTCCGGCGGTACATCTCATCGCCATAGCGGATGAGCAGGTAGGCCACGACCACCGCCAGCGGAAACGTGAAGAGCGCGGCGAACTCTTTGAACTCGAAAAACACCTTGTGAACGTCAGGAGCCTGTTGCAGAAAGTAGCTGCGCGGGCCTGCTGCGGCACGATAGGGGATGTAGATCCAGTTACCAGAGAGAATGGTGAGTAGCGCGATGGCCGCGTTGATGAGGCTGCCGACCTGGAGCTCGGCCATGTTCCAGGTTGTCTTGGTGAAGAGCCGGTAGGCCTGAAAGAGTCCGATCGTCGACGTCACCATAAAGAGGCCGGCCGCGGTGCCGTGCAGAGCGCCGCGGATGGCATGCTGGCCGGGTCCCAGAAGTGCCTCCCCCGGGGCGGTGAGGAGGACGATCGCTAACCCGATCACGCCGAGGGTGCCAATGACCGCCCATAACACGGATGCGGGTGCTGGTTCGCTCGGCGTTGGATCGGCCATCTCAGGTCGTCGCCCCCGCTTCCTCAGGCGTCGTGATGGATGCGGGTTGCTTGGAAGCCTCGGGCTTTCTGCAGGCACATGAGGCGATGACCTCTTCGAGCCTGTCGATGAGATCACGAGCCTCCATCCCCCGGCGCCAGGCGACTTCATCCAAACAATCGCAGCCTTCATAGAGCGTATTGACGAAGAGGCTGTCAAATACCCGCTTCGTTGCCGGATAGTCCCGGAGGATACGGTTGACAGCTGTCACTTCATCGACGTGCAGCGGCGAGGGTTGAGGACTGCGGGTAGCCACCGCCTCCCGCGAGCTGAGGACCTGCTCAAGCACCGGAAAGAGCTCCGCTTCCTCTTCTGCCATATGGCGGCGCAGCCCATCGATCACGTCGGTCAAAACCGGTCTCAGGTGATCGAGCGAATGCCCAGTCTCTTCCATGAAGAGGCGGTTGAGCAGCCGCAGGCGCTGCGGTTCGTCGCGATGTTCAACCGTCACATGCGTCAGGGTCTCTTCTCGCATGGCGTGACGGCAGGCGGCGACCAGCGCTTCTTCCCGTCGGATGTGGTCGCGTAACTGGCGGGCAAGCGTGTAGCATACTTCACGCAACACAAACCAGACCTCCGGACCCATCTTGAGCGCACCCTCGAGGACATTGAGTTTGGCGCGCAAGATGGTATGATCTCGCCTCAATCGGTCGACAGCTTTCATCTTGTCCCTCCTATGGTGGGCGCCTCGGCCGAGGCGGCATGCCTCTGCTCAAGCATCAGCTCCTCGGCATGGTCGATCACCGGAAAGACGCCCTGCTCCTCCTCACTCATGTGTTCTCGCAATTCGTCGATGAGATGCGACAAGTGTCCGACCGACAGACTCACTGGGATCTTGATCCCTTGGGCAAAGAGCGCATTGAGATCTCGCAACACCACGCGCTGCTCCGCATGGTCACGGAACGTTCGCTGCTTCATGCATTGCTGAATCCGATGTGCATAGGGTGCAAGCGTCTGTTCTTCTTTGCACATATGCCCATCGAGAAACCGCATGAGCGAATGGCAGAGGGGCCGGATTGTCTCTGGGTGATGCGAGAGCGCCAGCAACTCCTCCAACACTGTCAGTTTTGTTCGGATGACGTCATGATCGTGCCGCAGTCCTGTTGTGAGCGTCATCGTCGCCTCCCGCGTTGCCCTGCTGCCTTCCTGACCGCCTGGTTCACCCCGCCCCACGGAAGCCCCCCCCGTCAGGGCGGGGAGGAATGGCGCAATGTCCCGAAGGGTTCTTCCCCGAGGCCACGGCCGTTAGGCCGTAGGGCGGGGTTCACTTGGATCACTTCAATTATAGCCAAAAGGGCGTTCCTGATTCTATGACTCACGTCATACTAGAACATTTCGGGTTGATCGTTCGGAAGAGCAAGACTTGCTGGTGTGTGGGTGACCAGCAAGCACAACGCAACACGTCCATTCAGAGGACACTGCGTGTTTGTCCTGTTCGCTCAACGCACTCCGACCCCGCCATCGGGCCACGGCCTTGGCCGTGGGCCCAGACGGTGGTGCCTCCCCGGATGGGGGGGCGTACAAAGGTGCCACCCCGCACACTCTGGTTCGCAGAGCGAAGCTGCGGGGTGGGGCTTCACAAGAAATCGGTTGAAGACACAGAACCCTGGATTCGCCTTCGTCCCGCTTTGACTCGTCCGTTGGCCGACGTCGCCTTGACGAGGCGAACCCAGGGTCCCCTGTCGATCCCCAGGGCCATGCGCCCTCCTTTCCCTGGTGGGTTCGGGATCGTCGTCCGCCACGGCGCTGCTCCGTATGTGCCCGGCTCATTCCGGGCGCCCAGGTTTGCCGCTGGGCTTCGAGGGAGCCCCGTCCAGCCTACTTCGGCCCCATCAGGTACGGTACGACGTACATCGTCCGGCCGCGCATGACCCCATTGAAGAGTTTGCGGAGTTTCGCATAGGCTTCCTCGGGGGCCATCCAATTGTTCGTCGGCCCCGCGTCCTCTTTGGTCGGCGTACAGATGAACGTGCACTGTTCGGTCCGAGCCACATCGGAAGGATGCGAACGGTGGAGGTAGCAGTCAGGATGTTGGCGTGGGTTGAGTTCAATCAAGGCATGGCTCCTGACTCCTTCAGCTAACAGCTGGCGGTATTCCTCATCCGAACCGTTGAGCCAGACGACCCGATCGGGATGGGTGAGGTGCGCCATATTCTCGACCCACGTGCGGACCGCCGCGTTCGTGATCTCCATTGGACTCCTCGCTGTTAAGGGATTGTTGTCGTGGTGTTCCCTGTCAGGATAGGAAGGCGCTCCCTGGGATTCTATGACGTACATCATACAGCCGAATCAGCGTCCTAGTGACCAACCCCATTGCTGGATGAGGGGACTGGCTTGCCGTTGGTGAGCAGTACCTGTAGGCGCCGCGGGACGAGCACGGTCATCCGGCCGCGCGAGGAGGCGACCCATCCACGCCGCTTCATGATCGAGAGGGTGCGGATGGAGGTTTCCCAGCGAGTCCCTACCATCCTAGCCAGCTCCTGATGGGTCATAGGGATGGTCTTGCCAAATGTTCTGCGCAGGCGGAGGAGCACGTAGGCGATCCGTTGCTCAACCGGCGCTTGCGCCAGACTGATGGCTTCCGCCATGCGCCGAATCCGCTGGCAACAAATCGCCAGGACCTGCCGGGCTAGCGCAGGGTGGTGATCCAACAAACGGCTAAAGGCCTCCGAAGGGATTTTGATGAGTTGTGTATCGGTTGACGCGATGGCGGTCGCGGAATACGTTCCGTGCTCAAAGGCGGAGATTCCGCAGACGGGCTCTGCAGGAGTTATGGCAAAGATCGTCGCCGGGCCACCATGCGGTGTCCCCTTGACGAGGGAAACCCAGCCGCGTTTCACAATCCAGACGGCCTCGGCTGGCTGACCTTCTGCAAAGATCGTCTCGCCCTTGCGAAAGCGGCGCAGCTCACAGGTCGTCGCGAGGTTGGTCAATTCCGTCTGGGGAAGTGTGCGAAACAGCGGACACTGCGCGAGGAGCTCGTCCATCGTCAGACCTCTGAAGCGGCTGCCATCGGGGCAGCCGCGGAGTGCCGAGCGCGGCGGGCGCTCGGCCTGTGTGGTTGGCTACCCAGAACGATACCCTGGAGGGCAACGGAGTTCTATGACGTACGTCAGAGAGCCGGACGGCTTACTCACTTTGAGGAGGGCTTGGAGCTGTTTGGGCCGGACGAGGGTGGTTCTTCCGCGTGCGGAGCGGATGAGGCCTTGCTGCTTGAAGCGGTTGAGCGTCCGGGTCGTCGTCTCGTGCGTGATGCCGGCGATCTCTGCCAGCTCTTGATGCGTCAGCGGAACCGTCGAGCCGAATTTCTTCGCAAGCCCCAAGAGCACCTTGGCCAGTCGCTGTTCCGCCGGCTCATACACCATGCAGCCTTTCTGTTCGATTTGACGCAATCGATCGCAGAAGAGGCACAAGGTGTCCTGCATGAACGCGGGCGCACGGTTCATCGCGTGATGAAATGCCTCGATCGAAATGCGGACGACGGTGCTGTCCACTGCGGCGACCGCGTCCGCCGGATACGGTTTGCGATCCAGGGCCGGCAAGCAGCAGAACGTCTCCCCCTGGGCCATGACACACGTCGTCGACACCTTTCCATCGGCTAAGTAATTCATCAGATGCACCCGGCCGGTCTTGACCACCCAGATGGCATCCGAAGGTTGTCCCGCCCGAAAGATCGTCTCGCCCTTGGCGTAGCGCTTTTCCCGCGTGACGAGAGCAAGCCGCTGCCGTTCGCCGGGACTGAGTCGTTTAAAGGGTTCGAGTGTGGCAAGCCATGCTTCCATGGTCGTGGATAGTGTAGCGTTAGCGATGCACGACGGTCAAGGCGATAGGCAACAGGCATAGGCGAGTTTTTGCTTGACGCGGGAAGAGGCGCACTCTAGAGTAGCGTGGATTTCCACACAGGCGCCTGCAAGGGCCGAAGAGGGAACCCGGTGAGAGTCCGGGGCGGTCCCGCCGCTGTATCGGGGACGAATCCTGCGACCCGTCTCGCGTTGAGGTATTGTCTGTCGAGGAGCGGGTAACCCACTTTCCACGGGGGATGGAAAACTTCGGGAAGGGAAGGGGCAGGAAGAGGACGATCCGTAAGCCAGAAGACCTACCTGTGTGCGCTACGGTCAGCCTTCGCATGCGAGGCTGACGCGAAGCCGCCAACGACGTTTGGCGGAGGGTGAAGGAATGGGTGCAACCCGCCACGGATGGCGGGTTTTTTATTGTCCACACTGCACTGATCAATGCCGCAACGAAATCGATTCATCTTGGTCACGGGAGGCGCGCGCAGCGGCAAAAGCCGGTTTGCGGTCGGGCTCGCCAAGCGGCTCGGCCGGCGCATCGTCTATCTCGCCACCGGGGCGGCGACGGATGATGAGATGTGTTCGCGCATCGCCCGCCATCGGATCCAGCGGCCTCGCGCATGGCGCACGATCGAGTCGCCGGATGATCCTGCCCGCGCGATCGCCCGGCTTCGGGGCTCCATCGACGGGCTGCTCATGGATTGCCTGACGCTGCATGTCTCGACGCTGCTGATGCGCGGCGACACCGATCGCGCCATTGAGCGACGTGTCCGGCGGCTGTGCGAAGTGATCCACAGCACCCGCTGCCCCGTCATTCTCGTCACCAATGAAGTGGGCACGGGGGTCGTCCCAGCCTCAGCACTCGGACGCCGATTTCGAGACATCGCCGGTGTGGCCAATCAAATCGCCGCCGGCGTCGCCGATGAGGTGTACCTGCTCGTCGCAGGCATTCCGCTTCAGATCAAAACGCGAGGTGAATGATGGGCATTCCGATGTCAATCCCGCTTCCTGTGATTGAAGCGCTTGATGAGGCGCTGATGCAGCAGGCCCAGCGGCGGCTGGATCAGTTGACGAAGCCGCTCGGCAGCCTCGGTCGGCTGGAAGCCATCGCGAAGCAGCTCGTCGGGATCCGACGCGCACAGCACCCGCACGTCACGGAAAAAGTCATCATCACGATGGCGGCGGATCATGGAGTGGCGGCGGAAGGCGTCAGCGCGTATCCGCAAGCCGTCACCGCGCAGATGGTCGCGAATTTTCTTCGCGGAGGGGCCGGGATCAATGTGCTGGCGCGGCACGTAGGGGCGCGGATCGTCGTGGTCGATATGGGGGTCGCGGCAGCGCTCGCGCCTCATCCGCATCTGGTCTCACGAAAGATTCGCGCAGGGACGAGCAACTTCGCTCACGGCCCGGCGATGACGCGCGAGGAAGCCTCCGCGGCCATCGCGGCAGGATGCGACATCGCTCAGCGCGAGATCGAGCGCGGGGCCGACCTCATCGGCACGGGCGACATGGGGATCGGCAACACCACAGCAAGCAGCGCGATCGCGGCGGCGATGACCGGCCAGCCGGTCGAGCGGGTCACCGGCCACGGGACGGGGATCGATGAGCGCGCGCGCGCAAAGAAACTCGCCGTGATTCAACGCGCTCTTAAGCAGCATCGTCCCGATCCGTCCGATCCGCTCGATGTCCTCGCTAAAGTCGGAGGATTTGAAATCGCAGGGCTGGTCGGGGTGATTCTGGCCGGTGCCGGCACCCGCCGTCCGGTCGTCCTCGATGGATTTATTTCAGGAGCGGCCGCGTTGATCGCCGCCGGCCTCGAGCCGACGGTCCGCGGCTATCTGATCGCCTCGCATCGCTCGCAGGAACCCGGCCATCGCCTCATGCTCGAGCATCTCGGCCTCCAGCCGCTCCTTGATCTGGACTTGCGACTCGGCGAGGGCACCGGGGCCGCGCTGGCGATGCCGCTCATTGAGGCGGCGTGCCGAATCATCAATGACATGGCGACCTTTGACGAAGCCGGCGTGTCGACGAGGTCTCATTGATGCAAGGACTGCGGGTGGCCCTCAGTTGCCTGACGATCCTGCCGCTTGGTCCGCAGGCCGCCCCCCCTCAACTCGATCTGGGACGCTCGTTTCTGTGGTTTCCTGTCGTCGGGCTGGCGATCGGCGGAATCCTCATTGGCGCTCAACGGATGGCCTCAGCCGTGTTGCCGCCGTTCGTTGTCGCCGCGTGCGTCTTGGTGGCGTGGATTCTTCTCACCGGGGCGATCCATCTCGATGGGTTCGGCGATGTGTGTGACGGGCTCTACGCCGGGCGCACGCCGAAGGCCCGGCTGCACATCATGAAGGATCCCCATCTCGGAACCATGGCGGTCGTGGGGGTCACGGCGCTGCTCATCACGAAGTTTGCGCTTCTTGGAAGCCTCTCGGCACGCGAGGTAGCCCCAGCGCTTGCGCTCGCTCCGTGCCTTGGGCGCTACGCCATGGTCTGGGTGGGGACGACCCTGCCGTATGCCCGACAGGAAGGTGGGAG
>Ga0209399_10001874_pt1 | contig 10549 bp, 9 predicted proteins | sample OV2TP3_FD_184130 | JGI IMG/M metagenome (GOLD analysis project Ga0209399, IMG submission 184130) | Hot spring microbial communities from Beatty, Nevada to study Microbial Dark Matter (Phase II) - OV2 TP3 (SPAdes) (version 3) | ecosystem: Environmental > Aquatic > Thermal springs > Hot (42-90C) ... | reverse complement strand
AGGTCAAAAACAACGGCGGCCGGCTGACCGATTTCATCCTCGAAAGCCACATCCATCAGGTTTCGCCCCAACTCCACATGCTGTCCGCCCCGCTCTCGCCGGAAAAGGCGGAAATGATCGACGCCGCCGCGGTGGGCCAACTCATCAAAGTTCTGAAAAAACGGTATGATTTCATCCTTTTCGACACCGGCGCAGGCGTCAATGACGTCACCCTGACGGTCTTTGACAAGTCCGACCGCATTTTCCTGGTGGTTGACGATCAGGTGGCGGCGGTCAAAAACACTGGGCAGATCTTTCAGCTCCTCCAAAAACTGAACTATCCCGACAGCAAGACCGATTACATCGTCAACCGGTTTTCCGACAAGTATCCTCTGGACGGCGGCATGCTGGTGAAAATCCTGGCCCGGAACCCGTACCACCGCGTCCCCCTGTCATCGGCTGTCCGCGAATCGATCAACGGGGGATACAACCTGGTGGAAAAGAAACCGTCCGATCCCGCTTCCCAGGGCATCCGGCAATTCGTACAGAAACTCCTCGCTGAATCCAACCTCCAGATACAGGACCGCGCCGCCGGTCCGGCCGCGCCGGCGGGAGCGATGACGAAGATCAAGGCATTATTCGCCAAGGCGTGAGGCCCGGATGTCGCTCTTAAAAAGACTCCACGAGGGACCGGCGCCGGCGGCGGGTGAATCAGATACCGCGTCTCAAGCAACCCCGCCGGCATCCCCCCATCCGGCGGAGGGTGAGGCGGGGCCGCGCCGGGATCCGGTCCAGGAACAGTTCAAGTCGGACCTGCATCGGCAGCTGGTGGACAAGTTCAAAAAAGACGAGATCGAAGTGACGCAGATGAACGACCGTGACCAGATGCGGCAGAAAATCGCCGTGGAGGTCAAGACCTACGTGGAACAGCGGAGCAGAAAACTCACGCCGAACCAAGTCGCCTTTCTGATCGAGGAAATGGTCAACGAGATGGTGGGCCTGAGCATTCTGGAGCCGCTCCTTCATGAGGATTCGATTTCTGAAATCATGGTCAACGGGCCCACGATGATATTCGTCGAGAAAAAGGGCAAGCTGGTCAAAACGGACGTCCAATTTCGTGACGAGGATCACCTCCGGCACGTGATCGACAGGATCGTCGTGCCCCTGGGACGGCGCGTCGACGAGACATCGCCCATGGTCGACGCCCGTCTGCCCGACGGATCCCGCGTCAATGCCGTCATCCCGCCCCTGGCCCTCAAGGGATCCGCTCTGACCATCCGGAAATTTTCAAAGAAAAAACTCGACATCGAAGATATGATCAAGTTCGGCACGCTGGACAGCCGGATGGCGCAGTTTTTGAACTATTGCGTCAAGGGCAAACTCAACATCGTCGTGTCCGGCGGGACCGGATCGGGCAAGACCACGACGCTGAACATCCTTTCCTCCTTTATTCCCCATGACGACCGGGTCGTCACCATCGAGGACGCGGCGGAATTGAAACTCAACCAGGATCACGTCGTATCCCTCGAAACCCGGCCCGCCCACGCCGGAAGCGAAAACTCCGCAGTGACCATCCGGGACCTCGTCCGAAACGCCCTCCGGATGAGACCGGACAGAATTGTGGTCGGCGAGTGCCGGGGCGGTGAGGCGTTGGACATGCTGCAGGCGATGAACACGGGCCACGATGGATCGCTCACCACCGGCCACGCCAATTCTCCGCGCGACATGCTGGCGCGCCTGGAAACCATGGTCCTGATGGCGGGAATGGATCTCCCGATCAACGCCATCCGGTCGCAGATCGCCGGCGCCATCGATCTGATCATCCAGCAGACCCGCATCCGCGACGGGACCCGGAAAATCACCCAGATCACGGAGGTCCAGGGCATGGAGAATGACAAAATCATTCTGCAGGATCTCTTCGTCTATGCTCAAACCGGATTCAACGCGGACGGCCGGTCGATTGGCACATATGAGAGCACAGGCCTGATTCCGAAATTCATGTCCAAAATCGAGACGGAGGGCATCAAGGTTGATTACAAGATCTTCAAGAAGGAAGGTGAAAAGGAATGAACAGACGAACCGTCCTCCTGGCGCTGATCCTCAGCATCTCCGCGGCCTGGATCGCATCCGCCCTGATGAAAAAGGGCGGTCTCTTCGGGTCCGGCGACAAGGGCCCCGAAGTTTTGGTGGCGAAGGATGACATTGCGATGCGTGAGATCCTGTCGGACATCCTCTTTGTCAAACAGCCCGTTCCGCCCGGATTGTTCGTGAAGAATATGGTGACCAAACTCGACCCCAAACGCAAACACTTCGCCCTGCATCCGATCGTCAAGGGCGAGATTCTCTATCAGGGAAAAATGGGCGTCGTCGACGCGGAGCCGGAGTTGTCCTACATGATCGACCGCAACCAGGGCGTGATCACCATCGCTGTCACGGCCGTTACCGGAGTTTCGGGGATTCTCAAACCCGGCGATTATGTGGATGTCTACGCGACTTATATCAAGGAACAATTGCAGGGCCTGCCGGCTCAGAAACGGCCGGCCGCGATCACCAAGCGGATCGTTTCCGGATGTAAAGTGGTTGCCGTGGGCAACGATGTCGTCGCCCCCACCAAATCCAAGGATGCGGCGTCGAATTTCAACCGGAAGCGCACGGGCGGCGAGCCGAAACGCGTGACGCTGGCGGCGAACGATTCGGATATGGAGAGAATCGTCTACGCCCAGACAAACGGCAAGATCCATCTGGCGCTCAAGCCCGACGATGACAAGTCCAAGGGCATGCCGGCCGGATACAGCACGACCGATATGCAGGAAGACCTGTTTACCACCATCGAGTGCATCCGGGCCGACAAATCGGAACTGGTCCGGGTGGATCGATAGCCGCCCCTAGATAATCCGGTGTCTACGACGACGTTAATCCTCCTTCAGACGGGGCTTCTGACCGCCGTCTGGTTTTTGATGGGCAAGCGCGAGCCGCCCGTCTTCCGGAGGATGAAGCGGTATATCGTCAAGTCTCAGATCACCACGGGGAAGGCCAAAGGCGGAAACCGGCCCAGCTTCTACCAGGCGATTGACAATAAAATGGAGCGGGTGCCGATCGTGAAGGTTCTATTCAACCACATCGAGCAGAATCTGTCGATGGCGAACATCCCCGTGAAGACGTCGGAATTTCTGATTGCCGTACTGATTTTGATCGTGACCGCGCAGGTGGTTGAGTTTTTCATTGTTGGCGGATACCACTATTCCAGCCCTCTGGTCCTGGCCGCCTCCCTGATTTTCTCGTTCGGATTCCTGAAAGTGTACATCCGCCTTCGGATCGGGCGAATCCGCAAGCAATTGAAGCTGGCCATTTCCATGATGGCCAACAATCTTAAAGCCGGACACAGTTTCATCCAGGCCATGCGGCAGGTCTGCACCGATCTTGCCCAGCCTCTCAAGGGGGAGTTCGAGATTTTGATGAACGAAAACCGGCTGGGTATTCCGCTGGATGTGGCATTGAACAACATGTTAAAGCGCGTTCCCTGCAAGGAACTGGAAACCCTGGTCCGTGGCGTGATCCTTCAGCAGGAGACCGGCAGCAATCTTGTCTTCATCCTGAACACCATCTGCCAGACCCTCCAGGACCGGGACGAGCTGCGCAGCAAGATCGACGTCCTGACGGTTCAGGGCAAAATATCGGGAGTTCTGTGCGTGTGCATACCCTTTTTGCTGTTCTGGTATATTCATGTCAGCCAGCCCGATTACACCGAGGTCCTCTTGCACACGCAGATGGGTCAGACCCTCCTGGCGCTCTGCGGGTTCATGATCTTTCTGGGGACTTTCTGCATCATCAAAATCGTGAGCTTCAAGTTTTAACCGCCGCCATGGAATTCACAATCGCCACATGGGTTTTTGTCACGGTATTCTGCGGCATCACGTTCCTCAGCGTGATGGAGGACCGCGCGAAACTCAGTACCATGGTCCGGTTCCGGAGGTATATTCCCATGGGGATCGCGGCGCCGGAGCGGCGGCGGATCGAACGGACTTTTCAGCAGAGAATCATGGCGCCCATTATCGAGTCGATGCAGGCAATGGTCAACACGCGGATTTCGGATTCGTTTCAGAACAATCTCCGAATGAAAATGCTGAATGCCGGATATCCGCCCCGCGTAACCCCGGTGGAATTTCTGGTCAAATCAGGCATTCAGGTCCTCGTGATCGCTCTGGCCGCGGTGGGTATCCAGGTTTATCTGGAGATCGATCCCATCCGGATAGCCCTTCATACGGCCCTGGTCCTGGCGGCGGCCTCACTGCTGATGGGGCTGCTCCTGCGGGAAAAGGGCGGCGTCAGAAAAACGGCGATTGAACGGGAACTTCCGGAACTTCTCGACTATATCCAGGTCGCCGTGGAGGCGGGGCTGAGTATCGACAGTGCGATCGAGCGGATCGTGGCTGAGCAATCGAAATCCATCATGGGATATGAGTTCAAGATCTATCTCCACGACATGAAAATGGGTCTGACCCGGACGGTTGCCCTCCAGCAGATGACCCAGCGGACGGCATCCCAATACGTGAAAAATTTCACCGATGGCGTGACCCAGGCTGTGAAGACGGGGATGCCGCTGGCGAATATTCTGCACATCATCCGCAAGGACATCTATGACGACATCCGCAATCGCGCCGAAAAGCGCGCCTACCGCGCGCCGGTTGTGATGATGATCCCGATGGTCCTCTTTATTTTTCCGACCATCTTCATCATCACCCTCGCGCCGGCGGTCCTCAAACTGATGAGCGAAATGAAGACCATGGGGTTTTAGTCCCTGTTGAATTCCGAAATCCCTCTTTCGATCACCCTGGCGAGTACGGTCTGGGGCAGATTGAGGGGACTGATGTTCCAAAAATCGATCGGCCGGGATGAGGGACTATGGCTGACGCCCTGCAACGGGATTCACACTTTTTTTATGCGCTTCGATATCGACGTGATTTTCCTCAACCGGCAGATGCAGGTGGTCCGGCTATGTGAGCGTCTCCGGCCGAACGGGTTTGGAGTGATTTGTTTTGAAGCCCAGTCCGTTTTGGAGTTCCGCGCCGGATTTATTTCCGACCGGCGTGTGCGGCTTCGACACGTTCTGGAATTTTTGCCGGGTCGCCCGGCCGGGCCGGGGCCGATCCCGGCCAGGTTTGTTTAGGCGTGGACGCGGGCCAGGAGTCCGGGGAGGTCAAGTGGTATTACCGGCCGGCGTCGGTTCTACTCATTATATTCTTGGTCGCCGGGCCGCTGGGCCTGCCGCTGGTCTACCGGAGTCCGAGGTTCAGCCGTCTTGCCAGAATCCTTGTGACCGCCGCAATGATCCCCTACACCTGGTTTATGGTCGTGTCGACCATTGAGGCGTTTCGGAGAGTCTTTCATCTGGTATCCCTCATCCGGCAAGGGCAGCCGTAGCCGGATGGACGGATAAAAAACGAATCAGGGGGTGTAATAAATCAGTTTTGGCTTGGTATAGGTGCCGTTGTCACAGTCGCAGTCGCTCGCCGCCGGTTCGGCGGATGTTTTGTATTTGATGAACTCCGCGGTAATCGTCCCCACGTCCCTGCCACGATCGACGACGCTAATGAGCCGAAAAGCCGCGAATCCCGCCACTGTAATGGGGACGCTGCTGCCGTGAGGCCATGCATCCTCCGTTATGATGACGATAATCACATCGTCCGCTGTGGACGGAGTGGCCAGCCTGGCCTCGACTCCATCTCGCGTGGCTCCCGCCAGATCACCCGTCTGAGTATTCAGGACATCTCCAATCTGGATTGACCCCGGATAGCCGTATGTCAAATCATCTTCAAAGTTGCTCGATCCGGGCCCGCTGAGGGCGAGACCACCGAAGTTGCCGGTGGTGCCGTCGCCGGCGCCCTGTTTAATTTCATAGTCGTCACCGAAGACAAATCCACCGGGCGGTTCCTGCATGGCCAGCGGCGCCGCGCCGTTAAGTTCGCCGACCGGCTGTGGAACGCTTGCCGCCACCCTTGCAACCAGATCCGCGTCTCCGGGAACAAAAAGGAGATTGACCTGTTTGGTTGCCGTCATCACCAGCTTGCCGTCGCTAACCAGGTCAAAATCTAGATCGATCCGATCACTCTCAAGATACGTATTCGTGCTGTATTCACTTTTTATCTGCTCCTCTAATTCATATTCTCTCTCTTCCCTTTCTTGCTTACTCCAGGATGGGTCATAGAGATTAGCCGCGGCCAGCAGCGCCGATTCCGCGTCGTTGAACAGCTTGTTCCGCGCATAGAGCACCAGAGAGGATTCGACCAGCGCGCCGCTCACGATGAGGATACTGCCGATGCTGAGCAAAAATGGGACGATGATAGCCCCGCATTCGCCCTGCCGGCTTTTACGTGATCGAGTTTCCGTCATTATAGATCGTCGCCTTTCCGCCAGCGACCAATCCACGTCGCTGATCCGCATCAGAGTATGCAGCAAAGCGCGTGCCCAACCCAACTCATTTCCGCTTCCGCCATTCCATTTCCTGACCCGCTTCTATATCACCTTGAACCTCAGTAGATCAAGAACGGGTTTGGAATGAGAGTTCCTCAGATCGTGAATACGCAGCGCCACCGGGCGGGTATGATTTTGTGAACGGATCGTCTGATTTACAAGACGCACGATATTTGATTGATTGCGCATCGATGCTCAACGGCGAGATTCTTTTTCCTTCCGATCCAACCCGGTTCAAACTCTCCAGGGAAATCGCCGCCTCCGAAACACACAAGATCCCCGGAATCCAGCCGGGCCACGCCGGTGGATCGAATCACCGGTTGCTTGTTGACGTAGGTCCCATTGGCGCTGCCGACGTCCTGTAGAAAATACGTTTTTTCTTCGACGTACAGCCTGGCATGCTTCCGGGAGATGTTGCCATGATTGTCCCGGATGACGATGTCGTTTGATTTGTCCCGCCCGATGTTCACAATGGTCCGATCGATGTTGACCAGCTCGCTGTCAAATGCGAGGACGAACTCGACAGGTGAGATTTTCTTTCCGTCCTTGAGATCGAACGTCAGCTCGTAGTCGATGTGTTCCGGTTTTTCCCCCCACTTGACGGTCGTCGGCGGTTCCGTATCGTCCGGTAACGGCTTGTTGGTCATCAGCTGATCCCGCTTCCGTCAGTCGTCATCTCCCTCGTCCTCTTTTTCATCCTCATCCTCGTGCGGCGTCCTCCGGTGCTGCTTGCGGTCCTTCCCCTGCCGGTGATCCCGCATCCGGTCCATGTCCCCGCCCCCATGGCCTCCGGATTTTCGGCCCTGACCTCTTTCCGACATCATCGCCATCATCAGAACCCGGGTCTTGAACTTCCCGAACTGATCCGCCGTCAAAAATTCCCTGGCGCCGATCAGTTTTTTCACCCGGGAAACCCGCAGGTCGGACTGGATCACTCCGATCTGCCGGATCTTGGTCTCGATGCGGCTGATATCCAGAGTGCGCTGATTGAGCAAATCAGCGACTTCGAGTTCCGCAATCTGAATTTCCGCCTCGGACCGGATCCGGTCCCGCTCATATCCGACAAGCAGGGTTCGCATCTTTTCCTTCTGATCGTCGTTCAGGTTCAAACCCTCCTGCAGCCTGTCCAACTGGGGGAATCCCGACCTACCGGATTTGCCCTCCCAATCTTTTTTGTGACCCGATTTCCTGTCGGACTGATGCCCGTCAGGTTTCTCCGCCCGGGCGAGATCGCCCATAACGAGAGAAAGCGCGGCGCAAAATCCGGCGGCGATCCAACTCCATGTTCTCAGCTTCATCTGACCCTCCTCATTTTTCTCCTGTGAATTCACTGACGCTCACATATCCACACATCTATCTAATCCATTTGTGGTTTGGAAGCCGACGGATCTTCTGCTACGGTCAGGAGCTATGTTTCGGAAGCGGGTGGCTTTGATTATTCTTGGACTGTCGGCGGTTTGGTTGTGCAGACCCTATCTGTCGTCGGCGGGTCTGGAGGCGATTGTGGGCAGAGTCCATGCGCTGGGAAGTCTCGGACCTGTCCTGATGATTTTGGTCTATATTCTGGCGTGCGTGGTGGCCCTGCCGGCGTCGATTCTCACGCTGGCCTGCGGATTTTTATTTGGAATCTGGAAGGGATACCTGGTGGTCGCCATCGGCAGTCTTCTGGGCGCCTCCGCCGCATTCTGGATCGGCCGTACCGTCGCCCGGGAATGGGTCAAGGACAGGGCGGCGAAGCACCGTCTGTTTTCCGCGATCGATCGAGCGGTGACGCAAAACGGGTTTAAGATGGTGCTTCTGACCCGCCTGTCACCCGCGTTCCCGTTTAATTTGCAGAATTTCGCGTATGGCGTCACGGGTGTGTCTTTCCGGGAGTATGTGTGGGCATCCTGGATCGGCATGCTGCCGGGGACGGTGCTGCTGGTTTACCTTGGCTCGGTGATGGAAAGTATCGCGGAGGTCGTCTCGGGGAAAATCCAGCCCGGGATCGGCCGGCAGGTTGGATTTGCGGTCGGCTTTCTGGCGACGGTTGGCGTGACGATTCTCGTGACAAAAACCGCAAAAAAATATCTCAATGAAACCCTCAGTCGACCGGCATGATTCCTGTCATGGCGGAGGCGGGAATCGAACCCGCGACCTGGCGCTTATGAGACGCCCGCTCTAACCGACTGAGCTACCCCGCCGACCCGGACCATGGAAGGTCGGTGTCGGCGATTCCCATGGATGGCAACGGGTTCGCCGACCCGGCCGACACCTTACTTGATCACCGCCGGTGATTCAATTGGGCGTTACTTCGCCGCGGCGGGCATCGCGATCAATTGATGGATTTGCTTGATGAACTTCGAATAGGTGAATGGCTTGATGATGAACGCGTCCGCTCCGCTGTCGATCGCGGTCTGTCGGATGTCCTCGGCTGTGAAGGCGGAAAGAAAGCTGATGCGGGTGTCGGCAAGTTCCGGCTGATGCCGCAGGTGCCTGCAGACGTCACGGCCGTCCGCGTCGGCCAGTTTCAAGTCCAGCAGGATGAGATTCGGCGTCCGGGCCTTGAGCGCGTCGAAGAACAGCGGCGTCTCCTGAAAGATCACGGTCTCAAAATTCTGCCGGGCCAGCATGTCCCGGACAATCGAACAGATGTCACCGTCGTCCTCCAGTACAAAAATCAACGGCCGCCCGGCGCCAGCCTTCTCCCCCCGACCGGCCGGCGCCGATCTGCGGCCGATCGAATTGAACGGCGCAAAAAGGATGTCGCCGTTTCCCCGGCCCTTGGCCACATAGAGCAACTGGTCAAGGTCGGCGATCATCTGAACCGGGTGCAATGACCGGTCCGGCCCGATCACGCTTGCCGCGCCGCCGCTGATGCTGACGGGCTTGCCGGGAGTCTGGCCCGAATTCCGGGAAGCGGCGGCGACCGGCGGCCCCGATTTCTGCAATTCCTGGACGATCGCCGGGACCTTTTGTCTGACCCAGTCCTGTACCGCCGCCTCCGCCCTGGCGGCGATTTTTTCCGGGTGAGATCCGATCTCCCGGAAAATAATTAGAAACTCATCGCCTCCCCAGCGGCCGCAGATATCGTTCGAGTCGAGACTGGCTTTCATCAACTCCGAGAATTTCCGCAAAACCTCGTCGCCCGCCAGATGCCCGTGCGTGTCGTTGATCTGCTTGAAATTGTTCAGATCCAAGAGCACGCACGTCAACACTCCCTCGCCCGATTTCAGCTTCTCGATCCGCTCGTTCAACGCGCGGGTCATGAACCGCCGGTTGTAGAGGCCGGTCAGATCGTCGGTGTTGCTCAGTTCCGTCAGCAGAATATTCTGGCGGGAAATCAGTTCATAGAGATCCTTGACGCGCAACGCCGCATGGATCCGGGCCACCAGTTCCGGGTTCTTGAATGGCTTCACCACGTAGTCGTCCGCCCCCGCCTGGCCCAGCCCGCTGACAAGACTTTCGATGTCGCCCCGGGCGGTCAAGAGAATCACGGGCAGGTATCGATCCCGGTTGGATTTAATCTGCTTGCAAACCTCAAATCCCGACAGGTCCGGCATCATGACGTCCAGGACAACCAGGTCGACGACATTCCGCTCCATTTGCCTGAGCGCCTCCCGCCCGCCGCGGGCGCCGATGATCTGAAATCCGGCGGTGATCAGAAAGTCGGTCAGGACCTCGAGAAGATCTTCCTCGTCATCGACCAACAAAATGGTTCGCCGCCGCGCCGGCTCGCTCACTGCCGCTCCTTTCGCCATCCGACCCGCTACAGGGACTGAAGCGCCTCGGTGGGCGCCGGCTTTTTGGGTTTGAGCACGTCCGGGAGGGGAGACTTATGGAGAGTGACAACAAATCGGGACCCACCCCCGGCACGGCCCTCGACATCGATTCCTCCTCCGTGGGCCTCGACGATTCCCTTGACGATCGCCAGCCCAAGCCCCGTCCCACGCCCGGCCTGGGAGGGGCGCTGACCGCGATAAAATTTTGTGAAGAGCTTCGCCCGGTCTCCCTCCTCAATCCCCGGCCCGTCATCCTCGACCACGATGCACACGTCGTCCCTGCGCTTGTCCGGGCCGTCCACCAGTTGAACATGGACCATGCTTGCGGCGTATCGAAG
>Ga0209399_10001873_pt1 | contig 10552 bp, 9 predicted proteins | sample OV2TP3_FD_184130 | JGI IMG/M metagenome (GOLD analysis project Ga0209399, IMG submission 184130) | Hot spring microbial communities from Beatty, Nevada to study Microbial Dark Matter (Phase II) - OV2 TP3 (SPAdes) (version 3) | ecosystem: Environmental > Aquatic > Thermal springs > Hot (42-90C) ... | reverse complement strand
TCCAGCGTCAGACTCCGGAAGACTGGGCGGTGCTGAATGCCCTCGATCCAGCCGTCGCGGTCCTGGGTGAACGTCTGCGGGCGCGGCGGATCTGGTTCGGAGAGAACCGCTCCAATCCTGCCGGCTTTCGATTGGCCGCAAGGACCCAGGAGGCGCTGTCGCTGAGCGCTCAGGCCGCGCTGCAGGTGGCCCGCATTCTCGGCGTTGCTGATCCTGTGGCCTGGCAGGCCATCCGCTCCTACCGAAGCCTCGAGCACCGCCAAGAGCACGTGGCGACGGTGCGGGGTGTCAGGTTCATTAACGATTCCAAGTCCACGACGCCGGAGAGCCTCCTGTTCGCCTTCCGCCAGAGCCGGGGCGACGTCGTGGTGATTCTTGGGGGGCGGGATAAAGGATTGGATTTCAGTCCGACGATCGACGCCCTCCAGGACGACCGGGTGAAGGGTGTTGTGCTGATCGGCGAATCGCGGAAGCGCCTTCGGGCGCTGTTCAACGGCAGCTCCGTCGTCCGCGAAAGCGCAACCCTGGACGATGCGGTGCGCACCGCCGCCTCGCTCGCCGGGCCGGGAACAACGGTGTTGTTTTCTCCGGCCTGTGCCAGCTTCGACATGTTCCGCGACTTTGAGGACCGCGGCCGCGCCTTCAAAACCATTGTCCAGGAACTCAGCAGGGGGGCACGGGGCGTGGCGCTATGACATCTCGAAAGCTGCGGCAGTTCATGCTGATCATTCTGGCGACCCTCCTGGGGGTCGGGACCATCGCCGTGTATTCTTCAAGCGCCCTGATGTCGGAAACCACGTATGGCCACAGCCTGCGTATGCTCACGACACACCTGACTGCTGTCGCCGGTGGACTCCTGCTCGGCATAGGCTGCCTCATGATCCCGTACCCGACATTGCGACGAGTCGCCCGCTGGCTGTTTGTCGCCAGTGTGCTCCTGCTGGGACTGGTGCTGATTGTTGGACAGGACATCGGGGGGGCCCGCCGGTGGTTTCATCTGGGACGGTGGAGCTTCCAGCCGTCTGAAATCGCCCAGTTGTCGCTAGTCCTCTATTTGTCGGATGTGCTGGCGCGCCGCGCCGACCATCTCCAAGACTTTTGGCGCGGGCTGATGCCGCCGCTGGCCGCTACCGGCTTGGTGGCCGGGATGGTGCTCCTTCAGCCGGATTTGGGCACCGCCATCGCGATGGGAACGGTGGCCCTGCTGATGCTGAGTGTGGCGAAGGCCCGCTGGCAGCACCTCGGCGTGATCGTCGCAGTGGCGGCGGTGGTCTTGGTCTTCCTGGTCGCGGGCGAAGAGTACCGAAGGCAGCGGATTCTCGCGTTTCTCAACCCCTGGCAGGATCCGCAGGGCAGCGGCTACCAGATCCTGCAGTCCTACTACGCGCTGGCGAGCGGCGGCCTCGTGGGGACCGGGCTCGGGGGGTCGCTGCAAAAACTGTTCTATTTGCCAAGCGCCCATACCGATTTCATCTTCGCGATCCTGGGGGAGGAGCTGGGGTTGGTGGGGACCACGGCGGTCATCGGGCTGTTCGCGCTGTTTCTCACGTGCGGATTCCGGATCGCGATGGCGGCCAACGACCTCTTCAGCAAATACCTGGTGTGCGGTCTCGTCGGGATGCTGGGACTGGAGGCGATGGTGAACATGGCGGTCGTGACCGGCCTGATGCCGACGAAAGGGCTGCCCCTGCCGTTTATCTCGTACGGCGGGACCTCAATGGTGATGAATCTTCTCGCCTGTGCCTTGATCTTTCACGCGAGCCGATATGGAGAACGCTTCCAGCTTGAAAGTGCTCTTGGTCGCTGAGGGCAGCGGCGGTCATTTAATTCCCGCGCTGCAGGTGGCGGAGTTGCTGGCCAAAACCGGAGCCCGGGCCACCGTGTGGTACGCCCGGCGTCATCCCTCCGCGTCGCTCGCCGATGCCTTGGTGAAAGAAGCCGCCGATGCCGGGGTGGAGGTCCGCGCCATGCCGTTTGCCACGAGTCGGCGTCTACTGGACCGCCTCTGGCAATGCGGTCAGCTGTGGTCCCAGACGCAACGGTGGTTGGATGCCTCAGCACCCGATGTGGTCGTGGGTTTCGGCGGATGGGTCTCAGCGCCGGTCATCCTGGCCGCCCGCTGGCGGCACATTCACTGCGTGCTCCATGAGCAGAATGTGGCGGTCGGACGCGCCAACCGCCTGCTGGTTCGATGGGTGGACCGTGTGGCCGTGTCGTTTCGCGAAACGCAGGCGTCGCTCAACGACACGCCGTCCGTCGTCACCGGCATGCCGGTGCGGGACGCGATCGGCCGCTCCTCACGGGAAGCGCACGCGGCGCGCTTTGGATTCAGCGCAGCACAGCCCACGCTGCTCGTCCTGGGCGGCAGCCAGGGCTCGCGCACGATCAATCGGGTGGTGAGCGATCTGGTGGAGCGCCTTTCCAGCGACGAACGCCGCCGATGGCAATTCCTGCATATCACGGGCGCTGCGGATGAACGTGCCGTGCGTAGCGCCTATGCCCGGCACGAGGTGACGGCGTGGGTCGCCCCATTTCTCACGGATATGGAAGCGGCCTATGCCCAGGCGGATGTCGTCATCGCGCGCGCGGGAGCGGCGACGATTACGGAAGTGGCCCGGTGCGGCAAGCCGGCCATTCTCATCCCGTATCCCTATGCCGGCGGCCATCAGACGGTGAATGCGCGCCTCGTCGAGCACTGCGGCGGCGGGCTTCTGCTCGAAGAAGGAGAGTCCACCGCGGTGCGGCTGCTGTCGGCGGTGCGGCGTCTGCTGGCCGATGAGCGGCTGCGGCTCATGATGGGACGGCAGATGCGCCAGCTTGCCGTTCCCGACGCGGCCGACCGGTTGACGAAAGCGATCGTTGAACTTCACACCGAACGGCGAACCGAACGGGCACCCGACATGGAGGCATTGTCCTGGTTTGAGTGACCGGCGCATTCATTTCATGGGGATCGGCGGCATCGGCATGAGCGCGCTGGCGGATCTGGCGCTGGCCGACGGCTGCTCGGTCGGCGGCTGCGATCTGAAGTTCAACGGGTTGCTGCATCGTCTGGCGGACCGCGGGGCCTCCATTCTCCTGGGACACGACCCGCTCCATCTGGCCAAACCCGTCGATCTGCTCGTGTACAGCTCCGCGGTCGCTCCCAACGAGCCGGAGCTGGCTCACGCCCGTGCGCGAGGCATCCCCACGATGACCCGCGGACGATTTCTGGCCCAGCTGACGCGCCACAAGCGGCTGATGGCCGTCGCCGGGGCTCATGGGAAAACCACCACGTCAGGGATGGCGGCCCAGCTGCTGCTGCAGGCCGGGTGGGATCCGACCATCATCGTCGGCGGCAAGCTCCTGTCGCTCGGGACCAACGCCCGCGCCGGCCGAGGGACCTGCGTCATAGCGGAGACGGATGAATCGGACGGCTCGTTCCTCCATCTATTTCCTGAGGTCGCGATCGTCACCAACATCGACCACGAGCACCTGAACTACTACCAGACGTTCGAGCGCCTCCTGGCGGCGTTTTATCAGTTCGTCGAGCAGATTCGGCCCGGGGGCACGCTGATCCGCTGTTCGGACGATCCGCTCATCCGCCGCATCCTGACGCATCCCCAGCAGGTGAGCTACGGCTTCAATCCAGGAGCGGATGTGACGGTCAGCCGCGTCGCGTTCAACGGTCATGGCAGCCAATTCCGTGCGGTGTTCAATGGACGGTCGCTGGGCACGTTTCATTTGCGGCTGCCGGGACGGCACAACATCCTCAATGCCCTGGGCGTCGTAGCACTTGGCCTGACGCTGGACATCCCGCTGGGCACCATCCGTGAGGCTCTGGCCGAGTACCGGGGAGCGCAGCGGCGGTTCCAGGTGTTTCGTCTGCCCGGCGATATCTGGTTCGTTGAAGACTATGCGCACCACCCAGAGGAGATCCAGGCGACACTCGCCGCCGACGCGGTGGCCGACCGCCGCCGGCTGGTCGTCTTTCAGCCGCACCGGTATTCTCGGACGCAGTCGCTGGAACGCGAGTTCAGCGGCTGTTTTGACCGCGCCGACGGCGTGATCGTGACGGATATCTACTCTGCGTTTGAGCGGCCTCTCCCCGGCGTCTCCGGCGAGCGGCTGGCAGGACTGATCAAGGCTCACGGGCATCCGTGGGTCCGGTACGTCCCGAAACGCGACTTGCCCTCGTTCGTGAACCGTGTCGCCCATGCCGGGGATACGGTCTTTTTCCTCGGTGCCGGCGATATTGGAGAGCTCTGCCATGAATTGGCCCAGCGCTTGTCTTCGGCAGCACGAATTGCTCGCTAACCACACCAGCTTCCGCATCGGGGGGCCGGCGGAGTGGTTCGCCGAGCCGTCAACCCTCGATGAGCTGGTGGAGCTGCTGCGGGGTGCGCGCCACCGCGGCCTGCCGGTCAGCGTCGTGGGCGGCGGCACCAATACGCTGGCCGCCGACCGCGGGATCCGCGGCCTGGTGGTGCATTTGGGCCGTGGGTTTAGGACCGTTCAGGAGGCAGGGCATCGCGACGAATCTGCGGCGACGGTGCACTGCGGCTCCGCCCTGCTGACGCAGCGGCTGGTTTTCTTGGCGGCGCGCCACGGCTGGGGCGGCCTTGAGATCCTGGCCGGATTGCCCGGGCAGGTGGGGGGTGCGGTCGTCATGAACGCCCAGGGGATCGGCCAGTTTGTCCGGCGCCTCACCCTCGTGTCGCTCGATGGGACCGTGCGTCAGGTCACGCGCGACCAGATGCGGTTTTCGTACCGCTATACGGCGGTCGATCCCGGCATCATCACCGACGTCGTGATGCAGTTTCCGAAAGTGCCTCCGGCCGAGGCCTACGAGCGGATCCGCACGACCCTGCAGTACCGCAACACGACCCAGGAAGTGCGGCTGCCCTCGGCCGGCTGCGCGTTTAAGAATCCTCCCGGGCTGGGTGCCGGGCGTCTCATTGACCAGGCCGGGCTCAAAGGGGTCCGCATCGGCGACGCGCAGGTGTCGCGGCGCCATGCGAACTTCATCGTCAACTTGGGGCGCGCGACGTGCGACGACGTGCTGTCGCTCATGGAGCACATTCAGCGCCGCGTTCGTCATCAGTTCGGCGTCATGCTGGACCCTGAAGTGCGCTTGGTCGGCGAACGATTTGGCTGATGAAACCGTTGAACGTCGTGGTGTTGATGGGCGGGCCGTCGGAGGAGCACGAGGTGTCGCTCAAGAGCGGCCGCGGAGCGGTGGAAGCGCTGCGTCAGCGGGGCTTCGCGGCAGAACCGGTCCTGCTGCCTCGAGACGTTTCAACGAACGAGGCCTCTGCGATGATCCGCCGCGCCATCGCGCCGGCCGACGTGGACGTGGTCTTCATCGCCCTCCACGGCGCCTTCGGCGAAGACGGGACGATCCAGCGAATCTGCGAGTCGCTGCACGTCGCGTACACCGGATCCGATGCCGCGGCCAGCCGGCTTGGGATGGACAAGATCGCCTCCCGCCAGCGATTCCTCGATGCCGGGTTGGCCGTGCCTCGCTCGAGCGTGGTGGAGGCATCGCGCAACGGTTCGACCGTCCCAAAGGGGCTGCGTTTGCCGCTGGTCGTCAAACCCTCGGCGCAGGGCTCGAGCATCGGGGTTTCGTTGGTGCGACGGCCTGCGGAACTTGCGGCGGCGGTGCGCGAAGCCGCCCGCCACGGCGGTCAGGTGCTGGTGGAAGAGTTCATTCCGGGCAGGGAGCTGACGGTGAGCGTGCTGGGTGATGACGTGCTGCCGGTCGTCGAAGTCATTCCGAAGCGCGCGTTTTTTGATTTCGCGGCGAAGTACACCGCGGGCATGACTGAGTATCGAGTTCCTGCTTTTCTGGCTCCAGAGACAGCCCACCGCGTTCAGGAAGCGGGGCGCCGCGCGCACGAGGCGCTCGGGTGCCGCCATTTTTCCCGGACAGATCTCATCTTGAGCGAGGCGCAGAGTCCCGTCATCCTGGAAGTCAACACGATTCCAGGGTTGACGCCGACGAGCCTGCTGCCCAAAGCCGCCGCCTGCCTCGGCATCTCCTACGGCGAGTTGTGCGAGCAGTTGGTGATGATGGCCTGCCCCGCCCATAAGTTGGCCGCGGTGAGTTCGAATTCTTGATGGCGAAGCGCCGTCACGCCTTCCGCGGCCTGGTGCCGCAGCTCGTCCGCGGGCTGTTCGCTGGCTTCAGCTGGCTGCGGCATCATCCTCAGCCGGCGGCGGCGACGGCGGTGATGGCCGGAATCCTCTGGATCGTGTGGGCGGCCGCGCTGCGGTCAGAGGCGTTTCGGGTCACCCACGTGCTGCTGCCGGCGCAATCGTCATTGAAACTTCCGGAGCCGCTGCTCGGAAACAATCTGTGGGCGCTGGACATCCAGGCCCTGGCGCAGGCACTCCATCGGCAGCAGCCGTGGCTGAAAACAGTCCGGGTCGTCCGGGAGCTGCCCAGCGCGATCCGCATTCAAGCCATTGAGCGCATCCCGCTCGCCCAGGTCAAACTCACCCACTGGTATCCGGTGGACCGCGACGGATTCATTCTGCCGGCCTCCGGCGAGGAGCCGTCACCGAACCTCATCCGGATTCTGGGGTTCGACCGAGACCGAGGCGGGCTGAAAGTCGGCGCGCTCAATACCGATGATCGCCTCACGACCGCTCTGCGCGTCGTGCAGTCGCTGCGGCGCACCGCCGGGCCGATGTCCCGCCGGCTGACCGCCGTTGATGTGACGGATCCTCAGCAGCTGCGGTTGACGCTGGACGGGGACACCGAGGTGCGCTGCGGCGCGGAGACGGATCTTGGCGTTCAGCTGGAGCGGCTGCGGGCGACGCTCAAGATCATCGCGAAGCAGCCGATGGCGGTGCGGTACATCGACGTCCGATTCAAAGAACCTGTCATTCGCCCGAAAACCTAGGGAGTAATGTTGCGGCCGCTGGTTGCCCTGGATATCGGCTCGACGAAGGTCGCCTGCGCGGTCGGACTGCCTCATGAACAGACACCGGGCTTCGAGCTGCTCGGCAGCAGCCTCATCACGTACCCGCTGCTGGCCGAATCGTGGCTCAGCGATCCGCTGATGGTCGGGCGGACGATTGAGCAGGCGTTGGAAGCGACCGCCATCACCGGAGACTTCCACCGCGCCCTGGTGATCATGAGCCATCCGCTGCTGGCAAGCGAGCAGATTCGGGCCTCGGTCCGCATCGGAGATGAGCCGATCGCCGTCCGGCAGCAGGATCTCGACCGTCTTACCGCGCGCGCGCTTGACCAAGCGCTCAGCATCGATCGAGAACCGCTGGTCATCGAGCGGCTCCATTGCTCGGGCAACGGGTTCGACGCGGTCCGCGACCCGCTGGGACGTCCAGCGACCCGCCTCATGGGCTCCTTTCACATTGTCACCATGCCGATGGCCGCCCGGCGGGCGATTGTCCAGGCGGTGGAGTCGGCCGGATTGGAAGTGATGCAGCTGGGCTTCAGCCTCAGCGCGATCGCGGCGGCACTCGCCAGCGAGTTCTCCCAGCGGCAGCGCCTGCTGCTCGTTGACATCGGCGGGCTCAACACCGACGCGGGCCTGTTCGTTGACGGCCAGCTGTGGAATGCCAAGACGGTTCGGTGGGGAGGGCTGTCGTTCGCTCTCGAGATCGCCAGTACGCTTTCAACGACCGTCGAGCAGGCCGTCACGATGAGTCTGCAGGGTTTGACCAGCCGGAAGCCGGAGGTCCGACAACTCCTCGAACGTGAGCTCATCCCGCTCCAGAAGGCGATCGAACAGCTCTTGAAAGGCGAGCCGCTGCCCGACGCGGTCCTGGCGACCGGCCGGGGGGCGCTGATTGACGGTCTCGTCGAGTGGCTGGAGCGTACGACGACGATCAAGGCGGAACTCGCCCGCACGCCCCGCGCCCAGGGCATCGGCGACATGGCGCGCCAGATTGCGCTCACCCCGGTGGCCGGACTCCTCGATCTTGCCACCCGGACGCCTCCCCGCGGCCCCCTCACCCTGTCCGCGCGGTTTGTCGATCGTCTCGTGAACCGCACCCGCCTCGTCCTTACCGAGTATTTCTAAGGCGGTGGGGCCTGCCAGGGCGGGCCTGCCGCCCACCCGCTGCGGGCTTTGCTCGGGGTCGGTTCGCGGCACCGCTCCACCGGCCCCAGCGTGGCCGGTGTTCACTCCGCCGCGCGTCCTCGCTCGCCTCGCTGGCGCTCGGCACCGTGCCCGCTCGGCCTCGCGGAGATGCCGCTCACCGACCCGCTCGCCGCCCGCAGCCTCAGCCGCTAGCGGCGGGTGACACGGCGTTCGCGCAGCCGCGAATTCAGATTTTGTCGCCTTCGGATGAGGCCAGGCGAGAAAATCTGCTGAGCGGTTAGCGAATGCCGTGGCAGGCTCCGCCGCAGTAACCACAGCGACAGGACCCCCCACTATTGGTATGATACTAGCAACCATGGACCCCGTCGGACAATTGCTGGATCAGATTACGGAAACGCTGCCGGAAGACCGGCGGGCGCTGCGCAAACTCAAGACGCGCATCGCCGCACAAACGCACACGCCACTCATCCGCAATGATGCGCTGCTGGGCCGCTACCGGCATGAGGTGGCGCACGGCCAACGCCCGGCCGATGAGCGGCTGGAGCGGATCCTCACGCTCAACACCATCCGGTCGACATCCGGCATCGCCACCGTCACGGTGATCACTGAACCCTACGCCTGCCCCGGCCGGTGTGTCTATTGTCCCACCGAGGCGCGCGCCCCAAAAAGCTACCTCACCAACGAGCCAGCCGTCATGCGAGCACTCCGCAACGACTATGACCCCTACCGCCAAGTCCGCAGCCGGCTGGAGGCGCTCGTGGAAACCGGCCATCCGACCGACAAGGTCGAGCTCATCATCAAGGGCGGCACGTGGTCGTTTTATCCGGACGGCTATCAGCGACGGTTCATTCAGCAGTGCGTGCAGGCGGCGAATGACTACCGCGACATGCGACCCCGGCCCGCCGATGACCAGAGCCGCCCGCCCCGGCTGTCGCCTGTGTCGGGCCTGCCCCGGCTTGAGTTCCGTGGCTGCCGGGGCCGGGGGGGCGGGCAAGCGACAAGCGACATGGAAGACCTGGAGCAAACGCTTAGCAAGAACGAAACCGCCGGGTGCCGTGTCATCGGAATGACGATTGAGACACGGCCGGACTATGTGGATGAAGCGGAAATCCGGCGGCTGCGGGAACTCGGCGTCACACGAGTCGAGCTGGGAGTCCAATCCCTTGAGGAATCAGTCCTGGAGCTCATCGTCCGCGATCACGGGACGAGAGAAATCCGCGAGGCCACGCAACTGCTCAAGGATGCCGGCTTTAAAGTCGCCTATCACCTCATGCCGAACTTGCCTGGGGCGACACCCGGCAGCGACCTGGAGACGATGCGCCAGTTGTTTGCCGACCCCGGCTACCAGCCGGATACCCTGAAGCTCTATCCCTGCGTCGTCATCGAGACCGCCGAGCTCCATGACTGGTGGAAACACGGACGCTATGTCCCGTATGACGATGAGACGCTCATCGAGCTGTTGATCCAGATGAAGCAGCTCGTGCCGCCCTACGTGAGAATCGAACGGGTCATTAGAGACATCCCCTCGACCTCAATCTTGGCCGGCTGCCTGGCCACGAATCTCCGCGAGGAGGTCCACCGGCGTCTGCGCGCGCGCGGCCTGCGGTGCCGCTGCCTTCGCTGCCGCCAGGTGCGCGAGACCGCCGACGGTGCCTTCACGCTCGTGCGGCGGGGATATGACGCCTCGGGGGGGTTGGAAATCTTCCTGAGCTTTGAGGATCCTGACACGGACCGCGTGGCGTCGTTCCTGCGGCTGCGCCTGCCTGCCAGTCTGACACAGGGGCAGGCAGGGATTGCCCCGTCAGGGACAGGGTGGGTCCGCGAGCTGCATTCCTACGGCCGGCACGTGCCCCTGCACCAGCGCCGCGACGGCGCCGTCCAGCATCACGGATTTGGACAACGGCTGCTGGCGGAAGCGGAGCGCATCGCGCGGGAGGAGTTCGGCCTGCAGCGGATGACGGTGATCGCCGGGGTGGGGGTCCGCGATTACTACCGGAAATTCGGCTACGAACTGCAGGAGACGTATATGGTCAAGAGGCTCGCCGCCCGGGCTTAATTCACGAGTTTGTTCCCGGGCTTTTTCGGCGGATCGTTCTTCGGGCGTTCCGGCGCTGCAGGGTTGTTCTTGAAGGATGGCGTGAGTTCCTTGTTGATTTGCGCATACGCCTGGTCTTCCTCTTCGGAGGCGACGATCGCGCCGACCGGGCACTCCGGCAGGCAGAGGCCGCAGTTGATGCACACTTCGGGATCGATGATCATGAAGGGCTGACCTTGGTAGTCACCGGGGTGAATGCACTCCACCGGACACACGGTCGCGCAGACGGCGTAGCGCTCCCCCAGGCACTTCTCCACGATCACATAGGACATGACGATCCTCCTTGCGGTTGCAGATCAACCTTGAAGAACCAAGTGCGAATCCGTATCGCGCACACCCTTGATCTGGCGGATGGTGGAGAGAATGACCGCGAACTCCTCGTACGGCTCGGCGTCGATAAACGCGA
>Ga0209399_10001871_pt1 | contig 10555 bp, 7 predicted proteins | sample OV2TP3_FD_184130 | JGI IMG/M metagenome (GOLD analysis project Ga0209399, IMG submission 184130) | Hot spring microbial communities from Beatty, Nevada to study Microbial Dark Matter (Phase II) - OV2 TP3 (SPAdes) (version 3) | ecosystem: Environmental > Aquatic > Thermal springs > Hot (42-90C) ... | reverse complement strand
CTGGGTGAGCTTGCCGGGATAGAGCACGAAGCCCTTCTCGCGCACGCGGTCGTAGAACCTCCGGAAGTCGTAGCTCGGGTCGCCCGGCGCGTGGAAGGTGACGATCACCGGCGCCTGGTGGCGCGGCTCGAGAAAGAGCCTGAAGCCGAGGCGCGTCATTCCCTCGATCAGCACCTCGCAGTTCCTGCGGTAGCGCGCGCCGCGCGCCGGCCGGCCGCCTTCGGCGACGAACTGCTCGAGGGCGGTGTGCAGCGCGGCGACGACGACGGTGGGCGGCGTGAAGCGCCACTGCGCGGTCTTCTCCATGTTGACCCACTGGTCGTGCAGGTCGAGGACGAGGGAGGGTGAATTGCCCGCGCATTCTTCAAGGGAGTTTTTTCGTATCAAGGCGAATCCCATTCCCGGCGGGCCCTCGAGGCATTTGCCCGACGCGGCGACCAGCGCGTCGAACTGGCCCTTGATCTCTACTGCCGCAAACGAGCTCATCGCGTCGACGAGCAAGCCGCGCTTGTGGGAAGCGGTAAGCGCCGCGATTTCGGCCAAAGGGTTCAACATGCCGGTGCTGGTTTCGCAATGGACCAGGGCAACGTGGGTGATCGAAGGATCGCGCGAAAGTGCCGCGTCGACGGCCGCGGGCTTGACGGGCTCGTTCTCCGCGAATTCCAAGGCGGTGGCGCGGCGGCCGAGAATCCCGCAAATGCGCGCGATGCGCTTGCAGTAGGCGCCGTTCAGCGGCACGAGCACGTGGCCGCCGCGCGGCACCAGCGTGCCGAGCATCGCCTCGACCGCGAACGTGCCGCTGCCCTGAAGAGGCACGCACACGTGGGATTCCTTTAAATGCACTACTTCCAAAAGCATGTCGCGCACGCGGCGATTCATCTCGATGAAGTCCGTGTCGCGCGAGCCCCAGTCGCGCGCCAGGGCGAGCTTGGTCGCGCTCGAGGTGGTGAGCGGGCCGGGGGTGAGCAGGATGGGTTCCTTCATTTCGCGTATCTCCGTGAAGCTAGCGCGTGCGCCAGCGCTGCGTCGTGCGGGCGATGCCGCGCGTGGCGAGCGCGTGCAGCACGCGCACGCCGGCCGAGGTATAGACGATCATCATCGCCATGGCCGCCGCCGGGGCGATGTCGCCCGCGTCGTCCATGTTGAGCACCGCGACCGAGGCGAGCGCCGTGTCCGGCGAGTACAGGAAGACCACGGCCGATACCGTGGTCATGGCATTGAGGAACAGATAGATGGAGATGCTCAGGATCGCCGGCACGCACACGGGCACGGTGACGCGGGCGAAGGTCTTGTAGAACGGCACCTTGAGCGAGGCCGAGACCGCCTCGAACTCCGGATCCATCTGCTTCAACGCCGTGACCGCCGTGAGATGGGCGACGGTGTAGAAGTGCACGATGGTGCAGATCACGAGGATCGCCATCGTCCCGTAGAGGAAGTGAAAGGGGTTCGCCGGATTGTTGAAGAAGAAGATGTAGGAGAGCCCGAGCACGATGCCGGGCACGGCGAGCGGTATGATCGCCATGAACTGCACGAACGACCGTGTGCGGCCGAACCCCTTGGTCTTCTCGACGAGATAGGCACCGCTGAAGATCACGGCGGTTCCCACCACCGCCGTCCAGAGGGCCATTTCGAGACTGTTGTAGTACGCACCCCAGCTGCCGCCGTCCATCAAGTCGAACTGGTAGTGCTTGAGCGAGAGCGCCAGGTTGTACGGCCAGAGCTTGACCAGCGAGGCAAAGGCCGCGACCGCGAGGATGCCGAGGATCAGGATGCTGACGACGGTGCAGAAGATGAACATGGCGCTGTCGAGCGCCTTGTTCGGCTTCGGCTCATAGGGCACGGCGCGCGCCGAGAGCGCCGCAACTTGCTTGCCCTGCACCAGCCGGTCGGCGATGAAGGCGATGACGGCCGGCACCAGCAGCACCATCCCCACGACCGCCCCCATCTCGAAGTTTTGCTGGCCGATCACCTGCTTGTAGACGTCGACGGCGAGCACGTTGTACTGGCCGCCGATCACCTTCGGCACGCCGAAGTCGGTGATCACCAGCGTGAACACCACCGAGCAGGCGCTGAGCAGGCCGTACTTGGCCCCCGGCAAAGTCACCGTGAAGAAGGTCCGAAGCCTGCTCGCGCGCAAAGCCACGGCCGCCTCGTACAACCGGGAATCGGAGAGCGACAGCGCCGTCGTGATGATGATCAGCGCATGCGGGAAGGTCCAGAACACCTCGCCCATGACGATGCCGATGGGACCGTAGATCGAGTGCCCCATCAGGAGCTCCCTGATCATGCCCTGATTGCCGAAGAGATAGACCAGGGAGATCCCCGGCAGCAGCGAGGGTGCGAGGATCGGGACGAACGCGGCGCCGCGGAAGAACGCCTTGCCCGGCATGCAGCTGCGGGTCAGGGCATAAGCGAAAACGAACGCCAGCACGATCGTGATCACCGTGCTGAGGACGGCGATCGTCAGGCTGTTGTAGATGGAGTAAAACAGCGCCGGCGTGGAGAAATACTCGACGTAGTTCGCAAGACCGATGAAGCCGCCGCCCTTCGCCTGAAAACTCTTGGACAGCAGCACGTAGAGGGGCACGATGACTGCGGCCAGTAGCCACAGGCCGAGGACCGCCACGGCCGCGCGCATGACCCAGTCGTCGAGGCTCAGGGACGCACGAATCCTGGGGAGAACGACGCGAGCGGCTGTTGCGTTGGCCATGCGTGCGGCGCCTAGTCGCCGGCGAAAACGCGAATCCGCTCCCGCGGCAGGGCGACCGCGATGGTCATGTTCCGCGCGAGCGCGAGATCGCGCACATCGTTGATCGAGAGATCGGCCGTGATGCGGCTCTTGTCGACGTCGCCGGCCGCGAGCTGGACGCGGTAGAAGGAGCCGAGAAATTCCATGTCCACGATCTTTGCCGCGAAGCCGTTGACCCCGTCGCGCGCCACGTTGCGCACGGCCACGTCCTCCGGGCGCAGGGCGAGCGTGACCCGCGCCCCCGGGATCGCCCCGCCGAGGCCGCCCGCACATTCGAGCTCGATCCGGCCCAGCCGGACCCTGTTCGGGCCGGCGACGACGGCAGGCATGAAGTTCATCGTGCCGACGAAATCGGCCACGAACGCGCTCGCCGGCTCGCGGTAGATCTCGACCGGGCTGCCGACCTGCTCGATCACGCCCTGGTTCATCACCACGATGCGGTCGGCCATCGTCAGCGCCTCTTCCTGGTCATGGGTGACCATGATCGTGGTCACGCCAAGGCGCCTTTGCAGCTCCCGCACCTCGTGGCGCAGGTGCACCCGCACCCGCGCATCCAGCGCCGACAACGGCTCGTCGAGCAACAGCAGCCCCGGCGAGAGCGCGAGCGCGCGCGCGAGCGCCACGCGCTGCTGCTGTCCGCCGGAAAGCTGCGCCGGGTACTTCTGCACCTCCTCCGGCAGGCCGACCAGCTCCAGCAGCTCTCTCACGCGCCGCCCCACCTCGGCGCTTCCGAGCCTGCGGTTCTCGAGCCCATAGGCGACGTTCTTGAAGACGCTCAGGTTCGGAAACAAGGCGTAGGACTGGAACACGATGCCGAAATCGCGCTCCGAGGGCGGCAGCCCCGAGATGTCCCGGCCCGCCTGCTCGACGCGGCCGCTCGTCTGGATGTCGAGCCCGGCGATACAGCGCAGCAATGTGGTCTTGCCGCAACCCGACGGCCCGAGGAAGCAGACGAATTCGCCCTGACGGACCTCGAGCGAGATGTCCTTCAGCGCCGTAAAGGCGCCGAACATCTTCGTGAGCCCCGCGATCCGCAGGTAGGGCGTCCCGCCGCCCGTGCGAGCGGGTGGCGGGGTCTGCATCGAGGAACCGTGCTGCGGCCGCGCTACTTCTTTTCCGACTTCGCGTCGTAGCGCTTCTGCCATTCCTTCAGGATGCGCTCGCGGTTGGTGCCGGCCCACGCGAAGTTGTTGTTGATCAGCTTGTCCTCAAGCTTCGGGAAATCCTTGATCGGGTTGGGCACGCCGGGAAGCGCGACCATCGAGTAGCCGGGGGCATGAAGCTTCATCGCCTCGGGCGTGATCGTCCAGTCCGCCAGCCTGCGCGCTGCGGCGAGCTTCTTCGTGTTCTTGACGATGGCAAAAGCTTCCAGCTCCCAGCCGAGGCCTTCCTTCGGCAGGACGAGCTTCAGGGGCGCGCCCTCCTCGATCGACTTCACCACGCGATAGTCGAACGAGATGCCGATCGGAATCTCGCCGGCCGCCGCCTGCCTGCAGGGCTTCGACCCGGAGTGCGTGTACCAGGCGATGTTTTGATGCAGTCCGTCCATGAACTTCCAGGCCTTGGCCTCGCCCCAGAGCTGCATCCAGCTCGAGACGTCGAGGAAGCCGGTCCCCGAGGAATTCGGATTGGGCATGACGACGGCTCCCTTGTAAACGGGCTTCGTCAGGTCCTGCCACGAGGTCGGCACCGGCAGATTCTTCTTCTTGCCCTCGACGGTGTTGTAGCACACCGACGCGGCGTAGGCGCGCTGGCCTACCCACAGGGGGGGCTTGTTCTGCTGATCCACGTACTTCGGATCGAGCTTTTCCACGCCCTTCGGCGCGTAGGGCTGGAAATAACCCTCGGCCACCAGCTGCAGCAAGCTCGTTGCCGCGTGACCCCAGACGATGTCGGCCTGCGGGTTGGCTTTCTCCGCAAGCAACTTGGCGGTGATGATGCCGGTCGAGTCCCGCACCCATTTGATCTCGATGTCGGGGTTCGCCTTTTCGAACGCGCCCTTGAACTTGGCGAGCTCGTCCGCCTCGACCGCCGTGTAGACGAGCAGGTCGGTCTTCGCAGTCGCCGTATCGATACCCGCGACGGCCAGCAGCGCGGCCGCGATAATGGCAAAACGGAAGCTATTCATGACTCCCTCCCCTTGATGGACCACAAGCGACATACGATACACTCAACTCGCGGGGGAGGGTGCATGAACTTCAGCTACAGGCGAGCCTATTGCGGCCCGATCGAGGCGGTGCTGCTCGACTGGGCCGGCACCACCATGGATTTCGGCTGCATGGCGCCGGCGGTGGTGTTCGTCGAGGTGTTCAAGCGCAAGCGCGTGCCGATCACCATCGAGGAGGCGCGCGCCCCGATGGGGGCGCACAAGCGCGTGCACATCCAGCGCATCACCGAGCTCGATTCGGTGCGCCGCCGCTGGCAGGATGCCCACGGCAGGCTGCCGAATGATGACGACGTGGCCGCGATGTTCGCGGAGTTCGTGCCGCTGCAGCTCGAATGCCTGTCGCAGTACTCGGCCCTGATTCCCGGGACGCTGGAAGTGGTCGGCAAGCTGCGCGGGCGCGGCATCAGGATCGGCTCGACCACGGGCTATCTCGGCGACATGATGAAGATCAACCTCGCCGACGGGAAGCGCCAGGGCTACCAGCCCGACGCCACGGTCTGCGCCTCCGACGTCCCCGCCGGCCGCCCGCATCCCTACATGTGCCTGCAGAACGTGATCAAGCTCGGCTGCAGCGCGGTGCAGGCGTGCGTCAAGGTCGACGACACCGTTCCCGGCGTCGAGGAGGGGCTGAACGCCGGGATGTGGACCGTCGGCCTCGCCGTGAGCGGCAACGAAGTCGGCATGATGCTCGACGAATGGAACGCCCTCCCGGAAGCCGAGAAGCGGGTGAAGCGCAGCCGCGCCTACACGCGCATGCGGCAATGCGGCGCGCATTACGTCGTCGACAGCATCGCCGAGCTCATGCCGTGCATCGACGACATCCAGGCGCGCATCCGGCGCGGGGAAGCGCCCTGATCCGGAAAAGCACGCCTAAGGATCTTTCTGTCGAAGGGGACGTCAACCTTTCGAGGAAAAGGAACGCCTGGCAAGACGAGAACCTCGGCGCCGCGGCGCGCGCGCTGCTCGCCGAGGACGCGCGCTATTTCCTGCACCAGTCGCTCTCCACCCCCTGCCTGAGCGCGATCAGGTCGGCGTCGGGAATCTGGCTCGAGGACCTCGACGGCCGCCGGGTCATGGACTTTCACGGCAACAGCGTGCACCAGCTCGGCCACGGCCATCCGCGCGTGGTCGAGGCGGTCAAGCGCGCGCTCGACACGCTGCCGTTCTCGCCGCGGCGCTACACGAATGAATTTGCAGTCACCCTCGCGCGGCGCTTGGCGCGCCTTGCCGGTCATGATCTCTCGAAGGTCCTGTTCGCGCCTGGCGGCGCCGAGGCGCTCGGCATGGCGCTCAAGCTCGCGCGCCTCGCCACCGGCCGGCACAAGACGATCTCGATGTGGGACTCGTTCCACGGCGCCTCGCTCGACGCGATCTCGATCGGCGGCGAGGCGCTGTTCCGCAGCGGCATCGGGCCGCTCCTGCCCGGCACCGAGCACGTGCAGCCCTGCGATCCGCGCCACTGCCATTTCGGCTGCGCCGGCAGGTGCGACGCGCGCTGCGCCGACTACGTGGAATACGTGCTGCAGAAGGAGGAGGACGTCGGCGCGGTGATCGTGGAGACCGTGCGCTCCACCGACGTCCAGGTGCCGCCGCGCGACTACTACCGCAGGCTGCGCGCCGCCTGCGACCGCCACGGCGCGCTGCTCATCCTCGACGAGATCCCGGTGTGCCTCGGCCGCACCGGGACCATGTTCGCCTTCGAGCCCTACGGCATCGTCCCCGACATGGTGGTGCTGGGAAAGGGGCTGGGCGGCGGCGTGTTCCCGATGGCGGCGCTGATCGCGCGCGCCGGGCTCGACATCGCGCCCGAGCGCGCGCTCGGCCACTACACGCACGAGAAAAGCCCCGTCGGCTGCGCCGCGGCGCTCGCGGCGCTGGACGTAATCGAAGAGGAAAAGCTTCTTCCGCGTTCCCGCGTGCTGGGCGAACGCGCCCTCGTCCGGCTCAGGAAGATCAAGCACCAATCAATCGTCGAAGTGCGCGGCGTCGGGCTGCTTCTCGCGGTCGAGCTGAACGACGCGGGGCTCGCCGAGGAGGTGCTGTACCGCTGCCTGTCGCGCGGGCTGTCGTTCAAGGTCGGCCAGGGCAACGTGCTGGTGCTCGCGCCGCCGCTCATCATCGCCGAGGCCGAGCTCGATCGGGCGCTGGAGATCGTCGAGCAGTGCCTGAGCTGAGCCTCGGCGTCACCCTCGCCGTGCTCGCCGCGGCGCTCGCCCACGCCGCCTGGAACGCGATGGTGAAGTCGAGCCGCGACGTGCTGCTCGACATCACGGTGGTGATCGTGGCCGCGGGCGTTGCCGCGGCGCCTTTTCTGCTCGTCGTCGCGCAGCCGGCGCGCGCCTCGTGGCCCTACATCGCCGCGTCGGTCGTCATCCATGTCGGCTATTACGCGGCGGTGGTCGGCGCCTACCGCGCCGGCGACCTGTCGCACGGCTACCCGATCATGCGCGGCGTGGCGCCGCTCCTCGTCAGCGTGTGCGCGCTCGCCTGGCTGGGGGAGTCGCCGCGGCCGATGGTGTGGATCGGCATCCTGCTCATCTGCGGCGGCGTGCTGTCGCTCGGCCTCGCCGGCTTCCACTGGCGCACCTCGCGCGTCTCGACCGGCTGGGCGCTCGCCAACGCGGTGATCATCGCCGCGTATACGCTCGTCGACGCCGCGGGCGTGCGCCTCTCGGGCGCTCCCGCGGGCTACGTGCTGTGGCTGTTCGTGCTCGACGCGTTGCCGTTCCCGTTGATGATTCTGTATTCGTGGAAAAAAGAACTCGTGTCGTATGCCGCGCGCTACTGGTTGCGCGGCCTGATCGGCGGCGTGCTCTCCGCTGCCGCCTACGGCGTCGCGCTCTGGGCGATGACGCGTGCGCCGGTGGCGGCGGTCGCGGCGCTGCGCGAGACCTCGGTGATCTTCGCCGCGCTGATCGGCGCCTGGCTCCTGAAGGAAGGGCACCTCGCGCGCCGCGTCGCCGGCGCGGTGACCGTGGCTGCCGGCGTCATCGCATTGAAGATATGAAAGTTGAAATCGTGATCATCGGCGGCGGGGTCGTCGGCGCCAGCGTCGCCTATCATCTGGCGAAGCTCGGCCGGCGCGACATCGTGCTGCTCGAGCAGGGCCGGCTCACCTGCGGCACCACCTGGCACGCCGCCGGCCTCGTCGGCCAGATGCGTCCCAACCGCTCGATGACGCGCATGAGCCGCTACGGCACCGAGCTCTATGCGACCCTCGAAGCCGAGACCGGCCTCGCCACCGGCTGGAAGCGCTGCGGCAGCGTCAACGTCGCGCGCACCCCCGAGCGCTGGATCGTGTTCCAGCGCCAGGCGGCCATGGCGCGCAGCTTCGGCATCGAGGTCGAGCTGCTTTCGCCGCGCGAGGCGCTCGAGAAATGGCCGCTGCTGCGCATCGACGACCTGCAGGGGGCGCTCTGGTTTCCCGCCGACGGAAAAGCGAACCCGGCGGACCTCGCCATGAGCCTTGCCAAGGGCGCGCGCAATCTCGGCGTGACGATTCAGGAAGGGGTACGGGTTTCTTCAGTAAACCAAAGAAATGGTTTCGTAACCGGAGTCGAAACCAGCGCCGGCCCCATCGGCTGCGAGATTCTCGTCAATTGCGCCGGGCAGTGGGCGCGCGCGCTCGGCGCGCAGAGCGGCGTCGACATCCCGCTTCATTCCGCCGAGCATTTCTACATCGTCACCGGGCCGATCGCCGGCGTGCACCCGATGCTGCCGGTGATGCGCGACCCGGACGGCTTCATCTACTTCAAGGAGGAGGTCGGCGGCCTGGTGATGGGCGGCTTCGAGCCGGTGGCCAAGCCCTGGGGCATGGACGGCATCCCGGACAAGTTCGAGTTCCAGCTCCTGCCCGAGGACTGGGAGCAGTTCCAGCCGCTGATGGAGGCCGCGCTCCACCGCGTGCCGGCGCTCGAGACCGCGGGCGTGAAGATGCTGCTCAACGGGCCCGAGAGCTTCACGCCCGACGGCAACTTCATCCTCGGCGAGGCGCCCGGGCTGCGCAACTACTTCGTCGCCGCCGGCTTCAACTCGGCGGGCATCGCCAACGCCGGCGGCGCCGGCAAGCTGCTCGCCGAATGGATCGCGGGCGGCGAGGCGCCGATGGACCTCTTCGAGGTCGACATCCGCCGCTTCGGCGCCTTCGCCGCGGATGCGAAATGGCTCAAGGCGCGCACCGTCGAGACGCTCGGGCTGCACTACGCGATGCGCTGGCCGCGGCACGAGCTCGAATCGGGCCGGCCGCTGCGCGCTTCAGCGTTGTATTCCCGCTTGAAGGCCAAGGGCGCGCAGTTCGGCTCGAAGTTCGGCTGGGAGCGCGCGAATTACTTCGGCCCCAAGATGGAATACACGCTCGGCCGCCCGAACTGGCTCGATGCCTGCATCGCCGAGCAGCGCGCCGTACGCGAGGCCGTCGGCGTCTTCGATCAGACCTCCTTCGGCAAGCTGCTCGTGCGCGGGCGCGACGCGCTCGCCCTGCTCGAGCGCGCGTGCGCCAACCGCATCGACGTTCCGGTCGGCCACGTGGTCTATACGCCGATGCTCAACCGGAAGGGCGGCTATGAGAGCGACGTGACGGTGCAGCGGCGGGCTCGGGATGAGTTCTTCATCGTGACCGGCTCGGCGCAACCGGTACGCGACAGGGCTTGGCTTCTTAGACAAAGGACTCCCGATGAGGACGCCACCGTCGAGGACGTCAGCGATGCCTGGTCGGTGATCTCGCTGCTGGGACCGAAGGCAGCGATTTTCCTGGGCAGAGTAAGAGCGGGCAGGGCGCGCGCCGTTCGCGCCTCCTATACCGGAGGTTCGGGGTTTGAGCTTTATGTGCCGGACGAGGACGCCGCTTCTCTCTATGATTCGCTGTGCGAAGCGGGCCGTGATCTCGGCCTGCGCGATTGCGGCTACTACGCGCTCGACGCGCTGCGCATCGAGGCCGGCCGGCGCGCATTCGGCGCCGAGCTCTCGCCAGATTGCACCCCTTACGAGGCCGGGCTTGGCTTTGCAGTCAGGATGGAAAAGGATTTCATCGGCAGGAGCGCGCTCGCCGAGCGCTCGCGCGACGTGTTTTCAAAGCGTCTGCTCATGTTCACTTTCCCGGCCACGGATTTGTTCGCCTGGGGCGGAGAACCGATCCTGCGCGACGCAATACCGGCTGGCGAGCTCTCGTCCGTCGCCTACAGCGCCGCGCTCGGCTGCATGGTGGCAATGGGATTTGTTCACGCGAGCGAGCCGCAGAGCCTCGAGCGGTTTCTCTTCGGGAAGTTCGAAGTCGAGGTTTCCGGCCGCAAGATCGCGGCGAAAGCCTCACTCGAGGCGCCGTGGCGCGGATAGTCCGCACCGACCGCGAACTCGAGCTGCCGCGGGTCGATGCCGCATTACGCGACGATGGGCATGAGCTCGTCCTGCTTCCGCAAGGCGTCTCGGAGGAAACCCTCAGCCGGGAAATGCGCGCAGCCACCCTGCTTCTCATGTGTTACACGCCGGTCACGCGGCGCGTCATCGAGGCCGCGCAAGAGCTGAAAGGCATCGTCAAGTACGGCGTCGGCATCGACGCGATCGACATCGATGCAGCGCGCGTCCGCGGCATCCCGGTGGCCAACGTTCCGGAATACGCCGAGGAAACCGTGGCGGAAGGTGCG
>Ga0209399_10001870_pt1 | contig 10559 bp, 12 predicted proteins | sample OV2TP3_FD_184130 | JGI IMG/M metagenome (GOLD analysis project Ga0209399, IMG submission 184130) | Hot spring microbial communities from Beatty, Nevada to study Microbial Dark Matter (Phase II) - OV2 TP3 (SPAdes) (version 3) | ecosystem: Environmental > Aquatic > Thermal springs > Hot (42-90C) ... | reverse complement strand
CATTCTGCCCGGCATGGGCATCGCTTCGGAGATTCTGCCCGTGTTTGCCCGCAAGCCGATCTTCGGCTACCGGGCCATGGCCTACTCCATGATAGCCATCGCCTTTTTGTCCTGGATCGTCTGGGGTCACCATATGTTCCAGAGTGGGATGAACCCGGCCCTTGGAACGGCCTTCACGATCTCAACGATGGTGATCGCGGTGCCGTCGGCGATCAAGACCTTCAATTGGCTGGGGACGCTGTGGGGAGGTTCAATCCGCCTCACCGTCCCGATGCTGAACGGCCTGGCCTTTGTCTCGATGTTCGTCATCGGGGGGCTGAGCGGCGTCTTCATGGCCTCGACGCCAGTGGACATCTTCATCCATGACACCTATTATATCGTGGCGCACATCCACTACGTCGTTTTCGGCGGCAGCGTCTTTGGCATCTTCGCCGGCATCTATTATTGGTTCCCGAAGATGTTCGGCCGGATGATGAACGAGCCGTTAGGCAAAATCCATTTCTGGGGGACCTTCATCTTCTTCAATGCCACCTTCTTCCCCATGCATATTCTGGGGGTGGGGGGGCATATGCGTCGGATCTATAACCCGATGCAATACGAGTTTCTGCAGCCGTTGGAGCCGATCAATATTCTCATCAGCATCAGCGCCTTCTTGCTTGCGCTCTCGCAGGTCCCCTTCGTCGTCAATTTCTTCTGGAGCCTGTTCGGTGGAAGACGGGCCGAGCGCAACCCCTGGCAAGCCAATACCCTGGAGTGGGTCGCGGCAACACCGCCGCCCCATGGCAACTTTGAGACGATTCCAACGGTCTATCGTGGCCCGTATGAGTATAGCGCGCCTGAGGCCGAGGAGGACTATCTGCCGCAGGATCGCGTCCTGACCGCCCGCAGGGGTGGAGGACGGCGAGGGCATTAGGATTCGGGCGGCCAGCGGCAACGGCGGGGATGAGATGGGCCAGGACACCCGATGCGCGCGGGAGCAGGTGTGGCTGTATCGCTTTGCCATCTTCACGGCGGCGAGCACCCTTCCACTCCTCTTCATGGGTGGACTCGTGACGAGCACCGGAGCCGGCCTGGCCGTGCCGGATTGGCCCACGACGTTCGGCTACAATATGTTCCTGTACCCATGGTCGAAGATGGTTGGGGGGATTTTTTACGAACATAGCCATCGCTTGATTGGTTCGGCCGTCGGACTGCTCACCACCTTGCTATGCCTCTGGCTCTGGCTCAGGGAGCCACGCCCATGGCTCCGCTGGACAGGAACTGCTGCGCTGATCGCGGTGGTCGTGCAGGGAGTCCTGGGTGGGCTGCGGGTGGTGATGCTACAGCACACACTCGCCATCATCCACGCCTGTTTCGCCCAGGCGTTTTTCGCGTTGATGGTGAGCATCGCCCTCTTCACCTCACCCCAATGGATGGTCCAGCCCCGCACGATGATCCCTGGAGATGCCGGACGCTTGCAGCGCCTCTGCCTGCTGACGAGCGCTCTGCTCTATTTACAAGTAGTCGTGGGTGCGGTCTTACGGCATACAGGCACACACCTCGATGCGCATCTGCTCATTGCCGCTCTGGTGGCCATCCATGTGTGCTGGCTCGCGGTGCGGATCTGGCGAAAGCATGCACACGTACCGCTCCTTACAACCCCGTGTCTCGTGTTGGCAGCACTTCTGGTCGTGCAACTGGGGTTGGGAGTGGGGGCGTACGTCAGCAAATATACAGCCACGGCGGCCTCGGTGGCGCCATGGGTCCGGGTAGCGCTGACAACCTTCCACGTCGTAGTTGGCTCCTTGATGCTTGGGACGGGTGTGGTGTTGCTGCTCCGCAGCTATTGCTTGCGAGCCAGCTCGGGGAATGTGGTCGTCAGTAGGTTGGTCACGGAAGCGGCGTCTGGATAAGGAAGCGTTCAGCTGTCAGCAATCAGCGGTCAGCTGAAGACCAAAAAACAAGATGTTGTACGAGAAGTACCCATGCAGGGAGCTTCAACTATTTCGACTAGAGTCTTGTTTTTCCTGATGGCTGACGGCTGATAGCTGAATGCTTAGCTGGATGATATCGCGCATGTTAACTGCGACACACACAGCAGCGTATGAGCGGCGCCTGGCCTCCAGGAGGGTGCGGGATTTTGTGGCCCTCACCAAGCCCCGCGTGGTTTTAATGGTGCTGGTGACCACGCTCATCGGTTTCTACCTGGGTTCATCGGGTAGCCTGCCATGGGGCTCCCTGCTGCATACGCTCCTGGGCGTGGCCATGGCCGCGGGCGGGACTCTGGGCCTCAATCAATACCTGGAGCGCGACCTCGACGCGCGGATGCGGCGCACGCGCCTTCGCCCGCTCCCCGATGGACGCCTGCAACCGAGCGAAGCGCTGCTCTTCGGGGTGCTGATCACCGCGACGGGCCTTGTGTACCTCACGCTCCTGGTCAACCCCCTCAGTGGTTTTGTCACAGCCATCAGCGTGGGGAGCTACCTCTTTTTGTATACCCCGCTCAAACAGAAGACGCCGCTCTGCTTGATTATCGGAGCCGTACCCGGGGCTCTGCCGCCGGTGACGGGTTGGGTGGCAGCCACAGGGTCGGTGAGCGTAGAGGCAGGGGTGCTCTTTGCCATCTTGTTTCTGTGGCAGGTCCCCCACTCGCTGGCCATCGCTGTGCTGTATCGGGATGATTATGCGCGCGCCGATATCAAACTTTTACCGGTTGTGGACCCCGAGGGGAGCAGCACCGGCCGCCAGATCGTGAGCAATTGCCTGGCATTACTTCCTGTCGCGCTCTTGCCCACGATGCTCCGTCTCTCGGGCACGTTTTATTTCATAGGGGCGCTCATTCTGGGGATGGCCTTTCTGCTGTGTGGGATCATGCTGGCCACATCCCGCACCGATGGGGCCGCCAGACGCTTACTCTGGGCTTCGTTAATATACTTGCCAGCGCTGCTGTCGCTCATGGCATGGGATAAAGTCCGGTTCTGAGGATGTGTCCATGCGAACAACCCTGCATCCTCCGCTAGACCAGGAGCTTCAGGAGGTCGAAGAGCTCGAACAACTGCCCGGGAGTCCGCCGCCGTCATTCCCTGAACCGCCGTTCGGTCCCGATGACGGTGATGGCCATCATGACCGGGCAGGTCCGCCTCTGCATAACGCCCGGCTGGCCGTGCTGCTGTTCTTAGGGGCGGAGGGGATGTTCTTTGCGGGCCTGCTGAGCGGATTCGTCGTCTTCCGCCTGGGGAGTCCGGTGTGGCCACCGCCCTTTCAGCCACGGCTCCCGATCGTCCTCACCGCCCTGAACACGGTCATCCTGCTCGTCAGTGGGGTGAGCATGCATCAGGCGCTGCGCGCGATCCGCCGCGGAAGTCGGCAGGGGCTCGTCAAGGGGCTCTGGGTGACGGCTCTCCTGGGGACGGTCTTTTTAAGTGTCCAGGGGTATGAATGGGTGCGGTTGGTGGGTTTTGGTCTCACCCTCTCCTCCGGAGTCTACGGATCGACCTTTTATACGCTGATTGGCTGTCATGGTGTGCATGTGTTCGGTGCCGTGATCTGGTTGCTGATCGTCCTGACATTGGCGCGGAAAGAGCGGTTCTCCATGCAGAACCACGTCGGGGTTGAAGTCCTGCGCATGTACTGGTACTTTGTGGTGGGCCTATGGCTGGTCTTGTTCCCGCTTGTCTATCTGTACTGACGAGCTTGCTACCTCCTTCAAGCTCCTCCCCCCTGGAGGGGGAGGATTCCCCCCCATCCCCACCCTCCCCCTCCAGGGGGGAAGGGTTAGGAGAAAGTAGCCCCTCGTCGGGGGGAAGGAGATCTCAGAGGGGTCGCAGGGAGGGTCGTATGATCCCTTGGCTACAAAGTCGCTGCAGCCCGGTGAGCCTCACGGTCGGGAGCATGGCCTTGCTCACGCCGGGCATCGCACGCGCCTGTTCCGTGTGTGTAGGCTCATCCCCGGTCGATTACGGCTATTTCTGGGCGGTGCTGTTGCTGATGGCGATGCCCTTCGCCGTCAGTGGCTCGATCGGTGGATGGATTTTTTATACCTATCGGCGTGCCCGCAGCCGCGGTGTCACGACTGCCCCAGCAAGGCAGAGTGGGGCAGGAGGCCATGCGGATGGGTCCCCGCTGACCTTTGGCAGGAACGATGCACAAGTACCCCGGCTGGAGAGACAAGAGGAGAGCGGACATTGAGCCAAGCGGCAGCTATCCGAATCACACCCACCGAACCCGTCGAGTACTCCCTCACGGACACCCTGGGCAAGCTCGGGATGTGGATGTTCCTGGCGGGGGATGCTATGGGATTTGGCGCCCTCATCGTCGGCTATGGCGCCCTTCGATTTTTCAGTCCCAACTGGCCAGTGCCTGCGTCGGTCCTGGGGATCGGCCTCACCGCCCTGATGACGTTCATTCTCATCTGCAGTAGTGTCACCATGGTCAAAGCCCTGTCGGCCATTGCGCGCGGCGACCAGGGGCGGATGCGCCTCTTCTTACTCTTGACGATCGTAGGAGGCCTCGTCTTCCTGGGCCTCCAGGCCTACGAGTGGACGCACCTCATGACCGATAAGGGGATGGGCATCACCGGCAACCCCTATGGCTCAGCTCACTTCGGTGCCACGTTCTTCGTTCTGACGGGTTTTCACGGCATGCATGTGACGGGTGGGGTGATCTATTTGATCTGCCTGTTGGTCCGAGGATGGTTGGGGAAGTATTCCGCGGCGCATGTTTACCCTGTCGAAATCGCTGGACTCTACTGGCACTTTGTCGATCTGGTTTGGATCCTCATCTTCACGTTCGTCTATCTGATCTAGTGGGGAGACGAGCGGCGAAGATATCGTGTTGAGGGGTAGAGGGGCAGAACGATGGAACACGCACGCACTGAACCGAACTATATGGCGGTCTTCTATTGGCTTGCGGCGCTCACGGCGATCGAAGTTGGCGTCACCTTCCTTCCTCTCACCAAGCTGGCGATTGGCGCCATGCTGGTTGTGCTCGCGTTCACGAAGGCCGCCCTTGTCGCCCTGTATTTTATGCATCTGAAATTTGAACGCCGGACGCTGGCGCTGGTGGCCATTACCCCCGTCCTGCTCTGTATTTTCTTGATGTTTATGCTGGTTCCTGAACGTTTCATTGCACCCCAACGCGCCGCAGAGGTCCCACAGCAATCGACCACCTCCCGGTGACATGAGCTGGTCCATAAGGGTTGGGAAGAGGTCGTGATGCAACCACGGGAACCGGCATGCAGGCCATGGGAACGCGTCGGTCGCGGATTGCTCTGGGGCCTCCTCATCCTGGTGCTCTGTGGGGTCAGCGGAGTGGGGGTGGTTTCGTTCCTGCAATCAGGATCTTCCTCACGGGCGATCCCACGTGGAGCTGCAGCGCGCCCGCCCGTCTACGGGACGGTTCCCGACTTCCTCCTCCTTGAACGGAGCGGGCGGCCGATTCGGTTAGCCGATCTGAACGGCCGGATCTGGATCGCCAGCTTCGTCTTCACGAATTGCACGGACGCCTGCCCCCTCCTGACAGCGGCCATGGCCCAGCTCCAGACAGACTTCACGGGAATCGAGCGGGTCCGCCTGGTCTCCATCACCCTCGATCCAGAGCATGATACACTCCCGGTGCTGGCACGCTATGCCGCGCGCTTTGAGGCGGACCCCCAACGCTGGCTCTTCCTGACCGGAGATCGGGACTCTATCTATCAGCTCGCGAGAGAAGGCTTTCGTCTCCACGTCAGCGAGACCCAACGGGAGTCTTCTCAGCGCCTCAGGCATGCCCTCATCACCCTCGTTGCTCCCTCCCCGGCACTGGCCGACCATGGCAGGGGGAACGATCCCGCACATGCAGCGCGCCTGGTCCTTGTGGATGGCTCGGCGAGAATCCGAGGATATTATGACGGCACCGACCCGGATGCCCTTCTTCGACTCCGCCAGCATGTGCGACCGTTGCTCGAGGAAGAATGACCATGCTCTCGGTGACGGATTTGCCCACTGTCAATGCGGTGCTGAATACCACCAGCGCAGTATTGCTCAGTGTGGGGTTTCTCCTGATTCGTTTGCGGCGGGTGACGGCTCATAAAATTTGCATGCTCGCTGCCTTCGGCACTTCCAGCCTTTTTCTGCTCTCCTATGTGACGTATCATTATCATGTAGGCTCCATGCCCTTTCGCGGACAGGGATGGATCCGGCCGCTGTACTATGCGATCCTATTGTCCCATACTGCGTTGGCGGTCGCGATTCTGCCCCTGGCGCTGACGACGTTGTATCGAGCATGGAAGACGCAATTCGTGCAGCATGTTCGGATCGCCAGGTGGACATTGCCCATCTGGTTGTATGTGTCGGTGACTGGCGTCATTATCTATTTGTTGTTATATCATTTTTTCCCTCAGACGAGTTAGCACGAAAAGTCGGGATTTCCGCATGGATATGCAGCGTGCGACACGCTTGTTGAGTAGAGCGATTCGATTGCAATGTCCCCGCTGCGGGCGGGGGAAGGTCTTCCGCGGGCTGTTCATGATGCTTCCGCAATGCTCGGCCTGCGCTCTGCGGTTCGAACGGGAACAAGGGTATTTCCTGGGAGCGATTTATATCAACTATGCCGCGACGGTCGTGATCATGATCGCCGGCTTTCTGAGCCTCGACCACTTTGCCAATGTGTCCCTCGCACAGCACATGGCCCTGTGGATCAGCTTTGGTGTGGTCTTCCCGTTGTTGTTCTATCGGTATTCCAAAAGTTTCTGGCAATGCATCGATCACCTCGTCAATCCCGTAGACGAATACGCTACAGCAGGAATCCCTCCCCTGGAGTCCGTTGGACCCCTCAGCTGCACGCCCTGCCTTCCACAGCGCGAGAGCGAAGGGAACGGCTCCCGGATCTCGGTCATCGATGTCAGCGCATCCCCATGGGTGCAGATGGACACCAGCCGAGGGAGGAAAGTCAACGATAGCGCTGCAGTCGAAGTAGAAAACCTCCGTCATTTTTACGGCGCTCGGGAGGCGCTTGCGGGGGTGAGCTTCTCCGTCTCGCGGGGGGAAATTTTCGCCCTGTTGGGTCCGAATGGCGGGGGCAAAACCACGCTCTTCAAGATCCTTTCCACCCTGATGCTCGCCAGTGCAGGGGAGGCGCGCATCCTGGGCCATGACCTCTCTCAGGAGCCGGGTGCCGTCCGAAGGCGCCTCGGTGTCGTGTTTCAGCATCCGAGCCTCGATCACAAGCTGACGATCATCGAGAATCTCAGGCACCACGGCCATCTGTACGGAGTCTGGGGGAGTGATTTCCGCAGTCGATCTCAGGCGATGCTCGCCCGGCTGGGCTTGAGCGACCGGGCCCACGACCTGGTCGAAACGCTCTCTGGGGGCCTGCAACGACGCGCTGAGCTCGCCAAGGGATTGCTGCATGGGCCAGAGCTATTACTGCTCGACGAGCCCAACACGGGCCTTGACCCTGCCGCTCGACGGGAGGTCATGCATTACCTGCAATACCTGCGGGAGCATGAGGGCGTGACCATTGTGTTGACGACCCATTTCATGGAAGATGCGGAACGGTGTGATCGGGTTGGCATCCTGCATGAAGGCTGGTTGGTGGCGGCGGGAACCCCCGAAGCCCTGAAGCAAAGCATTGGGGGAGATATCGTCGTCGTCCGCTCGCCAAGGCCACAATGGTTACAGGCACAGTTGCGCGAGCGATTTGGGTGTGAGCCCACGCTCGTGGATGGCACCCTACGGGTGGAGCGGCAGCGGGGGCATGAGTTAATCCGCGATGTCGTGGAGGCGTTTCCGGCAGATGTCACCTCGGCCACATTTGGGAAGCCTACGTTGGAGGATGTTTTTATCCATCTGACCTGTGCATCCTACACATAAGTATGGCTTGCGGCTCAAGACGAACAGTGGGGTCCAGAGACGATGAGCTCGGCTCACCTGCATAGAGGGGAGAGGCGCACCGCCGCGGACCGCTATGTACGCCCTCTCGCCTGGACACTCGGCCTGAGTGGGGGATTCCTCCTGATCGAGGTCATGGGGGCCCTCTGGACAGGGAGCCTCGCCCTGCTCGCCGATGCGGGCCACATGCTCATAGATGTCGGCGGGCTGAGCTTGAGCCTTCTCGCGGTGTGGTTCGCGCGAAAGCCCCCGACCCTTGCCAATACGTATGGCTATTTCCGCATGGAGATCCTGGCCGCCCTGGCCAACGGGGTGATCCTCTTTGTTGTCGCGGGTTACATCCTGTTTGAAGCGCTCAGCCGGGTCCTCGATCCACCCCCCATCCTGGCGGGACCCATGCTCATCATCGCGGTGTCTGGCCTCGGGGTCAATCTCCTCGGGATGTGGCTCTTGCATCGAGGTGCCAGGGAGAGCCTCAATCTCCAGGGAGCCTACCTGGAGGTGCTGAGCGATGCCCTGGGCTCCATCGGTGTGATCCTGGCGGCGGTGATCATCCAGACCACCGGGTTCTATCTGGCAGATCCGGTCATCAGTGCCGCCATTGGGTTCTGGATCCTGCCGAGGACGTGGGGGCTCATGCGGCAGGCCGTCCATATTTTGATGGAGGGTGTCCCTCCCCATCTGGATATCCGGGACATCGAAGCGGCCATGCTAGAGATCCAGGGCGTTCAGGCCGTGCATGACCTGCACGTCTGGACCCTGACGTCGGGCAAAGAGTCGATGAGTGCTCATGTTGACGTCGCTGACATGACGGATCGCCAGCAGATCTTGGTGAATCTGCAGCGCATGCTGCGTGACCGCTTCATGATCGAGCACGCAACGCTGCAGCTGGAGAGCGGCTATACCCCGTTACTGCAGCTCCGTCTGCCGCCGGAATGGTCTCAGGCGCCTGATGTATCTACCCCGCATCAGCAGGGCGCTACGGACAAGGAATCGATGCCCGAGCAGGACTAATGCAGTCGCGCGACCGCGGGGAAGACCTATACTGATCCGCGAATAACGCGAATATTCACGAATTTCAATTATGCAACCGCGTGACCATGGAGAACACGGATGCTGAAGAGGGTTTTGCTGCCAGTGCTCACGCTGTGGTGGCGAGAGATCGTCCGGTTCGTCCGCCAGCGGAGCCGACTGACGGGCGCCTTCGCGCAGCCGCTTGTCTTCTGGCTGTTGCTCGGTGGAGGATTGAGCGCATCCTTTCGCCCGGTGGGCGTTCCCGAGGGAACCACCTATGCCGAGTACTTTTACCCCGGCGCAATTGCCCTGGTCCTTCTCTTCACCGCGATCTTTGCGACCATCTCTATCGTCGAGGACCGACGCGAGGGCTTTCTACAGGGTGTGCTGGTGGCTCCGGTTGCCCGTTCCACGCTAGTACTCGGGCAAGCTTTGGGGGGGACGACCTTAGCCCTGGTACAGGGGTTGCTGTTTTTGCTGCTTGCCCCGCTCGTGGGCATTGCACTGACGCCGCTCTCCTTACTGGCAGGAGTGGGCGTGATGTTTCTCATGTCCTTTGGCCTGACGAACCTTGGGCTCATCATCGCATGGCGGATGGATTCCACCCAGGGGTTCCACGCCATCATGAATCTGATCCTGTTCCCGATCTGGCTCCTCTCGGGTGCCTTTTTCCCCGCCACTGGCGTGCCTACCTGGCTGGGGATGGTCATGACGCTGAACCCGCTCACCTATGGTGTGGCGGCCTTCCGGCGTTGCCTGTATCTCGGTGACGTATGGAGGGCGGGCGAGGTGCCCCCTCTGGGACCATCCCTGGTGGTCATCGGTGTCTTCTGCCTGCTGACATTTCTCCTCGCCATTCGAGCCGCGCATCGGAATCGGTTCTAAATCGGTCCACAAGAGATTGGTACACCGAGCCGACATCTATTCCCCTCCCCCTTCGACGGGGGAGGGTGAGGGTGGGGGTGAGCGACCCGCCTGTCCCCTCCATCCTGACCTTCCCCCTCGCCGGGGGGAAGGGAACCTCTGGGATCGCCCTTGACAATGTCCCCATCTCTTGTGGACCGATTTAGGACACGTACCACTGCGACGATGGGGGTGACGCCCGCCAGTGACGCCGCGCGTGCTTGCCTGCCGCAGCCGAGATGGGGGGCTACGTCTTGCCGAGCGCTTTGAATTCGATCCGCGGCAGTTGGGATTCGTCGAAGCCCACGTCCTCGTCATCATCGAGGGTAGCAGCAAGCGCACGGCAATGTTCCGCCTGCGTGAGCAGGCGCTCCACATCGATCCCCTGGTACAGCGGCCGGCAGGGTTCGATGAGCTCCACAGCCGATGTCAGCAGATAGCGCGCCCCGAAGATATTGCCCTGCGTCACATGGTAACATGCAGCGGCCAGCTCCATGAGGCCATGATAGAACTCTGCATCTTGCCCGCTCTCGAAGGGGATCAGCTCTTCGAGGTAATCGTGGCACTGCAGAAAGGCCCCACTGTTGAACAGGGTCATCCCACGCGCTAAATCTTCAGGGCGCATATGGCTAGGCAGAGGTCGTCTGGGCGACGCCCGAGACGCGCTCGTAATTCGACAGGCGTCGGCGATCCTTCCGACCCCGCCGCGCCTGGATCAACTGAGCGACGATGCTGACGGCGATCTCCTCGGGGTTATCGGCACCGATCTCCAGTCCGATGGGGGCATGCACCTCG
>Ga0209399_10001869_pt1 | contig 10563 bp, 8 predicted proteins | sample OV2TP3_FD_184130 | JGI IMG/M metagenome (GOLD analysis project Ga0209399, IMG submission 184130) | Hot spring microbial communities from Beatty, Nevada to study Microbial Dark Matter (Phase II) - OV2 TP3 (SPAdes) (version 3) | ecosystem: Environmental > Aquatic > Thermal springs > Hot (42-90C) ... | reverse complement strand
CCCAGCCACTGCAATTCCTGCCGGTAAAACAGGATCGACTTCGGCAGGTGATCGATGCCGGTCATCACCGTCGCCCCGGTGGTGGTCAGGCCGGAGAGGGATTCGAATACGGCATCGGTAATCGAGAGGTGCGGGGCATCGGAGAGGATCAGCGGCAATGATCCGGTAAGCCCGAGGCCGGCCCAGAACAGCACGACGACCACGAAACCGTCGCGCAGGCGCAGTTCCCGGTCCAGGTGCCTGACCGGAAACCACAGGATCAGGCCCACAGCCAGGATCAGGCAGAAGGCGACGAGGAACGCCATGAGGCTGGGGTCGTCCAGCCACAGGGCAATGAGGATGGGGGGCAGGAGCGTCAGGCTGAAAAACGACAGGAAAATGCCGAGGACCCGCTGTACCACCTTGTATTGCATGTGCCTGCCCGAGGGTCCGGCCGGTTACAGGAAGGTCACCCCGACCTGGAACAGTTTTTCCACTTCGGGCACCTGTTTCTTGTCGGCCACCAGCAGGATGACGTGATCGTCGGCCTCGATGACCATGTTGTGATGGGCGATCAGGACGTTATCGCCGCGGACGATGGCGCCGATGCTGGCGGCGGAAGGCAGCCTGATTTCGTCCAGCCTGCGGCCGACCACCTTCGATGAACCCGCATCGCCGTGGGCGATGGCCTCGATGGCTTCGGCCGCGCCCCGGCGCAGCGAGTGGACGACGACGACATCGCCCCGTCGGATATGGGCCAGCAGGCTGCCGATCGTCGCCTGCTGGGGGGATATCGCGATATCGATCACGCTGCTCTGCACGAGGTCCACGTAGGCGGCGCGGTTGATCAGCGCCATCACCTTGTTTGCACCCAGCCGCTTGGCGAGCATGGAGGAAATGATGTTAGCCTCGTCGGCGTTGGTCAGGGCGCAGAACACGTCCGTGTTTTCGATATTCTCCTCTATGAGCAGATCCTCATCCGCCGCGTCGCCGCGAAGCACGATCGCCTTGGAAAGCTGTACCGAGGCCTCGTTGGCCCGCGCGCCGTTCAGTTCGATGAGCTTGACCTGGCAGCGATCTTCGAGCACCTTCGCCAGCCGCAGGCCGATGTTTCCGCCGCCGGCGATGATGACGCGTTTCGCCGCCTTTTCTCCCTTGCGGATGTTTTTCAGCAGCGAACGGATATGCTTCGGCGCGCCGATGATGAACACCTCGTCGTCGGGTTCCATGACGGTGTCCCCGTCCGGGATGACGGATTTCCCCGCCCGGAACAGGGCGACGATGCGGATCTCGAGATCGGACATATCGCCGACCAGTTCGCATACCTTGCGTCCGGCCAGGGGCCCGTTGTAATAGGCGCGGACCGCGACCATCTGCGCCTTGCCCTGGGCAAAATCCAGCACCTGCAGCGCCCCGGGAAAGCTGATCAGCTTTTCGATGTACTCGGTGACGATCTGCTCCGGGCTGATCAGGACGTCGATCGGCAGCGCTTCCTGCGCGAACAGCGCCGTTTTTTTCAGGTATTCCGTATTGCGCACGCGGGCGATCTTCGTGGGGGTGTGAAACAGCGTGTAGGCCACCTGGCAGGCGATCATGTTGATTTCATCGCTGTTGGTAACGGCCAGGATCATGTCCGCGTCCCTTGCCCCGGCCTGGGCGAGCACGGAGGGATAGGACGCGACACCCTGCACCGTTTTCAGGTCATACCGTTCACTCAGCGCCTGCAGGCATTCAGGGTTGGTATCGACAATGCTGATGTCGTTCGCCTCGCTGCAGAGATTCGCCGCAACGGAAGACCCGACCTGGCCCGCGCCGAGAATTATTATTTTCATTGACGGGATCCTGGCGCAGTCGCGTTAGCCATGTGTGATCGACCTGTCAGTTTTTTATTTCTATGCCGAGGGTTTTCAGTTTTCTGTAAAGGTGCGTGCGTTCCATGCCCACCGCCTTCGCCACCTTGCTCACGCTGCCGTCCGCGCGCTCCAGCTTGTATTGCAGGTAGGCCTTTTCGAACTGTTCGCGCGCCTGCCTCAGGGGAAGCTCGAAATTGGCGTTGAACTCCTGGTCCTGCGCCTTTTGTGCCGTCCTGCCGAAGGTGGCGTCTATTTCGTCCACGTCGATGGTCTCGCGCGTCCCGAGGATCAACAGCCTCTGTACCAGGTTTTTGAGTTCCCGTATGTTGCCCGGCCACTCGTAGCCGCGCAAATAATTCTGGGCCGCCACGGAAAAGTGCCTGTATGACAGGCCCTGCTGTTCCACGAAATAATTGACGAAGAACTCGAGCAACTCGGGGATGTCCTCGTAGTGCTCGCGCAGCGACGGGATGCGGATCGGCAGGACATTGAGCTGGTAATAGAGGTCGTCGCGGAACCTGCCCGCCTTTACCAGGTCCTCGAGATTCCTGCTGGTTGCGGCGACGAATCTCAGATCGGCGGCATGAAACTCGGTCCCGTTAACCCGCGTGTAGAGCTGGTTTTCAATCGTGTTCTGCAGTTTTGCCTGGAATGTCAGGTCCGTGTCGGCGATATCCTTCAGAAACAGCGTTCCGCCGTTTGCCTGATCAATCAGGCCGGGACGGTCACCTTCCTTGTCTTCCCTGCCGAACAGGGTGGCAATGGCGTTGTCCGCCGGGAGCGCGGACACGCTGACGTTCACGAAGGGGGCCTGCGAACGGCTGCTCTGGTTATGGAGGTAGCGGGCGTAGATTTCCTTGTCGGTCCCCGATTCACCGATGATCAGCACGGGGGCATCGTGATTGGCGATGCGAATGATCTGTTCGCGGAGTTTCTGCATCACGCCACTCCTGCCGAACGGTACATTGATCAACTGGCTGTGACTTCTCAGCCGCAGGTTTTCCCGGTGCAGCGAAGCGGTCTCCAGGGCGTGTTTGACCGTCAGGATGAGCTTGGCGATGGACAGCGGTTTTTCCAGGAAGTCGTAGGCGCCGATCTTGGTGGCCTCCACCGCCGTTTCCACCGTGCCATGACCCGACATCATGATGACCGGCATGTTCAGCGCGCTGGTTTCCTTCCACTCTTTCAGCAGGGTGATTCCATCCGTGTCGGGCATCCAGATGTCCAGGAGCACCAGATCGGGCAGGAAGGATTCACGCAATCGTTTCGCCTGTTCGGCGTTTTCCGCGACGTCGACGGTGAAACCCTCGTCTTCCAGGATCTCCTTGACGAGATCGCGGATATCCGGCTCATCGTCAACAATCAGGATGTTTCCGCCGATCATACGACATTCCGTTTTTCTGACTTGGCGGGTTTGGCGTTGTATTCAACGCCGGCCGCCGGCAGGCGGATGATGGCGCACGCGCCTTTGCCGCTCCTGTTGTTTTCAAGCCAGACGCTGCCCTTGTGTTCCTCGACAATCTTCTTGACGATGGCCAGTCCCAGACCCGTGCCCTTGGTTTTCGTGGTGACGTAGGGATCAAACATCTGTTCCATTATATCCGCGGACACGCCGGTACCTGAATCCCTGATCCGTATTTCCACGAGTTGCCTGCCGTTCTCAACGATGGTCCCCGTGCTGACGCGCAGCTTGAACGATTCGCATTTTTCACATGCGTCGAACGCGTTTTTCAGCAGGTTGTTCAGGACCTGGCGCAGCCTGCCGATGTCCGCCGAGATGAGAGGTATGTCCGGTGCCAGGTCAGTTTCGATCTCGGCATTGCTGTTCAGGTTGGCAAAAAGGTCGAGCACCTCCTTGATCAGGCTGTTGATATTAACCGGCTGCGGGTTGATGTCCGGCGTCTGGGCAAATTCCGAGAAGGAGTTGACCATATCTTTCATCGTCTCCACCTGCTGCACGATGGTGTTGGTCAGGCGGTCAAACGTTTCCGTGTCATCCTTGCGCATGCCGCGCAAATACTTGTGGCGGAGCCGTTCCGTCGCCAGCTGGATCGGGGTGAGGGGATTCCTGATTTCATGCGCGAGGCGCTGGGCCATTTCGCTCCATGCCGCGTACCGCTGCCCCTGGATCAGCGCCGTGATATCGTCGATAACGATAACATGGCCGTGCTGGATGTCATGTGTACCCGGCAGCGTGGTGCCGCTGCACATCAGCAGCCTGCGACCGCCGCCCTGCGTGATGGTGACCTGCTCGCGCCAGTCCTTCCGGGTTATCTTCAGGTGGCGCTCAATGGCCTCCTTGAACTGGCCAAAGGTCCGGGACATCGCGGCGATCTCCTCTATGTCGCGATTCGTCATCCTGCCCAGCGGTATGCCCAGTATCTGTTCCGCGCTGGCGTTGGCCGTGCGCAAACGCATGTCCTGATCCAGCACCAGGACCCCGGAGGACAGCTTTCCGAGCACCGCCTCGAGGTAGGAACGCTGGGTTTCGGCCTCGAACCGGCTCCGGTCTGCTTCATCCCTGGCCTGGGCGATTTTCCGCGTCATGTCATTGAATGACGTGAGGAGAAAGCCCAGTTCATCGTCACTGCCGGGGACGGGAAGCCGGGTGTCGTATTTACCCTCCGCCACGGCCATGGTGCCCTTCGCCAGGTTGCTGACGGGTTCGGCCAGGCGCCTGGCGGTATAAAAGGCGGCCCAGACCACGCTGAACATGCTGAAAAGAAGCACGAGGGTCAGGATCATGACGAAGCTGAGCTTGAGCTGTTCGCGCAGGTAGGAGAGCTCCTTGTACTTGACGTAGGAAGCCTGGACGCTTTCGGCCAGGTCGTTCACCCGGTCCGTCACGGGATACAGCGCCTGCAGGATCCGGGACTGGCTCTCAATCATGATCCCCGGCACGTTGACCACGGTGCGGATGTGCAGGTCTGAATCGCGTATGGTGTCGAGGCCGGTATAGTTGTTCCCCTGCTGCAACTGCAGCAGGATGGTGTCATCCGGCCTGTCGGGAACGAGATGCGTGGGGTCGTCCGCGCTGGAGGCAATGATGGCCCCCTGGCGGGTGAGCAGCGTAAGTTCCTTCGCGCCGCTGCGTCTTCTCAGTTCGTCGATCTCGAACGGGATCGTGGCATCGTCGAGGGTGGAAAATTCTTCCGCGATCTTTGCCGTTTTCTTGAGCGATTCCCGCATGCGTACGTCGAGTGACAGGCGGCCGAGTTCGAGTGAATCGCTCAGGGCCTGTTCGACCCGGAGATCAAACCAGTTGTCGATGCCTCTCAGCAGGAAATCCAGCGAGAAGTAATACACGATCAGCACGGGCACGACGGAAAGCACGGTGAACATGCTGACCATGCGCACGGTCATGCGCGAACCCGGGACGCGGTTGCGGAGCTGCCGGATGAGGCGTTTCAGATTGAGCGTGATCAGAACAACGAGTATCAGCAGGCCCGTGGCGTTGATTATCAGCAATCCCAGGTACAGGCGGCCAAAATGGCTGGAATCCTGAAGGGCGTTGCTCATCATCAGGAGCGAGGCGAGCATGAAGACAAACAGGACGAGTCCCGCAAGAAATATCAGCTGGCTGCCGCGGTTCATTGCTGAATTATCCAGCCATGCCACGGACTGGCCAGCTGCCACCTGGTCGAGACGTAGGCGAGCGGCCGCAGCGGGGCGGGCAGTGCCTGTATGTTGAGACTGGCGCGGATCTGGGCGATATACCGGCCGTCCGAATCAAGCAGTTCCCGCATCACCAGCGGATGTTCCCTGACAGTGCCGAGGTAGTCCAGCGCCCCCGCCAGGTCCTGGAACTGGCGTCGCCTCCCGTTCGCCATGTTGGTGACCAGGTAGTAGCCGCTGAGGGGATGATGCTCCAGCATGTAGTTCAATTGCGTCGTCGCGATCGTTTTATCCCAGAGCAAGGGCCGGTGTTTTTTTACCCGCAGTTCGATGTCGATCTGGAGGGACACGCCGTGCTCCAGCGCCTTTCGGGTTTCATCGCTGAAATGGTACACAATATGGGCGTCCGTGAGATAGACGCCGTTCTCGAGGGTGCTGGCGGCATGGTCAATCTCGATACCCCTGGTGCCGGATGATGATGACGCGGCCGCGCCTAACGTGAATGACACGAGCAACAGAAGGTAAAAACGGCATGCCATGAGATTAGCATTTTTCAAGGCAGGCATAATAAAATCCGTCCATATCAAATTGCCCCGTCAGGGACTGGCGGCCGCAGGGTGTGGCCTGTCCCCAGTCGGCGCTAATCCTTACCCTGCTTGCGTCAGGATGGGTGGCGGTGAAGGCCTCGATTTGCCGGTCATTTTCTTGTGCCAGCACGGAGCAGGTGACATATAACAGCTTACCGCCACTCTTCAGCAACGGCCAGAGTGCGCTGAGCAATTCACTCTGCCTCTCCACGTCCCCGGCGACATCTGCGGGTTGCCTCAGGATCTTGATGTCGGGATGGCGCCGGATGACGCCAGTCGCGCTGCAGGGGGCGTCAAGCAGAACACGGTCAAACGGCCGGCCATCCCACCAGTCAGAGGTCAGCCTGGCGTCGGCGTGGATCACGGTCGCGTCCAACCGCAAGCGATCGAGGGTATCGCGCAGTTGCTGCAGCCGGGCGGCATTGTATTCCACGGCAACCACTTCGCCCGGGGCGATGTCCAGTTCCAGGAGATGGGCGAGTTTGCCGCCTGGGGCGGCGCAGGCATCCAGTACCCGGTGTCCGGCCCTGATATCCAGCAGCGGTACGGCCAGTTGCGCGGCCAGGTCCTGGACGGATACGTGACCGTCAAAAAATGACGGCAGCCGGCTGACATCGACCGCCTGGTTCAGCCGGATGCCAACAGTGGTGAAAGGGGCGGGGCGGGCCTCAAGGCCCGCCGCATCGAGCTTTTCGAGATAGGCCTCGCGGCTGGTCTGTTTCCGGTTGACGCGCAGGAACATGGGCGGTCGCTGGTTGTTTGCCTCGACAATCGCCTGCCATTGCCCGGGAAAATCAGCGGCCAGTGCCTCCAGGAGCCAGCGGGGATGAGCATGCTTTGCCACGGGGTCGTCTTCGGCGGCACGTCTCAAACGGCTGCGCTCGCGCTGGTATCTGCGCAGCAGGGCATTCACCAGATCCCTGGCCCAGGATTTCCCGAGTTCGTCACAGGCCGCCACCGTGGCAGATACCGCCGCATGATCCGGGATGCGCATCTCGGCGAGCTGGTACAGGCCGGCCAGGATCAAGGCCCTGATGTCGAGGTCTCCGGCCTTCAGATCTTTAGTGAGCAGCTGTTTCAGGAAGAAATCGAGGCGAAAATACCAGCGCATCACCCCGTAGACGATCTCCTGCAGCAAGGCCCGATCCCGCTGGCTGGCGAGCCGGGCCTGACAGGCGGGAAGCAGCAGGGGCAGCGGCCTGCGCCGGCGGATCAGATCACGGATGACCTGGGCGGCAAGGGCGCGCGCGTGCATCGGGACCCCGGTCGCGCGGTCCAGGGCTATTTCGCCGCGTGCCGCGGTCGCAGGAAATCCGGCCGCCCGTTCAGAAACTCACCGGCGCTGAGCTGCCGTCCTCCGGGCGACTGCACCACCAGCAATCGCAACAGGCCGGCGCCGGTAGTGACGTCGATACCGTCTCTGCCCGCCCCGATCACCCTGCCCGGCGGCGGCTCGACGCCGGCACCGATGGCCGTCGCCTTCCAGATGCGCAGCCTGTAACCATTCAGCGAAGTGCAGGCGACCGGGGCCGGGTTGAAAGCCCTGATCGTCCGTTCCAGCACGATGGCCGGTTCTGACCAGTCCAGCTCGGCTTCCGCCTTGGTGATCTTGCCGGCATAACAGGCCAGTCGTTCTTCCTGCGGCACGGGGTGAAGTTCGCCCGCCGCGAGTGCCTCGAGCGTCTCGAGCAGGCAGGTGATGCCCAGGCGCGCAAGTTTCGCCTCGAGGCTGGCGGCGGTCTCGTCGGGTGCGATGGGGCACGCCTTCTGCGCCAGAATCGGCCCGGTATCCAGGCCGGCATCCATTTGCATGATACTCACGCCGGATTCGGTGTCGCCCGCCTGGATGGCCCGCTGGATGGGGGCCGCCCCGCGCCAGCGGGGAAGCAGTGAAGTATGGACATTAATGCAGCCACGCCGCGGCCGGTTCAGCAGTCCCGCCGGCAGCAGCATGCCGTAGGCCACCACGATAAGGGCATCCGTTCCGGCCAACCGGTGGTCCGGATCGATGGCCGAAGGCCCGGCAGGTTCGTCTATCGGCAGGCCATGTTGCATGGCCAAGATTTTCACCGGGCTCTTCCTGGACTTCCGTCCCCTGCCGGCGGGCCTGTCCGGTTGTGTATACACTCGGGTGACGCTATGGGGGGAACATTCAATCAGGGCGTTGAGGACTGTCGCCGCCAGTTCCGGGGTGCCTGCAAACGCGAGGCGCAAGGGCGTTGTCACAGCACCGTGGCGGGAAGTTTTTCCTGTTTTTCCAGTTTCTTGCGCAGACGCCGGCGCTTCAGCGGCGACAGGTAGTCGATAAACAGCTTGCCATCCAGGTGGTCGATTTCATGCTGGACGCATACGGCCAGCAGGCCATCCGCGTGGATCTCCTGCCGTCCGCCGTCGAGATCGAGGTAGCTAAAGGTCACTTTCTCCGCCCGTTCCACGACATCAAAATAGCCCGGGACGGACAGGCATCCTTCCTGCATCTGTTCAGTGCCCTCGCAGTTGATAATTTCCGGATTAATCAGGAACATAGGTTGGTCTCGGGTCTCCGAGAGATCGATGACCACCAGCCTTTTCTGGACGTCCACCTGGGTGGCCGCGAGACCAATGCCGCTTTCCGCGTACATCGTCTCCAACATGTCACTGGCCAGGGCCCGGATCACCCCGTCTATCGTCTTGATCGGGATAGCTTTTTTCCGCAACCGTGGGTCCGGATAATGCAACACCTCTAATCTTGCCATTGATCGCTCGTAATGACTAACTGACTGATAGTATACTGAAAACGGCCAGGCCAGACAGGGCTTGTCAAGAACATGGTAGCGGGGCGGGTATTTTGCTAGACTTATTGCTAAACCACATTAAGGATTGTATGTAAGGTAATAGCCATGCTCAATAAAATGCTGCTGACTCTGGTGTTGCTTGGGATCCCGGTGCTGGTGGTCGCCGGGGATGTGGCTGTCAAACCCGACCATCCGGATAAATACGTCGTGCAAAAGGGGGATACCCTCTGGGACATCTCCGGCAAATTTTTACAGCATCCCTGGCTCTGGCCGGAAGTCTGGCGGGCCAACCCGCAGATTGAAAATCCGCACCTGATCTATCCCGGCGACGTCATTTCCCTGACCTACCAGGACGGCCAGCCGATTCTGACCCTGACCAGAGGAGCGCAAGCGGTTTCAGACCGCACGGTGAAACTCTCGCCGACAATCCGCGTTTATGAAAAGGCCGAAGCCATCCCCACGATCCCGATCGATGCCATTAAGCAATTTCTGATGCGGCCGCTCGTGGTATCCGCGGAGGAGATGGATTACTGGCCTTATGTCGTATCCAGTTATGACGAACATCTGATTGCGGGCACAGGCAACAGGATCTACGTGCGGGGGCTTGCCGATGAGGATGCCGGCGCCGAAAGGAAACGCTACGCGGTCTACCGCAAGGGTAAACCTTACATCAATCCCCGCAAGGACAAGGACGCCATTCTCGGGTATGAAGCGCTCTATGTCGGGGATGCGGTGATCGAAAAGGCCGGAGATCCGGCGGTGGCGGTTGTCGCCTATTCAAGCCGCGAGGTCCTGGTCGGCGATCGCCTGGCGGAGGAATCGGAAGCGGACACCAATGCCAGTTTCATGCCCCGCCCGCCGGACGTCGAAGTCAGCGGCAACATCATTTCCGTTGTTGACGGCGTGTCCGAAATCGGCCAGTACCAGGTCGTGGTCCTGGATCTCGGAACGAACGACGGCGTGGAAGTCGGAAACGTGCTGGGTATCTACCAGAGCGGAAACGTGGTGAGGGACCGTGTAGCCTCGAAGATCAAGGAAAAGGAGGAAGACGAAAAACGCCTGGAATTCGAATATGAGGACACCAGCGTGGTCGACCGGGCCGTCAGCAGCGTTGCCAACGATATCCGGGATACGAAGCGCGCGTTTGATAAAACCCCGTTGGTCGCCTATCTGGGCAAACCGGGTTCAACACCGGAAGAGATACAGCTGCCCGAGGAATATTCGGGAGTACTCATGATTTTCCGCACGTTCGAGAATGTCAGTTATGGTCTTGTCATGGAGGCCGTGAAGCCGATCCATATCTATGACGCGGTAATGAATCTGTAACAAAAAATTTGCAGGGAAGCGGCGATGAAGATCCATGGATTGTGTCGAAGTATTTTCATGCCCACTACCGGCCATCTGCCTGGTGCCGGCCTTTTCCCTGTTAACCTGACTGCGCCGGGATAAGTCTGCAGGGAAGAGATAATGGCGAAGGAACGTCCAGTGCCGCGCAGGAGAAGCCTGAAAGCGGACGGTCGCGCGTGCTGGCTGGTGTTGCACAGGGCCCCGGCACTGACTGTTGACACGCTGTGCCGGTTGTTGGATTTCTGCGGATCGCCTGAACGGATATTGTCCACCGGCGCACGGGTGCTGGCGCAGCAGGGTCTGGGGGCGAAGACCCTGGAATATCTACGACATCCCGACTGGGAAGCGGTGGCAGGAGATCTCGCCTGGATCGACCGGCCAGGCCATCACCTGGTAACGTTTGCCGAC
>Ga0209399_10001868_pt1 | contig 10563 bp, 5 predicted proteins | sample OV2TP3_FD_184130 | JGI IMG/M metagenome (GOLD analysis project Ga0209399, IMG submission 184130) | Hot spring microbial communities from Beatty, Nevada to study Microbial Dark Matter (Phase II) - OV2 TP3 (SPAdes) (version 3) | ecosystem: Environmental > Aquatic > Thermal springs > Hot (42-90C) ... | reverse complement strand
AACCGGGGGATCGTAGATGCACACGGAGATGCGGTTGTCGCGTTGCAGGTGGCGATATTTCAGCCGGTCTTTGCGGGTGATAAAGGTTAACACGGTGCCGTCGTACCGGTACCAGTTGGGGGTGACATGCGGCGATCCGTGCCGGTGCAGTGTTACCATCACCGCGATGTACGGCGCGGCGAGATAATCCGTGATCTCCTGTGGCGTCACCGTGGACCCTCCTGTCGGCCCTTGCGGGGCCAGTAGATATGTGACTTGTTGTCGCGTTGACGATCGGATGCGCGCCGTTTACAAGGGTAGAAGAAAAGTCTATAGGTTGAACTGGATTTCCGCCATATCCATGCATTCTCATGAAATACATTAGTGGTCCGCCCACCATCAGAGCACCGCTCGCGCAACTGGATCCCACGGGTGACGACGCGCCTCAACACGGCACCCTGAGGCGCCGCCAGAGGGGGAAGAAGGCGATGGAGACATGCCATGATCATGGCCCAGATGCGCAGAGGCGCTCAGGCGAGGTCCGCTAAGAGTGCCTGCGCTTCCTGCAGGTCCGCCGTCTCGAAACCCTCCGTGAACCAGGCATAGACGCCCCCCAGGACCTCGCGGGCTCGGGCCCCCTCCCCCTGCTGCTGCCAGACCCGACTGAGGCTCACCGCGGCTCGCAGCTCCAGGAGTTTGGCCTCCTGCTGTCGGGCAAGCGTCAGGGCCTGCTGCAACACGTCCTCTGCGGCTGGCGGCGGCGGCGCCTGGACGCCGGCCTGGGGCCGAGCGCCGACGAGCGCTAGAAGCTCCCCGTGCACCCGGAGCATCTCGGTACAGACCAATTGCTCGCCCGTATAGGCAGCCAGGTGCCGGGCTTCTGAGAGGGCATGGAGTCCCTCGGTATACTGACCATGCTGTGCATAGGCCTCCGCCAGCCAGACCAGATGTTGGGCCAGTCCTAGCGGGCCGCTGCTGGTACGATAGGCCGCCAGGCGAGGCTGGTACTGTGCAAACGGCGCCAGGGGGTGGTCGGCGAGGGCCCACTCCTGCATCAACTCACCACCTGCCACGGCTAATGTCATGCCGTGCGCGGCGGCCGCCTGCACCACCGCCTCGGTCAACGCCTGGGCCTGGGGCCGCTGACGACCCAGACGGTAGAACATCGCCCCAAGATGCTGGCCCCACACCAGGTGGTGCGGCTGGGCCATCTGCGCGGCGTAATCCAGGCCTTCCTGCAGGCGGCGCCGCGCCTGGTCGGGATAACCCAGGTACCACAACACCAGGGCGCTATACAACAGACAGCCCAGTTCAGGGTGCGGGACACGCTGGACGGTGAGACGCCGCGTCGGATGACGCGCGCTGAGGCCCTGCTCCAGATGCCGGAGCGCCGGCCCACACAGCCCGCCATACCACAGGGTCGTGCCCATGGCCAGATGCGCTTCCAGGTGCAACACGGCGTCGGTACTGGTTTGGGCCAGCGCCAGCAGCCGCTCCGCCAACTCCTGAGCCGTCTGGAGTTGCCCCTGGGTCCAGGCCACATAGTGTAAGCTGCGCAGGGCCGGAAACAGGGCAGGGCTCTGCTCGAATTGTTGCGACAGGGCATAGGTCCGGGTCGTGAGGCGCTCGACCTCAGGAGAGCCGGCTCCCTGCACGATCAGCATGACCGGCGTGAGGGCCAGGGACAGCTCCGTCTCGTGGCGGAGGCGCTCCGGACCTGCGGGCAGACGGTCAAGCAACGCAAACCCCCGCTGCAGATGGCTCATCGCTTCGTGATAGGCACCCTGCTGGAGGGCGTGCACACCCGCCTGCTGCCAATACGCCAGGGCCTGGGGCAGCAAACCTGCCTGCGTGGCGTGGTGGGCCAGGAGGGGAGGCGGCAGGACGGTCTCGGGCAGCCCACCCTCGGCACACAGGGACACGAGGCGAGCATGGAGCTGTTGCCGTGTCCGTTGCAGCATGGACTGATACGCCGCATCACGAATGAGGGCGTGTTTAAAGACGTAGGTCGCCTGCGGTGGCAGCCCCTGTTGATACACCAACTCGGCGGCCACCAGGCGGGCGAGTTCCTGTTGTAACGTGGCATCCTCCAGGGCGGTGATGGCCTGGAGCAGCGTATAGGAAAACTCGCGTCCGATCATCGCCCCCACTTGCGCCAGGCGCTTGGCAGTGCCGAGGCGGTCGAGGCGGGCCATAAGGGAATCCTGTAAGGTGCTGGGGATGGGCAGCGGGAGCCTGGCGGCGAGATCCAGCCGCATGCCGGCTGGTTGGTGGAAGGCATCGGACTCCAGCAGGGTTTTGGTGAGTTCTTCGAGAAACAGCGGCACCCCGTCTGTCTGCTGCACCACGTGATCCAGCACCTCTACGGGCAACACCGTGTTACCCGCGACACGCCTGACCAGGGCTGCGGCTTGCCCGGGTGACAAACGCGGCACGACGAGCGAGGTGACGTGTGCCCGGCCGACCCAGTCGGGCTGCCACGGCGTCCTACAGGTGACGAGGGTATAGATGGCAGCGGTGGGTCCGGCGTCCACCAGGCGTGTGAGGAGTTCCAGCGTGGAAGGGTCACTCCAGTGCACATCTTCGAGGATGAACACCAGCGGCTGGCGGCGGGCCACGGCGGTCAGCAGCGCCAGGAGGGCCGCCAGCATCTGCTGCCGCTGGTGCTCTGGGTCCAGGAGCGGCATGTCGTAGGGCTCGTCAGACAGATCGCTCCCGAGCAGGAGGGCGAGCCCAGGGACCGTCGTGGCCGGCGGCAGCCCGTACTGGTGCGCCACCTGCTCCAGAGTGGGGCGTTGCGTTGCGGCAGGCGCGTTCGGGTGCCACTGCAGGAAGCGCTGGAGTGCGGTCGTGAGCGGCGACCAGGCTGTGTGCTGGTCATAGGGGGTACAGCGCCCTTCCAGACAGGCATGCGGTTCCTGCGCCACCTGTGCCTGGAGCGCGGCCACTAAGCGCGACTTCCCGATGCCCGCTTCCCCACGCAGCAGCACGACCTGCCCAAAGCCGGCTTTGACCTGGGTCCAACGGTCGAGGAGTAAGGCCATCTCGGCCTCACGTCCGACCAGCGGCGTCAGGATCCGGGACGTCGGGATAGCCAGCCCGCGCTCCAGGGCCGTCTCGGGGAGGACTCGATAGAGGGCCAGTGGCTGGGGCAGGCCGCGCAGGGTTTGCTGGCCCAGCGAGACACAGCGGAGCGCGCCCTCGACCAACCGGTGAGTCGCCGCACTGATGACAACCGTGTCAGGGCTGGCATAGGCTTGCATCAGCCCGGCACGGTGGGGCGTGTGTCCTACGGCCAGCGGCGGATGCGGCGCCTCGTCGTGTGCCTCGTCGACGACCACGAGTCCCGTATCAATCCCCACGCAGACCGCAAGGTGGCGTCCTATCTCCTGCGCCAGGCGCGCCTGTATCGGTTCCCAGGCGGCCAGCAGCGCCAACCCGGCCCGGGCGGCGTGCTGCGCTGCCCCGTCATGCGCCTGCGGATAGCCGAAGTAGACGAGCACGCTCGCCTCGTGATGCCGCGCCACATACCCCCCAAAGCGCGGCATCACGGCCCGGCAGGTCTGGTGATACGCCTGGACGACCTCACGGAAGGTTTCCGGGTCCAGCTGCTCCGCCAGACGGTCGGCGTCCGCGAGCGCCCCATGCAACACCGTGAGATGCCGGCGCTCTGCGTCAGGAAGCCCCACCGGCATGCTCACACTGGCTGGGGGCGTCAGGGGGACAGGCGGCGCGACGGGCGCCTCGTACGGCATCACGGGCTGGGGTGCCAGCGCCTCATCGGCCTCTTCGTGCACCGGGGCCACAAAGCGATACCCATGCCCACGGAGGGTCTGGATATACCGCTGCGTCTGTCCGGTATCTCCGAGGGCTTTCCGTACCGCCATGAGGCAGGCATTCAAGCTCCCGTCACCGATAAACTGTGCCGGCCAGACGTGCTCTAACAGGTCAGTTTTGGAGACCACGCGGTCCCGATGCCGGATCAGGTAGAGGAGCACGGCGAAAATCTTGGGCCGGAGAGGAGTCCAGGCGTTCTGGTCCCAGAGCGCATAGCGTTGCGTGTCCAGCAGATACTCGCCAAAGCGATAGCGCACGACCCTGGCCCTTCCACGAGCCGCCTCTGCAGACGGCGTCACCGCCCGACATGGTGACAACACTATGCAAATACTACACAAAAACTATCCTCGTGTCATGTTGCCCGGCTTCGCAAGTGCTAGATTCTCTTCACACATCACCCTGCCCCTCCCTGCTCCCTCATGGAGGTAGACGTGAGGCGACAGTGACGCTCCTGACGCGTGTTACTGCATTCGGTGCCATGGCGGTTACTCAACCGACGCGCGATGCACCTAAGGACAGAGGAGGGACACGGGATGATCAACGCTATCAACATCAAGAAGGCGTCGCAATGCCTTGGGAGATATTACATGAGTCGTACCGGAGCACTCCTCTATCAGCTGGTTGAAGCGTATTCTGCGCTTGGAGATCACCGCACCGGCACACCTCTCGACCACGCGACTCTTGCCTGGTTTGCGACCGAACTCGGCCAACGGGGAGCACGGGTCGACAAAATTCCCTACCAGTTCGAACGCTATGAGGCCCATTGCCGTCTCACGGCCGATGCCGCTGCAGTCGAAGCCTTACCACTGTATTACGAAGCCGTCGGGAAGGTGCACTCGTCACGGCTCCATCTCGCGGGACTCGCCATCAATGCGAGCATCCCAGGGAATAGCATAGCACCTCACCTCGATGAGGTGATCGCACGCATATCTGGGGCTGATGCAGCGATCTTGGCCACCTCAGGAGCGGGCGGCCATCTTGTCGCGCTCAACCGCGCTCCCGTGCTAGGCAGCGGTTTCCCGACCGTGCTGGTCCCTGGTTCGGCACTGCCGATGCTGCGGCAGGCAGCCGTCCATCTCGACCTCGACGCGCGGCTCGAACCGGGCGCATCCGCCACGGTGATCGGCCACCTGGGTCCGGGCGACGCAACAAACCCGGTCGTGGTGGCGACCCCGCTGAGTGGCTGGTTCCGCTGTGCGGGTGAGCGCGGCACCGGGATTGCCATCGCCTTGCAGCTCTCCACAGACCTGGCAGAACGCTGGCCCGTGCTGGTGGTCGGGACGACGGGCCACGAACTCCAGTACTTCGGGCTGCGACGTTTCCTGGCCGCCCACGCCCTCCACCCCTCCGCGGTCATCTTTCTGGGCGCCGACTTGGCGACCATCCCACTGGGGCCAGAGAGCGGGGCGACTGTCCCGTCGTTCCATCAGGCACGCACCACCGCTGCGGAAGGACTCGCGAAACGCCTCGAGGAGGTCCTGGCCCCTGTGCGCTTCCCTGTCAGGTCGAATCCAGCCCAGTGGTCGGGAGAAGGAGAGGAATGGGTCCGCCTTGGCGCCCCGCTCCTCTCCTTCGCAAGTAGATCTCCGCTGTTCCACACGGCCCAAGATCTACCTGAGCACGCCACCTCCCCGGAGCAGTTAGCGGTCACGCAGACGGCCGTGAGCCGAGCGGCGCAGCTCTTCCTTGAGGAGTCGGTGAGGGCCTGAGCCCCCATCGGTTGGCGGGATACTCGCCTAATCATCGGGTAGTCCCAGCGACCGCAACGCGCTGAGCTCAACGGCGTGGGCTCGCAAGACGTGGCAGCCGACCCAGCGGGAGCGCGGCTGAGCCCTCGCGTTCGACCTCGCCGCCGCGGTCGAATCTTGGTCCCGAAAGGAGGCGCAAGTGACCAGCAGACCCCGTGGAGCATTTGCCAGGTATTGGAAGGAGATTGCGGGCAGTTTCCTAAAGCTGGGGGCCACCGCCTACGGCGGACTGGCGATCACCGGCATCATCCAGAGCGAGATCCAAGAGAAGCGGCAATGGGTCTCTCCAGCGCGCTTCCTGGAAGGCGTGGCGTTGATCCAGCTGTTGCCTGGGGCTGGGCTCGTGCAACTCAGCACGTTTTTGGGGTACGCACGCGGGGGGTGGTGGGGCGGTGTGTTGGCGGGACTGTGTTTCGCGCTGCCCGGCTTTGGCATCATGCTCGCGCTCACTATCGCCTATGCGTCTTTCGGTGCGACTCCTGCCATGCGCGCTGGGCTCGACGGGTTGGGACCGGTCGTGCTCGGGGTGTTCATGCTCGCGGTGTACCGGCTCGGCAGGGCCTCGGTGACCATGATCTCGCAGCTCCTGATGGCCCTCGCGGCAGCGGCCGCCTTCGCGTTCAGTCCTCTGGGCGTTGCGGCCATTCTGGCCCTCGCGGCGGCGGTCGGCATCGGGCTCTTTCACTCCAGGCGGCTCGGCGCGGCGGTCTTCATAGGGCTGACGGCCCTCCTCGCGTTCACACACCTGGTACCGTGGCTCCTATCGGGCCTCCTCGCACAGGACGCACACGCGACGACCTCGCCATCCTCAGCGGGCCTCGTGGATCTGGGGCTGTTCTGCTTCAAAGTGGGGGCCTTGACGTTCGGAGGCGGCTCGATGATGATCGCCCTGATCCAGGAACAGGTGGTGCAGCAGTGGCACTGGCTCACGCCGCAAGAGTTCATTGACGGGCTGGCGCTGGGCCAGGTGACCCCGGGGCCGGTATTGGTGGTCACGGCGTATGTCGGCTACAAGATCGCGGGGGTCGCGGGCGCCGGGATTGCGGCAGCGGCGAGTTATCTGCCGTCGTTCATCCTCATGTTAACGATTCTGCCGGTGTTCGAACGCGTGCGCACCCTGGGGTGGATCACCGCCGCCATGCAAGGTGTCGGGCCGGTAGTGAGTGGCCTGTTTGCGGTGTCCATCCTCCGAGTGGCCCCACATGCCCTTCCCGACCCCTTTGCGGTGGCCATGCTGGTGGGGACGCTCATCGCTTTGCTTGCCTGGCGCCTCGGCGCCATCAAACTCATAATGGCCGGGGCGGGGTTGGGCGTGTTACGCAGCCGCCTGTGCGCGCTGCCCGGGGTGCAGGGAACCCTGCGGCACATTTGCGCCAACGCCGGGGGCTAACCACGGCATGGCGCCGACGCACAGGAGCGCGTGGCTCATACCCGGCTTTCGGCTGCTTGTCTTCTCAGCTGCTCAATCGTGGAGGGCGCGCTCCCGCTTTCGGCAGTCAGGTGAGCGCCAGCGTTCGGTGTTATTATTACCATCCCACAAATGGGAGGTATCAAACGTGAAGGCAGTCAATCTCGCAGACAAGCTTGCAACCTTCTCAGAGCACTGGCAGCCCAGAACGGTCGGCCAGTTTAACGGACACGACCTGATGGTGGTCAAGGTTAAGGGCGAGTTCGTCTGGCACACACACGACGAGACCGATGCAGACGTTTTACACCGCCTTTCTGCGTTGGCGCGCAGACGCCGGCATGGACAACGCTATTGCCGACCGCTTAGCCGAGCTGTGCACCCAGGGAGGGTTGGGCAACATCGTCGCGACCCCGCAGCCCGAAGTGACGCAACGGACCGACCCGGATTTCGCCGTGCGGCTGGGCCTGTGGGCAGAGGTCGCGGCCACCCGTGGCCACCAGATGGTAGCTGATGGGGTCATCACGGAAGCCCAGCGGGCGGCAGCCGAGATGGAGTACCGCGCCTGGCTTCATGACCATGCGATATCCCAACACCTCTATTTGGTGGCGGTGGAAGGCACACGACCCCAGCAGGCTTCTGAGAAGCTGGGATGAGGAGCCGACGGAGAGCCACAACGCTGCGGTGATCGCGCGCGAGGGAACGCCGTACAGATGCAACAGATGTGATGGGCGTGGCGAGGGAAATGGAGGTGTGACATGGCGGTAACAGCCCTGGAGATCAAGTCCCGCAGCCCCTTTGCGCAAGGGCAAAGCTTTGGCGACGTTGGCCCCTACCAGCAACTGGACGGCACGGTGCACTTCGCGGTCGACCCGCACCATCCCGCCAACGCTGGCATCACTGACCTGCAACGCGCCCCGCGCGATGCGCAGGGCCTGGTGCACTGCTCGGCAGACGTGCGCCTGCTGCTGCCCGTCACGCCCCAGGGCGGCAACCAGCGGTTACTCCTGGACATCGTCAATCGCGGCAACCCCACCGTCCTGACGAATTTTAACAGCGCCGTCGGCCGTCAGGACCCCGGTAATGGCTTTCTGATGCGCCAGGGCTATACCGTGGTCTGGTGCGGCTGGCAGGATGATGTGCCGGCAACGCCCGGGCTCATCCGCATCCACGTCCCGGAGGCCCTCGACCCGACCGGGAAGCCCATCTCCGGGAAGATAGCCGTGACGTTTCAGCCCGCTACCCCCCTCCAGGTGCACCTCCTCGCAGACCGCCAGCATCGGCCGCACCCGGTCACGGACCGGCACGACCAGGACGCTGTGCTGACGGTGCAGGACCATGAGGACACCCCACCTGTCACGATCCCGCGCCAGCAGTGGTCGTTTGCGCGCCTCGAAGGCGACCGTGTCGTGCCCGATGCGGCCTATGTGTATCTGGCCTCGGGGTTTCAGCCCGGCAAGGTCTACCAGGTGGTCTACACCACCACCGGCGCCCCTGTCATGGGTCTTGGACTGCTGGCCATGCGCGACGTCGTCTCCTTCTTGCGCTACGGCACAGCCGGCGAGGGCAACCCGTGTGCCGGCCAGATCCAGTACGCATACAGCTTCGGGCGCTCGCAGAGCGGCAGGTGCCTGCGCCACTTCCTGTATCTGGGCCTGAACCAGGACGAGCGCCAGCGCCTGGTCTTTGACGGCCTCATCCCCCTGGTCGCCGGTGGTTGGCGTGGCGAGTTCAACCAGCGCTTTGGCCAGCCGTCGAACTACAACAAGTACAGCGTGAAAAACCGCTTCCCCTTCCACGACACCGTGCAGACGGACCCGGACACCGGCCGCACGGATGGATTGCTGGCACGGCTGGCTGCGCGCGGCAAGGTGCCGAAGATTTTCTTCATCAACACCGCGTCAGAGTACTGGGGTGGCCATGCCGCGTTAACGCATACAGACCTGGACGGCACGCACGATCTGGCATCGTCGGCGACCGTGCGCATCTATCACCTGGCGGGGACGCAACACGGCCCTGGCAATCTGCAGTTCACCGATACGGGTACCAGAGATGACTCCCTGGGACAGCACAAGCCCAACGCGGTCGACTACCGCCCCCTGCTGCGGGCCGCCCTGGTCAATCTGGACCGCTGGGTCACCGCCGGTACACCCCCACCGCCCAGCCGGCATCCGCGCCTCGATGAGGGCACGGCCGTCCCTCCGGCGCACACTGCCGCCACATTCCAGGCTATCCCAGGGATGCACTTCCCGGCGCACCTGCGGTCTATCGCCCGGCTCGACTTTGGGCTTGAGACGGAAGAGGAGATTCTCACGATCGTGCCACCCAGGGTCGGCAAGCCCTACGCCAATCTGGTGGCCGCCATTGATGAGGATGGCAACGAGCTGGTCGGCATCCGCTTGCCAGATATCAGCGTGCCCCTGGCCACGTACACGGGCTGGAACGTGCGCCACTCAGATTTCGGCGGGCCGGGGCAGATCCTGTCACTGCTCGGCTCGACCGTCCCCTTCCCGGCCACGCGGGCCGAGCGCCAGGCCACAGGCGACGCGCGCCTCTCTATCGAGGAGCGCTATGCTTCCAGGGAGGACTACCTGCGCCAGGTGCAGCAGGCCGCCGAGGCGCTGGTGCCGCAGGGCTATCTGCTGGCCGAGGATCTGCCCACAGTCGCAGACCAGGCGGCGCAGCGCTACGATCTGTTCCGGCGGCGGGTGAGGGGGTAGGAGGCGTAGAGGCCAACACACACGCCCACCCCAGGGGCTAGACTCGTGCGTATGGAACACGACGCCAGCTACAAACTGTTGTTTTCCCATGCCCGCATAATGGCAGACTTGCTCCAGGGCTTTGTCCATGAGGCGTGGGTCCACGACGTCGACTTCACGACCCTCCATTTAGGCCGTGGTGAAGGCTCTTGCTCGGCTTCTCATTGAACCTGCGTTGTTTGATTGTCCTCACAAATAACTATCGACAAAGGAGACACAGCCTGACGCACACAATTTCTCCGATTCTTCGGGAAAGCCTAACTGACCAGGAGCCTCGCTGATGTCCCGCCCGCCGGCTCTCGCGTCCCGCTGTCTTGGTAGGGTACACTCCCATAAGACAGTGGGAGTGACCATATTCCGTGCTCGTCACCCCGGCGGAAACCGGGGTCCAGCCCTGCAGGTGTTACCTGGATTCCGGCGTGCGCCGGAATGACGGATGGGATGCCCCATCCCATTTGGGCACCCAGTTGTGACGAGCTATACCAAGGATGTCATAACCCGATGGACTTTCCACGCGCAGTGAGTAGAATCGTCCGCAGACCATCATCGACACACTTGCTGAAGGGGCTATGGCAGAGTGGCCGTTCTGGGGGATGAGGGTGCGCTCAGCGGTTGACCAGGAGATCCGAGCGCTCATTCACAAGCATGGGCGCATGACCTTCGCCCAGTTCATGCAGGCCTGCCTGTACTCGCCCCATGGAGGCTTTTACTCTTCCAGGGGCACCAGGATCAGCACCCACTTCGGGACCTCTCCCACGAGTCACCCGGTGTTCGGGGCCCTGCTCGCGCGCCAATTGGAACACATGTGGCACCTCCTCGGCGACCCTCCCGTGTT
>Ga0209399_10001865_pt1 | contig 10594 bp, 9 predicted proteins | sample OV2TP3_FD_184130 | JGI IMG/M metagenome (GOLD analysis project Ga0209399, IMG submission 184130) | Hot spring microbial communities from Beatty, Nevada to study Microbial Dark Matter (Phase II) - OV2 TP3 (SPAdes) (version 3) | ecosystem: Environmental > Aquatic > Thermal springs > Hot (42-90C) ... | reverse complement strand
AAGCAGGTTTCGGGTTTCAGGGGTGGTGATTCCGGTTTCAAATCTCAAATTTTCAATTTCGAATTGCGGATAGCCCCCGACAACCTGCCACCTACCCCCTGTCACCTGCTCCTGTGCCAGAATACACGCGTGAGCAGAAGGCAAGAAGGCGTAAAGCCGCCGCAAAGAAACAATGGTGACGTAAAGTCGCCGCTGCTGGCGTGGTTCCGGCGGCACCGGCGCGAGCTGCCCTGGCGCGCGACGCGCGACCCTTACCGCATCTGGGTGTCGGAGGTGATGCTGCAGCAGACGCGCGTCGCTGCGGTCATTCCTTACTACCGGCGATTCCTGCGGCGCTTTCCCACGGTGCGCGCACTGGCGCGTGCGCGAGAGACCGAAGTCCTGCGGCATTGGGCAGGCCTCGGCTATTACAGCCGTGCGCGAAATCTGCATCGAGCGGCGAAGGAAATTGTGCGGCGGCACGGCGGACGATTCCCGCGCGCGCGCGATGCAGTGCTGGCGCTGCCGGGCGTTGGACGCTACACCGCCGCAGCCGTGCTCAGCATCGCTTACAGCGAGCCGCAGGCCGTGCTCGACGGCAACGTGGCGCGCGTGATTGCGCGGCTCGATGCCATTCGCGGCGACCTGCGCGCGCCGCGCCGCTGGAAGGAGTTGGAACGCCGCGCGCAGGAGCTGCTTGCTCGTGAGGCACCCGGCGAATGGAATCAGGCGATGATGGAGCTTGGCGCACGCGTCTGCACCCCTCGTTCGCCGCGATGCGATGCCTGCCCGTTCTCCCGCGACTGCCGCGCACGCGCGCTGGGTGTGCAAGACGAGATTCCTGCGCCGCGACGAAAACGGCCCTCGGAAAAAATCACGCTGGCGGCGGCCGTCCTGCTCGATTCGCGCGGACGGACACTGCTGGTGCAGCGAAATGGCGGGCTATTCTCCGGAATGTGGCAATTCCCGGCCGTCGAGGTGAAGCGCGATGCGCGCAAAGAACTGTTGGCGGATTTGCCACAGAGCACGCAGAGCACACAGAGGGACACAAGGAAAAGAATCACACGGATTGCCGCGGTGAAACACAGCGTGACGTTTCGGGACATCACGCTGCTGCCGTTTCTGGTGCGCGTGGCGCGGCTGCCGCGCGCGAACGGGGCGCGCACGCCGCGGCTCGGCGAAATCGAGCGCCTGCCGGTGTCGAGTGCCACGCGAAAGATTGCCGCGGCGGTGCGGCAGCATCTCGTAACAGTCAGCAGTCAGCGTTCAGCCGTCAGCTCGCGGTAGTCGGTTTTCAGTCGTCAGTTGTCAGTGCTCGGTTTTCAGCAATCAGTTTTCAGTCTTCAGTGATCTGTTGGCCGATTTTCGCTTTTCGAATTTCGCTCTTCGATGTTCAAGCGCAACTTTCTGTGCGCATTGGGGTTCGATAGAATGTGGAGGCAATGGCCAGGTCCGACGTCCAACTGATGCTGGGCGTGAAGGCCGGGGACGAGTCCTCGTTCGACCTTCTGCTGGAGCGTTTTCGGACGCCGGTGGTCCATTTTCTTCAGCGGATGGTGCGCGACCCGGCGCTGGCCGAAGACCTGGCGCAGGAAGTTTTCCTGCGCGTGTATCGCGCGCGGAAAGCATACGCGCCGAGCGCCAAGTTCACCACCTGGCTGTTCCGCATCGCCACGAATCTGGCGCTCAACGCGCTGCGCGACGCGCGGCATCGCGGCAGCGAAATTTCGCTCGACGCGCCGACCGAGGAAGACGAGACGCCCGTGCAGGTGCCGAACGGGGAGGCCGGCGCTGAAGAGCGACTCGTCGCTTGCGAGCGCGCCGCACGCATCCGCCGCGCGGTGGAGGCGCTGCCGGAAAAGCAGCGCGCTGCGGTGCTGCTGCACAAGTACGAAGAGATGGACTACCGCGAAATCGCGCGGGTGCTGGGCTGCTCAGAGAGCGCGCTGAAGTCACTGCTGTTTCGGGCGTACGAGACGCTGCGGGTCCAACTGGCGCCGCTGTTGAGTGAGAGGCAGAAATCAGAAATTAGAAATTAGAAAGTAGAAAAGAGAAAAGAGCGAGCCGAACTGAGCACTGATAACTGAGCACTGAAAACTGACGACTGAAAGCTGATCGCTGATTGCGGATGGAATGCGGGAGGGAAGTAGGAAGGAAGGCGGAAATGAACTGCGAACGGATGGAAACGCAACTCATTGCCTACGTGGACGGGCGGCTCCGGGCGCCGGAGCGCGGTGTCGTCGAGGCGCACTTGGAAACGTGTGCGGCGTGCCGCGCGCGCGCGGCGGAATTTCGCGCGGTGTGGGGCCTGCTCGACGAACTGCCGGCGAGCGAGCCGTCGCCCGCATTTGACGCGCGGCTGCGCGCGCGCATTGCCGCGGAGCCGCGCGGGTGGTGGCTGGGGTGGCTGGTGCCCTCGCCGCAGATGGCCGCGGCGCTGGCGGTGCTCGTGCTGGTGGCCGTGGCGGCGGTGTTGTATGCGCCGGTGGCCGAGCAGCAGATGGCGCTGGGCACAAACGGCAAGCAGGAACAATTGACCAGCGAAGAAGAGTTCCGCCTGATTCGCAACCTGCCGCTGCTGGAAGACTACGACGTGCTGGCGGAGTTTGAGGCGCTCTCCGCGCTGGCGCCGGAAGCGAAAAAGAATCCGCGGGAGATGTGATGCGCTGGATTTGGCGACAATTTGCGGGGCTGCTGGCGTTGGCGCTTGTAGCCGGACTCGTGGCTGTGCCCGCGGAAGCGCAGCGCGGACGCGGCCAGGGCGCGCGTCCTCCGGAGCAGCGCGGCCCCGGCAAAGGTCCGGGCAAGGGCCAGGGAATGATGGGCCGGATGCCGGAGGAAGAATCCGCGCTGCCGCGCGATTGGATGGAGCGTCTCGAGCAGATGCCGCCGGAAGAGCAGGAGCGCTTCCTCAATAACAACGCGCGCTTCCGGATGCTCCCGCCGGAGCGCCGCGAACGCATCCGCGAGCGCCTGCGGATGTGGAACCGCCTGCCTCCTGAAGAACAGCGCGCGCTGCGCGAACGCGAGCGCATCTGGCAGCAGATGACGCCCGAGCAGCGCCGCCGGGTGCGCGAAGAAATTCTGCCCGCCTGGCAGCAGCTTCCCCCGCCGCGACGCCAGGCGCTGATGCGGCGGCTGTTCGCGCTGCGCGGACTCGACGACGAAGGCGCCGCCGCGCGACTTGCCGATGAAGCGTTTCTCGAAGGGCTCGATGCACGCGAGAGGGAATTGCTCGGCGAGCTCCACCGCCTGCGCTTCGCGCCCGGCCCGCCTCCTGGACGAGGGCCCGGGCCCGGGCCGCGGCGGCCTCCGGAATTCTGAGAGCCGAAACTCGAAACTCGAAATTCGAAAAGCGAAAAGCGAAAAACGAAAAGCGAAAAACGAAGTCAGCCTCCAAGAATCCTCATTCTCCTGCCTGGGAAGCTTCCACAGCCTTGCTTGACTTTCCGCGGTGCGGCACTCAGAATTCGCGCAGCGAATCGGGATGCTTGCCTTCGTCCACGACGCCATTACCACCTAGAGGAGGAGTGAATGCGGAAAGCAAGTGCAGCGATGGTGACCGTGTGTCTGCTGTCGGGTCTGGCCGGAATACTGGCGGCGCAGCAGGAGCCGGCCCAGATTGTGCGTGTCTATTACATGACCCCGAAGTCGGGAATGGAGATGCAGTTCGAAGACGGTGTGAAGAAGCATATGGCCTGGCATGCGCAGAAGAAAGACACCTGGCGCTGGGACGTGCGCTTCACCGAGACGGGCCCGCGGTCCGGCGAGTACGTCGCCGTCAGCGCGCCGCGGACGTGGGCGGACTGGGATAAGCCGGTGGTTACCTCGGAAGAAGACGGCCAGAATTACCTCCAGACGATGGCGCCGTATGTGGCCTCGTGGTCGAGCATCCTCCTGCGCGTGCGCACGGATCTGAGCCGCGGCGGGGAAGCGTCGGCCACGCCGAAGTTTTCCTCGGTCACCTTCTACCACATCAGGTACGGACAGGCCGGGAAGTTCGTCAACTCCATGCGGCAAATCCGCGAGGCTTTGGAGAAGACCAACTCCCCCGCGCGTTCCACCTGGTTCCAGGTGGTGGCCAGCGGCAGGAATGCCATCTTCGTGGTGTCCACTCCACGGAATAACTGGGCCGAGTTCGAGCTGACCGGGCCGTCGCCGCGCGCGCGCGTGGAAGAAGTCTTTGGCCGCGCCGCCGCGGATTCCATCTATGCCGACCTCGATGATAGCGTGCAGTTCACCGAGTCGAAAATCACCAGCTACCGTCCCGATCTCAGTTTTGTTCCCGCCACACCCCGGTAGCGCTTTTCAGGATTTGGGGCCGGTGCGGCATTGCGGTGCCGGCCCCGAATTCGAAACTCGAAACTCGAAGAGCGGGAGTGGGGAATCGGGAATCGGGAGTCGAGCAGAGCGGTCCGCTTTCAGCGGTCAGCTTTCAGCTCTCAGCAATCAGCAGTCAGCAACCAGCAATGAACGCTCGGTATCGCAATCCTGCAAGCTCCATTCTTCCACTCTTGCACTCTTAGACTCTTGAACTCTTCTACTCTGCCCCTGAAACCTGAAACCCGTAACCTGAAACCCGAAACCTGCACCACTGCTCTTCAAGCCAGGCCCTGAACGAAGCCCTGTTTATCCTTTGGCGACACGCCGGCCTGCAACAGTGGGCCTACGAATAGACAGCGAAGGGGGCGAAAGGCCCAACCAGTTGTTGCTGACAGGGGCGGGGCCCCAAGGGGCTGAACTTTTCCACAAAAATCTTTTGTTTTGATGCTTTTTCCTCTTGACAAGGGAAAAAGAGCGCCTAGAATCGTGGGCCAAAGTGGGATGAAGTGGTAGAAAGTGTAAGAACGTGGTGAAACCGGGAACCGAAAAGGCTCGATTTGGCTGGCGCTCAAATGCTCAGGGGAAACTACCCGGCGAAGATCGATTCGAAGGGCCGGCTGAAGATTCCGGTGGCCTTTCTGGAAGCGCTGCGGGAGTACGGGGACCAGTTCTACGTCACGAGTGAAAACGGCGATCGCGCCCGGGTTTATCCGATGAAGGTGTGGCATGAAATCGAGGAGAAGCTGGCCAAGCTCTCCGGGCACAACCGCACGAAGCAGAAGTTCCTGGCGCGCACGAATTATTACGGCCAGGTGGTGACGATGGACCGGCAGGGCAGGCTGCTTGTCCCGCCGGTGCTGCGCGAGGCCGCCGAGATTAAGGGTGACGTGGACGTGCTGGGCAACCTGAACTTCCTGGAAGTCTGGAACCACGGACGGTTCGTGGACAGCTTGAAGACGAGCCCGATTACCGAAGACGACTGGAAGACGCTTGACGATCTGGGCATCTAGGAATTGAACGCGTTCCATACGCCAGTTCTGGTCGAAGAGGTGGTGCGGTGGCTGCGGATTCGGCCCGAAGGGACGTATGTGGACGCGACGGTGGGCACAGGAGGACACGCGCTGGAAATCGCGCGGCACCTGACCACCGGGAAGCTGGTGGGGATTGACCGCGACGCACGCGCCCTGGACATCGCGCGCGAGCGGTTGAAGCCGTACGAAAGGCAGGTTGTGCTGGTGCACTCGAACTTCGCCAGGATCGAAGAGATCGCCCGGGGGCTGAAGCTCCCGCCGGCCGACGGCATCCTGGCGGACCTGGGAGTCTCCAGCCTGCAGCTCGACAGTCCCGAGCGCGGTTTTTCATTCCGCTTCTCGGGGCCGCTGGATATGCGGATGGACGCCGACGAGCTGCGCACGGCGGCCGAAATTGTGAACTACTGGCCGGAGCAAAGTCTGGCCGACCTCATCTATCGCTACGGCGAAGAGAGGGATTCACGCAGAATCGCCAGGGCCATTGTTCGCGCGCGGCCCATCCGCGACACCGAACACCTGGCAACGGTTGTGGCAGGGGCCCGAAAAAAAAGGGGAAGGCAGAAACTGCATCCCGCGACAAAAACATTTCTGGCGCTGCGGATTGCGGTGAATCGAGAGATGGAGGAACTCGAGCAGTTTCTAGTCAGGGCCCCCGCCACATTATCTCCTGAAGGACGCTGGGTGATGCTCAGCTACCACTCGCTGGAAGACCGCCTGGTGAAGCACGCCTTCCAGCGGCTGGCGCGTGAAAGCACGCTGAAACTGCTCACCAAAAAAGTCATCCAGCCCGAACCCGGTGAAATCCAATCGAACCCGCGCGCGCGCAGCGCGAAGATGCGGGTAGCGGAGAAAAAGGCGCCGAAGGAATCAGCCGCGCCGAACGCACTCCTATGACCGAATTCCACACCATCAAGCGCATCGACAATACGCGGCTGGTCCGCACGGCAGCCGCTTCGCGCTGGCGCGAATGCTGCCGCCTGGCTGCGCTCGGCGGAATGCTCGCCGGCGGGCTGCTGCTTTACACCTGGCAGCATTTCCAGTGCCTGGAGCTGCGCTACGAAATGGAAGAGTTGAAGTCCGAGCGCGCCCAGGCCGCGGAGCTGAATTTGCAGTTGCAACTGGAAACCGCTTCGCTGCGTTCGCCGATGCGCATTGACGCTATCGCGCGCCGCGAGCTGGGCCTGACCGCGCCGGTGCCGGGCCAGGTGGCCCCGGCCGTCGAGCCGGCCGAGCCCGTGCTGGCGCAGGCGCGCATCGCCGCGCAACAACAGCGCTAGCGACGCGCGGCGCAGAGTTGGAAGTTCGCCCCGGGGCAGGAATCCCGAGGGCCGCGATCTGAGGGTTTGAACCCGGAACGCCAGGTTCGATGGAGCAGCCGAGTGTCCGCGTCCGGATTGTAGTGGTGGCCGTGCTCGCGGCCCTGTGGGCCGCGGCGGTGGTTTCTCGCCTCAGCCAACTCCAGTTTTTCCGCTACACCGAATACCTCGCCCGCGCGCAGCGCCAGCAGCAGCGCCTGCTCGAAATCACGCCGCGACGCGGGCCCATCTACGACCGCAATCTTCGCGAACTGGCCATGAGCGTGGCGGTGGACTCCTGCTTCGCGGTGCCCGCGGAAATTGCCGACCCGGAATTGGCCGCGCGGCTGCTCGCCGGCGTGCTGGACACCTCCGCCGAGGAAATCCGCACGCGCCTGGGCGGCTCGCGCAATTTCGTCTGGATTGCGCGCAAACTTTCCGCCGAGCAGGCCGAGCGCATCCAGGCGCTCAATCTCCGCGGAATTTATTTTCAGAAGGAGAACCGGCGCTTCTATCCCAAGCGCAATCTCGCCGCGCACGTTTTGGGCTATGTGGACCTGGACGAAAAAGGCCTGGCCGGCATCGAGTACGCCTTTGATTCCGAAGTCCGCGGCCGGCCCGGCCGGATGATGATTCTCGCCGACGCCCGCCGCCGGTGGTACGACCGCAACGAGCAGGCCGCCACGCCCGGCAGCGGCGTCGTACTTACGCTCGACGAAAAAATCCAGTACATCGCTGAAAAGGAACTGGCCGCAGCCATCGCCGAGACGCGCGCCGAGTCCGGCTCCATCGTCGTGCAGGACCCCTCCACCGGCGAGCTGCTGGCCATCGCCAACTGGCCCACCTTCAATCCCAACGCTCCGGCGGATAGCCCCGCCGACGACCGGATGAACCGCGCCGTGGCCGCGCTGTATGAGCCCGGCTCGACGCTGAAAATTCTCACCGTGGCTGCGGCGCTCGAGGAAAATCTCACGCGCCCCGAGGAAGTGATTGACTGCCAGATGGGCGTAATTTACATCTCCGGCCACCGCATCCGCGACCACAAGCCCTTCGGCCTGCTCAGCGTGGCCGAAATCCTGCACCACTCCAGCGACGTCGGCGCCATCAAGCTGGGACTGCGCCTGGGCGCGCCGCGCTTCCATTCCTACCTGAAAGAGTTTGGGCTGGGCCAGCTCACCGGCGTGGAGTTGCCTGGCGAAAGCCGCGGCCTGCTGCGCGGCGTGCAGAACTGGACGCCCGGCTCGGTGGGCTCGATCTCGATGGGGCAGGAAATCGGCGTCACCGGCGTGCAGCTGGTCTCCGTGGTCTCCGCCATCGCCAACGAGGGCTGGCTGCATCGCCCGCGCATCGTCCGTGAGCTGCGCAAGGACGAGCGCGTGATTCCCGCGCAGTTCACGCCGCCGCGCCGCGTCCTCAGCGCGCAGACCGCGGTCACGATGAAGCGCATCCTTGAAGGCGTGGTGCTCACCGGCACGGGCAAGCTGGCGCGCCTCGACGGCTGGACCTCCGCAGGAAAAACCGGCACGGCGCAGAAGATTGACCCGGCCACCGGCCGCTACAGCCTCACCGACCACATCGCCTCCTATGTGGGCTTCGCGCCGCTCAATAATCCCGCGGTCACCGTGCTGGTCACGCTCGATTCACCCCGCGGGCGCTACCACGGCGGCGAAGTGGCCGCCCCGGTGTTCAAGCGCGTGGCCGCGCAGGTGCTCGCCTATCTAAACGTGCCGCACGACGTGGTGGTGGATGCGCCCGCGCTCCAGCGCGCCTCCGGCAGAAAGCCGCCGAAGGCGGAGCCGCTGCCGGACGTCCGCGATTTCGCTCCCGCGCAGATGGAGCCAATGCGCGCTGGCGCTTCCGCCAGCGAGCCGCCGGAGTCCGCCGCGGCGGGCGACGGCGTGGTCACCGTGGCCCTCGAAGATGGCGCCGGAGTGGCCGTGCCGCGGTTCGCCGGCTACTCGGTGCGGCAGGTGACCCGGGAATGTTTCCGCCTGGGGCTGAATCCCGTGCTGATCGGCACAGGAGTTGCTCTAGAACAGTCGCCGGAACCCGGCCTCCGCGTGCGCCGGGGCAGCCGCGTTACGGTGCGCTTCGGGCGCTCGGCGGCCGTTTCGGGCGGAGGAAACTGAATTGAACGTGCGCGTGCGAGCGCGGATGAATTGGAGCGAGCGGCGGCAGCGTTCTATACTGGTTCGTGCAGGAATGAAACTGAGGGACCTGCTCGCCGGAGTCGAAGCCCGCGACGTCAGCGGGGACTCCGGCGCCGCCATCGCTTCGATTGCCTACGACAGCCGCCAGACCGGGCCGGGCTCGCTTTTTGTCGCCATCCGTGGAGAAAAAACCGACGGCAACAAGTTTGTCTCCGCCGCCATCGAGCGCGGCGCCGCGGCCATTGCCAGCGAGCTCCCGCGGCCTGCGGAACTCTCCGCCGGCGTCGCCTGGGTGGAAGTAGCCGATGCGCGCAAGGCCCTGGCCACAATTTCTGCGAACTTCTACGGGCGCCCCGCAGGCGGACTGAAGCTCTGCGGCGTCACCGGCACAAACGGCAAAACCACCACCGTCTATTTGCTCGATTCGATTCTGCGCGCGGCGAATCTCTCCTCCGGGATGTTCGGCACCATCGCCTATCGCACGCCGCTGCGTTCCGAAACGGCCACGCACACCACGCCGGAATCGCTCGACCTGCAGCGCTTCTTCGCCGAAGTGCGCGACGCGGGCGGCACGCACGCCGTCTTCGAAGTCAGCTCCCACGCCCTGGCGCTCGACCGCGCCTGGGGCTGCGCGTTTGAAGTGGCCGTGTTCACGAATCTCACCCGCGACCACCTGGATTTTCACCGCACCTTCGAAGACTACTTCGCCGCCAAGCGCCGCCTCTTCGAGGGCGCGGGCGCGCCGCCGCCGGCCGTGGCTGTGGTGAACGCCGACGACCTCTACGCGCGCCAGTTGCCGCGCGGAGCGCGGCAAACGGTCACCTTTGGCCTGGAAAACGGCGCGGATGTGACCACGAAAAAATTCGCGCTGTCGTACACCGGCCTGGAATTCACCGCGCAGACGCCCGCAGGCAAGCTCGAAGTGCGCTCGTCGCTGGTGGGCCGCGTGAATGTGCTGAACATCCTGGCGGCCATCGCTGCCGCACAGGCGCTGGGGATTTCGAATGCCGAGATCGAAGCCGGGATCTCGCAACTCGAGAGCGTCCCCGGCCGCTTCGAGCGCGTGGACGAAGGCCAGCCCTTCCTGGTGGTGGTGGACTACGCGCACACCGACGACGCCCTGCGCAATCTGCTCCAGATTGCCCGCCAGCTGAATTCCGGCGGGCGCATCCTCACCGTCTTCGGCTGCGGCGGAGACCGCGACCGCGCCAAGCGCCCGCTGATGGGCGAGGCTGCCGGCTCGCTCAGCGACCTCGTGTTCCTCACCAGCGACAACCCGCGCAGCGAAGACCCGCTGCGAATTATCAACGACGCGCTGGTGGGCTTGCAGAAGGCGCAGGCGAAATACGCGGTCGAGCCCGACCGCGCCCTCGCCCTGGAGATGGCTCTCGACGAAGCCCGCGCGGGCGACATCGTCCTCATCGCCGGAAAGGGCCACGAGACCTATCAGATTCTCCGTGACCGCACGATTGACTTCCGCGACCAGGAAGTGGCGCGCGCCGTGCTGCGCAAACGTGGATTTAAGAAGGGCAGTCGATAGTGGCGACACGAGAAAATGGAAATTGGAAAAGGGAAAAACGGAAGAAAGCACGCATCGCGAGAAATGGGCGCAGCGTTTGGCAAGGAAGACCTTTTTCCATTTTCCCTTATCCATTTTCCATCTTGAACAACTGAGGGCGATTCGAATTTTCGAATGACCGTCCTGGCGAGGACACGATGCGGTGGACAGTTGACCAAGTGGCGCGCGCTCTGGGTGTCAATCCGCCCGCGGGGCTTGACCCCCTGGCCCGGCTGGCCGGTGTCTCGATTGATTCTC
>Ga0209399_10001857_pt1 | contig 10625 bp, 10 predicted proteins | sample OV2TP3_FD_184130 | JGI IMG/M metagenome (GOLD analysis project Ga0209399, IMG submission 184130) | Hot spring microbial communities from Beatty, Nevada to study Microbial Dark Matter (Phase II) - OV2 TP3 (SPAdes) (version 3) | ecosystem: Environmental > Aquatic > Thermal springs > Hot (42-90C) ... | reverse complement strand
GAAGAACGCCAAGGTCCTCCTCCGAGAGGCTCTCGAGCACGTACACCGAGGCCCGAGAGAGCAGCGCGCTGTTCACCTCGAACGAGGGGTTCTCGGTGGTCGCGCCGACGAAAGTCACCAGGCCGCGCTCGACGTACGGCAGGAACGCATCCTGCTGCGCCTTGTTGAAGCGGTGCGCTTCGTCGACGAACAGGATCGTGTGCCGGCCGGAGCGCGCCAGCTCGTGCTCGGCCGCCTGCACCGCGTCGCGGATGTCTTTCACGCCGGCGAACACCGCCGAGATCGCGATGAATTCGGCGTCGAACGCTTTTGCCATGAGGCGGGCGATGGTGGTCTTGCCGGAGCCGGGCGGCCCCCACAGGATCATCGAATGCGGCTTGCCGGACTCGAACGCGAGCCGCAGCGGCTTTCCGGGCCCGAGCAGGTGCCGCTGCCCGACCACTTCGTCGAGCGATTTCGGCCGCAGGCGGTCGGCGAGCGGCGCCGCGGGCTGCGGCTTGCCGAAGAGATCGTTCACTTTTCGCCGAGAACGTCGGCGCCCTTGGGTGGCGCGAAGCGGAATTCCGATCCGTCGAGCTTCGGATTGCGCGCGATCGCCGAAAAGCGCAGCACGGTGGTCTGCCCGAAGTGATCCACCAGTTCCATCGCCTCGACACCGGCGACGCCGAGGCCCAGCCGCACCCGCTCGAAGCCCGCTTCGCGCTCGCGCGGCCGCGCCTCGAGCCATGCGAGCCCGCCCTTGTCGCCGATGTCGGAGAGCACGAACGCGTTTTCGATGTCGGACGCACCCGCGAGCAGCGCGGCCGGACTTGCGCCCAGCGCCTGCGCCATGCGGCGCACCGTCACCTGGTTGAGGTCCTCGTCGTAGATCCAGACCCGCTCGCCGTCGCCGACGATGAGCTGCGGATAGGGCTTGGCGTAGGTCCAGCGGAAGCGCCCCGGGCGCAGAAAGACGAAGCTGCCTTTCGATTCCTGCACCAGCTTGCCGTTGCGGTCGTGGACCCTCTGCTCGAAGTCGGCGCGCGCTGCCTGCGTGGTGCGGACGTAGGTCTGGAAGCGCTCCAGGCTGGAGGCGTGCGCGCCGGAAAGGACGGCGAACGCCGCCAGCGCGCACAGCCCGCGCACCGTCCTACTCCGCACGCGCCGGAACGAGCACTTCGCGGTTGCCGTTGGATTGCATCGGCGAGACGAGCCCCGCGCGCTCCATGTCCTCGATCAGGCGTGCGGCGCGGTTGTAGCCGATGCGCAAGTGCCGCTGCACCAGCGAAATCGAGGGCCGGCGCGTGCGCACCACGATCTCGACCGCCTGGTCGTAGAGCGGATCCTTCTCGCCGGCGGGCGCGCCATTGGCGCCAGCGGCCGCTTCGTCGGCGGGCGCGGGTTCGAGCACTTCCTCGATGTATTCGGGCGCAGCGAGGTTCTTCAGGTGATCGACCACCTTGTGCACCTCGTGATCGGCGACGAACGCGCCGTGCACGCGCTGCGGCAGCCCCGTGCCCGGCGGCAGGAACAGCATGTCGCCTGCGCCCAGCAGCGCTTCCGCGCCCGATTGGTCGAGGATGGTGCGCGAATCGACTTTCGAAGACACCTGGAACGCGATACGCGCCGGGATGTTCGCCTTGATGAGGCCGGTGATGACATCCACCGATGGGCGCTGCGTGGCGAGAATGAGATGGACGCCCGCGGCGCGCGCCTTCTGCGCCAGGCGCGCGACCAGCTCCTCGACCCGCTTTCCGGCGACCATCATGAGGTCGGCAAGCTCGTCGATCACCACCACGATCACGGGCATCGCCTTCAAGGGCTGCGGCTCGCCGGAATCGATCGTGTTCGGGTCCTCGAGAACGCGGCCGTGCTTCTCGGCATCTGCAATCTTGTGGTTGTAGCCGGAAAGGTTGCGCACCCCGAGCCAGGACATCACGCGGTAGCGGCGGTCCATCTCGGCGACGCACCAGGCGAGCGCATTGGCCGCCTGCTTCATGTCGGTGACCACCGGCGCAAGCAGGTGCGGGATATCCTGGTAGACCGAAAGCTCGAGCATCTTCGGGTCCACCAGGATCAGCCGCACGTGCTTCGGCTCGGACTTGTACAGCAGAGATAGGATCATGGCGTTGATGGCGACCGACTTGCCCGAGCCGGTGGTACCGGCGACCAGCAGGTGCGGCATGCGGCTCAGATCGGCGACCACCGGGTTGCCCGCGATGTCCTTGCCGAGCGCGAGCGCGAGCGGCGAATGCGCGTTGTGGTACACCTCGGAGCCGAGGATTTCCGCGAGGCGCACGGTCTGGCGGTGCGGATTGGGGATCTCGAGACCCATGCACGACTTGCCGGGAATCGTCTCGACGACGCGGATCGCGACCACCGAGAGCGCGCGCGCCAGGTCCTTCACCAGGTTCACGACCTGGCTGCCCTTGACCCCGACCGCAGGCTCGACCTCGTAGCGCGTGATGACCGGCCCCGGGTAGGCGGCAAGCACCTTTACCGAGACGCCGAAGTCGGAGAGCTTCTTCTCGATCAGGCGCGAAGTGTATTCGAGCGTGTCGGCGCTCACCTGCTCGCCTTCGCGCAGCGCCTCGTCGAGGAGCTTGAGCGGCGGCAGCGGTGTATCGGGCAGGTCCTCGAAGAGTGGCGCCTGCTTTTCCTTGAGCATGCGCTCGGACTTCTTGATTTCGGCGACCGGCGGCGCGATGACGAGCGGCAGGTGCTCCTCCTCGCGCCGCTTCTCCGCCTCGACCACGAAATCGCGCTCCTCGCGCGCGATCTCGCCGAGCTTGCGGTCGCGCCGCTCGCCCCACAGCCGAACGACCAGCGAAAACGCGCCTTCCAGTGAAAGCCCCACCAGCTCCGCGACCGCGATCCAGGAAATGCCGGTGAACAGGCTGAAACCCACCGCCACGAGCGTGAGCAGAACGATGGTCGCCCCGGCGTTTCCGAGGAGCGAGGCGCCAAGGGCGCCGATCGCGCCGCCGAAGAGTCCGCCGGGAGCAAGCGGCAACTCCGCGCGCAGCGAATGAAGGCGCAGGGCTTCGACCGAAGCGCTGGCGAGAATCAGCAGCGCGAAGCCCGCAAGCGCGATCACGAGCGGACGACGATCGGCGAGCACCGTGCCCTCGAGACGCCGGTAGCCGCGCACCACGAAGTACAGGCAGAGCACGCTCCACCAGTACGCCGACAGGCCGAAGAGGTAAAGCAGGATGTCGGCCAGCCACGCGCCGAACCGGCCGCCTGCGTTTTGCACCACGGCGGCCGTCGCGCTATGCGACCAGCCCGGATCGCTTCTGTGAAAGGTGAGCAGGATCAGCAGCAGGTAGGCCGCCACCGCCACCGCGACCAGCCATTTCGCCTCGCGCAGAAGGCCCGCGAGCTTTGCCGGAAGGGGTGCGCCCTGGATCTTGTGTGCTGCCGCCATCGTGACCGGCCGGAATGAACGAGTTTACCGCAAAAAATAAAAACCCCCGCCGCGGCGGGGGCTTGCAGAACGAATGTGGCGCGGTTTCTAGCGCACGATGCACTCTGCCGGCTTGCCGCCCGGAGCCCCCGGCCGGGAGAACGCCTGCGGCGGCGTGATCGACAAGCCCGGATTCGGGGTGAGGCGCGGGCGCTGGCCTTTCTCGACGATGCTGAACTGGCCCGCGGCGACATTGAGCTGGCCGGCTTCGTTTCTCACCTGGATGCTGCCGTTGGTGACCCCGAAATACACGCCCGGCTTCAATTGCCCGCACGGATTCGTCAGGCAGTCGTGCGCGGTGAACGTGGTGCCGCGGATGCCGATGGTTGCCGTGGCGGTTCCCATCTGGAACTTGTTCCGGTTGCGGCTCGCGACGAGCCCGGTCAGGATGCGTAGCCCCCCGGTCACGAGGCTGAATACGAACGAATCCTCCTTCGGTTTTTCCTTGGCGAAGGCGAATTCCTTGATCGTCATCGAGGTGTTCGGTGCGAGCGTGGCCTGGCCGCCATCGGCAAAGCGGATCTGCGCGTGGCTCTCGCGCTCGGTGCTGATCGTGTCGCCCGCGCGCACTTCGGCGCGCGGCGACAGCACCCGCGTCGTGCCGTCGGGCTTTTTCGCCGACAGCGTGCCCGCAACATGCGTCACCAGCCCCGTGTTGGCGAGAACTCCGGTCGTCCCCGCTGCAAGCGCCGCGGCGGCTGCGAGTTTCCACACATTGCGGATCGATCTCATGAACTGCTCCTTTTCCGAAACCCGTCGCGCCCTCAATCGGGCAGCAGGATCTTCTCGCGCACGACGATCTGCGAACCCCTCATCTCGATGTAGCCGCCCAGTTGCAGGTCGCGCATCACGCGGCTCACCATTTCACGCGACGCGCCGATCATCTTGGCGATGTCCTGCTTCGGAAGGCGCTTGGCGACGACGCGCTGGCCGTTCACCAGCTCCGACATGTCGATCAGCAGCCGCGCCACCCGGCCGTAGACGTCGAGCAGCGCGAGGCTGCCGATCTTGCGGTCGGCGTCGCGCAGCCGGCGCACCAGCCCGCGCATCACGGTCATCGCCATCTCGAAGTTGTCGGCCAGAATCTTCTTGAATTCGCGCTTGGTGATCACGATCAGGTCGCAAGGCTCGACCGCCATCACGGTCGCCGAGCGCGGACTGTCGTCGATCAGACCCATTTCGCCGAAGAATTCGCCCGGGCCGAGCATCGCAAGGATGACTTCCTTGCCTTCGGTGTCGCTCATCATCACCTTGAGGCGCCCCGCGATGATGATGTACAGCGAGTCGGTCGGATCGCCCTCGACGATGACGATCGTGCCGCGCGCGACGTTGCGCCGGGTCACCACGCCCACGAGCAGCCGCAGCTGTTCGTCGGACAAGCCCGCGAACAGCGGCACCGTCCTGAGTACGGTCGTCGAGAGCGGCGCTGCCATGGTCCGAAATCCACCCCTGCCGATTTCGCCCGAGAGGGCTTCTATGTTAGCAGACCGGCGTTTTTTCGCAGGCGCGCTGCGTGTAGCGGTCGCCTTGCTACAATCGGCCCGGTTTTGCCCCGTCTCGAAGCAGGTCCACCGTCATGCCTTCCCGCCATGTGCGTCTGCTGATTCTCGGTTCCGGCCCGGCCGGCTATACCGCCGCGGTTTACGCCGCGCGCGCCAATCTGAAGCCGGTGCTCGTGACCGGAATCGCACAGGGCGGACAGTTGATGACCACGACGGACGTCGACAACTGGCCGGCCGACGCGGACGGCGTTCAGGGACCCGATCTGATGGAGCGTTTCCGCCGGCACGCCGAGCGCTTCGAGACCGAATTGGTGCTCGACCAGATCCACACCGCAAGGCTCGACGCACGGCCGTTCGCGCTCGAAGGCGATGCGGGGACGTATACCTGCGATGCGCTGGTGATCGCCACCGGCGCCTCGGCCAAGTACCTCGGCCTGTCCTCGGAGCACAAATTCATGGGGCGCGGCGTTTCCGCGTGCGCCACGTGCGACGGCTTTTTCTACAAGGGCCAGGAGGTGGCGGTGGTCGGCGGCGGCAACACCGCGGTCGAAGAGGCGCTGTATCTCGCCAACATCGCGAGCAGGGTGACGCTGGTGCACCGGCGCGACAAGTTCCGCGCCGAGAAGATCATGATCGACAAGCTCATGAAGAAGGTCGAGGGCGGACGGATCGCGCTCGAGCTGGATGCGGTGCTCGACGACGTGCTCGGCGATCAGAGCGGAGTGACCGGAATCCGCATCCGCAACGTCAAGACGAGCGCGGCGCGCGAGATCGCGGTGAAGGGCCTGTTCGTCGCGATCGGGCATACGCCGAACACGCAGATCTTCTCCGGCCAGCTCGAAATGGAAAACGGCTACATCGTGACGCGCGGCGGGCGTGAGGGCGGCGCAACCGCCACCAGCGTTCCGGGCGTGTTTGCCGCGGGCGACGTGCAGGATCACGTCTATCGCCAGGCGGTGACGAGCGCCGGCACCGGCTGCATGGCCGCGATCGACGCCGAAAAATACCTCGATGCGCAATCGTCCGCGTGAACGGCACCCGGGCGCGACGCCCGCCACCGACCCGGAGTTCCTGACGGCCGTTGCCGATGTCGCCCCGATCGGGCGCGTGCGGCGCCATGCGCTGAAACGGCCCGCAGCACCGCCCGTGCCCGCGCAGACCCAGCGCGACGAGCGCGCCGCGCTGCACGAGAGCCTGCACGGACCCGTCTCGGTGGACGACGCGCTCGATTCGGGAGAGGAACTCGTGTTCCTGCGCGAAGGGCTCACGCGCCAGGTGCTGCGGCGGCTGCGCCGGGGCCACTGGGCGGTGCAGGACCAGCTCGATCTGCACGGCATGAATCGGGTCGCCGCGGCGCAGGCGGTGGCCCACTTCCTGCGCTCGAGCACGACACGCGGTGTGCGCTGCGTGCGCATCGTGCACGGCAAGGGCCGCGGCTCGCACAATCGCGAGCCGGTGCTCAAGTCAAAGCTCCGGAAATGGCTGCCGCAGCGGGACGAGGTGCTCGCCTTCTGCCAGGCACCGCTTGCGCACGGCGGCGGCGGCGCGGTGCTGGTGCTTCTCAAACCGGGAAACTAGATCGCGGCCTCGTTGGTCTCGCCGGTGCGGATACGCACCACGTGCTCGACCGCGGTGACGAAAATCTTGCCGTCGCCGATCTTGCCGGTGCGGGCCGCCTTGATGATCGCCTCGATCGCCGGCTCCACCTGGTTCTCGGTGACCACCACCTCGATCTTCACCTTGGGCAGGAAATCGACCACGTACTCGGCGCCGCGGTAGAGCTCCGTGTGGCCCTTCTGCCGTCCGAAACCCTTCACTTCGGTGACCGTCAATCCCGTTACGCCGACTTCGGACAGCGCCTCGCGCACTTCGTCGAGCTTGAACGGCTTCACGATCGCTTCGATCTTTTTCATCGCGGGCTCCCTGGCGGTCTCAGGATTGTAGGCCTAATTCTATAATGACCGCATGGCCCTCACGCCTGGCGGCGAAATCGCGTCGGAGCGCCTGCGCGTCGCCGGCTCTCTGGCCGGCGTGCATCCCGCGGAATGGAACGCGCTTGCCGGGGGCAATCCGTTCGTCGGCCACGAATTCCTGTCTGCCCTGATCGAAAGCGGCTGCGCGGGCGCGCGCAGCGGCTGGCAGCCGCAGTTCCTGCTGCTCGAGCGGGGCGGGCGCCTCGCCGCCGCGATGCCGCTCTTCGTCAAAGCGCACTCGTACGGCGAGTACGTGTTCGATTGGGCCTGGGCGGACGCCTACGAGCGCCACGGCCTCGCGTACTATCCCAAGCTGCTGTGCGCGGTTCCCTTCACGCCGGTCACCGGACCGCGCCTGCTCGCGCGCGACGACGACGCCCGCCGGGCGCTGATTGCGGCGGCGCTCGAGGCCGCGCGCGGATTTTCTTCGCTCCACATCCTGTTCCCGAGCGCCGCCGAGGGAGCGCTCCTGCGCGGCGCCGGCATGCTCCTGCGCCGCACGGTCCAGTTTCACTGGAGGAACGACGGGTACGCGGATTTCGAGGGGTTCCTCGCGCGGCTCACGCACCGGCGGCGCAAGGCGATCCGCCAGGAGCGGCGCCGCGTGCGCGAGGCCGGAATCACGTTCCGCTGGCTGCGCGGCGGCGAGATCGAACGCGCGCACTGGGAGTTCTTCGAGCGCTGCTACCGGCGGACCTACGCCGCGCATCGCTCCACGGCGTACCTGAACCGCGAGTTCTTCCTGCGGATCGGCGCGGCGCTGCCTCAGCATACGCTGATGATTCTCGCCGAGCGCGGCGGTCGCCCGGTCGCGGCGGCGCTCGACCTCGTCGCGGACGGCGCGCTCTACGGGCGGTACTGGGGCGCCATCGAGCACGTGCCGCTGCTCCACTTCGAGGCGTGCTACTACCAGGCGATCGAATTCGCCATCGCCCAGCGGCTCGAGCGGATCGAGGGCGGCGCGCAAGGCGAGCACAAGATGTTCCGCGGCCTGATGCCGGTCGAGACGCTCTCCGCGCACTGGCTCGCGCATCCGCGGTTCGCGCGCGCGATCGAGGACTACCTGGAACGCGAAACGCGCGGCCTCGCGCGCTACGTGGACGAACTGAACGAGCACAGCCCGTTCCGGGGCGCATAATCGGGTCTCCTACACATCGGAAAGGCGGATCGTGAGGCTCAAGGACAAGGTGGCAATCGTGACGGGCGCCGCTTCCGGCTTCGGTGAGGCGATCGCGCGGCGATTCGCGCAGGAAGGCGCGAAGGTGGTGGTGAACGACATCAACACGCAGGGCGGCGAGCGCGTCGCGGGCGGGATTTCGACCGCTGGCGGCAAGGCGCTGTTCGTGCGCGGCGACGTTACGCGCGGGCACGACTGGGCGAGCCTGGTCGGGGCGACGCAATCGGCGTTCGGCCGGCTCGACGTGGTCGTGAACAACGCGGGCTGGACGCACCGCAAGAAGCCGTATCTGGAGGTGACGGAAGCCGAGTTCGACAAGGTTTACGCGGTGAACGTGAAAAGCGTCTACCTGTCGGCGCTCCACGCGGTGCCGGTGTTCCGCAAGCAGGGCGGCGGGTGCTTGGTGAACGTCGCCTCGACCGCCGGAATCCGCCCGCGCCCGGGGCTCGCGGTCTACAACAGCTCGAAGGCCGCGGTGATCCTGCTGTCGAAATCGCTCGCCACCGAACTCGGCCCGGACAAGATCCGGGTCAACTGCGTGAACCCGGTGTTCAGCCCGGAAACCGGCCTGTCGGCGGAGTTCGCCGGCGGCAGCATTTCGCCCGAGGTTCGCGCCGCGTATCTCGCGACGATTCCGCTCGGGCGGTTCTCGACGCCGCTCGACGTCGCGAACGCCTGCCTGTTCCTCGCCTCCGAGGAGGCCGCGTTCGTGAGCGGCGTGTGCGTCGAGGTGGACGGCGCGCGCTGCGTCTGACGCATCATTTACTCCGACCCCCTGCCGATTCGCCGCCCGTTCGCGGGATCGAAATAGTGCGCGCGCGACGGGTCGAAGCGCACCGCGAGGTGCCCGGTGCGCGCATCGACCGACTCGTGCAGCCGCACCGCGACGCGCGTTCCTGCGCCGCCGGTGCCCAGATGCCCATAGACGAGCGTATCCGCGCCGAGCGGCTCGATCAGGTCGATGTCCACGCTCAGCATGGCGTCAGCCGCCGCGCACGGCTCGAGGTGCTCGGGGCGCACCCCGAGCAGCACCTCCTGGCCGTTCCGCTGCGAGGGAATCAGGTTCATCGGCGGCGAGCCGATGAATCCGGCGACGAACGTGGTCGCGGGTTTCGCGTACACCTCGAGCGGCGAGCCGATCTGCTCGGCGCGGCCCTCGTTCATGACGATCATGCGGTGCGCGAGCGTCATCGCCTCGACCTGGTCGTGGGTCACGTACAGGCTGGTGGTGCCGAGGCGCCGGTGCAGCGCCTGAAGCTCCGCCCGCATCTGCACCCGTAGCTTCGCATCGAGGTTCGAGAGCGGCTCGTCGAACAGGAACGCCTTGGGTTCGCGCACGATCGCGCGCCCCATCGCCACGCGCTGGCGCTGCCCGCCCGAGAGTTCGCGCGGCTTGCGCCGGAGCAGCGCACCGAGCTCGAGGATCTCCGCCGCGCGCCGCACCCCCGCGTCGATCGCCTCCTTCTTCAGGCCGCGGATCCGCAGGCCGTAGGCCATGTTGTCGTACACCGACATGTGCGGGTAGAGCGCGTAGTTCTGGAACACCATCGCGATGTCGCGGTCCTTGGGCTCGAGCTCGTTCACCACCCGCCCGCCGATCGCGATCTCGCCCGATGTGATCCGCTCCAGGCCCGCCACCATGCGCAGCAGCGTCGACTTGCCGCAGCCCGAGGGTCCGACGATCACCACGAATTCGCCGTCGGCGACCTCGGTGCTGATGCCGTGGATCACCTCCAGCTCGCCGTAGCTCTTGCGCACCTCGCGGAACGAGATCTCGGCCATCCTACTTTTCCGTCTCCACCAGGCCCTTCACGAACCATTTCTGCATCAGGATCACGACTACCGCCGGCGGCAGCAGGGCGAGCATCGCGGTCGCCATGACCAGGTGCCATTCGGTGAGCGCGTCCCCGCCCGTGATCATGCGCTTGATCCCGATCACCGCGGTGTACATCGACTCCTCGGTGGTGATGAGCAGCGGCCACAGGTACTGGTTCCAGCCGTAGATGAACTGGATCACGAAGAGCGCCGCGATGCTGGTCTTCGACAGCGGCAGCACCACGTCGCGGAAAAAGCGCATCGGCCCGGCACCGTCGATGCGCGCCGCCTCCGCGAGCTCGTCCGGCACGGTGAGGAAGAACTGCCGGAACAGGAACGTCGCGGTGGCCGACGCGATCAGCGGCAGCGTGAGGCCGACGTACGAATTCAGCATGCCGAGGTCCGAGATCACCTTGAAGGTCGGGATGATGCGCACCTCGACCGGCAGCATCAGGGTGACGAAGATCATCCAGAAGAAGAAGTTGCGCAGCGGAAAGCGGAAATAGACGATGGCGAACGAGGCGATGATCGAGATCGCGATCTTGCCCACCGCGATCACCAGCGCCATGACCAGGCTGTTCAGCATCATCCGGCCGACCGGCGCCGCGGCGCCGCGCTCGGAGCCGGCGGTGAGGACCTGCCTGTAGTTCTCCCAGAAGTGCTCACCCGGCAGCAGCGGCATCGGCACGCGGACGATGTCGTCCAGCGTCAGC
>Ga0209399_10001853_pt1 | contig 10651 bp, 10 predicted proteins | sample OV2TP3_FD_184130 | JGI IMG/M metagenome (GOLD analysis project Ga0209399, IMG submission 184130) | Hot spring microbial communities from Beatty, Nevada to study Microbial Dark Matter (Phase II) - OV2 TP3 (SPAdes) (version 3) | ecosystem: Environmental > Aquatic > Thermal springs > Hot (42-90C) ... | reverse complement strand
CTCGCCATCACAACGGATAAATCACGCCCGGCATCAACGGTCCGTTAGTAACCCTGGCCATCAGCGTTCAGTAGCTCATCTGGTGAGCTACCCCGCCACTTAGAATATCAACTTGGGCAACCCTGCCCGAAGATAAAAACAGTCCCGCTGCATGGATAAAGGAGATAACCCGCTATGCAAATCATCAACGACACCCTGATGGAACTGATCGCCGGCGAGGCCACCGCCTTCAAAAACATGGCGGTCTCCCCGTTGTTTTCCGCCAGGCAAAGCCCGCTCGACTACCTCATCCTGGAGGAGGCCCTGGAGCAGGGCGGGGCGGTGGTCACCGAGGTTTCGGCCGGCGGCCGCATCCCGGAACTCTGCTTCGACAACCGCCTGGACAGCCATGTCCTGCTTATCGACGGCGATGAACTCATCGGCGCCAAGCAGAACCGGGTCCTGAACCTCTCCATCCTCGTCGGCGCCGGCCATAAGGTGACCATCCCCGTGTCCTGCGTGGAGCACGGGCGCTGGGCCTACCGCACCCACCGCTTCTCCTCGGCCCGGCGTAACCTCTACGGGCGGCTCAAGGCGAGGAAGATGGCCTCCGTCACCCGCGCGATGCGTGAGCGGAATGTCCGGGCCTCCAACCAGGGCGAGATCTGGGAGGACATCGCCATGAAATTCGGGCGTCTCCATACCGCCACGGAAACCGGCGCCATGGGCGACCTGTATGACAGCCATCACGGGCGGATCGCCGGCTACCAGGAGGCGTTCCGGCCGCTGGCCGGGCAGGTCGGGGCGGTGTTTACCATCGGCGGGCAGGTCGCCGGGCTGGAACTCTTTGACAAGGCGGAAACCCTGTCTAAAACTTTGGAGAAGCTGGTGGGGAGCTTCGCCCTGGATGCCCTGGAGGCAGCGGCAGAACGTTCCGAAGGTCGCGGGGAGCCCGGCATCACGGCGTTTCTCGCGCGGATAAAGAAGGCCCACGTCACGGCGCATCCGGCGGTGGATCTCGGCACCGACCTCCGCCTCTCCGGCGACCGCCTGGTCGGGGGCGCCCTGGTCGTGGACGGCAGGGTCGTGCATCTCAGCGCGTTCAACCTGGAAGAGCCGCAAGAACAGGAGGATATGGAAGAATTGATTGCTTGATGGCCTGCTACCGAACAAGGAACTTGTGCTACTGGAAAAGAGTATGCCCGAGACGCAAAAAACAACGGCCTTTTAACGGGGAGCTTGTAGACATTGACGTTATTTCATTCCTTAATGTCAGACGTTGACTGTTAAAGACACTCCGCGATTTATTAGATCATCTGAAAAAATATATACATATGAACAATGACCACTCACTGGCAGTATTCGAGAACTACCCGATCCGCAGGGTGTATGACGAAGATACCGGGACCTGGTACTTCTCCGTGGTAGATATCATCCAGGTGCTCATTCAGCAGCCTGACTATCAAACCGCCCGCAAATACTGGAACAAGCTGAAAGAACGCTTGAAAAAGGAAGGCAGCCAGTCGTTTAAAAAAGGCGGCAGCATTGCTAAAAAGGTACGCCAGGAATTGGAAGCCAGAACCGGCAAAAAGGTAATTACCGGAGAAAATTTTCTCCCACATCCAGCACATCGTTCTTAATTACTCTATATGGCCAAGAATTACATCGCTCATGTCAGGCAGGATGAAAATGGCCGGTGGGTAGAGCATACGCTGGATGAGCATTTACATAAAGTCGCTCAAAAAGCTGGGGAATTTGCACGGGCGTTCGGAAGTGAGGATTGGGCAAATCCGGCTGGATTATGGCACGACCTTGGAAAATACCGGCCAGCGTTTCAAGTTCATATCAAGAAGGGCAGTGGCTATGTTCCTGATGCACATATCACAAGTGAAAACAACCCAATCACGGCTCATGCATCAACAGGTGCGCTATACGCTGTGGAAAAACTTGGTTCACATGGAACCATCCTGGCCTACTTAATTGCAGGGCATCATGCGGGACTGCCAGATTTCGAGACCGATGACGCCAAAGGGAGGGCGCTTTGGGAAATACTCCAAGCTGACAAAGATCTACTGCGGGAAGCATTAGAACAAAATATTCCAGACAACATATTGAATGGAGATTTGCCAAAAACTCCGCCGTTAGGTCATCCAGAAAATTTCCACTTGTGGATACGCATGCTTTTCTCTTGTTTGGTTGATGCAGATTTTCTGGATACTGAGAGCTTTATGTCCCCCGATAAAACTACAACCAGAACACAGAGTGTTACTCCACAAAAATTATTGCCCTGTTTTAATCAATATATGGAATCACTTCAACTCAAAGCCCAGAATACAACGGTCAATCATATCCGTTCCGAGATACTTACAGCCTGTCGTAATAAAGCCATTGGTCAAACTGGCGTTTATACCATGACGGTACCGACCGGTGGTGGTAAAACACTATCAAGCCTGGCCTTTGCACTAGAGCACGCTGCAAAGCATAACAAGCAGCGAATCATCTATGTGATCCCGTATACCAGCATCATTGAACAAACAGCGAATATTTTTCGTGACATATTCAAGCCGCTTGGTGACATATTAATTGAACACCACAGCAATACTGAGCCTGATAAAGAAAGAAATGAAAATAGCTGGTCCCGGTTAGCCACAGAAAATTGGGATGCTACGCTAATTGTAACCACAACAGTTCAACTATTTGAATCTCTTTATGCCGCCAGAACCAGTCGTTGTAGAAAACTGCATAATTTAGTGAATAGCGTCATCGTGCTGGATGAAATTCAATTACTGCCTCCAGAGCAACTGAATCCTATTCGTCATATTATTCAGTCACTAAACCAGTATTACGGAGTGACTTTTGTAATAACTACAGCAACTCCATCGGGATTTAAAGAACACATCAGTCCGTTTGGTAAAAAATTACTGCAAGGCGTCTCAAGTGAAGAAATCATTGACTCGCCAGTGAATTATTATGACCAACTTAACCGTGTCCATTACAGGTTGCCTGATAACTTCAGCCATTCCCAAAGCTGGGTCGAGATAGCGGAAGAATTAACAGACCACGAGTCGGTTCTGGCAATCGTAAACACAAGAAAAGATGCCAAGGAATTATGGGAGATAATGCCAAAAGGTACATATCATCTTTCGACTCTCATGTGTGCTGAGCATAGATCGCAGATCATCAAGGAAATCAGAGAACGGTTAAAGCCGGGACACGACGAGCCAACAAAAGTCATTAGCACTCAACTGGTTGAAGCCGGCGTGGATTTTGATTTCCCTGTGGTGTACCGCGCTCTTGCTGGTTTGGATTCCATTGTGCAGGCTGCAGGGCGCTGCAATCGTGAAGGCAAACTGGATAAAGGAGAGGTAGTTGTGTTTGTTCCGCCGGCCGATCCGCCTAGGGGCATACTCTCTACAGCAACCCATACTGCTGTGTCTATACTAACCGGCTTTACAGGTGATATTCAGGCCCCCGATACCTTTCAGCGTTACTTTGAACAGTTTTTTGCCGGTGTCAAAGAACATGATAAATATGGCGTACTCAATAAATTGCAACAAGCTGCAATAGAGGGACAAATTCAGTTTCGTACAGCAGCACAGCGATTCAGGATGATTGACGATAAAGATACAGTACCAATATTCGTGCGTTACGGAGAAGGCGATAGTTTGGTTAATATCTTGGGAAAAGGAAAGCCGCACCGCTGGCTACTGAGAAAGTTACAAAGATTTACAGTGACGCTCTACCGATATCAGTTCGAAGCGATGCTCAATCGGGGCGATATTCAAGAAATATGCAAAGGTTTTTACGCCCAGTCAGGTTCGTGTATTTATAGTGATGACCTTGGCCTTATGGTTGAGCAATCAGAATTAACACCAATAAATTCTGTAATTTGAGGAAAGACTATGCCAAGTAAAGATTCATTTTGTATAGAGGTGAAAGGCGACTTCGCCTGCTTTACCCGTCCCGAAATGAAAGTTGAGCGGGTTTCATATGATGTGATTACACCCTCAGCAGCAAGAGCAATTTTCGAAGCCATCCTGTGGAAACCCGCCATTAAATGGCAGATCACTAAAATTGAAGTACTTAAACCGATATGCTGGGTCAATATACGCCGCAATGAAGTAAAAGATGTTGTCAGCACCTCAAATGCAAAAATAGTAATGGGAGGCGGCGATAAAGAACTTGGTATTTTTGTTGACGTTGGTAAACAACGACAGCAAAGAGCGGGGTTATTTTTAAGAGATGTTGCTTATCGGCTACATGCTTACTTTACCTTGCAGGATGACAGCAAACACATTCATCGTTATCCCCATTTGCGCTGTGCTGACTCTGAAACTTCTGAAAATTCGCACACCAAGTTTGCAGAAATGTTCAAGCGGCGTGCCAGCAAAGGACAGTGTTTCAATCAACCCTATCTAGGTACTCGTGAATTTTCCTGCTCATTCCGGTTTATAGAACAAAATAATCTGGAAATAGAAATGACAGATTCACCTGCAATTTTTGAGAGTAAGGAACTGGGCTGGATGCTGTATGACATGGATTTCTCTAACCTAAACAACCCAACTCCGCGCTTCTTCAATGCTGAAATGAATACCGGTGTGATTGATGTACCTGAATGGAACAGTGAGGAGGTGCGGGGATGATCTTGCAAGCACTCACGCATTATTACGAACGAAAATCTGGCTCAGATGAAGGCGCGTTACCTCCCTTTGGGTTTGAAACCAAACTTATCCCTGTTATTGCGGAGATAAATGAGCAAGGAAATCTTGTACAGCTCCGCGTCAGTGACAAAGATTCAAGTTTAACTGAATATGTCGTACCGCAGGGTGTTAAAAAAACATCTGGCGTTGCAGCCAATCTGTTTTGGGATAACGTCGAGTACGCCTTTGGCATTGATACCAAAGAAAAACCGGAACGCGTTGCGGAACAACATGCGGAATTTATAAAACGGATAAAATCACTTGCTAATCCTGCTATTAGCGATAAAGGTGTGCAATCCCTTTTAAAATTCTTATCCAGTTTTGATCCTGCATCACTGAAGAATAGCCCAAATTGGGATTATCTATTGACCAATCCTAATGTCAGTTTTCAGTTGCAAGGTGATAACCTGCTTATCTGTCAACGCCAGGCTGTAATTGATACTTTACGTGAGATTAAGCAAGAAGACGCTTCATCACTATGTCTGGTGACCGGAGAAATGGATGAACCGGAAAGGTTACATTCATCAATAAAAGGTGTCTGGGGTGCGCAAAGTTCGGGAGCAAATATTGTTTCCTTCAACCTCGATGCTTTCAATTCATTTGGAAAAGCACAAGGGTTTAATGCTCCTGTCGGAAAACGGGCTAGCTTCTACTATACCACTGCCTTGAATCATCTGTTGCGAAAAGGCTCTGAGCAGCGGTTTCAGGTAGGCGATGCTTCTACTATATTCTGGGCAGCCAAAGCGGATGAATTTGAAAATAATTTTGCAACCATCTGGGGAACAACACCTAGTAACATAAAGGATGACCCCGATAAATACACCAATGCAGTAAAAGCGGTATTCAATGCTGTGAATCGTGGGCAGTTAAGTGATGATGACAGAGATACTCAATTTTATGTTTTGGGTTTATCGCCTAATGCGGCCAGAATTGCTATCCGCTTTTGGATCGTAGGGGCTGTTAGTGAATTTGCCGGGCGCATTAGAAATCATTTTGATTATCTTCAGATAATCCATGGCAACAATGAACTGGAATATCTTCCACTGTTCCTATTGTTAGTTAATGTCGCCGTACAGGGAAAAAGCGACAATATCCCACCCAATCTGGGTGGTGAAGTGATGCAAAGCATACTCACTGGCCGCCCCTATCCCTACACACTATTTTCTGCCGCCATTAGACGATGCAAAGCAGAACAACAAGTTAATTACCAACGCGCAGCGATTATCAAGGCTTATTTAAACCGATTTCACAATACGGAGGAAATAAAAGTGGCTTTGGACAAAGAAAACTCAAATACAGCTTATAGATTAGGTAGGCTTTTCGCGACATTAGAGAAAATACAAGAAGAAGCCAACCCCGGAATTAATGCAACCATCCGTGACCGTTATTACGCGTCTGCTTCCAGTAACCCTGTTGCTGTTTTCTCTACCCTGCTTAAGTTAAAGAATCATCATCTTGGAAAGCTCGACAATCTAGGACGAAAAACCAATTTCGAAAAACTGTTAGGAGAAATTATGAATGAGATTCCTCCCAATCTGCCGGCAAGCTTGTCACTTCAGGATCAGGGCAGGTTTGCTGTTGGGTATTATCATCAGCGCCAGGATTTTTTTACCAAAAAACCTTTAGATAAATCAGGAGAATAATCATGAGCTTGGAAAACCGTTATGACTTTGTTTACTTATTCGATGTAAAAGATGGCAATCCGAATGGCGATCCGGATGCAGGTAATTTACCGAGGGTTGATGCAGAAACTGGGAAAGGATTGATAACCGATGTGTGTTTAAAACGAAAAGTCAGAAATTTCATTGAAATAACCAAATCTACTGAACAGGGTTATCGGATATATGTGAAAGAAAAGGCAGTACTTAATAATTTACATAAAGAAGCATATGCGGCTTATAAATTAAAGCCTGAACAGAAAAAACTACCTAAAAATGAACAAGATGCCAGAAAGATAATTGGCTGGATGTGTGAAAATTTTTACGATATTCGTACCTTTGGAGCAGTTATGACCACTGAGGTAAATTGTGGCCAAGTACGAGGTCCAGTACAACTCACATTCTCACGATCAATTGATCCTATTATTTCCCAAGAACACTCAATAACACGAATGGCCGTTACTAATGAAAAGGATTTAGAGAAAGAACGCACAATGGGTCGTAAATTTACAGTTCCATATGGTCTATATGTCAGTCACGGTTTTATCTCTGCGCATCTCGCAGAACAAACAGGTTTTTCTGAAGATGACCTGGAATTACTATTCCAAGCATTGGAAAACATGTTTGAACATGACCGTTCCGCTGCACGAGGTGAGATGACAGCTCGAGGTCTGTATGTATTTAAACATGAAAGTAAGCTTGGCAATGCACCTGCACATGATCTTTTTGGCCATATTACGTTGCAGTTAATTGATAAATCCAAACCGCCTAGAGCTTTTGCTGACTATCAAATCTCAATAGATGAATCTGGCATACCCAATGGTGTGAAGCTTATCCGCCGTGTTGGGTAAATGAAATTGATCATGGATGATCCAATCCCTATTTCCGCTCTGCAGCATTACGCATTTTGTCCGCGCCAGTGTGCTTATATCCATATAGAGCGCCTCTGGCAGGATAATTTTCTGACTGCAAGAGGTAATCAGTTGCATGAGCGTGTTCACAGCAACGAATCAGAGAGGCGTGGCAATCTTAAAACGGAGCGCAGTGTTCAGGTTTCATCTGAACGATATGGGCTTGTGGGCCAACTGGATTTGCTCGATATCCAAATGGATCCTTTACAGCTTACTCCGGTTGAATATAAGCGCGGTAAGCCCAAGATCAGCGATTGTGATCGCATTCAACTTTGTGCCCAGGTTCTTTGTCTGGAGGAAATGCGCAATGTTTCAATAAATCGCGCTGCATTATGGTATTGGCAGGTGCGCAAGCGCGAATGGATTGAGATTGATGAATCTATTCGCAACCTCACAATCGATACTATTAATGCCGTGCATAAGCTGATAGAGAGCAATTCACTTCCAAAAGCCATTTATACAGCTTCCTGCAAAGCCTGTTCTTTTTTTGATATATGTCAACCGCGTAAACCCGATCAGTCTGCCAGATATGTGAAGGAATTATTCAGGGATGAAGAAATTACTGAATAATTTATATGTGACTACGGATGGCAGCTACGTTCACAAAGAACGGGAAACGCTCATTGTCGAACAGGAGGGCGAAAAGGTATTCCAGTTACCTTTTCATTCCATACAAAACATGTTCTGTTTTGGCCGCATTATGGTATCACCGGCATTAATGGCTGCCTGTGGGGAGAAAGGTATAGGGATTTCGTTTTTCACTGAATACGGCAAGTTTCAATCCCGCGTACAAGGGCCACAATCGGGCAATGTATTATTGCGCCGCGCTCAATATCGCGAGGCGGATGATTCGCCACAGATATTGGCTAAGCTTTTTATCGCGGCCAAGCTGGTTAATTGCCGTAATATCATCATGAAACATCAGCGCAATCATGGCCAGGATGAATCGCTGGAAAGACTAGTGAAGTATTTGGCGGACAACCTTAAACGGCTTGAAAGGAGCGATGATATTGATCAGATGCGCGGCATTGAGGGCGATTCTGCTGCTTCCTATTTTGCATGCTTCAATAATCTTATTGTTGAAGATTTGAGAGAGGCTTTTCCTTTTTCCGGCCGTACGAAAAGGCCGCCGCTGGACAAGGTAAATACCATGCTCTCTTTTGCCTATACTTTGTTGACTCATGAAATTGCATCAGCACTTCAAGGGGTGGGAATTGATCCTTATGTAGGTTTTTTGCATGCTGACAGATCAGGGCGGGTAAGTTTGGCACTAGATATGCTCGAAGAATATCGGGCATGGTGGTGTGATCGGTTTGTGTTGACTCTGATAAACCGTAAACAGATTACGCCAGACGATTTTATTGAAGAAGGCAGTAACGCAATACGCTTGACAGATGATGCGCGTAAAATGGTATTAACTGCCTGGCAAGAGAAAAAACAGGAAGAGTTGCAACATCCCTACACTGAGGAAAAGATCCAGATAGGATTATTGCCGCATGTCCAGGCAATGCTGCTGGCCCGTTATCTACGGAAAGATATGGAAATCTATACTCCATTTATAGCTCGTTAGAAAACCATGCTTGTCCTTATCACATACGATGTGAATCTTACCAGCGACGGTGGCAGCAAACGATTGCGCCACATCAGCAAAACATGCCTGGATTATGGTGTACGTGTACAGTATTCCGTGTTTGAATGTGAGATAACTCCAGCGCAATGGGTTGAGTTAAAAGCAGCATTATTAGACATCTATGACTCTGTAACTGATAGCCTGCGTTTCTACTACCTTGGGGCTAAATGGAAGCGTAAAGTGGAACATCATGGAGCAAAAGAAACACCGGATATCATCCGGGATACCTTGATTTTATAGCTCTGCTAACCCTATGCTCTCATTATAAATCGGAGGGGTTAGCGCACCGCTAATTTATTGATATTTTGAGTTTTAGTGTTTGCTTCATTGACCAACATCGTTCTTTAACAATTTGATTGAATAGTTTAGCGCATATCCTGACCTTAATCGTTGTCATACAGTGAGTTAGGATAAGGCAATCGCGCCCCGCGTGGGCGCGTGGATTGAAACACGGCGAGGCCCTGGATCCCGCTTGCGGCCGCCGATCGCGCCCCGCGTGGGCGCGTGGATTGAAACGCCTGGAGCGCCGGCGCGCCGACCGGGACGACGTAGATCGCGCCCCGCGTGGGCGCGTGGATTGAAACATCAGCACGATCAACCGTCAGTATGATGATCGGTATCGCGCCCCGCGTGGGCGCGTGGATTGAAACACTCCAATATCCCGCGCCGTGAAGCAATCACTGAAATCGCGCCCCGCGTGGGCGCGTGGATTGAAACCCTTTGAAGGTCTGGATGTCACCCATGCCTTGAGCATCGCGCCCCGCGTGGGCGCGTGGATTGAAACTCCGCCCCGATCCTGGGTGGAATAACACGCTGGGATCGCGCCCCGCGTGGGCGCGTGGATTGAAACAACGCAGTTTATACGATATGTTTTGCCGCGCAACATCGCGCCCCGCGTGGGCGCGTGGATTGAAACACTTAATACCGCCGTAAAACAGCGCCTCGCCGATATCGCGCCCCGCGTGGGCGCGTGGATTGAAACCGTCATGCTTTGCGACTTCGGAACGCGCCCGGTAGATCGCGCCCCGCGTGGGCGCGTGGATTGAAACTGCCTCCGGCTGTAACGGGATTGAAAGTTTTTCATCGCGCCCCGCGTGGGCGCGTGGATTGAAACTATTTTCTTGCCGATGTCCTCAACCATCCCGGCCATCGCGCCCCGCGTGGGCGCGTGGATTGAAACCTCCTCGCCGCCACTCTTTGGACAGCTAAAGTATATCGCGCCCCGCGTGGGCGCGTGGATTGAAACGTTTTATACACGGGGCGATACGGCTGCGCATCAATCGCGCCCCGCGTGGGCGCGTGGATTGAAACGCCATATCGTTGGTGTTGATGTGGTACGCGAGCGATCGCGCCCCGCGTGGGCGCGTGGATTGAAACATTCATCGCCTGCTTGCGTAACTCGCGCCTGTCTATCGCGCCCCGCGTGGGCGCGTGGATTGAAACCCATTACGCCATATAAGGGTAGAAGAGGAGGTACATCGCGCCCCGCGTGGGCGCGTGGATTGAAACGTCGCCGGCCGCCTGTTCCCCGACGTCACTGTCGATCGCGCCCCGCGTGGGCGCGTGGATTGAAACCATCATGTCCTCGATCTTGTCCTCAAGAAGATTGGATCGCGCCCCGCGTGGGCGCGTGGATTGAAACACCAATGCCGGGAAATGTGGTTGGAATATTTGAAATCGCGCCCCGCGTGGGCGCGTGGATTGAAACCTGGAAGAGCAGCTCGATCGAATCAGCTTCGATAAATCGCGCCCCGCGTGGGCGCGTGGATTGAA
>Ga0209399_10001851_pt1 | contig 10663 bp, 13 predicted proteins | sample OV2TP3_FD_184130 | JGI IMG/M metagenome (GOLD analysis project Ga0209399, IMG submission 184130) | Hot spring microbial communities from Beatty, Nevada to study Microbial Dark Matter (Phase II) - OV2 TP3 (SPAdes) (version 3) | ecosystem: Environmental > Aquatic > Thermal springs > Hot (42-90C) ... | reverse complement strand
GTGGGGAGTCGCCAAGCGGCAAGGCACGTGGCTTTGGACCACGCACCGGAGGTTCGAATCCTCCCTCCCCAGCCAGACCCATCCTCGGGGGAGTGGATTGTCGCATGCCTCTCGCGTTTCGCCCTGAGCCATCAGCCACACAACGAGCCCTACTGAGCGGTCCCACACAAGAGGGACCAGAGGAGACCGGCATGCCACATGGGTTGGCCATCTTCTCGGGACGTGCCAATGCGCAACTCGCGACGAAGGTCTGCCAGTATGCGGGGGTGCCGCCTGGCTGCATCGAGGTCTCGAATTTCAGCGACGGCGAGATCTACGTTCAGATCCAGGAGAACGTTCGAGGCCGCGATGTGTTTGTGATTCAGCCCACCTGTCCACCGGTGAACGAAAACCTGGTCGAGCTGCTGATCATGATCGATGCGCTCAAGCGCTCGTCGGCTCGACGCATCACCGCCGTGATCCCCTACTTCGGCTATGCCCGCCAGGACAAAAAAGATGAGCCGCGGGTGCCCATCACGGCCAAGCTCGTGGCGGACCTGATCGACGCCGCAGGGGCAGACCGGGTGTTAGCGATGGACCTGCACACCGCGCAACTACAAGGATTTTTCGATATCCCTGTCGATAACCTCTTCGCCAGTCCGGTTCTGCTCCAGTCCGTGAAGCAACGCCACGACCTGGACCTGATGGTCGTCTCACCGGATACGGGGGGCCTGGCGCGCGCCCGGGCATTCGCACGCTTGCTGGAAGCTCCTTTGGGCATCATCGACAAACGGCGGGAAAGTAAAAACGTGGCGCAGGTACTCCATATCATCGGTGATGTGACAGGGCGCGACGTCTTGCTCCCGGATGACATGATCGATACGGCGGGAACGATCGTGAATGCCGCCGAGGCGCTCATGAAGAACGGGGCGCGCAGTGTTATGGCCTGCTGTACCCACCCGGTATTCTCCGGTCCCGCCATCGAGCGCATCATCAACTCTCCGTTGCGAGAAGTCGCGGTGACGGATACCATCCCCCTCCGCGAGGATGCGCTGGCGTGCGAGAAAATCACGACCCTCTCGATCGCGGGGCTGCTCGGAGAGGCCATTCGCCGAATTCACAATGATGAGTCGGTCAGCTCGCTGTTCGAGTAGGCCACCAGGAGGTTTCTCATGGAAGCACCCGTCTTACGTGCGGAACGACGAAACCATGCAGGGAAAGGGGTAGCGCGGAAGATTCGAGGCCAGGGATTGATTCCCGCGGTTCTCTATGGCGGCGGGGAGAACATCCCTCTGGTGCTGCGCCCGCGAGACCTCTTGAAGATTCTGGCAGCGGGCGAGAATACGATCTTTCATCTGGAACTCGACGGCGAGGGGACGGCAGAGCGCAACGCCATCGTGCGCGATCTGCAGCGAGATCCGCTCTCAGAAGCCCTGCTGCATGCTGATCTCTATCGGATTTCCATGGATGTGGAGATCACTGTGTCGGTCCCCATCGTGTTGGAGGGGATGGCCCGCGAAGTCAGCGATGTGGGTGGGGTCATCAACCAGCTCCTGCATGAGATCGAGATTCAATGCCTGCCGAGCATCATCCCCCATGAGCTGACGGTGGATGTCTCCCATCTAGGGATCGGTGAAGTGCTGCATGTAAGAGATTTACAGGTGCCTACGGGGATTGAAATCCTACTGGATCCGGGTGAAGTGGTCGCATCGATCAGGGTGCGCGGCGCAGAAGAGGCCGCTGCGGCGCCATCGCCCGCGGTGGGAGAAGCGGGTGGGGCTGCTGAGACGGAAGAAGAACAGGCGTGAGCATTGCCTGGTTGGTGAGGGGCTGTGAAACTGGTCGTCGGGCTGGGGAATCCAGGACCGCGCTACCGCGGCACGCGCCATTCCATCGGGTTCCTTGTCATCGAGGCGTTGGCAGCAGCTCACCAGATTGCGCTCCGCAGGGAGCTCCCCAAAGCCCGGTACGGAGAGGGGGCCATTGGAGACCAGCGGGTCGTGCTCGCCAGGCCCCTCACCTACATGAACCAGAGTGGGGAAGCGGTGGCCGCTTTGACCGCGCGCTTCTCCATCGCTCCGGATGACCTGGTGGTGATTCACGATGACCTGGATCTTGTCCTGGGGCGCATCAAGCGAAAAACCAGGGGGGGCGATGCCGGACATTATGGCGTGCGGTCGATCATCGAACACCTGGGCACGGGGGATTTTACCCGTATCCGAGTAGGCATCGGGCGCCCGGCCACCAGAGCGGAGATCATTCCCTACGTGTTGGACCCCTTTCGGCCAGATGAGTTGCCCCAGGTAGAAGAGGCCATCCAACAGGCGGTCAGTAGTGTGGAAGACTTATTGAAATAAAAAACGTGCAACGTGCAACGTTCGACACTGAACGCGCATTCCAGCTGACAGCTGAACGCTTGCGGAGTAAGGTCGCCGATCTGTCCTCCAGCTTACCTCTTCTTCCCTGCTCATGTCGCTCCATTTTCCGTCTTTGGCTGACGGCTGATGGTGACGGCTGAAGGCTTACGGCTCGACCAGGCATCTCTCTTAAGGAGAGCGCATGGGATTTCGATGCGGGATCGTTGGCCTTCCGAATGTGGGTAAATCCACCGTCTTCAATGCCCTCACGGCGGCCCGGGTGCCCGCGGAAAACTACCCCTTTTGTACGCTTGACCCGAATATCGGACGCGTCCCCGTCCCCGACGAGCGCTTGCGCAAGCTGCAGGCCATTCTTCAGATGCCGAAGGTCACAGCCACCAGCATGGAGTTCGTCGATATCGCGGGATTGGTCGGAGGGGCGCATCGGGGGGAGGGATTGGGCAACCGATTTCTCTCCCACATCCGTGACATGGACGCGCTGGCCCACGTGGTACGGTGTTTCCACGACCCGAACGTCGCGCACGTGCAGGGAGCGATCTCGCCCCGTGCCGATATCGAGGTGGTGAATACCGAATTACTTCTGGCCGACCTGGAAACGGTCGAGCGTGCCTTGTCACAGGTCGAGCGCCGGCGGAAAGTAGGGGATAAAGCGGCCCAAGAGGAGGAGGTTTCCCTCCGGCATGTGCACGAGTTGATCAGTCGGGGAGAGCCCTTGCATCGCTTCACCCAATTGGAGATGGTCCGCCAGTGGGGGGAGGCCTTACACCTGCTTACAGCGAAACCGCTCTTCTACATCGCAAACCTCGATGAAGAGGGGCTCCGGAAAGGCTCTCCGTGGTTGGACGAGGTGGAAGCCATTGCCGCGGCGGAGGGGAGCGAGGTCGTCCCACTCTGCGCTCGCCTCGAGGCAGAGCTGGCGGAGATGGCACCCGAAGAAGCCGCGGAGTTCAGCGAGGTCATGGGGCTGCCCGAGCGGGGGATCACGCGACTGATTCGCGTCGGGTACCGGCTGCTGGGACTCGTCACCTTTTATACGGTCGTGGGAACAGAGCTGCGCGCCTGGACCATCGCCCGCGGGACCACCGCCGCGCAGGCCGCCGGACACATTCACTCCGATATGGAACGGGGATTTATCCGTGCGGAGGTGATCTCGGTTGAAGATTTTTGCGCGTGCGGCTCCCTTGCAAACGCACGGGAGAAGGGGGTCCTACGGGCAGAGGGTCGCGAGTATCTGGTACAAGATGGGGATATTCTGCATATTCGCTTTCATGTGCCGCACTGAGTGCTCAACGTCGGAAGCCCAACCCCCCCGTGAGGGTATGCCCCTGCACGGGAAAATGTGGATCAGGCAGCCCCCGAGAATTGGCTCGGAACGCTTGATTTTATTTCACATCCATGGTACCTTTCCCCCCATTGGTGGGCGCTATCAAGGGGGGGAGCGAGGCACACAGGGGGTAGTGGACAGATGGAGTTGTATGAATCGATCTTTATCATCCATCCGGAATTGAAAGAAGAAGAGGTCGAGGAGCAGACCAAGCGGGTCGAGAACCTGCTGACCCGGCTGGGAGGCGAGATCCTTAAGACGGAACGATGGGGGAAGAAACGTCTCGCGTATGCCGTCAACAAGCACCGTTATGGCTTCTACGTGCTCCTGCGACTGCGGGCTAATGCAGTTGTTTTGCAGGAGCTGCAGCGACATTACCGCCTCACGGAGGGCATCATCAAGTTTATGGTCATCCGCCTGAAGGCGGAGCCGAAGGATGAGCCCGCCATGGTCGCCGCCGAGGTACAGACGGAGGAAGAAGGTCCCCCCCTGCGGAGGGACGAAGGGGATGAGGAGGGGTGCTGATGGCCAATCTGAATCGAGTCATAATGATGGGCAATCTCACACGGGACCCGCAGGTCCGGTATACGGCAACCGGGACACCTGTGGCGACGCTAGGATTGGCGGTGAATACGCGCATCAAACACGGAGATGAATGGAAGGATGATCCCTGTTTCATCGACGTCGTTGTTTTCGGTAAGCAGGCCGAGAGCTGCGGTGAGTATTTGAGCAAAGGGCGACCGGTCCTGATCGAAGGTCGTCTACAGTATCGGACCTGGGAAAGTCAGGACGGGCAGAAGCGCAGCAAACATGAAGTCCTGGCGGATCGTGTACAGTTCATGCCGAGGGCCGGTCGCACGTCCGAGGGTGGACTCCCCGGCGAGACGGGCGAGGGGGACGCCATGGAGGATGACGACGTACCCTTCTGACAGCTAGGAAGTGTATGGAGCTCATCTATAAACCCGCATGGGGGGAGAGACGGTGGCAACCAAACGGCGCTTTCAGCGGAAGAAAATCTGCCGCTTCTGTACGGATAAGATCGATGATATTGATTATAAAGATATCAAGCGCTTGCGAAATTTGATCACCGAGCGGGGCAAGATCATCCCACGCCGCATCTCTGGCAACTGTGCCTGGCACCAACGCCAACTTGGGACAGCCATTCGGCGGGCCCGCAATATCGCTCTCATCCCGTTCACTGCCGAGCGCTGAGGCGCGCCGGCCCATCCACGGAAGCGGTCTTCCCTATGGCCTCCCCGCGAGGACGTTCGCACCGACCGCCGCTGCGTCGGCGCGTTGCTGAGCTGGGTCGCAGAGGAAGGGACACACGGTGGGCGCAAGCTTCAGCACACGGCCTGGTGTGCAACTGCTCGTGGTAGCTGCCACGGCCGTTACACTCTTCATAGCCGCGGCCTACGTGCCCATCCTGGGGATGCCCGCGAGCCTCCTGGCACCAACGCCCATCCTGTTGGCGGCCCTGCGACACGGCCTGCGCATGGGTCTCCTCGCGCTAGGGCTTGCCACAGTCGCTCTCTCAGGGTTACTTGGCTTGCCGCAGGGCTTCCTCTTCTGCTCCGAATACGGAGTCATGGCCATGGTCATGGCTCGATCCATTCAGGAACAACACTCTGCAGAAAAGACTCTCTTTCTGGCCAGTACCGTGCCTCTCCTCGTCAGTGGCATCGTCCTGGGCGCGCTTCTGTGGTCTGCCCAGCCCGATCTCGCCGCCATGCGGGGGCAGCTGGAGGAGCGTCTGGCGCAGGCGATGCAACTCTATCTCAAAGACTATGAGAACATCTCCGCTGCCCAGATCCTCCAACTAACCAAAGACACCCTGGACCTCATCCTGCGGCTGTTGCCCGCGCTCTTGCTCATCAGCTCCGCGGCCGGAGCGCTGCTGAACTACAGCATGGCCCGGCTCCTCTGGCACCGTCTCGGAGGATCGCCGCCGTTTCGTGGCACATCCCTCGCCGGGTGGAGGGCGCCGGATGTCTGCATCTGGATCCTCATCGCAGGCGGGATCCTCTTCTTCCTCCCGACTTCCTTCGTATCCAGCGCAGGACTCAACCTGTTGCTCCTCGTCGGCCTGCTGTATATGATCCAGGGGGTCGGCATCGTCGTATTCTACCTGCGGAAGGGGGGAGTGCCCGTCATGTTCCGCTGGCTGGCCTATCTCTTCTTCGTGATTCAGCCGCTGCTCCTGCTGGGCGTTGCTGCCCTGGGCCTCTTCGATTTCTGGTTTGATTTTCGACGCTTACATCACCGAAAGGAGGAACCGCGATGAGATTGATCTTAACGACCGATCTGGCCAATCTGGGGAAAGCGGGGCAGACCGTCGATGTCGCCGCCGGCTACGGCCGCAATTATCTGATCCCCAGGGGATTCGCGATCGTCGCCTCGCCGCAGAACGAGCGCAATCTGGTCCAGCAACAGAGAGCCAGAGCGGCACGAGAGGCGAAGACGAAGGCCGACGCGCAGGTCCTGGCCTCTCACGTGGAGAGCATCTCCCTCAGCATCGCCAGGAAAACGGGAGCGAGCGAGCAACTCTACGGCTCGGTCACCTCGCAGGATATCGCCGCCTTACTGAAGGAGCGGGGCGTGACGCTGGACCGACGCAAGATCGACCTGGAGAGCCCCTTAAAAACCCTGGGGATGCATAAAGTCCCGATTCGTCTCCATCCGGAGGTCGTGGCAGAGGTTGAGGTGACGGTGGTCAAGGAATAGGCTGCTTACCCGGAGGGTTGCGCGTGCAGACACCCGAGCTGGCGCTTCACAAGCTCCCCCCTCAAAACATCGAAGCTGAGCAGTGCGTGTTGGGGGCGATTCTGCTCGAAAATGATGCCCTGCTCAAGGCCCTGGAAATCCTCAGGTCCGAGAATTTCTACCGCGACGCACACCGCAAGATCTTTGAGGGGATCCTTGCGCTCTTCGAGCGAAGCGAACCCATCGACCTGCTGACCCTGACCGAGGTCCTGCGCAAGCGCAATCAACTGGAAGAGGTGGGGGGAGCCACCTATCTGGCGACGCTGTTAGAGGTGGTGCCCACCGCCGCCAACGTGCGCCACCATGCGCGCCTGGTGCGTGAGACGGGGATCCTGCGCAGCCTGATCAACGCCGCGACCGAGATCATCGCCGAAAGCTATGAGCACACGGAGGACGTGGATGAGTTGCTCGACCGGGCTGAGCGCCTGATCTTCGAGATCTCGGAGAAGCGTGTCAACGCCGCCTTCATGAACCTCAAAGATCTGCTAAAGGAGAGCATTCGCTATACCGAACAGCTCTACGAGCGCCATGAGCTCATCACCGGCCTCCCCACCGGCTTCCACGATTTCGACCAGCTCACCGCCGGCCTGCAACCCTCCGACCTCATCATCGTCGCCGGGAGGCCTGGCATGGGCAAGACATCCTATGCCTTGAACATCGCGCGCAATGTCGGGGCCCGGCTCAAAGACCCTCGGGGCGCCATCGCCGTCTTCAGCCTGGAGATGTCGAAGGAACAGCTGGCGCTGCGCATGTTGTGCGCCGAGGCTCGCATCGACTCGAGCAAGCTGCGACGCGGCTATCTGGACAAGAGCGAATGGGGGCGCCTGGTGAACGCCGCTAACGACCTGTCCGAGACCCCCATTTTCATCGACGACAGCCCGGCCCTTACGGCGCTCGATCTGCGGGCCAAGGCCCGCCGCCTGCAGGCGGAGCATGGGCTCAGCCTCATCATTATCGATTATCTCCAGCTCCTGCGCGGGCGGGGACGCGTGGAGAGCCGCCAGCAAGAGATCTCCGAGATCAGCCGTTCGCTCAAAGCGCTAGCCAAAGAGCTGCGGGTACCCGTGGTAGCCCTCTCCCAATTGAGCCGGGCCGTCGAGCAGCGGAGCGACCGTCGCCCCCAACTGGCGGATTTGAGGGAATGTGTCACAGGAGAGACGCTGGTTGTCCTGAGCGATGGCCGCCGCGTACCGATTCGTACCCTCGTCGGCAGCACCCCTGAGGTGGTATCCGTGTCGCCGGAGGGGCGCATGATTCACGCCAAGAGCGACCTGATCTGGTGTGTGGGCTGCAGGCCGACTTTCGAGGTGCGGTTAGCGAGTGGACGGGCCATCCGGGCCACGGAGGCCCACCGTCTCCTGGGCGCCAGCGGCTGGACTCGTATTGCGGACCTGCGAGTTGGTGACCGCCTCGCCATCGCACGACATTTACCGGAGCCCGAAAACGCCGAGACGTGGCCGGAGAAGCGAGTCGCGCTCCTCGGCCAGCTCATAGGGGACGGAAGCTATTTGAAAGGCCAGCCGCTCAGGTATACGACAAGCTCCGAGGAGAATAGCCAGCTTGTCGAAGAGGCGGCGCGCGAGGAGTTCGGTACAACGGTGACCCGGTATAGGGATGTCGGCAGATGGCATCAATTATTGCTGAGCGGGAACGGGAACCGCTGGCATCCCGGGGCTGTCAACCGATGGTTGCGGGATCTGGGGATTTTTGGGCAGCGCTCATACGAGAAACGCGTTCCTGAAACATGCTTTCGGTTGCAGAACGATCAGGTCGCTCTGCTGCTGCGCCATCTCTGGGCGACGGATGGAAGCATTCATACCCGCAAACCCGGCCAGCGGGGGAGCCATCGTGTATATTACAGTACGAACAGCCAGGGACTGGCTTTGGATGTGGCGGCGCTGCTCTTGCGGCTCGGCATTGTGGCCCGGTTGCATCGTGTGCAGAAGGCAACGTACCGGCCCACATACATTGTGGGCGTCTCCGGTGTTGAAGCCCAAACGAAGTTTTTAACGTTCGTTGGCGCCTTCGGTCCCCGTAGCGCGCAGGCAGAACGGCTGGAAGCCGTGTTATCCCAGACGGCTGCCAATCCCAATGTCGATACCCTGCCCACTGAATTTTTCGATCGGATGCACCAGCTCATGGCCACTCGGGGTATTTCCTACCACGAGATAGCGAAGCTACGACGAGCCTGCTATAAAAGTCCATCGAATTTCGATTTTTCTCCTTCGCGCAACTTACTCTTCGAATACGCTGAAGCACTTGATGACGAGGAACTACGGAATGAAGCAACCAGCGATTTATTCTGGGATCGAATTGTAAAGATTACAGAAGCAGCTGAAGAAGAAGTATATGATCTAACGATACCTGGTCCAGGATCGTGGCTTGCAGATAGCATTGTGAGTCATAACAGCGGAGCTCTTGAGCAGGACGCAGACTTGATTGTGTTCATCTATCGTGATGAAGTCTATAATAAGGAAACCAGGGATAAGGGGATTGCCGAAGTGATTATCGGCAAGCAACGCAATGGCCCCATCGACACAGTCAAATTAGCGTTTCTCAATGAGTATGCAAGATTTGAGAACCTCACCACCCGCCGCGACCCATTCTGACCTAAATCGGACCACACGACATTGGCACACACCAGCTGCGGACACCCGTATCTAAGCGGTTTTTCGGCGGACATCACTGTACCAATCTCGTGCGGACTGATTTAGTTCAGCGTTTCTTTTGGGCGATGAGTTCGTTTTGGAGAGTCCAACAGCTCAGTTGGACTCAGCAGGTAGAATTGCGCCAATCGTTTGCTACGGACGCATTCCTGGAGAGCCATGGGAGTCATGGGTCAATGATGTCGCGAACGCGGTGAGCGCCCCGCCTGTCCCCCCCATCCTCACCTTCCCCCTCCAGGGGGGAAGGGATTAAGAAAAGCTTCCCCCTCGCCGGGGGGAAGGGAACCGCTGGGATCGCCCTTGACAATGTCCCCATCTCTTGTGGACCGATTTAGCCAAGTTCGGTGCAAGTATCTTCTGGATTCGCCCTTCGATGCTGCTCCTTGAAAGTCTCGAGGAGTTCATCGAACACTGGCAAATCAAGCGTGACCGCACCCGTCGCGGCATTGTGGAGGTGAGAGCATGATTCACAATGACCAAGAGTTGGAAGCGACGCAGGAGCGCATCGCATATTTCCAACGCTTGCTGGCCCAGTTACGTATCACCGCTAGGCCCGAGGAATTTCCGGCGGTGGCGAGTGGTTATCGGGCAGAGATTGTCCACATGCAAGACGAGGTCCTTGCGTATCTGATGCGGCATGCTAGCGAACCGACGCCAGTGAAGCCTAGCTGAGTGGTATCAGTAGTGCTGCAACCACACGCTGCAGTGCGCCATGAAGCACAGTCGTACTTGCGCCTTCCAACTGATATCCTGAATCGGTTTCGGCAGCGTTTCGAGTCGCACCTGGAGATGGCGGCTCACCGTGGCCGGATAGCGGTAAGCCCAGGCCCCTTCAATCAGTGCCCGCCGGGCAGGCGAAGTCATCGGACCCGCCAGAGGGATGTCCGCGAGCGGCACCTACGCCAGCCGCGCCAGGGTCCGCACCAGGCGTTTGGCCTGCTCCAGGGGGTAATGCGCGCGCATGGCGAGCTTCTCGGCCTCCAGTGAGCCTCCCCCATGCAGGCTTTCCACCATCCACATCCCCCCCAGGTCCGAGGCCGTCAGGTCACGGATAAACTTGAAGAGCTTGATCCGATCGAGGGCGGGGAGGCCCTTGGCTCCCCGTAGGTATTTCTCGAGATAGGGTTGCGTGGCCGGATGGCGATAATCCGCCTCCCCCGGCATGGTCACCACCAGGCCGCCTGCGATATCGTGCACGACCCGCAGGGCGTCATAGAACTTGACGCCCGCGAAATTCTTCCCGGCGTTGGTCTTCACAGGGTCGGGCACAGCGGTCCCCGGACCGGCCAGGGTGGACTCCAGCGCCGCGGCTACACCTGCCGCATAGGTCAGCTCGGCGTACTGCATGAGATCGGTGAGCTTGTCCTGGATATGTCGGGCGCCGGCCACACCGTTATATTCGGCCGCTAACGCGGCGGCGCCGATGAGCAGGTCAAACATGGCCGCCTTGGCCCCGGCATAGGTATGGCGGTGAAAGGTGGCGAACAACTCCACCAGGCGTCCGGCACACTCCCATTCGCCGCACATGAAGACGCGCTCCCACGGGACGAAGT
>Ga0209399_10001850_pt1 | contig 10667 bp, 7 predicted proteins | sample OV2TP3_FD_184130 | JGI IMG/M metagenome (GOLD analysis project Ga0209399, IMG submission 184130) | Hot spring microbial communities from Beatty, Nevada to study Microbial Dark Matter (Phase II) - OV2 TP3 (SPAdes) (version 3) | ecosystem: Environmental > Aquatic > Thermal springs > Hot (42-90C) ... | reverse complement strand
GTTGCCGCTTCTGGCCGTGCAGCTGTTGTGGCTCAACCTCGTCACCAACGGCATCCAGGACGTTGCGCTCGCCTTCGAGCCGGCGGAAGGCGACGAGCTCGCCCGGCCGCCGCGCTCGCCGCAGGAGCGCATTTTCAACCGGCTGATGATCGAGCGCGTGGCGCTCTCAGCGCTGGTCATCGGCGGCATCGCCTTCGCCGCCTACCAATGGCTGCTCAGCCGCGGCTATGGCGTGGAGGCGGCGCGCAACAGCGTGCTGCTGCTGATGGTCCTGTTCGAGAACGTGCAGGCCTTCAACAGCCGCTCGGAGACACGCTCGGTGTTCCGGCACGATCCGCTGCGCAACAAGCTGCTCTTCTTCGGCACCCTCGCGGCGCAGCTCGTGCACATCGGCGCCATGTACACGCCGGGATTGCGCGAGGTGCTCGGGGTGCATCCCGTGTCGCCCGAGCACTGGATCGAGCTGCTCGCGATCGCGACCACAATCCTCGCGGCGATGGAGCTCCACAAGTGGCTGTGGCGGCGGCGCTAGCCTGGCGCTCCGCGACGCGGTGCTCGACGCGCCTGAAAGAACGCTAGAATGCGCGCCTTATGCCGTTGCCGGTCACCGATGTCGAGCGCGAGCTCACCCACGTTCGGCGGGTGCGCTACGAAGGCTACAAGCGGCGCGACGGCCTGTGGGACATCGAGGCGCATCTCACCGACGTCAAGAGCCACGACAACCCCATGAAGACCGGGGTGCGCCGCGCCGGCCAGCCGATCCACGAGATGTGGCTGCGCGTCACCATCGACCGTCACTTCACCGTTCTGGACGCCTTCGCGAGCACCGACGCGGTGCCCTATCCGGGCGGCTGCGAAGCCATCGCGCCCGCGTACCGCAAGCTGATCGGCCTCAGCCTGGCGAAGGATTTCCGCAGGAAGACCAGGGAATTGTTCGCCAGGACGCGCGGCTGCACGCATCTCACGGAGATGCTCGCCGGCCTGCCGACCGCGGCGGTGCAGACTTTCGCCGGCGAGATCCCCGAGGAGCGCGACGACGGCAAAAAGCCGTTCCAGCTCGACCAGTGCCATGCGCTCGACACCGGCAGCGAAACCGTCAGGAAGTGGTATCCGAAGTGGTACCGCAAGGAAAAGACGCCTGCATGAAGATCCACGAGTACCAGGGAAAGGAGATCTTCCGCAAGTTCGGCATCCCGACGCCGAAGGGAGTGGGTTGTTTTTCTGTCGAAGAAGCAGTCGCAGCGGCGAAGAAACTCGGCGGCAACGCCTGGGTCGTCAAGGCGCAGATCCACGCCGGCGGCCGCGGCAAGGGCGGTGGCGTCAAGGTCGCAAAGTCGCCGGATCAGGTGCGTCAGCTTGCATCTTCCATTCTGGGGATGCAGTTGAAAACCCACCAGACCGGCCCGCAAGGGCAGAAAGTGCGGCGGCTGCTCGTCGAGGAAGGCGCCGACATCAGGAAGGAGCTCTACGCCGGCATGGTCGTCGACCGCGCGAGCCAGAAAGTGGTGCTGATGGCCTCCTCCGAAGGCGGCATGGACATCGAGGAAGTCGCCGCGAAGACGCCGGAGAAGATCCACAAGGTGCTCATCGATCCGGTGCAGGGCCTCACCGACGCGGACGCCGACGGGATCTCGCGGCGCATCGGCGTTCCGGAAGGCCCCGTCGCGCAGGGCAGGGCGCTTTTCAAGGCGCTCTACAAGTGCTTCTGGGAGACCGACGCGTCTCTGGCTGAAATAAACCCATTAATAATCACAAATCAAAATCAAGTTGTGGCGCTCGATGCCAAGCTCAACTTCGACGACAACGCGCTCTTCCGCCATCCCGAGATCGTCGCCATGCGCGACCTCGACGAAGAGGACCCGCTGGAGATCGAGGCTTCGAAGCACGACTTGAGCTACATCTCGCTCGACGGGGAGATCGGCTGCATGGTAAACGGCGCCGGCCTCGCCATGGCCACCATGGACACGATCAAGCTGTTCGGCGGGGCGCCGGCGAACTTCCTCGACGTGGGCGGCGGCGCCACCACGGAGAAGGTGACGGCGGCCTTCAAGATCATGCTCTCCAACCCGAGGGTGAAGGCGATCCTCGTCAACATCTTCGGCGGCATCATGAAGTGCGACACCATCGCCGCCGGCGTGGTCGCGGCGGCACGCGAAGTGAAGCTTGCCGTGCCGCTGGTGGTGCGCATGAAGGGCACCAACGAGGACCTCGGAAAGAAGATCCTCGAGGATTCCGGCCTGCCGATCATCTCGGCGGACAACATGGCCGATGCCGCGAAGCAGGTGGTAGCCGCGATCCAGAGGAAATCATGAGCATCCTGATCGACAGGAACACGCGGGTGATGACGCAGGGCATCACCGGCAAGACCGGCCAGTTCCACACCCAGACGAGCCGCGCCTATGCCAACGGCCGCGCCTGCTTCGTGGCGGGGGTGAATCCGAAGAAGGCGGGAGAGAGCTTCGAGGGCATTCCCATCTATGGTTCTGTTTCGGAAGCAAAAAAAATTACCGCTGCGACGGTCTCGGTGATCTACGTCCCGCCGCCTTTCGCCGCGGCGGCGATCGAAGAGGCGGTCGACGCCGGTCTCGACCTGGTGATCTGCATCACCGAGGGCATCCCGGTGCGCGACATGATCCTCACCAAGCACCGCATGAGGGGCAAGAAGACCCTGCTCGTCGGGCCGAACTGCCCGGGCGTGATCACTCCGGAGGAGGTCAAGATCGGCATCATGCCCGGCCACATCCACAAGAAAGGGCCGGTGGGCGTGGTCTCGCGCTCCGGCACGCTGACCTACGAGGCGGTCGGCCAGCTCTCCGAGCTCGGCCTCGGCCAGTCGACCTGTGTCGGCATCGGCGGCGACCCCGTCAACGGGCTCAAGCACATCGACGTTCTTCGCATGTTCAACGACGATCCCGCGACCGAAGCCGTGGTGATGGTGGGCGAGATCGGCGGCTCCGACGAGGAGACCGCGGCGCGCTGGGCGAAGGAGCACATGAAGAAGCCGGTGGTGGGCTTCATCGCCGGCGTCACGGCGCCGCCCGGAAAGCGCATGGGCCATGCGGGCGCCATCATCTCGGGCGGCAAGGGAACGGCGCAGGAAAAGCTCGCGGTCATGGAGGCTTGCGGTATCAAGGTGACGCGCAACCCGGCTGAAATGGGAAGGACTCTAAAATCCATACTCGGGTAATCCGCTTTCCGCTGCTGGCGAGCCTGCCGTACGCAGCGACCATCTTCCTCTCGTCGTTCCTGCTGTTCCTGGTCCAGCCGATCATCGCCAAGCAGATCCTGCCCTGGTTCGGCGGCTCGGCGGCGGTGTGGACGACCTGCCTGGTGTTCTTCCAGTGCGTGCTGCTTGCCGGCTACGCCTACGCGGACTGGACCACGCGGCTCGGCGCGCGCCGCCAGGCGATCGTGCACGTCGCATTGCTGGCGGCGTCGCTCGCCTTCTTGCCGATACTCGCTTCGGTCGGCTGGAAGCCGCAGGGCGAAGAGCAGCCGATCGTGCGCATCCTGTTGCTGCTCGCGGCGACCATCGGCCTGCCGTACTTCCTGCTGTCCACGACCACGCCGCTGCTGCAGGCCTGGTACTGGCGCCGCTTCCGTACGCGCGTGCCCTACCGCCTGTTCGCGCTTTCCAACCTCGCCTCGCTCGTCGCGCTGCTCGGGTTCCCGCTCGCGTTCGAGCCGGTCTTCGACCTGCGGAGCCTCGGCTGGGGCTGGTCGTTCCTTTTCGCTGGTTTCGCCCTGCTGTGCGCCGGCACCGCGTGGCTGTCGATGAACGGCTTTGAATCGGAAGCGAACTCGTCCGCTGAACCGCCGCAAGCCGTTTCCACGCAACACCAGCTGCAATGGCTGGCGTTCTCGGCGATGGGGTCGGTGATGCTGCTCGCGGTCACCAATCACATCACGCAGAACATCTCGAGCGTGCCTTTCCTCTGGGTGCTGCCGCTCGCGCTCTACCTCGTGAGCTTCATCCTCGCCTTCGACCATCCGCGCTGGTACGCAAGGCCGGCGTTCATCGCCGCGCTCGCCGCCCTGGTGCCGGCGATGGCGTATTACGCGCCCTCGCTCGAGCTGCAGCTCGCGGCGCCGCTCTACCTCGCGGGCCTGTTCGCCTCCTGCATGTTCTGCCACGGCGAGCTCGCGCGCCTGCAGCCCGACCCCAGGCACCTCACGCGCTTCTACCTCATGATCTCGCTCGGCGGCGCGCTCGGCGCGGTGCTGGTGGCGATCGTCGCGCCGCTCGCGCTCTCCGGCTACTTCGAGCTGGGCATCGCGCTCGCGGCCCTGTCGGTTCTCGTTCTTGCGCGGATGAGGGGCTTCGTCCTGTGGGGCGGGGCTGCCGTGGCGCTGGCGACGGCGGGACTGGTGATTCGCGCGGGCTACGACTATTCCGCGGGCGTGCGCGTGATGCAGCGCGACTTCTACGGCGTGGTGCGCACCGCCGACCATGCCGACCCCGTGCCTTACCGCTCGATGTACCACGGCGGCATCATGCACGGCGGGCAGCTTCTGGGCGATTCGTTCCGCAACACGCCGGCGGATTATTTCGGGCCGGGCTCGGGCTACGGCCGCGTGTTCGCATCGCTGCGCGAAATGAGCCCGAAGAAGCCGCTCTCGGTCGGCGTCATCGGGCTGGGCGCCGGCGTGATCGCGGCGTGGATGCGGCCCGGCGACCGGCTGGTGTTCTACGAGATCAGCCCGCGGGTGGTGGATATCGCGCGCCGCGAGTTCACGTTTCTTTCCGATACTTCGGCAAAGACCGAGATCGTCATGGGCGACGGGCGCCTGTCGCTCGAGCGCGAGCCGCCGCGCGGCTACGATGTCCTGGGCATCGATGCCTTCTCGGGCGACTCCATCCCCATGCACCTCGTGACGCGCGAGGCGATGGGCCTGTACGTGAAGCACCTCAAGCCCGACGGCGTGATCGTGTTCCAGGCGACCAACCGCTTCATCGACCTGCTGCCGGTGGTGCAGCGCCTCGCCGCCGAGTTCGGCTTCGAGGCGGTCAATGTCTCCGACGCGCCCGACGCCTCGGAGGGGCCGGAGTACTGGTATTCGTCGACCGACCAGGTCATCGTGACGCGCAACAGGCGGCTTCTCGAGTGGCCGCGCATCGCCGAGGCTGCCGAGGACATCGAGGAGCGCGCCGACCTGCCGGTCTTCACCGACTCGCACCACAATCTGCTAAGAATCCTGAAGTAGGCTCTTCGGGCGTAGACTTGGCGGCGCACCATGGAAGGAGGGGCCGTGAGCACGTTTCCGATTCCGATCACCACTATCTTCGCTGGGCTGCTCGCGCTGATGCTCGTTGCCATCAGCATCCGCGTCACGGTACTGCGGGTGCGAAAGAAGATCAGCTTTTTCGACGGCGGCGACCCGGAGATGGGGCGCAGCTTGCGCGTGCAGGGGAACTTCATCGAGTACGTGCCGATGGCGATCATTCTCATGGGCATGCTCGAGTGGATGGGGTCAAGGCCCTGGGTGATCTACTCGCTCGGCGCCGCGCTGCTCATCGGGCGCTTCGCGCACGCCTGGGGGCTCTATGGCGAGATCTTCCGGCTGCGCGTCGTCGGCACCTCGCTCACCTGGGTCGTGCTCGCCGCCTGCGGCCTGCTGGCGCTGGGCGCGGTCGCCTGAGGACGCCCCTGCGCTTCAAGCAAGTCGACGTCTTCACCGATCGCCCCTTTCTCGGCAATCCGCTCGCGGTGGTGATCGGCGCGCAAGGCCTTGACGCGGCCGCCATGCAGCGCATCGCCTGCTGGACGAACCTGTCGGAAACCACGTTCCTTCTGCCATCGGACAAGGCAGATTACCGGTTGCGGATCTTCACCCCGCGGCAGGAGCTGCCCTTCGCCGGCCACCCCACCATCGGCAGCGCCCACGCCGCGCTCGAGTCGGGCTTCGTCGCCAAGAAACGAACCCTGACCCAGGAATGCGGCGCCGGGATCATCGAGCTTTCGCTCGAGGCGGACGGGCGTATTTTCCTTGGTGCCCCGCAGCCGAAGATCGCGCAGGTGGACGGCAGCTTCGAATACGGGAGGAATCCCCTGCGGGTGGACGTGGGACCGGTGTGGATCGTGGCCGAGCTGCCAAGCGCCGCGGAACTTGCCGCGCTGCAGCCCGACATGGCGGCGATCAGCGCGCTCAGCAATTCTCTGGACGCCACCGGAATCACGCTGTTCGCGCCTGCGGGAGAATCCTCCTGCGCCATCCACGTGCGCTCGTTCGCCCCTGCGCACGGCATCCCGGAAGATCCGGTGTGCGGCAGCGGCAACATCAGCGTCGCCGCGTACCTGAGGCATACCGGATCGCTGCAAAAGATCGGTGCTTCATATACTGCAAGACAAGGGATGCAGCTCGGCCGCGACGGGCGCGTCTCGGTCCGGGTCGGTGAAAATCAGATCCAGATCGGCGGCCACGCGGTGACCTGCGTCGACGGAGCGCTCAAGATCGGGGTCTGACCCGGGTCTGACCCCGAATTCTAGGCGGGGCCGGGGTCGAGGTCGGGCTCGCCGCAATGCTTGAGGATCTCGCCGCGCACCCGGTCGCGCAGCCTGATGGCGGCGTTCCAGTCGTCGCCTTCCGGCGCGATCGGCTCGCCGAAGGTCACCGCGACGGCGGAGCGGCGCGGGTACCAGGTGCCGTCGCGCAGCACCGAGCGCACGCCGCGCAGCGCCACCGGCACCACCGGGATGCCGGCCTGCGCGGCGACCTGGAAGGCGCCGGTGCGAAACGGCGCGAGCCCGGTGTGCCGCTTCAGCGTTCCCTCGGGAAAGATGATCGGCGAGACGCCGCGCCTGGCCGCTTCGGCGAGCTCGTCGGCATGCTCGGCGCTCTTCTGCACGTCGAAGCGCTCGACGAATACCGTGCCGAATCCCTTGAGCAGCGTGCGCATCACGAAGTTGCCGAGGAATTCGCGCTTGGCGACGAAGGCGTAGCCGCGCCAGTCGAGCACCGACAGCATGACGACGGCGTCCATGTAGCTGGTGTGGTTCAGCGCGATGACCGCAGGGCCGTCGGGCAGGTTCTCCAGCCCGCGTGCGACCACCGGGATGCCCGAAAGCCGCAGGAACAGGCGCGAGACGCCGCAGCCGACTTTCCAGGTCGTCTTCACGCTGGTGAATGCTGCCGCGAGAAACGCCCACGGAGCCAGCAGAGCGAACACCAGGTAGGCGCGCGCGGCGAAGAGCGCGCCGCGTGCGACCCTCCAGGCGCGGCTGAGCTGCGGCAGCACGCCGGCGACCGCGAGGCGCACGAACTGCCACCACACCGCCTGCGGCCGCACGGCCGAGGGTCCGCGCTCGTAATACTCGCGCGCGGCGACCCGGCGGATCTTGCCGCTGGAAGTCTTCGGCACGGTATGCGGCGGCGCGAGCACGATGTCGTCGACCGGCGCGCCGATCAGGCCGACGGCGAGGTCGTTGATTTTCCTTTTCACCGACTCGTGGATCGAGGGATCCGCTTCGCGCGTCTCCGCCAGCACGACCACGCGCTCGGTGCCGCTCGCGCGGTCCATCGCGCCGAACACGGCGACGCAGCCGCGCCGGATGCCGGCAAGGTCGCCCACCGCTTCCTCGAGCTCATAGGGGCTGATGTTGCGGCCGCCGCGGATGATGATGTCCTTCTCGCGCCCGGTGACGTAGAGCATGCCTTCGGAAAGGTAGGCGCGGTCGCCGGTGTTGAGCCACTCGCCGTCGAAGAGCCGCCTGGTCGCCTCGGGGTTGCGGTAATAGCCGCTGGTCGCCGACGGCCCGCGGAACTGCAGCTGTCCCTCGGCTCGGTCGGGCAGCTCGAAGCCGGCGGCGTCGACCACGCGCAGGTCGTGATCCGGGATCGGCCGCCCGCAGCCCACCACCTTGAGCGGAGAGGGATCCGCGTCGCGCGCCGGCGTCGCCTCGCCGGTGCGCGAGAAATGCTCGCGATCGAGCAGATCCATGCGCCAGGGCTCGCCCGGGGGCGTGAACGCGAGCCCGACCGACGCCTCGGCGAGGCCGTACACTGGAGAGATCACGCGTTCTCCGAGCTGGTATTTTGAAAACCTTTCCTGGAAGGCGACGATCGTCTCCGGGCTCACCGGCTCGGCGCCGTTGAACGCGAAGCGCCACGACGACAGGTCGAGCCCTTCGAGATCGCTTTCATTGATTCTTCTCAAGCAGAGCTCATATGAAAAGTTGGGGCCTCCGGAGATGGTTCCCCGATGGCGGTGGATGGCGCGCAGCCACTGGCCGGGCCGCGACAGGAAAGCAAGCGGCGACATCAGCACCACCGGGAATCCGAGGAACATCGTGGCGAAGCAGCCGCCGATGAGGCCCATGTCGTGGTACAGCGGCAGCCAGCTCACGAAGACGTCCGCCGTCGTCGCGCGCGCCGCCTTGCCCATGGCACGCACGTTCGCGAGCAGGTTCGCATGCGTCAGCACCACGCCTTTCGGCTGGCCCGTGCTTCCCGAGGTGTACTGCAGGAATCCGATCTGGCCGGAGCTGCCGCGAACCGGCGTAAAAGCGGAAGAACCCGGGGAAAAATCCTTCGGCACCAGCACGGCGCGCAGCGATTCGACCTGCGCGCGCAGCAGCCAGGCGAGCGCCTTCGCCTCCGGGATCGTCACCATGAGCGAGGCGCCGGCGCTCTTCAGGATGCCGACGTGCCGGGTCATGTGGTCCTCGATGGTGGTGAGCCGCGCCGGCGGATAAAGCGGCACCGGGATGCCGCCGGCGAGCAGCGTGCCGTAGAAGCAGAAGAGATATTCCCTGGACGTCGGCAGCATGATGGCCACCGTCTGGCCTGGCGAGAGCCCGGCTTCGGCGAGCCCGGCGGCATAGACGAGCGCCCCTTCCCACAGCGCGCGGTAGGTGATGCGCTGCTCTTCCTTGTCGCCGTAAAGGAAGACGGTGAGCCGCTCGGGCTGCCGCTCGACGTGGTACTCGAGCGCCTCGGTCAGCGTCCGCGCATGATCCGGCGAGCGCACGCCTTCGGACTGCACCAGGCTCGCGACGCTGCGATCGGCCGCCTGCGGCGCCTGGCCGGCGGCGGCAAGCACGAAGCGCAGCAGGTCGCGCGGCGTCTCGCTCGAGGCGAGCGCCTGCTCGGGCAGGCTGGCGGCGAACTCGCGCTCCAGGCGCAGCACCAGCTCGACTCGCGCCAGGCTGTCGAGACCCAGGTCGCGCTCGAGCGAGCTGTCGAGCGCGACATAGGCCTCGACGTGCGGGCGCGCCTCGCGCGCCACTTCGGCGACGACGGCGAGCAGCCGGCTGGGATCGATCGCCTTGCTCATCTGGCGAGCGAGTGTACCGGACGCTCCAGGCATTCTTTCTCCAACGCCGATACCAGGTCGAGAAGCGCCGGGCGCGAATAGGCGCCCATGAGCGCGATCTGGATCCAGTTCCGCTCGAGAAGATATCGGCTGTTGTAGGCGATCGAGAACCCGCATGCGGCAAGCCGCTTGCCTGCGTCGGCCGACGAGAGCTGCGCAGGCAATGCGATGGTGGCGACCGCCGGCGATGCATGCGCCGCCGGCGCCACGCACGCGAATCCCGCCGCGTCGAGCCCGCTGCGAAGCAGATTCGAATCCTGCTGCAACGTCTCGTAGCGCGCTTTTCCGATGCGTTCCAGCCCGGCGGCAAGCGCTGCCAGCAGGTTCGAGGAATGCGTGAACGGCACGGCGTCGTCCTCTATGTAGAGCCGAAGGTCCAGATAGCGCGGCAGGGGCGCCCCTCGCGGCGCGGGGGTGTCGCGGTGGAGCACGATAGCGAGCCCCGGATATGCGCCCAGGCCTTTGCCGCTGACGGCGCTGGCAAAGGCGACGTTGCGCAGATCGACCGGCACGGTTCCTATGCTGCTGATGGCGTCGACGCAGACCTCGGTGCCGGCGCGCTCGCAGAGCGCGCCGATGCCGGCCAGGTCGTTCAGCATGCCGGTCGACGTCTCGCAGTGGACGAACCAAAGCCATGCCGGCTTCGCCCGCAGGCGGACCGAGAGCTCCTCCGGATCGAACGGCGCGCCCCATTCACGGCGACAGGCGTCGAAAGCGAGCTGCCAGCGCCGCGCGTGGTCTATCAACCGGTCGCCGAACTCGCCGTTCGAGAGAACCAGCCCTCTTCCCGGCGTGCGCGAAAGCTGTCCGCCGACGACGTCGTTCGCCAGAGTTCCCGAGCCAAGCAGTATGGCTGCATGCCGGGCCGAGGTCAGCGCCCGAAGCCGGTCCTGCACTTCGCGCAGCAGCCGCGCGAACGACTCGCTGCGGTGCGATACGGCGCGAGCGGCGAATTTGCGCCCGACGGGGAGGGCGATTTCCACAGGCCCGGGAAGAAACGACAGAGCGTCGCGCTCGCCCCCCTGCTCCTCGAGCAGCGCGCCGACGCGGCTTTCGAACCGTTCCAGCGTAAGCATCATCGGCTGATACTCGGCGCCCGGGCGGCCGACGAGGGGGCCAAAGGGCTCGAAACCGAGATGGCGGTAGAGTTTCAGCTGGCGTGTCGCTCCGGAAATGACGGCGAGGTCGTAGCCTCGCGCGCGCGCCACCTGGAGCAGGCGCAGCACGAGGCCTGCAAAGACGCTGCTTTTCCGGTATTTCGCTTCGACCGCCAGCAGGCGGATCTCGCACGGCCTGCGCTCCGCGGGCAGATGCGACTGCAGGTCCGGCAGCTTCTCGTCGAGGACGGTCGTGA
>Ga0209399_10001844_pt1 | contig 10685 bp, 14 predicted proteins | sample OV2TP3_FD_184130 | JGI IMG/M metagenome (GOLD analysis project Ga0209399, IMG submission 184130) | Hot spring microbial communities from Beatty, Nevada to study Microbial Dark Matter (Phase II) - OV2 TP3 (SPAdes) (version 3) | ecosystem: Environmental > Aquatic > Thermal springs > Hot (42-90C) ... | reverse complement strand
GATCGAGAGCGGCAGGTTGGCGACCTGCGCTTCGCCCGCGACATCCCAGTCCGGCGATTTCCCCGCGCGAAGCGGCTCGGGCGCGCCGGGCCGCACCTCGACCATGACCTCGCCGCCGCCGCCCGGGTAATAGCCCCGGCGCACTGCCGAGGCGCGCACTGCGACCGCCATGCGCGCGAGCAGCCGCAGCAGCACCTTCTCGAAGTAGTCCCATGCCGGCGCGCGGCGCACGTCGGTACCGCCGCCGACGACGACGCGCGACGGGCCACGCGCGGCGAGCAGTACAGGCAGCAGCGCTTGCAGCACGAGCGTCACGCTGCCCGCGGTGCCGACCTCCACGCGCAGCTCGCCGCCGCTCGGGCGCGACCTCGGCTCGAAGCTGAACGCGGTCGAGCGCAGATCGAGCCCGCCGCAGCGCGCGTCGCACCGCGCCGCGACCGCGCGCACCGCGGCGAGGTGCTGCGGCGCGAGGCCCGGCCGGGCGCGCTTCGCGCGCACGTTGGCGAGGCGCAGCCCTTTGCCGGTGAGCGCCGAAAGCGCGACCGCGAGGCGCACGAGCTGCCCGCCGCCCTCGCCCCAGGAAGCGTCGATCTCGATCACCTAACCGGCTTTGCGCCAGATCAAGGGCCGGCGCCGCGGCTTCGCCATACTCGGTATTCCAATGAACGGAGGCTATCCATGGCAAAAGAGAGCAAGGAAGTGACGGTTTCCAAGGGTACGCTGGAGCGCATGCCGCGCCCGGCTCCTTTTTTCGGCGACTTCGACCGCATGTTCGATGACTTCTTCGGCGGCAGGCGCTGGCTGCGGCCTTTCGGCTGGCAGCGCCCGTTCGCCGAGCTGCCGGCGGCGCCGAGCGTCGACGTGATCGACCGCGACGACGAGGTGGTGGTGCGCGCCGAGGTGCCCGGCTACAAGAAGGAGGACATCGAGGTCTCGGTGTCGAACAGCTCGCTCACCATCAAGGGCGAGACCAAGACCGAGGAGAAGGAGGAGAAGGGCGACTACTACCGCTGCGAGATCTCACACGGCGCGTTCTCGCGCACCATCGCGCTGCCCGCCGAGGTCGACGACGCGAAAGCCAAGGCGTCGATGAAGGACGGCGTGCTCGAGCTCACGCTCCCCAAGGTCGAGAAATCCAGGCGCCACAGCATCACGATTTCCTGACCTCGGCGGCCTCGTCGAAGAGGTCGGCGCCGTACTCGAGCGGCCAGCGCCGGGCGAGGTGCCTGAGCACCGGCCGCTCGAAGTGCGGCGAATAATAGGTCCAGTTCGGCTGCTGGGTGGAGAAGCGGGCGAGCCGCTCGAAGCGCACGTTCACCTCGCCCGCGGCGAGCTCGGCCTCGGCATACGCCTCGAGCTCCGCCGCGGCGCGCGCATCGTCGCGATAGAAGAGCCATTCGTGCGCGAACGCTTCCTGCGTGCGCGCAAGCTCGTGCCGGCGCGCCTCGTCGAGCGCCCAGGCCGAATGCAGGTCGGCGTGGTCCACCGCCGCGTAGCGCGTCGGGCGGTTCGTGTAGAAGTCCTCGATCAGGAAGAAGGCCGCGGCGGTGGCGCCGTCCTCGCGCGGGCCGGTGAACCAGCCGTAGACGTCGCGCCCCGAGGCGAGATAGACGAGCGCGCAGCGCAGGCCGGCGCCGCGCGGCGCGTAGGCGAGAAAGAGATTCGGAGTTCGCATGGCGCCATTGGAGCGTAACGGCGGCAAGTCCCCTTGACCCGGATCAAACGCGCCTGCCGCCGTCGATGCACGATGGCGTCATGAGGATCCAGGTCGACTGCCGGCGCGGCGGCGAGCCGCGGTGCTTCTTTCTCGGCGCGCGCCGGCTGCACGTCGCGCGCGTGCTCGAGCGGGCAGCCGAGAACTCGCTGCGCCGCTTCCGCGTGCGCACCGCCGACGGGCGCGAGTTCGTCCTGCGCCACAACCTCGAGACCGGCGATTGGCGGCTCGCGCGCGTGCATGCGCGGCGCGCCTAGGCCTGTTTCGGCTTTTTCCTACCCCGCGAATCGGAGCGCGCCGATAGGCGCCGCGCGCCCGCGGGCGTAGCGTGAAGGCATGAAAGCGCACAAACCCGAAACCGAAGTGGCCGCGGTCGTCGACGCGCTTTTCCGCCGCTGGCCCTCGCTCGTCGGCTTCTCCGTGCAGGAGGCGCAGACGCCCTCCCCGGAGCTGGTCGTCTCGGACGTCGAGACCGATCCGTGGCCGGCGCGCTCGCAGGAGCTCTTCGGCGAGATCGCGGGAGCGCTGTTCGAGCTGATGGACGATGAGCCTGCGGCGCGCGAGCTGCTGCGCGGTCGCACTTTCGCGCGCACGCTTCACTGATCAAGGAGACGCCATGAAGCGCATCCTGGTTTCGCTCTTGCTTGCGACCGCCGCCGGCGCCGTCCAGGCGCAGCAGCCCTCGGGCCAGCCGCTCATGCTGGTCGCCTCGCCCGAGCTGCAGGGCCTCTACAGCCGCACGACGCTGATCGTGCTGCCGGCGGGCGACAAGCACATCGGCTTCATCCTGAACCGCGCCACCGAGGTCAGGCTGGCGACGCTCTTCCCCGAGCACGCGCCGTCGGCCAAGGTCGTCGACCCGGTGTATTTCGGCGGCCCGCAAATGGTCGATGCGCTCTTCGCAGTGGTGCGCCGCAACCCCGGATCGAACGCCTGGCCGCTCTTCGGCGGCCTTTACCTCGCGGCGAGCGCCGAGGCGGTCGACCGCGTGATCGAGCAGGCCCCGGCCGAGGCGCGCTTCTTCGCCGGCTTCGTCGGCTGGCAGCCCGGCGAGCTCGCCGGAGAGATCGAGGCGGGCTACTGGTACGTCACCGACGCGGACAGCGCGCTTTTCTTCCGGCGCGACACGAGCGGGCTGTGGGAAGAGCTGGTCGAGCGCCTAGGCAACGGCCGCGCCCCGCAGCGCGGGCGCGGCTTGCAATCCGCGAGCCTGCGGCGTTAGCCTCACAGTCTGCACTCTCAAACATTTCGCACTAGCGCTGCGAGCCGCGCGGCGTTGCGCGGCGCGTAGCCGCGGGCATCGTTGTCGAAGTACACGTGCACGTCGCGGCCTTCGCTCCTCCAGCGCCGCACTTTGCGTGCCCATGAGCGCAGCGCGCTCTCCGGGTAGCTCGAAGCGTAGGTCTGCTCGTGCCCGTGAAGGCGCACATAGACGAGATCGGTGGTCACCGCATCCCACAGCGGCCAGTCGGCGGCGTCCGACTGGCACACCGCGATGCGGTGCGCGCGCAGGCAGGCGGCCACTTCGGCATCGAACCACGAAGCATGGCGGAACTCGATCGCATGCCGCACTGTCCTCCAGACCCCGAGCGCCCGCGCGAACCGCTCCAGACGCTCCAAGTTGCGGTGGAAATTGCGCGGCAGCTGCCACAGCACCGCCGCCAATTTGCGGCCAAGCGCCGCGGCGCGCTCGCGCTCGACGCGGATCGGGCGCAGCGGGTCTCTGAGCTTCCTGTTGTGCGTGAGGTAGCGGTGCGCCTTGAGCGCGAAGCGGAATCGCGCCGGGGTGGCGTCGCGCCAGCGGCGGAAAGTTTCCGCGCTTTGCAGCCGGTAGTGCGTGGCGTTGATCTCCACGGCGCTGAACCGCGCCGCGCAGAAGGCAAGCCATTGGCCCGGCGGCAGGCCAGCGTAGAAGTCCTCGCGCCACGAGTCGTAGTTCCAGCCGCTCGTGCCGATAAAGGCGCGCCCCGCCATGGGGCCACTGTCCGCCTTCCCTCGCCGCCGCGTTTGATCTCGCGCAAAGCGGGCGCCCGAAAGGCGCGGCATCATGCCTCGATGGCGCAGCCAGCGAAGCCGGTCGAGCCGCAGCGCGTTCCCTGCGAGGTCTGCATGAAGGAAGTGCCGAAATCCGAAGCGGCGATGGCAGAGGCGAGGGACTACGTCGCGTATTTCTGCGGCCTCGAGTGCTACGAGAAGTGGCGCCGCGAGCGTCCCGAACCGGCGGCGCCGCGCCCGGCCCGCTCCACACGAGGTGAGCAATGAGGAAGAAAGCCAAGTCCGTCGATCCGCAAAGCGTGTTCTGCGAGGTCTGTCTCAAGCGGGTCCCCAAGTCCGAAGCGGTGATGACCGAAGGCAGGGACACCACCGTGTATTTCTGCAGCGCGGGCTGCTACGAGCGCTGGCGCGGCGAGCGCGCGCCGGAGCCGCCGCCGCACGAGCTCCAGGAAGGCGCCGGCCGCAGCAAGTCGCGCGACGAGCGCGTCAAGCGCGCGATCCGTCAGCATCCGCAGCGCGACGAGCCGAAAGCCGACAGCGTCGAGCGCGACGAGCTGCCGCCGCGCTGATGAACCTCGCCATCAGCGCGCTCGCCGCTCCGGCGCCGGGCGCGGCGGCGCGCGAGGCGTGCGGCGGCGAGGTCGAAGTCGCGGTCAACGCCGCCGACGGCGAGACCGCCGACAGCGTCTACCTCACCGTGACGGGGCTCTCGGCCGAGGCGGGCGACGACGGCCAGGTCGGGCGCGGCAACCGGGTGAACGGCCTGATCACGCCGTACCGGCCGATGAGCCTCGAGGCCGCGGCGGGCAAGAACCCGGTGAGCCACCTGCCTTCTCCTGAGCCGCATCGGCTCGCCGGTGAGCGAGCCGCAGCTCGCCGACGTCGCGCTGCGCGCCGCGGCCGGCCTGTGGCGCGAGGTCCTCGCGGGGCAGTGCGTGATCGGCTAGGAGCACGGGTCGGCGGAGATCATTGACCTAGCTCAAGTCGCGAGCCCGGCCGGGAGCTAGGGTGGAGCCATGCAGATCCCGCTCCAGATCTCGTTGCACGGCATCGCGCACTCCAACGCCCTCTACAACGCCATCCGCGACAAGGCCGAGAAGCTCGAGCGCTACTACGACCACATCATGAGCTGCCGCGTGGTGCTCGAGCTCGCCGGGCGCCACAAGCGCCAGGGCAAGCAATTCAGCGTGCGCGTCGACCTCAAGGTGCCCGGCGGCGAGCTCGCCGTCACGCGCGAGCACGACGAGGACCTGCAGGTGGCGCTGCGCGACGCGTTCGACGCCGCCCGGCGCCGGCTCGAGGACTACGCGCGCGGCCAGCGCGGCGACGTGAAGCGCCATCCGCCCGAGTACACCGGCCGCGTGGCGCGCATCGACGCCGGCCAGGGCATCGGCTTCATCGCCACCGACGACGGGCGCGAGTACTACTTCTCGCGCGACAACGTGGTGACGCCGCCTTTCGAGCATCTCGCAGTCGGCACGCCGGTGCACTTCATCGAGGAAGTCGCGGGCGAGGGCCTGCAGGCGAAGCGGGTCAGCGCTCACGGCAAGAGCCTCGCCTAGATGGCACCGCGTCTCACTTCCAGCTCGAACGGCCGCGGGCCGGCCCTGAGCGCGCTCGTCGCCGAGTGGGCGGGGCACAACCCGAAAATCAGGCGCGTCTGGGTGTCCGAGCGCGGTGACGACGGCGTCGCCGTGGCGCTCGAGGTCCAGCCGGTCGCCGACAGCGACGAGACCCTGCCGGTGTGGATCGCCAATTCCGAGAAGTGGCGCCTCGAGCTCGAGGCCCGGATCGGCCGGACCGTGGACCTCGAGCAGCGGCACCGCACGGACGAAGCCGACGCGCTCATCTACGAGCGCGCGGGCTAGCTCGCGCGCTCGGGCTCGCCGCAGCGAGCGAGGATGGCGCGCCGCGCCGCGTCCTTGAGCGCGAGGGCGTCGGCCCAGCCGGGGCCGCGCGGCGCGAGCGGCGCCTCGATGAACACTTCCACCGGCGCGCGGCGCGGCAGCCAGCTGCCGGCGCGCAGCACCGAGCGCGTGCCGCGCAGCGCCACCGGGACGAGCGGGCGGCCGCTCTGCGCCGCGGCGACGAAGGCGCCCATGTGGAAAGCGCGCAGCCCGGGCTCGCGGGTAAACGTGCCCTCGGGATAGACGACGAGCGACTCGCCGCCGCGCGCCGCCGCGGCGAGCTCGCGCGCCCCCTCGAGCGCCGCGCGCGCGGCGAAGCGCTCGACGAAGCGCGTGCCGAAGCGCGCGAGCAGCCAGCCGAGCACGGGAACCGCGGCGAACTCGCGTTTGGCGACGAAGTGCGCGCCGCCCGGCAATACCGCGGTCAGGATCAGGCTGTCGACGTAGCTCGCATGGTTGGCGGTGAACACCGCGGGCTGTGCAGGCGCCGTTCCGCGAACCAGAATTTCCAATCTCGAGAATGAGATCAAGGCGAGCGCCACGAAGCGCGTCCAGCGCTCGCGCCATCCCGGCTTCGGCAGAATGCACAGGACGGCGACGCCGCCGATCGCGAGAAGCGCGAACAGCAGCCACAGGTACAGGCCGTAAACCGATTCGCCGGCGCGGCGCGCGAGCCGGCGCAGGCCGCCGGCCGCGCCCGACGCGGCGAGGCGCGCGAGCTGCAGCGCGACCGGGCGCTGCCCGGCGCCGAGCACGCCGCGCTCGTAGAGCTCGCGGCAGGCGGAGCGGCGGATCTTGCCGCTGGAGGTCTTCAGCACCACCCTCGCATCGGCGAGCACGACGTCGTCGGCCGGCACGCCGAGGCGCTCGAGCGCGAGCTCGGCGATGCGCCGGCGCAGCCGCTCGCGCGCCTCGCGCTCGGCGAGGCGCGTCTCGGCGACCACCACCACGCGCTCGGCGCGCGTCGCCGGATCGCTCGCGCCGAACACCGCGACGCAGCCCTTGCGCACCCCGGCGAGCGCGCCCACCGCCTCCTCGAGGTCGTAGGGATGGATGTGCTGGCCGCCGCGGATGATCACGTCCTTCACGCGCCCGGTGATGTAGAGCTCGCCGGCAGCGATGTAGCCGAGGTCGCCGGTGTCGAGCCAGCCCTCGCGCAGGAGAGCGCGCGTCGCCTCGGGGTTGCGGTAGTAGCCCGCGGTCGCCGACGGGCCGCGGAACTCGATGCGCCCCTCGGCGCGCTCCAGCGCCTCGCGCCCGCCCTCGTCGACGATGCGCACTTCCTGGCCGGGCAAGGGGCGCCCGCAGCTCACCACGTCGTTCGCATCGACGAGCGGCTCGCGCCCGAGGGGCGGGAAGGTGAGGCCGAGCGCGCATTCGGCGAGGCCGTAGACCGGCGCCGCCGCGCGCGGGTCGAAGCCGTACGGCGCGAAGCGCCGCGCGAAGCGCTCGAGCGTCGCGGCGCGCACCGGCTCGGCGCCGTTGAAGGCGACGCGCCAGCTCGAGAGATCGAGGCCCCGCAGCTCGTCGTCGGGCACCTTCGCGGCGAGGATCTCGTACGCCGAGTTCGGCCCGGCGGACAGCGTGGCGCGGTAGCGGTGCATCGCCCAGAGCCAGCGCGCCGGCCGGGCGAGGAACGCCGGCGTCGGCATGAGCACGAGCGGGTTGCCGTAGTAGAGGCTCCCCAGCCAGGCGCCGATCAGCCCCATGTCGTGGTAGAGCGGCAGCCAGCTCACGAACACGTCCGTAGCGGCCGCGCCGATCGCCGCGCCCATGGCGCGGATGTTGGCGAGCAGGTTGGCGTGCGTGAGCACCACGCCCTTCGGCTGCCCGGTGCTTCCCGAGGTGTACTGCAGGAGGGCCGTGTCGCCGGCGGCACAGCGCAAAGGACTCGAAATATTCTCCTCTCCTGAAAGATCGTCCGCGGCGACGACGTGCCGCAGCGTCGGCACCTGCGCCTGCAGCAGGCGCGCCGCGGGCTGCGCGTGCGCGACGCTGACGAGCGTGGTGGCGGCGCAGTTCTCGAGGATGCGCGCCTGGCGGCGCAGATGCTCCTCGATCTGCGCCCAGCGGAAAGGCGGGTACATCGGCGCCGGCACGCCGCCGGCGGCGAGCACGCCGAGGAATATCGGGAAGTACGCCGCGCCCGTCGGCAGCATGATCGCCACCGCCTCGCCGCGCTCCAGGCCGCGGCGCCGCAGGCCGCGCGCGACAGCGCGCGTGCGCGCGGCAAGCTCGCCGTAAGTCAGCCGATCCGCCTCGTCGTCGCCTTCGAGCAGCGTGAGATGCACGCGCCCGGGATGGCGCGCCGCGTGCCAGTCCAGCACCTCGAGAAGGGTTGCAGATTCGCGCGGTTCTCCTGCCATTTCAGGTGCAAGAAGCGGCTGCAGCGCGAGCGCGGGCGCGAGGCGAGGCGCGGCGCCGGCGAGCGCGGCGGCGAGATCGCGTACCGTGCGCGCCTCCAGCACCGCCGCCTCCGACAGGCGCACGCCGAAGGCCTGCTCGACGCGGAGCATCAGCTCGGCGCGCGCCAGGCTGTCGATGCCGAGGTCGCGCTCGAGCTCGTCGTCGAGCTCGACCTGCGGCGCGGCGCCGCCGCGCAGCTCGGCGAGCATCGCGCCGACGATGTCGGTCAGCTGCATGACCCATTCTGCGGCGCCGCCGTGGCGCGACGTTGACGAAGGTCAAACGGCGCCCGGCGCGCCGGCATAAGGTGGAGGAATGGAAAAGCGCACGCGTTTCAACCTGCTCTACCTCGCCTTCGCGCTCATCGCGGCCTCGCTCCTGCAGTACGGCTGGCAGCAGGCGCAGACCGTCGAGATCATTCCCTACAGCGAATTCGAGAGCCTGCTCGCCGAGGGCCGGTTCTCCGGCATCACGGTCGGCGACAGGCTGATCACCGGCAAGCTGCAGGTGCCGCAGGGCCGCAAGACCACGCTCGCCGCCGAGCGCGTCGAGCCCGACCTCGCCGAGCGGCTGTCGAAACACGGCGTGCCGTTCACGCGGGTCCACGAGTCGACGATCGTGCGCGACGTCCTGTCGTGGATCGTGCCGGCGCTCGTGTTCTTCGGCATCTGGTTTCTGCTGGTGCGCCGCATGGCCGCGCAGCAGGGCGGCCTCGGCGGCTTCATGGCGATCGGCAAGAGCCGCGCCAAGGTCTACGTGGAGAAGACGACGGGGGTCACCTTCGCCGACGTCGCCGGGGTCGACGAGGCCAAGGCCGAGCTGCAGGAGGTGGTCGAGTTCCTCAAGGACCCGAAGCGCTACGGGCGCCTGGGCGCGCGCATCCCGAAGGGCATCCTGCTCGTCGGCCCGCCGGGCACCGGCAAGACGCTGCTCGCGCGCGCCGTGGCGGGCGAGGCCGGAGTCGCGTTCTTCTCGATCTCCGGGTCGGAGTTCGTCGAGATGTTCGTCGGCGTCGGCGCGGCGCGCGTCAGGGACCTCTTCGAGCAGGCACGCCAGAAGGCGCCGGCGATCATCTTCATCGACGAGCTCGACGCGCTCGGGCGGGCGCGCGGCAGCTTCGGCCTCGGCGGCCACGACGAAAAGGAGCAGACGCTGAACCAGCTCCTCGCCGAGCTCGACGGCTTCGATCCCTCGACCTGGGTGGTGCTGCTCGCCGCCACCAACCGCCCCGAGATCCTCGACCCGGCGCTGCTGCGCGCCGGGCGCTTCGACCGCCAGGTGCTGGTCGACCGGCCCGACAAGCAGGGGCGCATACAAATCTTGAAAGTACACGTGAAAAAGGTTCGCCTGGCCCCGGATGTGGAACTCGAGCAGGTCGCCGCGCTCACGCCCGGGTTCTCCGGCGCCGACCTCGCCAACCTGGTGAACGAGGCGGCGCTCCTCGCCACGCGCCGCACCGGCGAGGCCGTGACGCTGGAAGACTTCACCCAGGCGGTGGAGCGCATCGTCGCCGGCCTGGAGAAGAGAAACCGCGTGCTGAACGCCGAGGAGCGCCGCGTCATCGCGCACCACGAGATGGGGCACGCGCTCGTCGCCCTGGCGCTGCCCGGCACCGACCCGGTGCACAAGGTCTCGATCATCCCCCGCGGCGTGGGAGCGCTCGGCTACACCATCCAGCGCCCGACCGAGGACCGCTTCCTCATGACGCGCGAGGAGCTCGAGAACAAGATGGCGGTGCTGCTCGGCGGCCGCGCCGCGGAAGAGACCGTGTTCGCCCGCCTGTCGACCGGCGCCGCCGACGACCTCGTCAAGGTGGCGAACATCGCGCGCAGCATGGTGGTGCGCTACGGCATGGTCGAGTCGCTCGGCCACCTCGCCTACGAGGAGCCGCAGAATGCGCTTCTCGGGGAGAATCTTTTTCCGAGAAAGCGCGAATACAGCGAGCAGACCGCGCACGAGATCGACGTCGCGGTGCGCGACATCGTCAAGGTCGCGTACGACAAGGCTTTGGGGATTCTTTCAAGAGAGAAAGGCCTTCTAGAGCGCGGCGCGCGGCTGCTGCTGCAGAAGGAAACGCTCGGTGAAGCCGATCTCGCCGAGCTGCGCCGCGGCATGGGCCTGGAGAAAGCGGCCTAGGCGGCTCGCCTAGGGAACGGCGCGGCGCTCGGCGCGCTCGAGGCGCGCGCTCTTGCCGATCATTGCCGCGAGCCCGGAGAGCTCGTCGGCGAAAAGCTCGATCAGGTCGTCGGCGGCGAGAATGCCCACGAGGTTGCCGTCGGCGTCCACCACCGGCAGGCGGCGCACCCCCTCGGCGCGCATCAGCGCGATCGCGCGGCCGAGGCCCTCGGTCTCGCGCGCGAGCGCGATGCGCGGGCGCATCACCGCCTCGACCAGGATCTTCTCCGGGTCGAGCCCGAGCGCCATGACGCCGACCGCGAGATCGCGGTCGGTGATCATGCCGACCGGCATGCCCGGCGCTCCGGGTTTCGCCACCACCACGAGGCTGCCGACATGGTTCTCGCGCATCAGCCGCGCCGCCTGGGCGCAGCTCTCGCTGCGCGCGATGAACACGACCTCGCGGCTGCAGATTTCTCCGATCGCCATGGCTAGGCCGGCTCCTCTCCCTTGCGTACCCAGACGCCGTGCTCGGTGCATTGCAGCAC
>Ga0209399_10001841_pt1 | contig 10689 bp, 10 predicted proteins | sample OV2TP3_FD_184130 | JGI IMG/M metagenome (GOLD analysis project Ga0209399, IMG submission 184130) | Hot spring microbial communities from Beatty, Nevada to study Microbial Dark Matter (Phase II) - OV2 TP3 (SPAdes) (version 3) | ecosystem: Environmental > Aquatic > Thermal springs > Hot (42-90C) ... | reverse complement strand
TCCGTTTTATTCCTGAGCCGTTTGGGCCGAAAGATCAGCCGACAAAGCCTTTGGAAGATCATTCGACGCTATGCCCGAAAATCCGGGATTAAAAAGACCATCAAGCCACATACGATCCGGCACTCCTTCGCCACGCATCTTTTAGAACGGGGGGCGGATTTGCGTTCGGTTCAGGAAATGCTGGGGCATTCGGATATCTCCACAACCCAGATCTACACGCATGTGGATCGGGAACGACTCAAAAGGATTCATAAGACCTATCATCCACGATCCTGAAGATGAAAAACTGGCTTTCCCGATTAGACAGGAATCTTTTTTCTATTCTCAAAACCATCGCCCGCAAGGCCGACGAGCAGGGTATTCCTGTCTTTGTGGTTGGAGGTTTTGTGCGCGATCTTATCCTGAATAGACCTAATCTGGATCTGGATATTGTGGCGGAAACCGATGCGGTGGCATTCGCCCAGAGATTGGCCAAGGATCAGGACGCCTCCTTGATTGTGTTTAAACAATTCGGGACGGCAACCATGATTTTCCCCCAAGGCCTGCGGGTGGATTTGGCCACCGCCCGGAAAGAACGCTATGCCCAAAGCGGCGCTCTTCCTTTGGTTGAACCGGGTTCGATCCACGAAGATCTCTTCCGACGGGATTTCACCATTAACGCCCTGGCTCTTCGGATCAATAAGGATCGGTTGGGGGAATTGGTGGATGATTTCAAGGGCTTAGACGATCTGAAACAAAAGAAAATCCGTATCCTTCATGATCAAAGTTTTCAAGATGATCCGACGCGAATTTTGCGGGCGGTTCGGTTTGAACAGCGGTTCAACTTTCAGATTGAAAGGCATTCGTTTAAACTTTTAAAATCCGCCTTGGACCAAGGGCTGGTCCGGCATGTTAAACCCGAACGGTATTTTGAGGAATTTAAAAAGATTTTGTCGGAGGAGAGCCCGGCCAAATCCATCCAGCGTTTATATCCTCTGGGAGGATTGGATTTTCTGGGGATTGTTCTCAAAGATATGAGCGGCACGCTCCGATTGATGAAAAAGCTGGAAGGCATCCAGACCGACTTCTCTCAGATATCCGCTCCCCAGAGAACCATTCACCCCCACACCCGTCAGGGTGTGGGGGTTCAATACTGGCTTGTGTATTTTATGGCCTTGGTTGCGGGCGCCCCTTTCCTGAAGCTAAAAAAGATTTTAAAGAAGTTTAATTTTAAACGAAGCGATCAAGACAAAATTCTCTCTTGCCGGGAGCTTCCCAGAGTACTTCAGGTCCTCAAACGCAAGGCTCTTAGGCCCAGCCAAGTTTTTGCAGCCTTGAAACCTTTGAATTATGAAACGATCCTTTTCTTAAAAGCGAAGGCCTCAGAGAGTATTGTCGCGGATCGGATTGATCGGTTTTTGAAAGAATATGATTTCGTAAAACTCACAATCGACGGAGATGTTCTTAAAACCTTGGGCATCCCTCCTGGCAAAGGCCTGGGAGAGATCCTCAAGACTCTCCTTTATGCCAAAGTGGACGGTTTGATTAAAACCCGCGAGGACGAATTGAAAAAAGCCGAGCAGCTGATCCAACACAATAGAGGAACCCTTTCATGAGCAGGATCGACAAGATCAATCAAAGAATGAAAGAAGAGATCGGGGCTATTGTTCTTCAGGAACTGAAAGATCCCCGTTTAGCATTTGTCACGATCACTCAAGCGGTCGTCAGCCGCGACCTCCAGCATGCCAAGGTCTATTACAGTGTGCTGGGAACCGAAGATCAGATCAAAAAGGTCAAGGATGGGCTTTCCAGTGCCCGCGGATTTGTCCGAAAGCTGATCGGTCAAAGGGTGCGCATGCGCTACACCCCGGAGATTGAATTTATTCTCGATCCATCCTTGGAATACAGCGCGCGCATCGAAGAAACCTTAAAGGAGATCCATCGTGAGTGGGACAAAGATTCTTAAAATCATTCGCCAAAACCGGAGATTCCTCATCACAACGCACATCCACCCCGATTGCGATGCCTTGGCCTCCCAGCTTGCGGTTGCCTTGTACCTGAAGAGGCTTGGCAAAAAGGTATTCGTGGTGAACGCTGAGGCCCCGCCCCAGAGATTCGCTTTTCTTCCGGGATTTCATTTGATCCAAACCTTTGAAAAAGCCCGAACCACCGCTTATGATGTGGCCGTCGTTTTGGATTGCGGGGACTTGGATCGCATTGATCGAGTGAAGGCTTTAATCAAAAACGACCAGACCATTATTAACATCGATCATCACCTCACCAATAATTTGTTTGGCCATATCAACCTTATCGAGCGCAAGGCCTCATCGACCGCGGAGGTCCTCTTTGCGTTATTGAAGAAGGCCAATTTTCCGCTGACGAAAGATATCGCTCTGCTTTTATATCTGGGTCTTATGACGGATACGGGGTCATTTCGATACGACAGCACGACGGCTTATACGCATCAGGCGGCGGGGGAACTGATGCGGTTCGGCTTCTCGATCAGTGAATTATACCGGAGATTATATGAAGAAATGTCCTTCGAGGATTGGAAGCTTTTGATCAAGCTGGCGGGTCGGTTTGAGAAATTCTGTGGGGGGAGGGTTTTGGCTCTTTGTGTGTCTAAAAAAATCACCGATCAATTTTCCCCTGAATTTGATCTGCGTGATAAAATTTTTAACATCCTCCGGATAATTCAAGGGGTGGAGGTCATTATGATTCTTACGGAAGAAACCCGACAGACAACGCGGGTGAATTTTCGGGCCCCGGGCGATCGGGTGAATGTGGCAGAGCTGGCCTCTTTTTTTCAAGGCGGCGGCCACCGCAAGGCCAGCGGTTGCGTGATCAGAGAGGGTCTGTCCAAGGCCAAGAAAAAAGTCCTCGCTCAATTGGAGAAGATTTTATGAAAGATGGCATCTTGGTGATCAACAAACCGCTGGGGATGACCTCTCACGACGTGGTGCGGTTCATCCGAAGAAAATTTAAAATGCATCGAGTGGGTCATGCGGGCACTTTGGATCCTTTGGCAACGGGGGTCTTGGTCATCCTCTTGGGAAAATCCACCAAATTGTTTAACGAGTTCGTGGATTTCGATAAAGCGTATCAGGCGACCCTTCTTTTGGGACTGGCGACCTCAACGGCCGATATCCAGGGAAAGGTGGTCCAAAGGCTTCCCTGTGAGGCCGTGACCTCGGATCAGATTCAGGAGGCCTTCCGGCAATTTACCGGCGAAATTCAGCAGATTCCTCCCATGGTCTCGGCGATCAAATTCAAGGGAGAACGGTTGTACAAATTGGCCCGCCGGGGGCTTCACATTGAACGACAGCCGCGTCCGGTCAGAATTAATTCCTTAAAACTGATCGAGTTCTCATCCCCGCATGTGAAATTCTTTTTGGAATGCTCCAAGGGAACGTATGTCCGGCAATTGGCCGAGGATGTGGGGCGTCTTTTGGGATGCGGGGCGTGTATTTTTCAGATTGAACGAACACGGGTAGGGCCTTTTGGCATTGAAGAGGCGGTTTCCTTAGAGGATCTCAATGAAAATCATATTCGCTCTTGGAAGAAAACGGCTCAAGTTTAAAAAATCTTTTTTAACGATCGGTGTCTTTGACGGGATCCACCGAGGGCATAGGATTTTGATTGAACAGCTGGTGCGCCGGGCCCGGGCCCTGCGGGGAACAAGTGTGGTGATGACCTTTTGGCCCCATCCCATACACGTTTTGTATCCTCAGATGCGGTGCCCACTTCTCACGTCTTTGCCGCAACGTTTAGAATTGATCGAAGAGTTGGGTGTTCAGGCGTGCGTTGTGATTCCCTTCACCAAAACATTTTCTCGATTATCGGCTCAAAGATTCATCCAAGAATATATTGTCCAGAATATCCAGCCTCAGGAAATTATTTTAGGCGATGATTTTCGGTTTGGACAAAATCGTCAGGGTGATCTTGGCCTTTTGAAAGCATTCGCGAAGAGGCATGGTTTTCGGGTCCGCATCATTAAGGCCATCCAAAAAGATCAAAGGCGTATCAGTAGCAGCCGGATCCGGGCCCTGATTGCGCGGGGCAAACTCCTAAAGGCCCGTCGGCTTCTGGGGCATTGCGCCTCTCTGTGGGGCCGTGTGATTAAAGGAGATGCGAGAGGAAAAAGGCTGGGCTTCCCCACGGCCAATATCCAGACGGATCATGCGGTTTTTGTGCCGCACGGCGTGTATTTGGTTTGGGTGACCATCGGAAAAACCAGACATCAGGGAATAGCCAACATCGGTCTTCGACCGTCATTTCCCAAAACCAAAAGAAACCCCACCTTAGAAGTGCATATCTTGGATTTCCATCGAGGCATCTATGGTCAGGGTGTGATCGTAGAATTGATCAAGAAATTACGCAATGAGCGAAAATTCAGCTCCAGCAAAGAACTCGTTGCCCAGATTGAGCGGGACGAAAAAAGGGCAAGAGAGTATTTCCAAAAAAGAAAGGCCCCCCTTAAGAAACATCCCCGTTAGTTTTTATCCCCTAGGTTTAGACATCCTTTTTTATTTTATACCATTCCTGGTGTCCCCCAAAATCCCCTGAAATAAGATGATTTATTTGTTGACAAAGAAGGGTGCCCTTTTTATACTGGCATCTGGTTTCAAAGTGGTGGAAAGTGGAGTAAAGTGGTTACAAAAGATTAAAGGCCCGCGATGTTTTATGGAGAATACGTTCATACGATCGACCGCAAAGGAAGACTCATTCTGCCCGCGCGCTTTCGGGAAATTTCTAAAGAAAACGGAATTGAGAAATTCTTTGTCACGCGGGGTCTTGATCAATGCATTTTTATGTTCAGTGAAGACGAGTGGAAAAATCAAGAGCAGAAATTTAAAAATATGTCTTTCACCAAACAAGAATCGCGCAGCTTCAACCGCATGATTTTTTCTGGAGCCGTGGAGGCTGTGCCGGATCGACAGGGGCGCTTCATTATCCCTCAATATCTGAAAGATTTCGCCAACATCAAAAGAGAAACGGTCTTGATCGGCGTGTCCAATCGCATCGAAATTTGGGATACAGCCACTTGGAGAGAGTTTTACCGCTCCTTAAGCGGTACGTTCGAACAAACCGCTGAAAATCTCTTGACGCAATGATCCAAGAAATCGCAACCGAAACCGAAGAAGCAACGATGGAACCTACGTTGAGGACTATGGACCAGCCCGGCTTTCATATCCCGGTTATGGAAAAGGAGGTCCTCGAGTATTTAAACCCGAAGGCAAAAGATACGGTTGTCGATGCGACCGTCGGGACCGGAGGCCATGCCTTAGGCCTAGCCCACATCATAGGCCCCGAGGGGCGCCTCATCGGCATCGATCGGGACGGTGAATCACTCTCCTTGGCCAGACAAAGAATGCAAAATTTTTCTAAGCAGTGCCAATGGATTCAGGATGATTACCGGAATTTAGACCACATTCTAGAATCTCTGAGGATTAGAGAAGTCGATTGCATATTTTTTGATTTAGGGATTTCCAGCTATCAGTTGGATAACCCCAGCCGGGGATTCAGCATCAAAGGAGAGGGGCCTTTGGACATGCGCATGGATCAGAGAAGCTATATCTCTGCCTATGATCTGATCAATCTGCTTTCTCAGCAGGAGCTTTCTTCCCTTTTAAAAAACTTTGGACAGGAACGCTGGCATAACCGCATTGCCCGTTATTTGGTGCTTCGCCGCGCCCAAGGCCCCATCGAGTCTACGAAAGAGTTGAGTGAAACCATTCTTCGGGCGATTCCGCTTCAGTATCAAAGCCACCGGATCCACCCCGCCACGCGGACATTTCAGGCGATCCGTATTGCCGTCAATCGAGAACTCGAGGCCTTAGATATCGCGCTGGACAAAAGCATAGATTTTCTTAAAATGGGAGCCCGCATCGGTGTCATTGCTTTTCATTCTTTGGAAGACAGAATTGTCAAAGAGAAATTCCGCTCCTTTGCCCAAAAAGGACGGTTAAAGCTCATTTTCAAAAAGCCCCTCGGTCCCAGCGAAGAGGAAATGAAGAGCAACCCCCGCTCCCGGAGCGCCCGATTTCGAGTCGCAGAGAGGATCCAATGAGACCATTCAAATTTTTAAGAACCATCGTCGGCATTACGCTTTTGTCGCTCATTTACATCAATCTCCAGATGCAGATTTTTGATCTCGCGTATGAAGGCAAAAGAAAAGAAAAAGAGATCCGCCGGCTCCATGATCATAATAGCCAATTGACGTATCACATCTTGAATCTTAAATCGGCTAATCATCTGGGGGATAAACTGCTCACACAAGATGCGAGGATGCAATTTCTGGATATTAATCACATTGTGAGATTAGAAAATCCCTCACGAACAAAAGAGCCAAGAAGGATTGCCGGTATCTCAAAATCGGAGAATACTTTCAAGAATCTCTGGGGCTTCTTTTCTTTAAGATCGCAGGCTGAAGCAAAACCAATCGAACGATAAGTGGAGCCCCGTGGGCTTTAGCCCACGGGGCGGAACCCTGAACCGTCCTAACTTAAGATCGGGACTGGTTCAGGGCAGGTCACTCCCAGCCGTCGGAAAATCGGTTCTCTAACGAAAGCTGTTGAAGGTGCCAACGAGAAAGCATTCCTCCCGAGTTAACCTCATCTTTCTTTCTCTGATCATTGCCCTTGTCTTCTTTGCCTCCCAATTGATCCTCATTCAGATTTTTCGATTCTCCTATCTGGCCGGTCTCGCACAAAAGCAGCACAGCCACACGATCGCCTTGGAACCCAAGCGGGGGACGATTTATGATCGGAATCTCCATCCCTTGGCGCTGAATGTGCCGGTAGATTCGCTCTATGCCAAACCACGGGCCATGACCCAACAACAGAAATATGAGGCCATCGAGCGTCTTGCGGGCATCCTGAATGTGAGCCGTGATTTTCTCAAAGAACGTTTGGATCGACCAAAGTATTTCGTTTGGATCAAACGAAAGCTCTCCACTCCTGAGGTAGAGAAAATAAAATCTTTTAAAATTAATGGCCTTGATTTTATTCAGGAAAGCAAGCGTTACTACCCAAATCAGTTTTTGGCGGCCCATCTTTTGGGGTTTGCCGGCACGGATAATCAGGGCCTGGAGGGGCTCGAATTATGGTATGACCAGTACCTTAAAGGGGAATATGGTTTCTCCCAAATCTTAAGAGATGCCCGGCAGTCTGAACTTCTGATCGAGAAGAATTTCCTTCCGCCCCGGGATGGTTTCAATTTTGTCTTGACGATCGATGAGACCATCCAGTATATTGCCGAACGGGCTCTGGAGAAGGCTTGTGAAAAGCACCATGCCAAATCCGCGACGATCATCGTGATGGATCCTAAGACCGGGGAAATTCTGGCCTTGGCCAACCGTCCCACCTATGATTTGATGAGAGGATCCGCGGCGCCTCCGGAGGACCGGCTCAACCGCGGCGTTGTGTCGGTCTATGAGCCCGGCTCAGTTTTCAAAATCGTTACCGCCGCCGCGGCTTTAGAAGAGGACCTCGCCCGGGAAGAGGATCGGTTCTTTTGTGAGAATGGAAAATATAAAGTCGGAAACCATATCCTGCGGGATCACCATCCTCACGGGATCCTAACCTTCACCCAGGTTTTCGAACAATCTAGCAATATCGGGGTCGCCAAGATCGCTAAGAGGCTGGGGCCGCGGCGGGTTTACGAATATGCCCGACGATTTCGTTTTGGCATCCCGACGGGCGTGAATCTCCCGGGAGAGCTCGGCGGCAATTTAAAACCGCCTTCGATGTGGTCGGCCACCTCGATGGCGGCAATTCCTATGGGGCAGGAAGTCACGGTGACCGCCTTGCAGTTGGTTTGTGCCACAGCAGCCGTGGCTAATGATGGCCTATACATGAAGCCTTTTGTGGTAAAATATATCAAAGACAATCAGGATGAAATCATTAAGGAATTCGAACCGGTTATGGTCAGTGAAGTCATCAGCCCCCAAACCGCAAAAAGGCTCAAAGCCATTTTGAGGGGGGTGGTTGAAAATGGGACAGGAAAACTGGCCAGGATCCCGGGGATGACCGTGGCCGGAAAAACCGGGACCGCCCAGAAGGTGGTGGGCGGTACCTACTCCCACAGCAAATTTTATGCGACCTTTTTGGGATTTGCGCCGGTGGAAGATCCAAGGCTGGCGGTGGTTGTGGTCTTGGATGAACCTTACCCCAGTTATTTTGGAGGAACGGTGGCCGCGCCGGTTTTCAAAGAAGTCGTGGAGGATGCCTTGAAATACCTTGCCACCTCGATCGCGTTCAAAGATAAAAAGAGATGATGACCCTCAAAGATCTCATCCAAGGAATTTACCCCGGTGAGCTGCCGGAAGACCTTGCCACGAGGGAAATTTGTGCGATCACATCGGATTCCCGGCAGGTGGTGCCGCACAGTCTTTTTGTGGCGCTTTCCGGGACACTGCGCCACGGCGGTGAATTTATCGAAGAAGCGCTCCAGAAAGGGGCATCGGTGATTGTGACCGATCGGAGGCTGCGACCCAACACCCATCCCGGTGTCTTTTTCCTTTCCATCGCTGATCCTCGCACATTCCTCAAAGAAATTTTAATCCGATGGTACGGGCGCCCTTCCCGCAATGTCAAAACGATCGGTATCACCGGCACCAACGGCAAGACAACCATCACCTATCTTCTGGAATCGATCTTCGCCCAAGCGGGTCGTCGCTTAGGGGTGATCGGGACCGTCAATTACAGAATCGGGCCGAAGATTCTTCCTTCTAAAAACACAACTCCCGGGCTGGTGGAGAATTGTCTTTATTTATCAGAGCTGCAAAGATCCCAAGTGGACTATTGCGTGATGGAGGTCTCTTCTCATGCCTTATCCCAAGGCCGGGTGGACTTGATTGATTTTGAGGCGGGTATTTTTACCAATCTGACGGGCGATCATCTGGATTATCACCGGGATATGGAAAATTATTTTGAAGCCAAATCGCGTTTATTCACCCGATTATCTCGGCAGTCGACGGCGGTCATCAATAGCGACTGTCCCTTCGGGCGCAGATTAAAGAAGATGACCCCCGCTCGATTGATCACCTACGGGCTTGAGGAGTCTGCAGATTTTAGTGCTGAGGGCATAGATCTGCAATTAACTCACAGCTCTTTTACCCTCACCTATGATGGTCATAAGCAGGGCATGCGAACCAAACTCATCGGAAGGCACAATATTTACAATATTCTTGCCGCCGCGGCCGCGGCGTTCTCTCAAGGGATCAGTCTTGATTGTGTGGCTCAGGGGGTGGAGCGCTTAGACTCGGTTCCCGGGCGCCTGGAGGCGGTTGCGTGCGGGCAGCATTTTCCTGTGTTTGTGGATTATGCGCACACCGAAGACGCGTTGCGCAATGTCTTGGAGGCCCTGAAGGGCGTGGAGGGGGCGGCCCCGCTGATTCGTTTTGCATTCGCAAAGCGAATCAAAACGACGGGGCCGCCCCAAATCATCCTCGTTTTTGGGTGCGGCGGGAACCGGGACCAAAGCAAACGGCCCCAAATGGGACAAGTCGCTTGTCAACTGGCGGATTGGGTCATCGTGACCAGCGACAACCCGCGGCAGGAGGATCCTCAAGCCATCATCGACCAAATTATTCAGGGATGTCCCCCGGATCGTTACGAGGTGCTTTTGGATCGGGAAGAGGCCATCCGCAAGGCCTTGTCTTTGGCTGGGCCCAACGATATCGTTCTCATCGCTGGAAAAGGCCACGAGACGACCCAGATCTTTAAGGATCGGACAATCCCTTTTGATGACCGAGAGGTTGTGAGGAATTACTTTGCGGCCCACGACACACAACTCCTGACCCCTAACACATCCAGATCATTCTGATTGATGTTCACCCTACAGGAAATCTTACAAGCCGCCCGAGGCACGTTTTTAAAAGGTTCTCCAAGTCCAATCCAGGACTCCTTCCCTATTAAAGGGATCTCCACCGATTCCCGGACCATTAAGCCTCACGAGCTCTTCATCGCCATCCCCGGAAAAAACTTTGACGGCCATGAGTTTGTCAATCAAGCGATCAGAAGATCCGCCTCCCTGGCGATTGTCTCTCGGAGGGATCTCTCTTTGAAAAACGGCACACCCGTTATTCTTGTCAAAGATACGATTCAAGCCCTAGGGCAGATCGCCCGCTTTCATCGGGACCGCTTTCGTATTCCGGTTGTGGCCGTCACGGGCTCTGCGGGCAAGACCACAACCAAAGAAATGCTGGCCCAGGTTCTGCAAGGCCGCTACAGTGTTTTAAAAAACACCGCCACGGAAAATAACCATATCGGCGTGCCGCTGACCCTCCTGCGGATGACCCCGGCGCACGAGATGGCGGTGGTGGAACTCGGCTCCAATCATCCGGGAGAGATCGCGTACCTGGCGTCCATCGCCGAGCCGAACGTCGCGGTCATCACCAACGTCGGCCCGGTCCATTTGGAGTTCTTCGGGTCCATCGCCGGCGTCATGCGCGAGAAGCTCTCGCTGTTGGACGCGCTGCGCGATGACGGCTCCGCCGTGTTGCCCGGCGATCAGCTCGACCTCTGCTTGGAGGCGCATCCGCACGTGGGTCCCGGCGTCCGCCGGGTGACGTTCGGGACGACGGACCGGTGCGACCTCCAGGCGCTCGATCTGCAGAAAACGGCTCAGGGCATGCTCCTTCGGCTGCGGGACTCCGTCAGCCAATGGACGGTGCCGCTGATCGGCTACCACAACATGGAAAACACG
>Ga0209399_10001840_pt1 | contig 10697 bp, 10 predicted proteins | sample OV2TP3_FD_184130 | JGI IMG/M metagenome (GOLD analysis project Ga0209399, IMG submission 184130) | Hot spring microbial communities from Beatty, Nevada to study Microbial Dark Matter (Phase II) - OV2 TP3 (SPAdes) (version 3) | ecosystem: Environmental > Aquatic > Thermal springs > Hot (42-90C) ... | reverse complement strand
GCGAACTCCTCGGCGCCGCCCTGCAGCATCAGGCCCCACGACGGCGTCGGCTCCTGCACCCCGAGCCCCAGGTAACTCAGCGCGGCTTCCAGCAGGATCGCTTGGCCGAGGAACGTCGTCAGCATGATCAGGTACGGCGCCATGACGTTGGGCGCCATGTGGCGGAGGATGATGCGGGCGTGGCCGAAGCCGAGCGCGCGCGCCGCGTCGATGTACGGAATCTCGCGGATGGCGAGCGCGTTCGAGCGCACGATGCGCGAGCACTTGGCGACGAACGGGATGGTGATGGCGATGATCACGTTCTCGACGCCGGTGCCCAGCGTGGCGACGATGGCAAGGGCCAGGATGATCAGCGGGAACGCCATGATGACGTCCATGACGCGCTGGAATAACAGATCGAAGCGGCCGCCGAAATAGGCGCTGGCGACGCCGAGCACGAGGCCGATGGTAGCGCCCACGAACGCCGACGTGAACCCCACCAGCAGCGCCGTGCGGGCGCCGTAGACGATGCGGGTGAAGGCGTCGCGGCCGAACTGGTCGGTGCCGACGATGTAGGTTTCGTTGGGCGGAGTCAGCATGTTGGCGAAATCGTTCAGCTCGGGATCGAATACGGTGATGTAGTCGGCGAACACCGCCATGAACGCCATCACCAGCACTACGCCCGCGCCGGCGGCGCCGAGCGGCTGCTTGCGGCAAAGGGCGACGACCCGACGATAGAGCGACGGCTTTGGCGGCAGGACGTCAGCGGCGATCTCGAGGGGCGATTTCAATACTCTTGGCACGGGCGCACTCCTGTCGTTACGGCGCGTCGCACATACGGCTGGTGTTCACCCCGGCATCGGGCAAATTGATACTCTTTCGTGGAGGTCAGCGGGCGCGGAGCTTCGGATCGAGGGCGTCGCGGACGGCGTCGCCGAACAGGTTGAAGCCGAACACCGCGAGGCTGATGGCGACGCCCGGCCAGATGGCGATCCACGGCGCGGTGGTCGCGAACTCCTCGGCGCCGCCTTGCAGCATCAGGCCCCACGACGGCGTCGGCTCCTGCACCCCGAGACCGAGGTAGCTGAGCGCCGCTTCGAGCAGGATCGCCTGGCCGAGCGAGGCGGTGAGGATGATCAGGTACGGCGCCATCACGTTGGGCGCCATGTGGCGAAGGATGATGCGGGCGTGGCCGAAGCCGAGCGCGCGTGCCGCGTCGATGTACGGGATCTCGCGGATGGCGAGGGCGTTGGAGCGCACCACCCGGGCGCAGCGGGCGATGAACGGGATGGTGATGGCGACGATCACGTTCTGCACGCCGGTGCCGAGGGTAGCGACGACGGCAAGGGCCAGGATGATCAGCGGGAACGCCATGATGACGTCCATGACGCGCTGGAACAGCAAGTCGAAACGGCCGCCGAAGTAGGCGCTGGCGACGCCGAGAACGAGGCCAAAAGTGGCGCCGAAGAAGGCCGAGGTGAAGCCGACCAGCAGCGCCGTGCGGGCGCCGTAGACGATGCGGGTGAAGGCGTCGCGGCCGAATTGGTCGGTGCCGACGATGTAGGTTTCGTTGGGCGGAGTCAGCATGTTGGCGAGGTCGTTGGCGACCGGATCGAAGTGGGTGATGTAGTCGGCAAAGACGGCCATGAAAACCATGACTAGGACCACGCCCGCGCCGGCGGCGCCGAGGGGCTGCTTGCGGCAGAACTCGACGAGCCGCTTCCAAAGCGACGGCCGTGCGGCCAGTTGCTCGAATTTCGCTTCGACCTGCGCTTCCGAGAGGGTGACCATGTCAAGCCTCGATCAGCTGTAGCGGATCCGAGGATCCAGCCAAGCGTAGAAGATGTCGACGGCGAAATTGACCAGCACGAACACCAGAACGACGATCATCACCAGTTGCTGGGTCATGGTGAAATCCTGGACACCAATGGAGGTCACGAACAGCTTGCCGAGGCCGTTGAGGTTGAACACCTGCTCGGTCACCACCAGCCCGCCGATCAGGAACGCGAACTCGATGGCGATGATCGTCACCACCGGCAGCATGGCGTTCTTCAGCGCGTGCCGGTTGATGATGATCTTCTCGATCAGCCCCTTGGCGCGGGCGGTGCGGATGTAGTCCTCGCGCAGAACCTCCAGCAATGCCGAGCGGGTCATGCGCGCGGCGACGGCCGAATACCGGTAGCCGGTGGCGACCGCCGGCCATATGAGCTGGCTGAGGTTCGCCAACGGGTCCTCCCACGGCGGAACGTATTCAATGGGCGGCATCCACGGGTCGCCAAACAGCGCCTGAGTGGAAACCAATAGCCCGAGGATGATCAGGATGCCGAGCCAGAATCCCGGCATGGCGATGCCGGCGATGCTGAATACCCTGACCGCGTAATCGACCCAGGTGTCCTGCTTGACGGCGGAGATGATGCCGAGCGGGATGGCGATCGCGATGGCGACGATGGTGGCCATGATCGCCACCTGCAGCGACAGCGCGAAGCGTAGCCGGATCTCGTGGGTGATAGGTTTCTCCGTCCACATGGAGTTGCCGAGGTCGAGGACGAAATAGCCGCCGACGAATTCGAGGAATTGGACGGGCAGCGGCTTGTTGAGGCCGATGCTCTCGCGGCAGGTGTCGATCGCTTCCTGGTCGAAATACTGGCCGCTGCCGGCCATCCGCACCTCGCAGACGTCGCCGGGAATCGCCCGCAACAGCACGAACACCAGGACCGCCGCCCCGAACAGGGTCGGGATCATCAGCATCAGCCGCTTGGCGATGTATTTATACATGGCCGCGGATGCCCTTATAGCATAGTCGCTTAACGAAATTCACGGGATCGACCGTCATATAAGTATTTACCGAATTCCCGCCCGCGGCCTTTCAGGGCCACGGGCGGGATTCGGTGTCAACGTTCGTTCAGGCCGCTACTTGTCCAGCCAGACGTTGTCGAGCTGCTGGTTCAGGTAGTGGCTGGGCGCGATCTTCCAACCCTTCACGTAGGAGCGGTGGGGATTGATCTTGTACCACCACAGGGTGACGAGCATGTGCGCTTCGTCGTGGAGCACGCGCTTTTCGTAGTCGCGGATCAGCTTGCGCTGCTCGGCCGGTTCGCCCGACTTCTCGATCTTGGCGTAGATGTCCTCCAGGGCCTGGTCCTTGTAGTTGCCGTTGTTGGCGCCGGACGTGCCCAGGAACTTGGTGATGTCGGCGATCGGGTTGATCACCGACTGGCAGTTGAAGTCGATGGCGATGTCGAAGTCCTTCGACTTGCGGAGGCTGTCATAGAACGAAGGCGTCGGCAGCACCCGCTGCGTCGCGTTGATGCCGGCCTTCTTCCACTGGTCGATGCCCCAGGTGCCGACCACCTTGTAAGGCTGGTCGACGCCGCGGTTGAGGAAGTCGATCTTCAACTGCCCCACGCCCGCTTCCTTCAGCAACTTCTTGGCTTCGTCGAGGTTGGCTTTCGCGTCCTCGCCGTAGCCCGCCAGCTTGCTCAGTTCGGCCTTGGTCGCCGCGAACGGGTGGTTCGGGTACACGACGCCGCCGACCGTCTTGACGATGGCGATCTTGCTCAGGTACTGCGAGCCCGACCACCGGTCGAGGGTGAGCGACACCGCCCGGCGTACCCGCGCGTCGTCGAACGGCTTGCGCAGATGGTTCGGCGTGAAGAACAGCGCGCAGTTCCAGTCGCTTTCCTGGACCGTGATGTCCTTGCCCAGCGCCTTAACCAGCTCGTCGCGGTGTGCCGGCGGGAAGCCGCGGAATTCGATCGCCGCGCGATCGCCGCGGATGGCCTGCACGCGCACCGCCAGCTTGGTCGCCACGATGGCCTTGACGCCGTCGAGGTAGGGCTGCGGCTTGCCGTCGAGACCCATGTGATGATAGTTCGGGTTCTTCTTGCCCTCGGTGAACGAGCCCTGCTGGTCCTGGACGAAGTGGAACGGGCCCGTACCGTTGACGTTCTTGGTGTGCCAGTTGAGGCCGTGCTTGTCGAGGTCGGCCTTGGAATAGACCCAGTTGAAGGGAGCCGCCAGCGCCGGGATGAAGGCGCCCGAGGCCCACTTCAGCTTGAACACCACCGTGAAGTCGTCTGGCGCCGTCACCGAATCCACCATCCGGTAGAACGCTTTCCGGGAGCTCGGGACGCCCTCCGGCGGCGAGATGATCTTCTTATAGGTGGCGACGATGTCGTGGGCTGTCAGCGGCGCGCCGCTCTGGAACTTGATTCCCTTGCGGATCTTGAAGGTATAGGTCTTGCCGCCGTCGGTCGGCTTCGGCACCGCGCCCTCGCACAGATCGCAAGTGAAGTCGGTCGCCGACTGGGGATTATCCGGGTTGACCCGGATCAGCAGGCTGTACATTGGTCCCAGTGGGTGTACGACGCCGAAGGTGGTTTCCCGGTGGGCGTCGAAGGACGGAATCTCCGCCGGATTCAGGTAGGTGAGAATGCCCCCCCGCTTCGGCATCTCCGCCGCGTTGGCGATCCCGCCCGCGGCCAGAACCAATCCGGCCCCCGCCACGGTCGCAACCGCAAGTTTCGAAAAGATAGCTCTCATTTCCTAGACTCCTTCCCAATGAATTCGGAGGCTGTTGTCATCCGCTTCCTGTTTGACGCGTCTTAATCCATAGTAACCGATAACTCACACCTCCGTACAGGCCACCCAGTGGCCCGGCTTGATTTCCCGGAATTCCGGTATGGTCTTGGAACATCCCGCCACCGCCAGGGGACACCGGGGATGGAACACGCAGCCCTTCGGCGGGTTGATCGGACTCGGCACCTCCCCTTTGACGACTTCGTGCTTTCTTTTGGCCTCGATGACCGGGTCCGGAATCGGCACCGCGGCCAACAACGCCCGAGTGTAAGGGTGAATGGGATTGTCGTAAAGCTCGTCGCAATCCGCGAGTTCCACGATCTTTCCGAGATACATCACCGCCACCCGATGGCACAGGTGCCTTACCACACTGAGATCGTGTGAAATGAACAGGTAGGTCAGCCCGAACTCGTCGCGCAAGTCCTCCAGAAGGTTGATGACCTGGGCCTGGATCGACACGTCGAGCGCCGAGACCGCCTCGTCGCAGATGATGAATTCAGGATTGACGGCGAGCGCCCGGGCGATGCCGACCCGCTGCCGCTGGCCGCCGCTCATCTCGTGCGGATAGCGGTCGGAGAACTTGGGGTCGAGGCCGCACAACGACAGCAATTCGGCGATGCGCCGGTCGCGCTTCGCCGGATCGGTGATGATCTCGTGAACCTTGATCGGCTCGCCGATGATCTCGCCGATCTTCATGCGCGGGTTGAGAGAGCTGTACGGGTCCTGGAAGATCACCTGGATCTTCTCGCGGATCGGGCTCATCTCCTTCTGCGTCAGCTTGGTCAGATCCTCGCCTTCGAACAGGATCTGACCCTCGGTGGCCTTCTCGAGCTGCAGGATGCAGCGCCCCGTCGTCGTCTTGCCGCACCCGGATTCGCCGACCAGGCCGAGCGTCTCGCCCTTGCGGATGTGGAAGCTGATGCCGTCGATCGCTTTGACGTGGGCGACCACCCGCGAGATCATCACCCCCGAGGTGATCGGGAAATGCATCTTCAGCCCCTTGACGTCGACCAGGATCTCGCCGGGCTGCGGCTTGTTCGATCTCGCGGTCTCGGCGGCGACCATCGCCGCTGGCGGGCTCATGAGACCTCCTTGATCGCCTGTTTGAGGACCGCCTTCTCCCAGCACGCCGACAGGTGATCCCCATTCACCGATTCAAGCGGCGGGAAGGCCTCGTTGCAGCGGTCGACGCGGTAGCGGCAGCGCGGCCGGAACGGGCAGCCGTCGTCGAGCATGGTGAGGTCGGGGGGCTGGCCCTCGACCGGATCGAGTTTCGCCTGCCGCGGCCGGTCCATGCGCGGCACCGATTTCAACAGCGCCAGCGTGTACGGATGCTGCGGCCGGTGATAGATGTCGGCGGCCGTCCCCATCTCGATGATCTTGCCGGCGTACATGACGTTGACGCGGTCGGCGTAGCGGGCGACCACGCCGAGGTTGTGGGTGATGATGATCAAGGCGACGCCGAGGCGTTTGGTCAGGTCCTTCATCAGCTCCAGGATCTGCGCCTGGATGGTGACGTCGAGCGCCGTCGTCGGCTCGTCGGCGATGATCAGCTTCGGCTGGCAGGCGAGCGCCATGGCGATCATCACCCGCTGGCGCATGCCGCCGGAGAAATGATGCGGGTACTGCTTCAGCCGGCGCTCGGGATCGGCGATGCCGACCATGTCGAGGAGTTCGAGCGCGCGCTTCTTGGCTTCCTCCGGCGTCACCGGGAAATGGGTGGTCAGCGTCTCGGTCAACTGCTGCTCGATCGACAGCACCGGGTTGAGCGACGTCATCGGCTCCTGGAACACCATCGAGATGTCCTTGCCGCGGACGTTGCGGATTTCGTCGTCGGAAAGCGTCAACAGGTCGGTGCCGGCGAAGCGGATGTGGCCCTCGACGATCTTGCCCGGCGGCCACGGAATCAGCCTCAGGATGGAGAGCGCGCTGACCGATTTTCCGCAGCCGGATTCGCCCACCAAGGCGACCGTTTCGCCCTCGTCGACCGTGTACGAAATGCCGTCCACGGCCCTGACGGTGCCGGCGGATGTGAAGAACTGCGTCTTGAGGTTTTCGATCTCTAGAAGTGTCGCCACTATCCCCCCTGGGTGAAGCCTGATGATTGATTTATTTTATTTTTTAGACCCTATGTTTGGCCGGTTTCGGTGTCAATCCGTAATCCCCGCGCGCGGAAACTCGACCATCCATAATGCCGGGATTTCGCCGACGCCGGAAGCGTTTGCCGCCCGTGAGTCATTGATTCGGGCCGCGGCGACGCCGAAGATAAGCGTTGGTTTGAACCGTCCCGTCAAGTAAAAAACGCCGAGTCCGCGAAAGGCCCGCTCGGCGGTCCCGGGACGGCCGGGGCTCGCGGATTGGAGCCGACGACGATGACAGACGAGGGAGTTGGACGATGGCCTCCGATCAATTCGAAAACGGCCTCAGGATGCGCAAGGAAGTGCTGGGCGAGGAATACGTCGAGAAATCGCTCGCCAAGGCCGACGACTTCAACCGCGATTTTCAGAACATGGTCACCGAATACTGCTGGGGCGGCTCGTGGGGCCGCGGCGTGCTGACCAAGCGGCAACGCAGCATCCTCAATCTCGGCATGCTGGCGGCGCTGAATAGGCCGCACGAGTTCAAGCTGCACTTCCTGGGCGCGCTGACCAACGGCGTCAGCATCGCCGAGATCCGCGAGGTGCTGATCCAGATTTCCATCTATTGCGGCGTGCCGGCCGGCGTCGAGGCGTTCCGCATCGCCCGCCAGGTGTTCGACGAGGAAGGCATCGACGTGTCGCGGATGGATTCGGAAGGCGGCGCCCCGTGACCCCCGGACGCTTCGGATTCGCCGGTCTCGGGCAGATGGGCGGCCCGATGGCCGCCAACATCGCCAAGGGCGGCTTCCCGCTCGCCGTCTACGACAAGGCCGGCACGCGCGCGCGCGCGCCGGACAAGACGACGCCGGTGGACTCGCTCGAATCGCTGGCGGCGCGGGTGGAGACGCTGTTCCTCAGCCTGCCCGACGGGCCGGCGACGCTCGGCTTCGCCCGCGACCTCGCCGCCGTCAAGGAGCGCGCCGTCAAGGTGGTGATCGACCTCTCCACCATCGGCATCGAGGCCGCCCGCGGCGCCGACCGCGTCTACGCGGATTCGGGAATTACCTACGTCGACGCGCCGGTGTCCGGCGGCCAGTCGGGGGCGCGGGCCGGCACCATCACCGTGATGTGGGCGGGGCCGGCGGAGCTGATGGAAGCGCACCGCAAGGTGATGAAGGCGTTCTGCAAGAACCTGTTCCACGTCGGGCCCAAGCCGGGCCAGGGGCAGGCGATGAAGCTCCTCAACAACTACCTCAGCGCCACCGCCATGGCGGCGACCTCGGAGGCGGTGGCGTTCGGGCTCGAGCAGGGATTGCCGATGAAGACGGTGCTCGACGTCGTCAACGTGTCGACCGGGCGCAACACCGCTACCAGCGACAAGTTCGTCAACCGCGTCCTGACCGGCACCTACGACGCCGGGTTCAAGACCAGGCTGCTGGCCAAGGACGTGCGGCTGTTCGTGGAAAACGCCAAGGCCGCCGGCACGCCGGTGGAGATCGCCGAGGTCGTCTCCGGCATCTGGCAGCGCGCCGACACGGCGATGCCGGACACCGACTTCACCCGCATCTACCCGTTCATCGCCGGCAAGAAAGCCTGACCCCCGGGCGCCGCTCAATAGCCTTCGTCGAGCAGCGGGAAGGCGCTGAACGCGTGCGCCGGCCCGACCGGCGCCGCCGGATGCAGGAAGCTCCGGTCGAGCTCGGCAAACCGGTTGACGCCCAGGAGCCCGAGGGCGACGCGGATTTCCGCTTCCAGTATCTCCAGCATGCGGCAGAGGCCCTCCAACCCGGCTGCGGCGGCCGCTAGGCCCTGCAGCCGGCCGATGCCGACCGCGTCGGCGCCGAGCGCCATCGCCTTCACGATATCGGTGCCGCGCATGAAGCCGCCGTCGACCATGATCGCCGCCTTGCCGCGGGCGGTGGCGACCACCTCGGGCAGCGCCTCGATGGCGCCGCGCCCGTGGTCGAGCTGCCGGCCGCCGTGATTGGAGACGTAGATGCCGTCGACCCCGATCGCCAATGCCGTTTCCGCGTCCTCTGCGGTGGCGATGCCCTTCAGGATCAGCGGGATGCGGTGGCTGTCGCGGAATCGCTTCACGTCGTCCCAATGGAAGCGCTCCTGGTAGACTTCGTTCTTGGCGCCGCGCCGGGCCGTGCTCTTGAATCGCTTCGCCAGGTCGCGCTCGCGGCGCCCGTAGTAATCCAGATCGACGGTCAGGCAGAACGCGGTGTAGCCGTTGGCGATGGCGCGTCTGGCGTAATCGTCGACGAACGACCGGTCGCCGCGCACGTAGAGCTGGAACAGGCGGTTCGGTCCGGGGGCGGCTTGGGCCACCTCCTCCAGCGTCGGCAGGCAGGCCGACGACAGCATGGAAAAGACGTTGCATGCCGCCGCCGCCCTGGCCGGCACCGCGCCGCCGCCGGCCACCAGGTCCTGCATCGAGCCGATCGGCGCCAGCACCACCGGAATGCGCAGCCTTCGTCCGAACAAGGTGACGGCGGTGTCCAGGTTGGAGACGTCTCTCAATACCCTGGGCCGGAAGGCTATGGCGTCCAAGGCCTGGCGGTTGCGCCTCTGGGTGGTCTCGGTTTCGGCGCCGCCCATCAGGTAATCCCAGAGGTTGGGCCCAAGGTTGCGGCGGGCCGGCGCGACGAATTCGTGCAATACCTGAAAACGATCGGCGACACTTTCCCGGTTCGTCGTCTTGGCGGCTTTGTTCGCGGCCGCGCCGGCGCCGGCAACCGGCCTTCTCGCGGCCGCCTTTCGCCGGGCCGGTTTCCTTTTGGCGCCTTTCATCAATGCCTCACTTGTGCAGCGGCCTGGCGGCGACGATGACGCCGTCGCCGTCGGCGTAGAGATAGTCGCCGTCGCGGATGGCGATGCCGCCGAAGTTCAACGTCACGCCCGCCTTGCCGATGCCGTCCTGGCGCGGCCGCTGCGGCGTCGAGCCGATCGCCTTGACGCCGATGTCGAGGCCGGCGAACTCGTGGCCGTCGCGGATGCAGCCGTTGAATACCAGCCCGGCCCAGCCGTGCTTGGCGGCGTCGGCGGCGATGTTGCCGCCGCACAGCGCGCGGCGGCGCGAGCCGCGGCCGTCGACCACCAGCACCCGGCGCTCGCCGCCCTTTTTGCCGCCCTGCGCCAGGATGTCGCGGATGCCCTTGTTGTCCTCGTAGGTGGCGAAGGTGGCGACGCGGCCGTGGAAATGGTTGCGCCCGGCGTAGTCCGTGAACGGGATTTCGCACACCTGGTAGGCGTCAGGGTTGGCGTCGCAAACGTCGGCGGTATGGATGATGTCGTCGTTGGCCATGAGTTCTCCCCGTCCCGTCGTCTTCTGGAGGTTTGCGAGACACCTTAGGACGCCTTATTGTTCACGGCAATTCCCGGCCTCAACGGGCGGCCGGGGCGAGCCAGGGAGGGAAGCGTCGTGGGCACCGTCAACAACTTCGCCATCTTCGTCACCATCAAACTGAAGCCGGGAAAGGGCAAGGCGTTCCGGCCGCTGATCATGGAGAACGCGGAGGCCGCGGCCCGCGACGAGGAGGACTGCCTGCAATTCCAGGTGCTGACGGCGGAGGGCGATCCGGACACCTATTTCTTCTATGAGGTCTACAGCGAGGCGGCGGCGCTCGACCGCCACCGCGAGACCCCGCATTACAAGAAATACATGGCCGCCGCCGGCCCGATGATCGCCGAGCGCTCGATCCAGCGCTGCACGCTGATCAAGGAGTGACAACTCCATTTGATTCGTCAAAGTCGTCACCCCCCGATCAGGTCGGGGGCCGGCCCCCGCGAAAGCGGGGGTCCAGGAGGATTCAAGAACTGGATTCCCGCGTTCGCGGGAATGACGACCTAAACGACCGTATTTAGCCTCCGCCCTTCCGCTTCACGGCTCGATCACCATGGCGCCGGCGATCTTGCGGCTTTCCATGTCCTGGTGCGCCTTGACCATGTCCTTCAGCTTGTAGCGGGCGGCAACCGGCACCTTGACCGTGCCCTCGCGCAGCACCTTGAAGAAGGCGTTCGACGCCGCCTCCAGATCCGAGCGGCTGGCGATGTAGG
>Ga0209399_10001837_pt1 | contig 10705 bp, 8 predicted proteins | sample OV2TP3_FD_184130 | JGI IMG/M metagenome (GOLD analysis project Ga0209399, IMG submission 184130) | Hot spring microbial communities from Beatty, Nevada to study Microbial Dark Matter (Phase II) - OV2 TP3 (SPAdes) (version 3) | ecosystem: Environmental > Aquatic > Thermal springs > Hot (42-90C) ... | reverse complement strand
GGCGGCCCTGGTCAACTTCCGGCTGGCGCTCGCGCCGGGGTGAGGCGGAGGGCCGCGGGGATGGTGTCGTCATTAGCAATTGCGCAACAGGTCTAATGACTCAATAAGAAGGCGGTGATCGGTTGTCATGCGAGTGAAACGTCTTGAGCTCTTCGGGTTCAAATCGTTCGCCCAGAAGACCACCATCCATTTCGAGTCCGGCGTGACCGCCATCGTCGGTCCCAACGGATCTGGAAAATCAAATTTAGTCGATGCGATCCGGTGGGTGTTGGGCGAGCACAACCCGCGCGATGTGCGCGCCCCGCGCCTCGAAGACGTCATCTTCAACGGCACCGATCGCCGGGCGCCGCTGTCGATGGCCGAGGTGCAGTTGACGATCGCCAATGAGCAGGGACTGCTGCCGGTGTCGTTCACGGAAGTGACCATCGCGCGCCGCGTCTACCGCTCCGGCGAGAGCGAATGCTTCATCAACCAGAGCCCCTGCCGGCTGAGAGACATCCAGGAGCTGCTCCTGGGCACCGGACTTGGCGGCGGGGCCTATGCCATCATCGAGCAAGGCCACATCGACCTGATCCTCTCCTCCAAGCCGGAGGAGCGCCGCCTGCCGTTTGAGGAGGCGAGCGGAGTGGCGAAGTACCTCGCCAAGCGGCAGGAGACGATGCGGCGGCTCGATGACGTTGAGGGCCACCTGGTGCGCATCGCCGACATCATCGGTGAGGTCCGGCGGCAGCTCGGCGCGTTGGAGCGGGCGGCGCAGAAGGCCCGCCGCTACAAGTCGCAGTGGGAGCAGCTCAAGCAGTTGGAGCTCCAGCTCGCGATGGATGAGCTGCACACCGGCCAGACGCGCCGGGTGGAGCTGGAACGGCAACTTCAGGCCCTCCAGACCCAGCGCGAGGAGCAGGACGCGCAGAAGCAGCGCCACGTCGCGGCCTTTGAGGCAGGCAAGGCGGCCGCCTCGACGCTGCAGCAGCAGGTGCACGCGCTGCGAACGACGGTGGTGGAGTGCGCAAGCCAGATCGACCAGCATGAGAGCCAGTCCACCCTGAAGACGCGCTGGATCGAGGAGCTGACTGCCCAGATGCGCCACATCGAGGAGGAGAGCGCGCAGCTTGGCGCGCGGCTCGCCCAGGTGGAGGAGCAGCGGGTGCGGATGGAGGACGGCATCGCCGAGCTTCAGGCGCAGGTGGCCGCCGCCCAGCAGCAGGGGACGCAGCAGACCGGCGAGCTCGCTGTTCTTGAGCAGGATCTCCACGGGACCGCCGACGCCGTGGCGGCCGCGAAGGCGACACTGTTTGAGGCCGCCTCTGAGGCGTCGCATCAGCGCAACGAGCTGGCCCGGGCGAGCTCGCGCCTCCAGGCGCTCGATGCCCAGGTGGCGCGGGTGGAAGGGCAACGGACGCAGCAGGCGGCGCGCGCCGAGGAGATGCGGCATCACCGCGAGGCGTCCCTGCAGGAGCGCGGTGCGCTGCAGGCGCAGCGCGAGACGATCCAGCAGCAGCTTGCTTCCACCGAGGAGGCGCTGAAGGCCGCCGAGGCCACGCGCCATGAGCTGAGCGGCCGGGTGCACCAACTGCACGAGCAGCTCGCGCGTGAGCGGGCCCAGGTGGCGCTCTTGGAAGATCTCTGGAAGCACTACGAAGGGTTCCCTGAGGCCGTGAAGATGCTCATCGCCCAGTCGATCGACGGGCTCCTCGGCCCGCTGGTGGACCTTGTGCAAGCCGCGCCCGGCTATGAGGAGGTGGTCGAGGCGGCGTTGGGACCGTTGGCGGAGGCGCTGGTGGTTCGGGACCGGGTGGCGCTCGGGCAGTGCCGCGCAGCGCTGCAGGCGCAGCAGCTCGGCGGCTGCCGTTTCCTCGTGCTGTCCGATTGTCCTCAGATGGCAGGGGCGGCGGTGGCGCCACCCCCCGACGCCGGAGTGGCGGGCGCAGTCAAGGGGTACGTCCAGACCGATCCGTCGTACCAGCCGTTGATCGATTGGCTGTTGGATGACTCCTGGCTGGTCGAGGACATCCAACGGTGGCTGGACGGTCATCCGATGCCGCAGAGTCGGCTGGTGAGCGCATGGGGTGATCGGTGGGACCGACGGTCCTGGCGGTTTGGCGGCGCGCGCTCCGGCACGTCCAGCCGTCTTGGCCGGCGGCAACGCTGGGAGCATGCGAAGACCAGCCTCCAGGCGCTTGATCAGGAGCGCGCGAGGCTCGACGCGGAGGCGGCGCAGACGGAGCAGGCCTGGCGTTCGTTGATCAGCGAGCAGGAGTCCGGAAAAAGCCGGTTGGGACAGGTGATGCCGAGCCTCCACAAGCTCGAGTCGTCCCTCGCTCACCTGACGCATGAGCTGGAACGCTCGGAGCAGGAGCGGCAGACGTTGACCTTGGAGCTGCAGGAGCTGACGACTCAGCAGGAGGCGTGCCGGTCGGCGATGCACGCAGCCCAGCAGGCGGCCGCCGACGCGGAGGAGCGTCAGCGCCGGTTTGAGCAGGCGCTGGCTGAGGCGCAGGCGGCTCGTGAAGCGGCCGAGCAGCGCCGGCAACAGCTCGTCGTGGCCAAGGCGCAGGGGGAAGCGACGCTGACCTCGCTGGGCGAGCGGGTGCAGGCCCTGGAGACGCGACGGCAGGAGCTTGAGGCGGAGCGCACACGCCTGACCCAGCAGCTCGACGCGAAGACCACGCAGCGGCAGGAAGCCGAACGCTGCGCGGCGGAGCTGTCGCAACAACGGCAAGCCCACCAGGACGATGGTCAGCGCCTGCAGGGTGAGCGGGCGCGACTGGAGGCGGAGCTGGCCACGGTCAGCCAGACCCTCCAGGAGGAAGAAGCGAAGCGCGACCAGGTGCTGCCGCGCCTCCTGGAGGCGGAGCAGCAGCTCTCGTCGATCCTCCAGCGGATCCAGGAGTGCGGCCAACAGCTCTCCGAGCACACCTTTCGCCGATCCCGCCTGTTTGAGCGCCTGCAGGAGCTCTACCAGGTGGACGAGGCCACGCTGCAAGCGGCGCAACAGGCGGAACAGCCGCCGTTGACCGGCGAGCAGCGGTCGGCCCTGACGGAGCAGGTCCAGAAGCTCCGCGCCCGCCTGGAGGGCATAGGACCGGTGAGCCTGGGGTCGGTGGAGGAGTACGATGCCCTCACGCGCCGTCTGGAGTTCCTGCAGACCCAGCAGCGCGATTTGGTCCAGGCGCGCGACGACCTCAAGGCGTCCATCACCCAGATCAACCGGGCCGCGCGCGCGCAGTTTCGTGAGACGTTTGAGCGCATCAAGCAGGAGTTCATGCACTACTTCACCCGCCTCTTCAACGGCGGGCAGGCCGACCTCATCCTCGTCGATGAAGAGGACGTGCTGGCCTCCGGCATCGAGATCGTGGCGCGCCCCCCGGGCAAACGCCTGCAGAGCATCACCTTGCTCTCAGGGGGCGAGCGGGCGCTGACCGCCATTGCGCTGTTGTTTGCGCTCTTCAAGGTCAGGCCGTCCCCCTTCTGCATCCTGGACGAAATCGACGCCCCGCTCGATGAGGCCAACGTAGACCGGTTTACCCGCGTCCTCGAGGAGTTCCTGGCGCTCTCCCAATTCATCCTCGTCACGCACAACAAGAAGACCATCACCAAGGCCGACTCCCTCTACGGCGTGACGATGGAAGAGCCCGGCATCTCGAAAATCCTCTCCGCCAAGCTGACCCCGGCCAACGGCGCAGCGGCGGTCTCCCACAACCCAGCGGATGTCTCCGCGTGACACGCGCCCGCTTGGTATCAGCTTGACATGACCAGACTGTTGGAAGCCGAAAGCATCCAGGGTCAGCAGAAACAGATCGAGCGGGAGGATGCTGCTCTCACAGCCCACTTTCGGCCAAAGCTCAAGGTCAATTATGACCTGACGAGGGCACTGGTCAGCTTTCAAGCGAACAAGACAGCAGCGGGCTACCGGTGGTTCAAATTCAAAGAAGGCTTCTCATCAGTTCTCGTTCATTATGTCTTCGATCAATTACGTGTCGGCAGCGGCACGGTCATTGACCCGTTCGCGGGTAGTGGGGCAACCCTTTTTTCGGCCAGCGAGCGAGGATTGGATGCCGTGGGCATTGAACTGCTCCCCATCGGGTGGGAGGTCATCCGGGCACGGAAGGCTGCCATTCAACACGTGGACAAGGTCATTAGTACACTACGCAACTGGATTCGGCAAAAACCCTGGCAGGATTCCAATGGCCGTCAAGTCCCATTCCGACACCTTCGAATCACCGAGGGGGCTTTCCCTCCGAAGGCGGAGCGTCGTCTGAAGTCGTACCTCGGTGTCCTGAGCTACGTCCGGGACGCTGCCTCAAAGTCTGTCCTGCGTTTGGCGCTCCTGAGTATTCTGGAGGAGATCAGCTACACAAGGAAGGACGGCCAATACCTCCGGTGGGATTACAGGTCGGGAAGGCGCCAAGGGACAAAGCCGTTCGATAAAGGCCTGATTCGAGATTTCGATGTTGCCATCTTGGAAAAACTGAGGCACTTCCTTAACGACTTGGATAGTGCCTCCGATCTTTTTGGCAACGCCTCCAGGCCCAAGTTTTCAGGCAAGGTTGAGGTCATCTGCGGCTCTTGCCTGGAGGAGCTTCCCAAACTCCCTACCAATTCCTTTAGCGCACTCATGTCGTCCCCGCCCTACTGCAACCGCTATGATTACACCCGGACGTACGCCCTTGAACTGGCTTTGTTAGATATTGATGAGGTTGGGATCCGCCAATTAAGGCAACAGATGCTCTCTTGCACAGTTGAGAATAAAGAGAAGGAGGGCCTCGCCGACTTGGTAGGTGTCAAAAGTTTTGAAATGGCCAGGCAGATTTTTGAAGAACAACAACTTCTCTCAGCCATCTGTCACTACCTCGACTACCTGAAGGATGAGCATCAACTCAACAACTCAGGGATAGCCCGTATGGTGCGCAACTACTTCTGGGAAATGACCCTTGTCATCCTTGAGTGTGCCAGGGTGTTGAAACCGGGCGCGCTCTTTATTATGGTGAACGATAACGTTCGGTATGCGGGGATTCCAATTCCGGTAGACCTGATCCTCTCGCGGATTGCGGAGTCTGCGGGCTTCGAAGTAGAAACGATTTGGGTCCTACCGAAGGGCAAAGGGAACAGCAGCCAGCAGATGGGTGAACACGGGCGTGAGGAGCTACGGAAGTGTGTGTACGTCTGGAGAGCGCCTACAGCGACACGAGCCACGCAACGAGCTCTTGAACTTGCTGATCGACAGTGAGATTAGCGGCCCGTGTCAACTCGCCGCTCTGAAGCTGTTGGAAGATTTCCTCTGCCATCGAAGGGACAATGGCGGCGCCGGCAAAGAACAACTTTTGGCAGTCGTGGGGAAACTGGTTGCGGATTCTGTCCAATGCGCTCTTGGCTGTTTTCCAGTGCTCATCTGCTCCGGCTGGATCAATTCCGCCTTTAAGTTCTCCGCAGGCGAGATAGAGCTGGCGATCTTCGAGAAGCTCTCGAGCTGGCCTTCGGTCTGGACGTTTCAGGAGAATCACGTCGATGTTCTTCCCAACCAACCTCGGCTTTCGGTCGAACAGAATGAGATGTTCGCCCCACGCAAGGTAGGTGATCTTATCCCCCTGTTGCTCATGCTTGACGGCAAGCTTCCTGCTCCGCAAAACCTGCACAAGGGTCTTGGTGAATTTCCCCTGAGCGAGAGCGCCTGTGATGTTCCGCATCTCTCCGCCAAGCGTATCGCCTCTCGTTAGCAGGTACCGGTATAGGATCTCCTCACGAAAATGGTCGTCAGCCTGCGCTCTAATCGTGTTCAGCACAGCGCGGATGCTCTCTCGGAGCTCATCTTCGGTGAAGTAGCGCCGCGCCTTATCGGAAAACCCCACTGCGGTCGCCAACGTCATGAGGTGTACGAGCTCTATGACCTCGTCAACGGAAGCGGCCTTCTGAAGGGTGTCCCATAACCGAGTGGCTTCTTTAACGTAAGGGGACGTCCGCTGACCCTTCGCTTTGGCCTGTGCAAGAAAGCCCGCACAGGTGGCTTCTCGAGACGTGACCAGACTGTTTGCGCTTTGGACGCTTGGGAACACCCGATGCTCTCCGTTTTTCCGTCATGTTATAGCGAACGTACGGCCGTTTCAAGCAGCAATTGGATGATCCCAGCCTATCCTTTACTCATAGTGCCGGTGGGCCTGTCCCAAAAGGTGTCTCACCCTTCGAGCTCGAAACCTAAACTTTGGGGGCACCCAGGCTGAGCCATCTTCTTGCTTTCTTGCGAAAAGAGCTGGGGGTTTTGGGCGCCCGGTTGAGCTTGGGTCGGATTTCATGGCTCCCGGAGAAGCAAGGGTGGCTGTCTTTCCTCCTGCGAATCAGACGGGGGGGCTCCACATTGACCCCTCTGAGCGAAGGGGTTATACTGTCACCACCTATGGCAGAGGACACCTTCCATTCGATCCCGGAAGTCCTTGAGGAGATCCGACAAGGGCGTCTCGTGATCGTCGTGGATGACGGCGATCGCGAAAACGAAGGCGACCTGGTCATGGCCGCCGGCTTTGTCAGTCCTGCGCAGATCAACTTCATGGCCAAGCACGGGCGGGGGATCATCTGCGTCCCCATGGAGGGCCGCGCCCTCGACGCATTGGGCCTCCATCCGATGGTGAGCCCGTCCGAGGACCCCATGAAGACCGCCTGGACGATTTCGGTAGATGCCAAACGCGGCGTGACGACGGGCATCTCCGCCTACGACCGGGCCCGGACCATCCAGGTGCTTATGGCTCCCGATGCCACGCCGGATGACCTGAGCCGGCCGGGCCACGTCTTCCCGCTCCGGGCGAAGGAGGGCGGGGTGCTGCGCCGCGCGGGGCACACGGAAGCGGCGGTGGATCTGGCGCGGCTGGCCGGGCTCTTCCCGGCCGGCGTGATCTGCGAGATCATGAAGGATGACGGCTCCATGGCGCGCAGCCAGGATCTCTTCGCGTTCGCGCGGGAACACCGTCTGAAGATCTGCACCATCGCCAGCCTGATCGAGTACCGCCGGCGCTTCGAGAAGCTGGTGCGTCGGACGGCCGCCACGAAGCTCCCTACCGACGCGGGGGAGTTTGCGATGGTGCTCTATGAGACGAGCATCGACACGCTCCAGCACGTGGCGCTGGTGAAGGGCGCGGTGGATGACGGCTCGCCGGCGCTCGTGCGCGTCCACTCCCAGTGCCTGACCGGCGACGTGTTCGGGAGCCTGCGGTGTGACTGCGGACGGCAGCTTCAACGGGCCATGGAGAAGATCGCCGAGGAAGGACGCGGCGTGCTGCTCTACATCGACCAGGAAGGCCGCGGGATCGGGCTCGCCAACAAGCTCAAGGCGTATGCGCTCCAGGATCAAGGCCTGGATACGGTGGAGGCGAACTTGGCGCTCGGCTTTGGCGCCGATCTGCGGGACTACGGCATCGGGGCGCAGATCCTCGTCGATCTCGGACTGAAGGATCTCCGGCTCCTCACCAATAACCCCCGCAAGATCGTCGGGTTGGAAGGCTACGGGCTGCGCGTGGTGGAGCGCGTCCCGATTGAGGTCGCCCCGCACCCTGAGAATGCGAAGTACCTTGAGACTAAGCGCAAGAAACTCGGCCATTGGATCGTCTCTCCCTCCTCCTGAGTCGGCGCCCAGGTGGCGGGTGCCCCGCACCGCGCGGATTGCCATTGTCGCCTCGCAATTCCACCAGGAGATCGCCCGGGCGCTGGTCATGGGAGCCGTGGAGGCGCTCTCCCGCTCCGGCATATCCCGCCGCCAGATCCGACTGCTGTGGGTCCCTGGGGCGTTTGAGCTTCCGATGGTGGCGGCACGCCTGGCGCGCAACCGGCCTCGTCCTGACGCCATCATCGCCTTGGCCGCGATCATCCGCGGCCAGACGCCTCAGTACGCTGTCCTCTCGAACGCCGTCGCGCAGGGGCTCTCCCAGGTTGCCGTCACCACCGGCGTGCCGGTGACGTGCGGGGTCATTGTCGCGACGACCCTGCGGCAGGCCACTGCGCGCGCCGGTGGGGCCATGGGCAACCGAGGCGCCGAGGCGGCAGCCGCGGCGGTTTCGGTCCTTCGTCTCTTCAACGCGTTTCCCAGGCGGTGAGCGGATGCGCAAGCGGACCAAATCCCGGGAGTACGCGCTGCAGCTTCTCTACCAGATGGACATCCGCCCCGACGACCCCCGGCAGATCCTCGAAGAGTTCTGGGGGCTGTGCGGGCCGCTCGAGGACGTGAAAGCGTTCGCGAATCAGCTGGTGACGGGAACGAAGGACCACCTGGCCGCCATCGATGCGTTGATTACGCAGCACGCCGCGAACTGGGACTTGAAGCGGATGGCGGTCATCGACCGCAACATCCTCCGGCTGGGGGTCTATGAGCTGCTGCACATGAACGACGTCCCGCCGAAGGTGTGCATCAACGAGGCCATCGAGCTCGCCAAGCGGTTTGGCGATGCGGAGTCCAGCAAGTTCATCAACGGCATCCTGGATGCCGTCCACAAACACCATGCCAGAGCGGACGGCTGACCTCCACCTCCACACGCGCTTTTCCGACGGGACACAGACGCCCGAGCGGGTGGTGGAGCTGGCGGCCCAGGCCGGCCTGTCGGCGATGGCGATTACGGATCACGACAACACCGAGGCGCTGGCCGTCGCCCAGCCTGCGGCGCGCCGGCATGGGATCGAGTTGCTCGCCGGCGTCGAGATGTCGGCGAGCGCCGACGGCCTTGAAGTGCACGTGCTCGGCTTTCTGCTCGAGCTGGACAGCCCGGTGCTGCAGCAGCATATGGCTGAGCAGCAGGCCCGCCGCGTGACGCGCGTGCATGAGATGGTGCAGCGCCTTGGCGCCATCGGCGTCACGATCGAAGCGGAGGAGGTGCTCCAACTCGCCGGGGAGGGAACGGTCGGGCGCCCTCACGTCGCCCGGGCGCTGCTCCGGCATGGCTATGTCTCAACGGTGGCGGAAGCCTTCGGCCGCTACCTCGGTCCGGACAACCCCGGCTTCGTTCCCGGCTCGCCCCTGCCGCCGTCCCGCATCATCCGGGTGATCCGCGAAGCCGGGGGTGTGCCGGTGTTGGCGCATCCGATCTACCTCAAGCGGGATCCGCTGATCGACCAGTTGGTGCAGGAGGGGCTGGTGGGCCTTGAGGTCTACCACTCGGGCCACACCCCGGAAGTGGTCCAGCGCTACGAGCAGATCGCCGACCGCTTGCAGCTGCTCAAGACCGGCGGCAGCGATTACCACGGCGACTCGAAAGAAGGGTTGCCTGTGGGGGCGGTGAAGGTTCCCTACGCGCTCGTGGAGCGGCTGAAGCGATGGAAAGCCGAACAACGCTCGAATGCAGACCATCCACGTTCATGAGCGCTATATGCGGCTGGCGTTGCGGCTCGCGCGCCAGGCGCAGGGCCATACCTCGCCGAACCCGATGGTCGGCGCGCTGGTCGTCCGGGACGGCCGCGTGGTCGGTCAGGGCTATCACCGACGAGCAGGCGCTCCCCACGCAGAGGTGGAGGCGCTGCATCAGGCCGGCGCGCACGCCCGCGGGGCGACGCTCTACGTGACGCTAGAGCCCTGCAACCACACCGGCCGCACCCCGCCGTGTTCCGACGCCATCATCGCCGCCGGCATCTCCCGCGTGGTGGTGGCGGCCGAGGACCCCAATCCGATCACCGATGGGCGAGGGATCGCGAGGCTGCGTCGGAAAGGCATTCAGGTGGTCAGGGGGGTCTTGGAGTCCGAGGCACAGGCGTTGAATGAGCCGTTTCGCAAGGCCATGCAGACAGGGCTTCCCTTCGTCATGGCCAAAATCGGACAGAGCCTGGATGGGAAAATCGCCGCCGCCGACGGTCAGTCGCGCTGGATCACCTCCGAGGCGTCCCGCCGCCTCGCCCATCGGTGGCGCAGCCGCATCGACGCCATCCTCGTCGGTATTAACACGATCCTTCAGGATGATCCCCTCCTGACGTCTCGTGCCGGGACCCCGCGGCCCGCGCGGCCTGTGAAAGTCATCGTCGATAGCAGGCTCCGAACGCCGACGACCGCCAGATGCCTCTCTGCGCAGTCTCCGGCCCCGACGCTCATTGCGACGGCGGGACGCCATCCGGCGCGGGCCGCGGCATTGGCGCGGCGCGGCGCGGAGGTGCTCGTGTTGCCCCCGCGTCAGGGCCGCGTGCCGCTGCGCCGTCTCTGCCGATCCCTTGCGCGCCGCGGAATCCACTCGCTCCTGATCGAAGGGGGCGGGGAGGTCCTTGCGAGCGCGCTGGCCGAGCGGCTTGTGGATCGGGCGGTCTTCTTCATCGCGCCGCTCTTGATCGGCGGCCGTACCAGTCCAAGCTCAATCGGTGGCGACGGGGCCGGGCGCTTGACGCAAGCGATCCGATTGGAGGACGCGGTGTCTCGTCGGGTCGGTCCCGACTGGTGCATTGAAGGGCGCGTCAGGTACCCACGCCCCCGCACCTCGCACCTCACACCTCACACCTGAGGGGTCGATGTTCACCGGCATCATCCGGGAGATCGGGACGGTCGCGGCCCTTGAGCGCTCAACAGGCCTCATCCGCCTGAGTGTCTATGCGCCGAAGACCGCCTCGACGGTCCAGCGGCTGGAGAGTGTGGCGGTCAACGGCGTGTGCCTGAGCGTCGTGGATCTGCGGCGCGGCGCCCTCGTCTTTGAGATCATTCGGGAGACGGCGCGCCTCACCACCGTGGGCGACCTTCGCGCCGGCGAGCGGGTCAACC
>Ga0209399_10001834_pt1 | contig 10717 bp, 10 predicted proteins | sample OV2TP3_FD_184130 | JGI IMG/M metagenome (GOLD analysis project Ga0209399, IMG submission 184130) | Hot spring microbial communities from Beatty, Nevada to study Microbial Dark Matter (Phase II) - OV2 TP3 (SPAdes) (version 3) | ecosystem: Environmental > Aquatic > Thermal springs > Hot (42-90C) ... | reverse complement strand
TGGTCTTGATTTCCTCGATCGAGGGGGCTGCCGTGACCTCGATCAAGATCGACGGGGTTCTCCATGAGTTCAGCACGATTCCCGGCATCCTGGAGGACGTGACCCAGATCGTCCTGAACGTCAAACAGCTCGTCCTCCGGTCCCACAGCCGCCAGCCAAAGCAGCTCGTGATCGAGCGTGACAAGAAGGGGCCGGTGACCGCCTCAGATATCGAGACGGACGAAACGGTCGAGATCATCAATCCGGATCTGCATCTGTGCACGCTGACGAAGGCCGGGCGCTTCCGCATGGAGCTGGAGGTGAGCCGAGGCCGGGGCTATGTGCCGGCTGAGAAACACCAGAAGGAGGGGCAGCCTATCGGGATGATCCCAATCGATGCCCTGTTCAGCCCGGTCAAGCGGGTGAATTTCACGGTGGAGGACACCCGAGTCGGGCAGGTGACGGACTACGACCGGCTGCTCCTCGAAGTCTGGACGAACGGGGCGATGAGTCCCAAGGATGCGCTGCTCTATGCGTCCAACATCCTCCAGCGGCATCTGGACCTGTTCGTGAACTTCGGGACGTTGCCCGAAGAGCCCGAGGAGCAAGAGCCGTTCGCCATGAATGAGGAGCTGCTCGAGAAGCTGCGCACGCCGATCTCTGAGCTTGAGCTGTCGGTCCGCGCCGCCAACTGCCTGCGGGAGGCCAAGATTCACACGATTGGGGATCTGGTCCAAAAGAACCCACAAGAGCTCCTGAGGTACCGAAACTTTGGGAAGAAGTCACTCGCGGAGATCGATGAACTGCTCCAGAGCATGGGGCTCTCACTTGGGATGACGGTCCCCGAGCAATAAATTTTGCGGAGCAAAATTTATGCGCCACGCACGAGGCGGCAATCGTCTTTCACGGCCCTCAGAACATCGGCAGGCGATGCTGGCCAACATGGCCAACGCGTTGTTGCAACACGGTCGGATCCAGACGACGCTCGCGAAAGCCAAAGAAGCCAAACGCCTGGTCGATCGTCTGATCAGCCTTGGCAAAGAGGGGAGCATCCATTCCCGCCGCCAAGCCTTCCGGGTGCTCCAGGATCGCGACATGGTCAAGCGGCTGTTCGCCGACGTCGCGCCCCTGTTCCTCGATGCCCAAGGCGGCTACACCAGGATCCTGAGACTCTCTCCTCGGGTCGGTGATGGGGCACCGAAGGCCCTGCTTGAGTTGACGCGACTTCCAGCCACACCGCTCAAGGCTCCGGCGAAGGTCAAAGTCCAAGAGGCTCAAGCACCGAAAGCCGAAGCCCCGGCCCAGGCTCCTCCAAAGGAAGCCAAGAAGCCAACACGGTTGTTTGAGGGGCTGCGTGGACTGTTCCGGCCCAAAAAAGGAGACCAGGGGTCGTGACCGCGCAACTCGTCGCTGACCGGTTTCGGGGCCTTGAGACCTCTCCGACATTAGCCCTGGTGGCGAAAGCCGCAGCCCTGCGGCAGGCCGGGAAACCCCTGATCGATTTCAGCGCCGGCGAACCAGACTTTCCCACCCCAGAGGCGATCAAGCGGGCTGCGGTCAAGGCGATCGAGGAGAACCGGACGAAGTACACTCCGGTGGCTGGCGTCGCTGAACTGCGCGCAGCCATCGCGACGCAGCTCACGCACCGGTTGGGCGTTGCCTACGAGCCCTCCCGGGTGATCGTCTCCTGCGGAGCCAAGCAAGCCTTGTACAATGCGCTGCAGGTGATCTGTCAACCGGGTGACGAGGTGATGGTGTTCAAGCCGTATTGGGTCAGCTACCCTCCACTGGTTCAGCTCGCAGGAGCCAAAGCGGTGGTCATCGAAACACGCGAGGCCGAGCGGTTTCAACCCGATCCTGACGCCGTCGAAGAGGCCCTGACCGAGGCGACGAAGGTCCTGATCCTCAACAGCCCCGCGAACCCGACCGGGATGCTCATCGAACGGCAGCGGCTTGAGCAGCTTGCCCAGATTGCCCTCGAGCACGAGCTCGTGGTGCTCAGCGATGAAATCTACGATCAGCTGGTCTTTCCTCCACACAAGGCCGTTTCGATTGTCCAGGTCGAGCCGCGGCTGGCGAGTCATGCGGTGGTCGTGAACGGGGTGTCGAAAACCTATAGCATGACCGGATGGCGAATCGGCTATGCCGCAGGCCCGCAGGCCCTCATCGAGGCCATGGTGGCCTTTCAGAGCCATTCAACCTCAAACCCGACCTCGATCAGCCAGTATGCCGCACTGGCCGCGATCACAGGACATCACCAAGAGGTCGAGACGATGGTCAAGGAGTTTCAGCAACGCCGGGATGCGCTCGTCAACGGGTTAAACCAGCTCCCAGGGCTCTCGTGTCCCATCCCTGAAGGAGCCTTCTATGCCTGGTGCAACATCAGCCAGCTCGGGCAGTCTGCTGCGACGATTGCCGCCCGCTGGCTTGATGACGCGCTGGTCGCCGTGGTCCCAGGCGAAGGGTTTGGTTCGAACGACCATGTCCGTTTAAGCTTCGCGACGTCGCGTGCGATGATTGAAGAAGGTCTGACGCGCCTCACACGATGGCTGAGAAATTTTGCTCCGCAAAATTTCTGATTGGCAGGTTACAACCGCGAATAAATTTCGTGCAGCGAAATTTATGGCCTACGAGGTAGCTTTTATTCCTGGTGATGGGATTGGCCCGGAAGTCGCGTGGGCCGCACGGCGCTGTCTTGAAGCGACAGGGGTGAAAGTTCTCTGGCGGGACTGTCTCGCAGGCGAATCGGCCATCGCGAAGTTTGGGACCCCGCTGCCGGAGGAGACCCTCCAAACCGTTCGACAGACCCAGGTCGCGCTGAAAGGGCCGATCACGACGCCGATCGGGACCGGGTTTCGCTCGGTGAACGTGGCGCTTCGCAAGCAGCTTGATCTGTTTGCCTGTATCAGACCCTGCCGGTCCTCTGAAGGCATCCGAAGCCCGTTCCAGCAGGTGGATCTGATCGTCGTGCGCGAAAACACTGAGGATCTCTATGCGGGAATCGACTTTGCCGCAGGATCTCCGGAGTCGGCTCAGTTGATTCAGCAGCTCAAGACCCTCACCACTCAACCGCTGGCCGATGACGCGGCGCTGTCTCTCAAGCCGATCTCCGTGGCCGCCTCGGAGCGGATCGTCCGGTTTGCGTTTGAGTATGCGCTCACGCATGGGCGTAAAAAAGTCACCGCAGTCCACAAGGCCAACATCATGAAGTATACGGACGGGCTCTTCATGGAGACCGCCCGGCGGGTGGCGAAGGCCTACGAAGGCCGGGTGGCGTTTGAGGACCGTCTGGTGGATGCGACGTGCATGCAGCTGATCCTGCGTCCCCAGGAGTTTGACGTGCTCGTCCTGCCGAACCTCTATGGCGATATCGTCTCGGATGTCTGTGCTGGCCTCATCGGAGGGCTGGGAGTTGCCCCAGGGGCCAACATCGGGGAACGCGCCGCGGTGTTTGAGGCGGTCCATGGCAGCGCTCCAAGGTATCAGGGCCTGAACAAGGTCAATCCCACTGCGATGATCCTCTCGGGCGTCATGATGCTTGAGCACCTTGGCGAGAGGGACGCGGCACGCCGGCTTGAGGAAGCGGTCCGAGCCGTCATCCGGGAAGGACGCGCTGTGACGTATGACCTCAAGGCTGATCGCCATGATCCGACAGCGGTTGGGACAAAAGAAATGGCGGATGCCATTATCGCGAAGTTGAAGACCCAATCGGTTGAGCCGGTTAATCCTGTTAAGCCGGTTCAAACGGGCCAACGGGCTCAACGGGCCTAACGGGCTAACGGAATGCGGCGATATCCGGATTGGCTCAAAAAATCTTTTTCACCAGATGGAACGGCTCATATGGTCCGGCGCCTGTTGGCTGACTTGGGGCTGGTGACGGTGTGCGAGAGCGCGTTGTGCCCGAACCTCAGGGAGTGTTACAGCCAGCGCCAATTGACGTTCATGATTCTTGGAGACCGGTGCACCCGCAGCTGCCGGTTCTGCGCAGTCGATCATGGAAAGCCAGACACCCTCTTAGCCGATGAACCGTGGCGGGTCGCAGAGGCGGTCCGGCGTCTGGGGCTTCGGCACGTCGTCATCACCTCGGTGGCCCGGGATGATCTGGCGGATGAGGGAGCAGGCCATTTCGTCCGGGTGATTGAGGCGGTGCGGATGAGCAACGCGGGGATTACCGTCGAAGTGCTCACACCGGACTTCCACGCCCGTCAGGACCTCATCGGTCAGGTGATGGCGGCCCGTCCTGAGGTCTTTGCCCACAACGTCGAGACGGTTGAGCGGCTCTCTCCGTTGGTCAGGCCGCAAGCGAACTACCGTCGATCCCTGTCGGTCTTGCGGCTTGCACGCTCCATGACCGAGGGGGTGGTGATCAAATCGAGCCTGATGCTGGGTCTTGGAGAGCGGGTGGAGGAAGTGCGCCAAACGTTCGATGACCTCCTGGATGCCGGATGCACGCACCTGACGTTAGGGCAGTACCTGAGGCCCACGCCGGCTCATCTTCCGGTGATGGAGTACTTGAGCCCGGAACGGTTCTTGGCGTATGAACGACTGGCTGATGAAGCGGGATTTCAATGGGCGCTCGCGGGTCCGTTCGTCCGGAGTTCTTACCATGCGGTTGACGCCATAAATTTCGCAAAGCGAAATTTATTAACCGGTGAACTCACCAACTCATAAATTTTCCGGAGGAAAATTTATATGCGACGCACGGGTGTGACGAACCAGACCATCTTGCGGGTCCAGGAGCATCTGGAAAAGCGGAGACTCCTGGAGGAAAAGCTTTCCGAGCGACGGATCTTCCACGAGGCCAACCGGCTCAAGCGGCTCCCGCTCTACCTCTTCACGATCCTCGACGATCTGAAAGCCCAGGCGCGAAGCCGGGGGACCGATGTCATCGACTTGGGCATGGGGAACCCCGACCTCCCGCCACCGCCGCATGTCGTCGACGAACTCTGCCGGCAGGTCCGCAAGCCGGAGAACCACCGCTACTCGCGTCCCGACGGTGACGTCGAACGGCGGTTGCAGGAGGCGATCGCCCAGTGGTACTTCAAGAAATTCCATGTCCAGCTCGATCCCAGGACCGAGGCGCTGCCCCTCATCGGCTCGAAGGAAGGGATTGCGCATCTGTCGCTGGCGTTCCTGAACCATGATGACATCGCGCTGGTTCCCAACCCCGCGTATCCGGTTCACTTCAACGGGGTCATCATGGCCGGCGGGATCCTCTACAGTATCCCGATCTATCCGGAACACCACTACCTCCCGAACCTGAAAACCATCAACCGGGAAGTCCTGAAGATGGCCAAACTGTTGTTCTTGAGCTACCCCCACAATCCGACCACCGCTGTCGCAGACCTGACGTTCTTCCAGGAAGTCGTCCACTGGGCCCGGGCCCACCGGATCATGGTCATCCACGACTTCGCCTACTCGGATATTGTGTTCGACGGCTACCGCGCCCCGAGCCTCCTCCAGGTCCGCGAGGCCAACCACGTGGCGGTGGAGTTCCACACGCTCTCGAAGTCCTACAGCATGCCCGGCTGGCGGCTGGGGTTTGCGGTGGGCAACCGCGATATCCTGTCGTCCCTGGCGAAGACGAAAAGCTACATCGACTTCGGGATCTTCCGGGCGGTCCAATGGGCCGCGATCAAGGCGCTGCTCGGCCCACAAGAGTATGTCACCCAGGTGGTGGAGACCTACCGGAAGCGGCGCAACACCTTCGTCTTGGGTCTGCAGCAAATCGGCTGGGACGTTCCGAAACCCCCGGGGACCTTTTATGTCTGGGCGAAGATTCCGCTGAAGTTCAGCGCCCTGACCTCGCTAGAATTCGCGACGCTGTTGATGCAAGAGGCCGGAGTCGTCGTGGCTCCCGGCAGTGGGTTCGGGGAGTACGGAGAAGGCTTCGTCCGTTTTGCCCTGGTGGAACCCGAGGCAAGACTCAAGGAGGCTCTTCCCCGCATCGAGCAGGTCCTTCGAATGGAAAGCTGACATGGCATCCCGTCGCTTTTTATTAATGCACGTGACGACCAGCTCCGGCCATCACCATGCCAGCCGGGCCATTGCCCAGGCGCTTGTCCGGCTCGATCCCCAGAGCCAGGTGATGACCGTCGACGCCTTTGACTACACGAGCCGGTTCATCCGTGCGGCGATCATGCGATCCTACCTGTCGCTGATCCGCCATCAACCCGACGTCTGGGAGTACCTCTATGACAACCCGGCGATCCACCGGCGGGTGCACCATCTCCAAACGCTGCTCCACCGCTACCATGCCGGAAAACTCCAGCAACTCCTTGAGACTGTCCAGCCCCATGCGATCGCCTGCACTCAGGCGTTTCCCTGCGGGATCGTGGCGGATTTCAAACACCGACGGGGCCTCACCATTCCGCTCGTCGGAGTCCTCACCGACTACTCGCCCCATCTCTACTGGATGTATGAAACGGTCGATGTCTACGTGGTCCCGGCAGAAGAGATCAAGCGGCGCTTCGTGTCCAACGGGATCGAGGAGAGCCGGATCCGGGTCTACGGAATCCCGGTTGATCCGCGCTTTCTTGATCCGGTGGATCGTCAGGCAACCTTTTCCCAGTTTGGCCTGGATCCAGCCAAGCCCGTCATCCTCGTCATGGGCGGGGGAGGAGGATTTGGGCCGCTTCGTGAACTGATGCTCCACCTGGACCGTCTGCCGATTCCCTGTCAGTTCGTCGTGCTGGCAGGAACGAACCAGGCCCTGCTGGGCTGGTTGCGTCAGCAGGAGTTTCAACACCGGGTTCTCGCCAACGGCTATGTGGACTCGGTCCCGCAGCTCATGGACACCGCCACCCTCATCATCACCAAGCCCGGGGGCTTAACCACGGCCGAGGCCTTGGCCAAGGGGGTGCCTCTGCTCATCATCACGCCGATCCCAGGCCAGGAGATGTGCAACGCGCGCTACCTGCTCTCCAAGGGAGCCGCCATGCAACTGGGCTCTCCAGCGGCAGCCACCGAGGTCGTCGCCCAGTTACTCCGCGAGCCAGCCCGGTTGGACGAGCTGAAGCAACACGTCGAGCCACTGGCCCATCCTGAGTCTGCGCTACACATTGCCAGGCTGCTCATCGAACTGACAGATCAATTTCGCGCAGCGAAATTGATGACAGGTGAGCCAAGCCTCCCATAAATTTTGCGAAGCGAAATTTATGCGTAGCAAAATTTATCTGTATCGGCTCGCCCAATGGCTGAACAGCAGGCTTCCGAGCCGCGCCGCGGGGTGGCTCGCTGAACAGCTCGCCGACTTCCAGTGGCGTGGCTCCTCCCTCGATCGCGCGGCGGTCCGATTCAACCTGACGCTGGTGCTCGGCAGTCCGATCGAGGAACGGTCCCCGTTAGTCCGCGAAGTGTTTCGCAATTTCGCGCGGTACCTGGTGGAATTCCTCAGTGCTCACCGCCTTCGTGAACCCTCGGTGGCTCTTGAAGGCGACGAACACCTGGCTCAGACTTTTCGGGCGAACCGGGGCAGCATCATCCTCAGCGCCCATATCGGCAATTGGGAGCTGGGAGCCATGGTCTTTCACCGTCTAGGAGTTCCGATCAGCATCGTCGTGCTGCCCCATCAGGATCCCCGCGTGAACCAGTTCTTCGACCACCAGCGCCTCCGCTGCGGCGTGGACATCGTCCCGCTCAACGGCCAGGCCACGCAACGCTGTCTTGAGTTGCTCCGTGAAGGCCGCTCGCTTGGAATCCTGGGAGATCGTGAGTTCGGGCATCACGGGGTCGCTGTCTCGTTCTTTGGCCGACAGGCCACCGTGCCGCGCGGACCCGCGATCTTAAGCCTTCGGACCCACGCTCCGGTTGTGCCGGTCTTCTTGATCCGGGAAGGGCTGTGGCGGTTCCGACTCTACATCGAGCCTCCCATCTGGCCTCCTGAGCGTCCCTATACCGAGGCCACGGTCCTGGCATTGACCCAGACGTACGTCACGGTGATCGAACGGTATATCCGGCGGTTCCCAAGCCAGTGGTTGATGTTCCAACCACTACTCGGAGAACCAATCCGGGAAAGTGCGAATTGCGAATTGCCAATTGCAGATTGAGTGATGGACACAATCCAAAATCCACAATCCCTGCCTGCCCCTCGTTCATCGTGGCAGGCAGGCGAAATCCACAATCCCGTTGTGGTGATCCCGGCGTACAACGCGGCCAAGACGATCAGGCCGTTGATCCGCCACGTCAAGCAGTTGGCCCTGGATCCCGTCGTCGTGAATGACGGATCCACGGACGACACGGTCCAGGTGGCTACGGAAGCCGGAGCGCTGGTGATCAGCCACCTCCAGAACCAGGGCAAAGGGGCGGCGCTGCGCACGGGGTTTGCGTTTGCCCTGCAAGCCGGCTATGATGCCGTCGTCACGATGGATAGCGACGGCCAGCATGACCCTCAAGAGATTCCCTACCTGCTTGATGTCGCCTCGCTTCCGCAAGCGGCCGTCGTGGTGGGCCATCGGCTGGTGGATGGATGGTGCATGCCGTGCTTAAGGCGATGGACGAACCGACTGATGTCCCTGATCGTCTCTCGGCTCGCCCGGCAACGCATTCCAGATTCCCAGTGTGGATTTCGGGTGATCCGGCGGCAGGTCCTGTCGGCGATCCAGCTGTCTACTTCCCGGTTCGATCTTGAAACCGAACTCTTGCTCGCGGCCACGAGGCGCGGCTGGCGGGTGATCTCTGTGCCGATCCGGACGATCTACCCGCATCACACCAGCTCCATCCATCCGGTCTGGGACGGACTTCGATTCGTCCACGTCGTCCTCCGGCATCTCCTCCATCCTCGATGACGTTTGAGGAGCAACGGCGCCAGATGATCCACGAGCAACTCCAGGCCCGCGGCATCACTGATGGACGGGTGCTCGCGGCCTTCCTCAAGGTCCCACGCCATCTCTTTGTCCCAAAGGAGGCGCAACGGGAGGCCTATGCGGATCACCCGGTCCCGATCGGGTGCGGCCAGACGGTCAGCCAGCCCTACATGGTGGCCCTCATGACCCAGCTCCTCCGGCTCCAGGGACACGAGCGGGTGCTCGAGATCGGGACAGGCTCGGGCTATCAGCTGGCTATTCTGGCGGAGCTAGCCCTTGAGGTCTATTCGGTTGAACGGCTGCCTGAGCTCGCCACTCAGGCCCTGCGGCGGCTTGAACAACTCGGGTATCTGAATGTCCGCATCACCGCGGGCAACGGCTCGCTCGGGTGGCCAGAGCACGCGCCGTACGACGCGGTCATCGTGACCGCCGCGGCCCCGCAGCTTCCCCAACTGCTCGTGGATCAGCTCGCTGACGGGGGACGGCTGGTGATTCCGATCGGCCCACAACAAGCCCAGACGTTGACCTTGGTGGAGAAACACGGCACAGCCCTCCAGATGAAAGAGATCACGAGCTGCGTGTTTGTCCCGCTGTTTGGGGAACACGGGTGGCCCCCAGAATAAGAGTCCATTCCAAAACCACCGGTCGCTCGAGGCTCAAGGCTCTAGGCTCGAGGCAATTGCCTAGAGCCTCCAGCCTTCAGCCTAGAGCGTCAGAGGGTTTTGAACCGCGTGTGTAATGGATCGGCCGCTGGTCATGGCCTTCAGCATCTCGTTGGGCTGTCATGCGCTCTTCATGGGAATCCAGCTCCTTCACCCACAGTGGCGCTCCGTCTTCAAGGATCAACAGGCTCTTGATGTGATCTATGAGTACCAGCGTGCGGAACAGGAGTTGCGCCGGTTGCAGCGCCAGCTCGAAAGCCTGCGCAGCCAGTCGAACGCCCTGCCAACCATCAGCGCTCCCACCCCGCAGATCCGGATTCCTGATCGGCCGATGGCCCCTCTCTCCACCGTGCTGCCCGCTACCAACGTGAGCCGGACCACCGTGGTGGATCTGACCAATCTGGTTGAGGCGGCCCGGGGGGATCCGGTGTTGCTGAGCTATTTCAGCGCGATTCGAGAGCAGATCCAGCAGACCGCCAACCGGCAGACCTGGATGACCGACGAAGCCAGCGAGGGCCTGGTCTACGTGTCGTTTGTGCTCAACGCCAATGGGGTTGTGCATTCGGTGACCGTCCTGCAGGACCGTTCGGTCCCGTCGCGCCTCCTGCAGGAGATTGCGATGAAGATCATCAAGGCCGCAAGCCCCTTTGCCCCGTTTCCCCCGTCTCTTCAAGAGCCTTCGAAGACGGTCGTGGTCCCGCTCGAGTTCCTCCTTGGTTCCTGAAGCCGCGCTTGACGGCCTTGCGGAGTGGTAGGGTTTTCGCGGCGTCCAGCAGGAGCGAGGTGGACTGTGTCAGACTAAAAAGCGCTTGACATCACAGAAAATTGAACAGTAAAATAGAGGGTTTTGTATGAGGAGACTGGATGGGCCGATTCTGGACATTCACGACGGGAGGGTTATTGACGTTGGTGGCGTGGCTTCCTGCCGGCTCGTCGGCGAAGGAATCAGCGTCCACGGCTGAAGTGATTGCCACAGCCCCGACTTCCCTCCAAGCCCTGCTGACCAATGTCCCTGCCGAAGCCAAAGACATCGCTACCCTGTTAAACCGTGCACTCGTGGCGTTTGAGTTGGGACAGGAAGCCAAACGGAATCTGATCCACCTGCGGTCCGAGCAGGACGAGGTGAAGACGCAGTTGGTTGCTGTCAAGGGGGAACTCGAGGTCCTTGGTCCGCAGCGGAGCCAGCTTGAAACGGAGCTGCACGCACTTGAGCAATGCCGCCCCCTAATTCATAAAAAAAACGGAGAGCATGAGCAGGCGGGGCAATCATCA
>Ga0209399_10001830_pt1 | contig 10753 bp, 9 predicted proteins | sample OV2TP3_FD_184130 | JGI IMG/M metagenome (GOLD analysis project Ga0209399, IMG submission 184130) | Hot spring microbial communities from Beatty, Nevada to study Microbial Dark Matter (Phase II) - OV2 TP3 (SPAdes) (version 3) | ecosystem: Environmental > Aquatic > Thermal springs > Hot (42-90C) ... | reverse complement strand
TGCTGCTGGGCGGCTTTGCCGGCGAGATGAGCGGCGAGACCCGCGAGCTGCTCGTCATCGCCCAGAGCGGCTGCGAGCGGCTTATCCGCCTCATCAACGACGTGCTCGACCTCTCCAAGATCGAAGCCGGCCGCATGCAGTTGCGCCTCCAGCCCATCAGTCCCTTCGATTCGGTGCAGCGCAGCGTGCGCACCATCAAGTCTTACGCCGACGGCTTCCAAGTCAAGCTGGCCATCGACTGCTCCCAGCCGCCCCCCGATGTGCTGGGCGACCGCGACCGCATGGATCAGATCGTCACCAACCTGCTCGGCAACGCCGTCAAGTTCTCCCCGGCCGGCGAAACCGTCACCGTCTCGCTCCGCGTGGTGGAGTCGGCGGTCGAGTGCCGCGTCAGCGACAAAGGCCCCGGCATCCCGCCCGAGCAAGTCGAGCGCATCTTCGGGAAGTTCCAGCAGGTGGAAGGCCAGAGCGGCAAGAAGGGCGGCACCGGACTGGGCCTGGCCATCGCCCGCGCTCTGGTGCAGGAGCACGGCGGCAAAATCTGGGTGGAAAGCGAAGTCGGGCGCGGCAGCCACTTCATCTTCCGCATCCCCCTCCCGCCGGCGAAGAGCTAGCGCCCCAGCAGCACCCGCACGACCCGCTGCGCGTCCTGGTCATCTCCCGGGGTGCCGAAAAGCGCCGCCCGCTGCCCGTCGTAGAGAACGAGCATTGCACGGACATTCTTCAGCCAGCCGCCTCCCGCCGCCGCCACCGCCGGCAACTGCTCCTGCACCGCCTTGGCGTCCATCAAGCGGTCGTAACTAAGCAGGACGAAAATGTCGGTCGGGCGCAGCGCCGTCTTGTGGGAGTCGAGCAGGCCCTGGACGGCCGACTGCACCGTCCGCAGCGAGAGCAGGCTAAGCGTCTCCAGATGCCGGTGCGCCACCACAATCGCCCGCCGCCAACTGCCGCCCGCCAGTGACCACTGCCAGCCGCGCAACTCGGCGTCCTTCCAATTCAGCGGGAGCTTCCGCAAAGTCCCGCGCAGCTTGCGCACGAACTCCTCGGCCAGCATCCCGCGCGGCGGCGTGCTCGGGGCCGGGGCCGGCTCCGCGGCCGGTTTGCCCTGAACGGTTTCACCGTGAACGGGCGGCGAAGGCGGCGGTGCTTCCGCCGCGGGCGCTGCGGGAGGCGGTGGCGGTGCAGCCGAGGCGGACGGCTGCGGCGAAAAGGCTGACTGGGCCGCAGCAGCCGGAGGCGGTTGCGTCGCGGCCGCAGGTCGCGGCGGAGGAGGCGGCGAGGACGGCCGCCGAGCGTCGCGCTTGGGCGCCGCCCAGCCGGGCTCGCCGTCGGCGCGCGGCTTGCGCTCGGGGATGAGCTCGACCTGTTCATCGTACTCGGCCCGCCGGTCCGGGTCGGTCAGAATGGCGATGGCCTCGTTCAGCTCCATCATCTTGGCGGTGGCGTCCTGCTGGACTTCGGGGCTCATCCCGGCGACGCGGTCGGGGTGGTACTGGGCGGCCAGCTTGCGGTAAGCCTGCTTGATGTCGTTCAGGGGAGCGCCGCGGGGGAGGCCGAGCAGGAAGTAGTAGTCTTTGATCATCCCGGCGAATCAGACGCCGTAGGTGCGCCGCAGCAGCCGGTTCACCCGCGCGTGCAGCTCCGGCACCGAGAACGGCTTGCCCATGTAGTCGTCCGTCCCCATCAGGAAGCCTTGCGTGCGGCTGGCCTCGTCGGTGTTCCCGGTGAGCATCATGATGGGAATGAAGGCGGTCTGCAGATTGCTGCGCAGCTTCTGGCAGACTTCGAACCCGTTCATCCCCGGCATCATCACGTCCAGCACCACCAGGTCGGGCTTCATGTTCTCCACCGCTGCCAGCCCTTCGAAGCCGTTGGTGGCGGTGTAGACAACGGGCTTCGAGGGCAACTGCTCGAGCGACTTCACCACCAGCCGCCGGATGGCGTCGTCGTCGTCCACCACCAGAATGCGCGGCTCCTTACCGGCCGGGCGCGCTGCGACGGCCGGCGGCGCCGCCGCGGTGGCTACCGCCGGTTCGGCAGCGGCTGCCGGGGCTGCGGCGGGAGCGCCGCCTGCGCCGGGCAACAAGTGCGGCACGCGGCGGTCGCGCTCGCTGACAATGGTCATCTTGGTCACTTTGGCGCTGCAGTAGGGGCAGATGCGCCACTCGGGCTTGAGCTCCTGCCCGCAGGCCTCGCAGACAACCTTCAACGAAAACAGGCAGTAGGGGCAGGTGGCGAAGTCGAGGTTGATGAGGCTGCCGCAGTTCGGGCAGCGGATGACTTCGTCCTCCTGGAGCTGGATGACGCGCAGCACCTCTTCGATGGTGGTGGCGCCTTCCTTGACCTTCTCCATGGCCGCCTGCAGCAGCAGGATTGTGCCCGCGGCCACGGCCGCCTTGCGCAGCTCGCTCTCCGAGGCTTTGCGGTTGACCAGCTCTTTGATCGTCGGCGTCATCCGCAGCAGTTCGTACACCCCCACCCGGCCCGAGTAGCCCGTCTTCCCGCAGGCCTCGCAACCCCGCCCGTGGTAGAAGGTGAAGTCGGTCTCTTCGAGGTGCATCCGCTCCAGCAGCTTCTCCGAGGGCTTGTGCGGCTCCTTGCACTGCTCGCAGATGCGCCGCACCAGACGCTGAGCCACGATGAGATTGATCGAGGAGCCAATGAGGAACGGGTCCACGCCGAGGTCCAGCAGCCGGGCCACCGTGGCCATCGTGCTGTTGGTGTGGAGGGTCGAGAGCACCAAGTGGCCGGTCATGGAGGCGTGGAAGGCGATCTCGGCGGTTTCCAGGTCCCGAATCTCGCCGACCAGAATCACGTTCGGGTCCTGGCGCAGGATGGAGCGCAGGCAGGCCGCGAACGTCAGCCCGGCCTTGTTGTTCACCTGCACCTGGTTGATCCCGCCCAACTGGAACTCGATGGGGTCTTCCACGGTGATGATGTTGATGGCCGGGTTCTTCTTCTCGTTCAGGATGGAATAGAGCGAGGTGGTCTTGCCGCTGCTGGTCGGCCCCGTCACCAGGATCATCCCCTGCGGCTGGTCGCAGGCGTTCTTCAGGATTTCCAGCTCTTCCGGCTTGAGCCCCAGGCTGGTGGTGGGCGGGATGGCGCGGCCGGAGCCGAGCACGCGCAGCACGACTTTCTCGCCGAAGTGCGTGGGCAGGGTCGAGACGCGCAGGTCCACGCCGCGGTTCTCGATGGCCACCTTGATGCGGCCGTCCTGCGGCAGGCGCCGCTCGGCGATGTCGAGCTTGGCCAGAATTTTCAGCCGCGACACCAGCGGCCCGTGCAGCCACTTGGGCACCTGCATGAACTCGCGCAGCAGGCCGTCCACGCGCGTGCGCACCTGGACGTCGTTCAGGGTCGGCTCGATGTGGATGTCGCTGGCGCCCTGCTTGATCCCGTCCTGGATCACCAGGTTCACCATCTTCACCACCGGCGGCAGCTCCGCCTGGCTGCGGGCGTCGCCCAGCGGCACCTCGCTGCCTTCCTCCGCCTCCCCGCTGACGATCTCCAGCTCTTCGCTTTCGGTCACGTTCTGGAGGAAATCCTGGAGCCAGTTTTCGGGGGCGTAGTAGCGGTCGATGGCGTCCACCACCTCCGTGCGCGTCGTCACCACCGGCTTGACCGCGCAGCTGGTGGCGAACTCGATGTCCTGGACGGCGGCGAAGTCCGCCGGGTTCGCCATCGCCAACACCAGGCTCGGCCGGCGCTTGGCCGCCGCATCGGATTCTTTCGGAGCTTCCTTCTTGATCGGCAGGCAGACGAACTTGCGCGCCATCTCCTCGGAGAGCGCCCGCACCGCGTCCGGCTCGATGTTGGTGGCGGCCAACTTCACATACGGGATGCGCATGTGCTCGGCAAAAGCTTCCGCCAGTTTTTCTTCCGAGACGCCCTTCTCGGCCAGCACGAGCTCCCACAGCGGCCGCTTGCTCTGCTCGGCCTGCGCCAGCGCCGCCTTCACCTCTTCGGCAGGAAGGACGCCGGCCTTTTCGAGAATGGTCGCCAGTTGTCGGCTCATACGACGAAAAATACTCCACCGCGGCGGGTTTGGGTTTTCTTATCGCACCGGCTCCGGCGGGTGTCAACCCTCAAAAGGCGGCTCCGCTTCGGTTCCGGCAAAAGCCCCCCCGCTCGCCCCTCAACCCTGGAGGTTTGATAATAGTCTCCCCCAAACCGGAATTCAACCGGGCTGGCCGCGACCGCGTCTACTCGTAGGCGAGCGCTGCCACCGGGTCGGCAGCCGCGGCGCGCAACGCCGGATAGACGGCGCCCAGCACGCAGCCCAGCAGGGCCAGCAGGATTCCATAGGCCAGCCACTGCGGCGTAATCAAGATGCTCATGGTGGGGCGGAGGCTGATGAGGATCTCTTTGACGCCGTAGCTCGCCCCCACCCCCACGGCCGCGCCCAGCACGGCGATGGCCAGCGCTTCCCGCACCAGCAGCGCCACGATGTCCCAGCGCGAGGCCCCCAGCGCTTTCAGGATCCCGATCTCCCGCGTCCGCTCCAACACGATGGTGTACATACTCAACAGCACCACCAGGAAGGTGATCACCAGCCCCACCAGGATGACCGAGTTCGTGAACGGCCGGACCTCGGGCAGGTTGTCCGACACCATCAGCGAGAGGTACTCGTCCATCCGCCGGATGCTGTAGCGCGGCAGCAGCTGCTGGAACTTCTGCCGGACGCTCTCCACATCCCCCGTGCTCTTCACCCAGAACATCGAGACGCGGTTCTCGACCCCGAGCAGCTCCTGGGCGGTGCGCAGCGGGATGAAGTAGCGTGCCCCGCGGCCGTGCTCGACGATCCCGCTCACCCGGAAGGGCTGGTTCAGGAGCTCCACCGTGTCGCCCACTTTCAGGTTCTTCGAGGCCGCCTTGATGTCGTCGATGATCACGTCGTAGGGCTCCCGGAAAGGCCCGCCCTGGTGGAACAGAAAGCCGCCGCCCAGGCGGCTGTAGTTGTCGTACTCGATCCCGTAAATCATCGTGATGCTGTTGCTGTTCACGACCGCCAGCACCGGCGCCACTTCTTCGACGCCCTCCACCTGCCGCAGACGCGGGGTCAACTGCTCCGGCAGCACAGCGCTGGAAAACGCCAGGAAGACCGAGGAGTTCGGCGGCTGCACCAGCAGGTCGGCGCCGATGCCCTTGATGCGCGAGCCCCATTCCTGCACGATCCCGTCCGTCAGCCCCATCAGAAACAGCAGGAGAAAGACCTGCAGGCTCACCGCCGCCACGCTCAACAGCGTCCGCACCGGCCGCGCCCGCAGGTTGGCCCAGATCAGCTCTCGCACGCCTTCGCTCTCCCTTTCATCGACAAATTACTCACTTTAGCACTGGCGTCACGCAGCGTCAACGAACCGGCGCCTTGACAGCAGCGGCAGCGCCTGCCTACCATCGCCGCTCCCTTGGGCACAGCGGCCAACGATCGCTGGGACCGGCTGGCGGGATTCTTCCTGCTGGTTTTTGCCGCCGCCCTCCCTCACTCTATCTCCGTCTCGCAGACCGCCGCGGCCTTGGCGTTACTGGTGTGGGCCGGCGGGCTGCTGGCCCGTCGCCAGCGGCCGCCCTCCACCCCGCTCGACCTCGCCATCCTGCTTTTTGTTTGCGTCGCCGTGCTGGCCGCCGTCTTTTCTCTCGACCCCGCTTTGAGCGTCACCAAGCTCGACAACGTCGCGCTCATCGCCATTGTGCCTCTGACCGCAGCTCTCGTGCGCACCCGCCGGCAGGCTCTGATCCTCGTATTGGTGCTCCTCGGCTCCGCCGCGGTGGGGGCCGGAGTAGTCCTGGTGGAAAAAGCCGTCGGGCGCGGCGTGGAGGTCGTGGCCGTCGCTCCCGGCAGCCCCTTCAAGAAACGCCTCCAGCCCCGCGACGTTCTGCAGCGCTGCGACGGCCAGGAGATCCGCAACCCGGCTCACTTCCACGAGCTGCTCAACCAGCACAACCGCTCGCTGCCCCTTCATTGCGAAGGGATGCGCGCCGGGTTCATTCCCTTCGGGGTCACGCTGAACCCCAAGCGCTTGCCCGCCGCCGCGGCCCCCGCCGGCTGGGGCGCCGAGGTCAAAGTCGGCCGCAGCCTGCGCGCCCGCGGCACCTACGACCACCCCGTCACCTACGCCGAAGTCCTCCTGCAGTTGACCGCGCTGGCCGCCGGCCTTTGGCTCGCCGGCGCGCGCCGCTGGAGCGGCGCCGGAGTCGGCCTGCTTATCGTGGGCCTTTTGCTGGCCGGGGCCCTGGCGGCAACCTTCACGCGTGCCTCCTGGGCGGCGCTGGTGGTGGCCGGGCTGGCGATGCTCTGGATGAAACTGGGCTGGCGCGGACGCATCGGCGTGGCCGTGGCCGCCGTCGTGGCGCTGGTCGGTTTGAACACGACGCTGGTCAAGTGGCGCGGCGTCGGCTTCTACAACCCCGCCGACACCAGCATTCAGTACCGCCTCCTGATGTGGGAGGACGGCTGGCGGCTCATCCGGGAGCACCCCCTGCTCGGCGTCGGCATGGATTCCGTGCTCACCCATTGGCAGGAGCTTGGCCTGCGCGCCTACGGGCAGTTCGGCCTGCAGAGCCATTTCCATTCGACGCCCATCCAGCTCGGCGTCGAGCGCGGCCTCGTGGGCCTGGCCGCCTGGCTGCTGCTGATGGGCCTTTACCTGCGCCTTCTCTTGCGGCTGCTGCAGCGGACGCGCGACGCAGCCGACGGCGGGGAGCGCGGGCTGGCCCTCGGCATCTTCGGCGCCGCCGTCGGCTTCCTTTCGAGCGGCCTCGTCCACTACAACTTCGGCGACTCGGAAGTTGTGATGGTTTTCTGGTTCCTGGCGGGCGTGGCGGTGGCGCTCGACCGGCTCGCTCGCGCCCCCGCTTGACTTTCGCGGCTCGCGCCCTAGACTGGCAGCCCAGTATGCCGCGCATCCTCGACGTCGGCTGCGGCCGCAACAAGTTCCCCGGCGCCGTCGGCCTCGACCGCAACCCGGCCACCGCCGCCGACGTGCTCGCCGACCTCGAGCGCTTCCCCTATCCTTTCGCCGACTCCACGTTCGAGGAAATCCGCGCCGTGCATGTCGTCGAGCACCTCGACGACCTCATCCGCTTCATGGAGGAGATGCACCGGCTGCTGCGGCCCGGCGGACGGCTCTACATCGCCACCCCGCACTACACCGACTTCGCTTCTTTCTGCGACCCCACCCACCGCCGCCACCTGACCAGCTTCTCTTTCCGCTACTTCACCGAAGACTACGCCTTCGACTACTACTCCCCGGCGCGCTTCCGCGAAGTGCGGGTGCGCGTGGTGATGCCGCGGCTGTGGCGGTGGCTGGGCTTGCAGTGGCTGATCAACCACTCCCTGCTCGTGCGGCGCTTCTGGGAGCACTACCTCTGCTTCCTGATGCGTGGCAAAGTTCTGGAGTTCTGGTTTGAAGCGGTGAGGTAAGCCTAGCCCGCTTGCCGGGCGCGGCGGAACGACTCGAGTGTCCAGCGGTCGTCTTCCTCCCGCTCGTGGTGCCGCAGGATGTAGAGGTGCCCGTCGTCGGCGCGCACGCGGAAGTAGGTTTCATCGGGGCCGTACCACTGGTCGAGCACTTCCTCGACCTCGAACGTCCGCCCGGCCAGCGTAAAACGCAGCGGCCGCTCGTCCGCCTTCCGCCCCGCGTAGCACTCCACCCGCACTTCCATCAGCCGCACTCCGTGCTTCTACTCTAGCCGATGAGGCGGGCGAGCAGGCCCTTCTTTTTCTTCTTGGGCTGGTAGGGAGCGAAGAGCGCGGCCGGCAGCTTGCGCTTGCCGTTCTCCTGCGTGTGCTCCACGCCGCGGCGCTGGCGGATTTTCTCCTGCAGCTCGTAGGCGATCTTCTTGGCCGTGTCCACGCCCGTGGGGCCGACGCCGACGACTTCGCCCTGGCGGGTCTTCAAGAGTTGCCAGCGGTCGTCCTCGACCGGGTCGATGCGCTCGGGGAAAAACTCGAGGAAAAGCTCCAGGTATTCGGCGTCGAACGCCGGGCAATGCTGGAAGCCGGTGTAGAGGTTTTTCTTCACGTAGTCGGCGATGCGCGCCTTGTCGAACACCCACACGCCGCCCGGCTCCAGCCGCCCCATCGTCAGCCACTCGTTGTTGATGCGGTCGGACAGGTTGGCGATGGCGTAGCGGCAGCCGAACCCCATCCAGAAGTTGCCGTCGTAGAAGCAGTGCTCACGCCGGGGCTTCATCAGCAGCTCCCGGAAGCAGTGGGTCAGTTGCGCCATCCGGTGCCAGTCGATTTCGGCGCCGTGCAGCCAAGCGCGCTTGTGGTGCAGGTCCCAGGCGGCCTCCTTGAGCTCCTGGAGCGCCTCGAGCTCGTCCAGTTGATAGGTCACGCGCACGCGCAGCGCCTTCCCTTCTCCGAACTGCTGGAAGGTCGGATGCTTCCGCGCCACTTCGACCGCCTGCTCGAAGGCGGCTACGGTGGCGTAGGTCAGCTCCACCGTCACGCCCTTCTCGGGCACGGCCGGCTCGTTCCCTAGTTGTACGGTTTGGCTCATCGTCGCAGTCAAAGCCCGCCATTCTAGCGGCAACCGTCCGAACGCGCAACGCGCCCCCGGTGGCTGGCTGCTGCGCCGCCTGCAAGCCCCGCGCAGGCCGAGCCAAGGAATCTTCTCTGCCCGAAAAACCTTTGACCGCTTGACAGCGTCTATGTGTACAATAGACAGGTTTGGGGGTAGGCACGGAACGAGACGGAGGGCAGGCCTGGGAATGAAAGCCATACTTGTTCGCACACGGCAGGGACTCGCCTTGCTGGCCGCTCTCTCGCTCCTCTGCCCCGCTGCGCTCCCCGCGCGCGACTTCTTCCTGCAGGAAGGAACGGAAATCAACCTGCGCCTGCACACCACCGTCGACAGCAAGATTTCCCAGACCGGCGATCGCATCATCGGCACCGTCGAAGACCCCGTCCTGGTCGACAACGTCGAGGTCATTCCCATCGGGGCGCGCGTGCTGGGCCGCGTCGGCGACATCCAGAAGCCCGGCCGCTTCGGCAAAGGCGGGCGCCTGGTGTTAGCCTTTGAGTCCATCGAAGTGCCCGGCGCCGGCAACGTGCAGATCAGCGGCAGCCTGGTCGATCTCTACGACCCCGAGGCCGACGAAGAAGTGCAAGACCTCGACGTCGGCGAGGAAGGCCAGGTGAAGGCCGGCGGGCCCCGCAAGCTGAAGCGCATCGGTAGCGTCGCCGCCGGCGGCGGCATCGGCGCGGCCGCAGCCGGCGGAGTCGGTGGAGCCATCGGCGTGGCCGTCGGCACCGGCGTGGCTTTTATCTGGTGGAAGGGCAAGAACGTGGAGTTGCCGGCCGGCACCGGCCTTGTGATGCGGATTGACCGCGGCGTGACCTTCTCGGTGCCCGACATGCCGCGCCCTGCCGGCAGCCGCTAGGTCGAACGTCCCTTCTTTTTTCCCCGGAATAATCAGTAGAGATCGTAGCGCGCCCGCAGGGCGGCCAGCTCGGCGTTGAACTGCGCGCCGATCAGGATCACCACGGCGCTCAAATACATCCAAATCAGCAGGCCGATGGCGGCGGCAAAGCCGCCGTAGAGGATGTTGTAGATGGCGAGCCGCCGCACGTAGAACCCGAAGGCTGCGGTCACAATCCACCACAGGCCCATGGCCAGGGCGGCGCCGGGCAGCACGTCGTTCCAGCGCTGCCGGTGGTCGGGGGTGAGGAAAAAGTAGAGCGCCGCCAGCACCAGCGTGGCCGTGACGATGGCGAGCGCGAAGTAGCCCATCGTCCAGAGAATCCGCACCGGCCGGTCGAACCCCACCCCCAGCTCTTCGATCAGCCAGCCGCGCACGTACTTGCCGAACACCACCAGCATGCTCACCGCCACCCAGGGAATCACCGTCAGCCCCACCATCCCGACGGCGCGTCCCTGCCGGAACCAGAAGCTGCGGCGCTCCTCGCGGTCGTGGATGGTTGAGAAGATGCGGTTCAGGGAAAACATCAGTTGCGAGCCGAGCATCACCGTGCCGATGCCCCCGCCCAGCAGCAGCCGGTCGGGATGCGCCGAGAGCGCCAGCAGCGAGTCCACCACCTGCCGGCGGCTCCCGGGCGGCAGCACCACCTGCAGTCCTTCCAGCAGGTCTTCCAGGCCCGGCGCCGCATAGATGAGCACCCCCGCCAGGAAGATCAGCGCCGGGAAGAAAGCCAGGAACATGTTGAAGGCGACCGCCTGCGCGTGCAACAGCGAGCCGCCGCGCACGCTGTGGTAGACGGCGCGCAGCCCGGCGCGCGAAACTCCCCGCAGGGTGTGCTCGCCCCGCTCGGCTTGTTCCGTGACAGCCATCTTGCGGCCCCGGGCTGCCCTCCCACAGGAATTTGAAGCCGCCGCGGCTTTCGGGTAAGATGCGCGAGTGTACTCTTAGAAGGCGCTCGGCGCAACGCGCTTCTTAGCAGCCCGCGGGAGGGAGCGATGGGAACGGCCATTCAGGTGAAAGAAGCGACCATTTGCCCGAACTACGTCAACGGGCAGTGGGTGCAGTCGCGCTCGGGACGGAAGCTCGTCCGGCTCAACCCCGCCAACCACGACGACGTGCTCGGCTTCGCCCCGCTCTCGACCCGCGACGAAATCCGCGAGGCCGTCGACGCCGCCCGCCAGGCTTTCCCTGCCTGGCGCGACACGCCCGCGCCGGTGCGCGGCAAGATCGTGATGCAGGCGGCGCGGCTGATGGCGGAAGAGAAAGAGTCGCTGGCCCGGCTGCTCACCCGCGAAGAAGGCAAAACGGTCAGCGAGTCGCTCGG
>Ga0209399_10001826_pt1 | contig 10762 bp, 11 predicted proteins | sample OV2TP3_FD_184130 | JGI IMG/M metagenome (GOLD analysis project Ga0209399, IMG submission 184130) | Hot spring microbial communities from Beatty, Nevada to study Microbial Dark Matter (Phase II) - OV2 TP3 (SPAdes) (version 3) | ecosystem: Environmental > Aquatic > Thermal springs > Hot (42-90C) ... | reverse complement strand
GGGAAAAGGAACAGTGGTTAGTGCTTAGTGATTGGTGGTCAGTGCAAAGCAGTCTTGCACTATCCACTATCCACTGTCTTTTCCCCCTGGAGGGGGAAGCCTTCCTGAATCCCTTCCCCCCTGGAGGGGGAAGGTGAGGATGGGGGGGAAAAGCGGGGTGGGTGCGGGTGTCGATGGGGGGGAGGGGATGTACCTCCTGTACAATAGCCTGTTGCTCCTCACCTCACTGGCTGGACTGCCCTACTTCGCCCTCCAGTCTCTGCGGACATCGAAATATCGGGCGGGTCTGCGCCAGCGCTTTGGTCAAATACCCCCGGCCGTTGCGGCGGCGCTACAAGGGAGGCGACCGCTCTGGGTGCACGCCGTGTCGGTCGGAGAGGTGATCGCGGCGGCCCCCCTGGTCACCGCGCTGCGCGCTCGCTTTCCGGACGTGCCGCTGTTGGTCTCGACCGTGACCGAGACCGGGCAGGCAACCGCACGCGCGAAGATGGCTGCGGATGCCTATCTCTACTTTCCGCTGGACTATCCGTGGGTCGTCCATCACGTGATCGAGGCGGTGGAGCCACGCCTGTTCCTCATGATCGAGACGGAGATCTGGCCGAATTTCCTCCGGCACCTCCACCGGCGCGGCATTCCTGCCTTGCTCGTCAATGGTCGCATCTCCCCGAGGTCCTTCCGTGGCTATCGGCGGCTACGCCCGTTCATGCGGCAGGTCCTGGGATCGGTCGCCAGCCTCAGCATGCAAACCAGGGTGGACGCGGCGCGGATCATTGGGATGGGTGCGGAGCCTGGGCGGGTATACGTCACCGGCAATATCAAATACGATCTCCCTCTTACGCCGCTAAGCCTCGCTGAAGAACAGGCGCTGCGGGCCGACCTCGGGATCGGCGAGGCGCCGGTATTCATGGCTGGGAGCACGCATCGAGGGGAAGAAGAAATCGTGCTCCAGGCCTATCTGCAGGCGCGCGCCCAGGTGCCGGCGCTCCGCCTGCTGCTGGCGCCGCGGCATCTGGAGCGTCTGGACGAGATCGAAGCGCTGCTGCGTAGGCATCGGCTGACGGTACATCGGCGCAGCCAGGGGCGTCTGCCATCGCAGGGCGCCGACGTACCCGTGCTGCTGCTCGATACCATCGGCGAACTGGCAGGGCTCTATGCCGTCGGGACAGTGGTCTTCGTGGGCGGAAGCTTCGTCCCCATCGGCGGGCATAACGTGTTGGAGCCGGCGGCCCATCGCAAAGCCATCCTGTTTGGCCCGCACATGCACAACTTTCACGAGATCGCGGCAGCCCTGTTAGAGGCTGGTGGAGCGCTGCAAGTACAGAAGCCTGAGGCCATGGGCGAGACCCTCAGCGCCTTGCTGCAGGATCCAGAACGCCGCCAGGCCCTTGGTGATGGGGCCTACTCCGTCTTGCATCAGAACCAGGGTGCGATCGCACGCAATGTGCACTTGATTGAGCAGCTGTTGGACCAGCATACACATGCCTGACGGCGAGCGCGCCACCATGGTGACTCGCGCGTGGTTCGATTTAGGTGACTCCCAGCGTCCTCAGGAAATCGATCGGCCTGACAATGGGTATCCCCTGGTAGATCTTGAGGCGGCGGAGGTGGCGATCACCTGACACAATAAGATCTGCCCTCCCTTCCACCGCACATTCGAGGATCCGGTTATCAGGTGGATCTTGTTGAATGACGTCTGGAGTCATCTTAGGGTTGATGATTTCTGCAGCCTTGGCAAGTGCCTTCGGACGATGAAGCCTTACCCTCTCTTCAAGCCCGAACGTTTCCCGCAGAACTCTTCCAACTTCGTTCACAATGGCCGGTGAAATCAACAGGTGGTAGCGATGCTCCGCTGCCTGTTGCACGATTTGGAAGATCGGCCGTTCGGGATGGAGAAAAGCGGAGATGTAGACATTGGTATCGACTACGGCCCTAAGAAGTCCGCCACCGCTTGCGGGATTCATCGATGATCCGATTGACGTCTTTATACTTAATCCCACGTTTTTTGGCCTGCAGGGATACCTCGCGCGCAAGCTCCTTCAGCTCTTTCACGAGATCCTCTGGACCCATAGGGTTTTTTTCTTGTTCTTCTTTGGCCTCGCGAATCAAGTCCATGACCCAGCGCTCTTCCTCCTGCTCCCGTTGTTTCCGGTAGAGCTGATAGACGCGAAACATCTCGCGAAACAGTTCGCTTTTTGTGCGTCGTTCTGCTTTGGCGATCTGCTCGACTTCCTCCGCCAGGGCGGGGGGGACAGAAAACCCCATCACTTTCGTCACGCGACCCATGCTCTCACTCCTGGGGATTAACTGAGTTTAACTCATGACCACACTGTAGCAGGCCGAGAGCACGTGTCAAGCACCCCCCGCCTGGGGGATACCTCCGACGTGTCATAGGCCCCGTACCTCACTGGGGACTTTAGGCGGATTCGTATGAAGACAGTGATGACCCTATGGCGAAAAATCATCCTGCGCGGCCCCCGAGCGATCAATGAATGCCTGGAGGGATCGCCCCCGACCCCCGCGTCGGGTGAGGATTGAAACTCCGTGCAAATATTGCTATAGTCGTCGCAGCCGGGTAGCGCCCGACCACCGCGTCGGGTGAGGATTGAAACAAACAAACAAACCATCAGGTGGCCGCCGACCTCATCCGTGTTTGACGAGAGGGGTATGTCGATGCAGCAGGCGAGTCGCGGTCGGTCTTGCACGCATCCAGCATGGATTCCGTGCGTGGCGTTCTGGGTTGGCCTGATCTGGCTGCATGGCCTGGGGATTGCCGGGGAACTCTACCGCTGGACCGATGACCAGGGGCGTATCCACTTCTCTGATCAACCGCCGGCACAAGGGCGCGAACTGAAAGTGTATGGGCCCAGAGAGGACTCGCCACCGCTGGAGGCTGAGCCTCCGAAGGAGGATGCAGGCAAAACCAGAGTGCGGCCTCGGGTGGCTGAGCCGCCGAGGGGCGATCCGGGTAGAACCAAGGTGCGGCCCATGCAGTCTGGCGATGCGATCATCGTGGAGGCGAGGGTGAACCGGAAATTGACCGCGCCGTTACTATTGGATACCGGAGCGAGTTATACGGTGCTGACCAAGCAAACAGCGCAGGCCCTGGGGATCCCCGCCATCGAACGCCTGCCCAAGCAAACGTTTCATACAGGTGGGGGAGTGGTCCTCTGGCCCGTGACGACCTTGCAATCGGTGCGTGTGGGGACGGCTGAGGTGCGCGATGTGGAAATCTCAATCGATATGGACGGGCATTTGCGCATGGGGCTGCTGGGCATGACCTTCCTGCGTCACTTCAAAGTCATCGTGGATCGGGAGCAGGGCCAGGTGAGATTCGAACGTTAGCCCGTATCCTGTCTGTTTCTCTTCCTGGGGTCATCGTTGTCACTCCCGGCGCGAGTACGGCCAGGGGATATCGCGCATGACACCACTGCTAGAAGTCAAAGACTTGCACGTCGAATTCGTCACGCGGGACGGCATCGTCAAGGCCGTCAACGGGCTCAGCTTTGGCCTGGAGCCGGGCAAAGTGTTGACGATCCTGGGGGAATCGGGCTCGGGGAAAAGCGTCACCTTGCGCTCCCTCGTCAGGCTCCTTCCCAGTGCCCGCACACGGATGGCGGGGGAGGTCTGGCTGAAAGGCATGAACCTCTATGAGCTCCCCGAGAATGAGGTGCAAAACCTTCGCGGCAGCCTCGTGGCCATGATTTTCCAAGAGCCGATGACGGCACTGGATCCTGTGTATACCGTTGGCGAGCAGATCGTGGAAACCCTGGTGCGCCATCAGCAGATGAGCCGGGAGCAGGCGGCACAGCGCGCGCTAGAGCTCTTCGAGCTCGTCCAGATCCCATCCCCCGCCCGCCGGCTGAAATCCTACCCGCATGAGATCAGCGGGGGCATGCGCCAGCGGGCGATGATTGCGATTGCGCTGGCGTGCAACCCCGAGCTCCTGCTCGCCGATGAGCCGACGACGGCGTTGGACGTCACGGTACAGGCCCAGATCCTCTACTTGCTGCGCGAACTGCAAGCGCGCCTGGGCATGGCAGTGATCTTTGTGACCCACGATTTAGGCGTGGCGGCGGAGATCGCCGATGAGGTGGCGGTCATGTATGCCGGGCGGATCGTCGAGTATGGGCCGGTACGGCAGGTGCTGAAGAAGCCAGCGCATCCCTATACTCAGGGCCTGATGAACGCGACGGTCCACCGCGGCCTCAAAGGGCAGAAGCTGATCCCCATCCCTGGTCAACCCCCAGACCTGACGCGTTTGCCGCCGGGATGTAGCTTTGCCCCGCGCTGCCCATCGGTGCATACGCGTTGTTTAGCAGAGTTTCCCGCTGAATATCGGATCTCCCCCGCGCAGATGGCGCGGTGCTTTCTGCGGGAGCCCTCGCCGACGACCGGTTGAGGCGAAGGCAGCAGTTGCGCAATACACCGGAATGAGGAAAGCTGTGAAAAGCGTCGCATGCTCGCTCTGATGAGCATAGGTCCCGAACGAAGGAGGTACGCATGGTGCCATTGAATACTGGACGCGCGCAGGTTGTGACGTCCCTCATCCTCCTGCTGGCTCTGCTGCTCGCGACACCTCTCTGGTTGCCGAGGGTGGGGGCGCAGGAGCGCGGCGGCGTGCTTCGCATCGGCATGACCGCTGCGGATATCCCCTTCACAGGCGGGCAACCTGATCAGGGATTCGAGGGGTTTCGCTTCATCGGCTACCAGCTCTACGACCCGCTCGTCCGTTGGGACCTGTCGCAGGGCGAACGGCTGCCGGCCATTGTGCCGGGCCTGGCTGAGTCGTGGGAGGTGAAGGCTGATGATCCCACCAAGTGGGTCTTCAAGCTGCGCCGTGGTGTGAAATTCCACGACGGGACCGACTTCAACGCCGATGCCGTGCTGTGGAACTGGGACGCCATCAAAAACAAGGACGCGCCCCAGTTCGATTCTCGGCAGGCAGCCCAGGTTGCCCCTCGTATCACGGTGATGAAGAGCTGGCGGAAGCTCGACGATCACACCGTCGAGTTCACCACCACCCGCCCCTCCAGCTTCGTCCCCTACCAGGTCGTGTACATCTTCTATGTGAGCCCGAGCCAGTGGGAGAAAGTCGGACGGGACTGGCGCGCATTGGCCAACAGCCCGGCGGGCACCGGCCCCTTCAAGCTTGCACGGCTGGTGCCCCGCGAACGTGCGGAGCTGGAGCCTAATCGGGAGTACTGGGATAAGCAGCGCATTTCCAAAGCCGAGAGGGTGATGCTGCTCCCGATGCCTGAGTCCACGACGCGCCTGGCCGCGCTGCGAGCCGGACAGGTGGACTGGATCGAGGTGCCCCCGCCGGATGCCATCCCCGGCCTGCGGCAGGCGGGTTTCCAGATCGTCCTGCGGCCCTATCCCCACAACTGGACGCATACCTTGAACCTGAGCCGGCCTCCCTGGGACAATAAGCTGGTGCGGCAAGCGGCCAACTATGCCATCGACCGCGAGGGCATCTGTAAATCGCTCCTGAACGGGACCTGCATCCCGGCCATCGGGGAGATCTACCCCGGCCATCCCTGGTTCGGTAACCCTACCGTCCGCTATGAATACGACCCAGCTAAGGCGAAAGACCTGCTGAAGCAGGCGGGATACGATGGCAAGAACAAGCGTGTGAAAGCCAGCGCGCTCATCTCCACCTCGGGCTCCGGCCAGATGCTCCCCTTACCCATGAACGAGTTCGTGCAGGAGAATCTGCGCGAGGTGGGCATCGACCTCGAACTCGTCACCATCGAGTGGAACGCCCTCACGCAGCGGTACCGCCAGGGCTTTCAGCATCCCGACAATGCGCAGTTGGGAGCAATCAATGTCTCGTTCAATTTCCAGGAGCCCCAAAGCGCCTTCGTCCGCTTCTTCCATAGCACCTCTGTCCCGCCGGTCGGTGTGAACGGTATGCCGTATATCAACCCGGAGGTGGACCGGCTCATCGAGGCGGCGGAGCGCGAGTTCGACCTGGCCAAACAAAACCAGCTCCTGGCGAAGGTACACGAGATCCTCGTGGAGGATGCCCCCTGGATCTTCATCGTGCACGACTTGAACCCACGGGCGATGAGCCCCAAAGTGAAGGGCTTCGTGCAACCGCAATCGTGGTTCGTGGATCTCACCCTTCCCTGGGTCGCGAAGTAAGAGGAAACGTTCACCGCAGAGAGCGCAGAGTCGGCAGAGAGGAGAAGACAAGGCAGCAAGGAGGTCCAACGTCTTGAGGGCATGTCAAACATGAGACATTGGACCTTGGACGGTCTTTCATGCCTCGATGCCTGTGTGTTACTCTATGCTCTCCGCGTGCTCTGCGGTGAAAAAGTCTGAGGCAGACCAATGTGGGGATATATCGTTAGACGGCTCCTGCTGAGCATTCCGACCCTCCTGGGGGTCACCGTGATCGTATTCTCGTTGATGCATCTGGCCCCGGGGGATCCGATCAGCGCCATGTTGCCCCCCGATGCGCCGCAGGAAGTGGTACAGATGATCAGGCAGCAGATGGGCTTCGATCGGCCCCTACCAGTCCAATACTGGCTGTGGCTGACGCGGGTGGCCCATGGAGACTTCGGTCGCTCCATCGCGACCCGGCGGCCGGTCACCGAAGATATCCGGAGCGCGCTCGGGAATACCTTTCTGCTGGCCCTGGCAGCGGCCCTCCTCGGATTCACGCTGGGAAGCACCCTGGGGAGCTTCGCGGCCTTCTCCCGCGGGCAATGGATGGATAAAGTCTCCAGCGCTGCTGCGATCAGCGGCGTGAGCCTCCCCCACTATTGGGTCGCGATCATGCTCATCATTATCTTCTCCGTGGAGCTGAACTGGCTGCCGGCCATGGGCATGCAGAGCACTGGCTCGGAAGCGTCAGGGTGGGGCGAGATTGCGCGGCACATGATCCTTCCCACGGTTGCGCTCTCGCTTATTCCGATGGGGGTCATCACCCGCATGGTGCGTGCGAGCGTGTTGGAGATTCTGAGCCAGGATTTCGTCCTGACCCTACGCGCCAAGGGGCTGTGGTCCCGCACGGTTACCCGGCATGTGATCAAGAACGCCGCCCCACCTGTGCTGACGCTCATGGGCCTGCAGTTTGGGTATTTGCTGGGGGGCTCGGTGCTGGTGGAGACGGTGTTTAGCTGGCCCGGCTCAGGATACCTCTTGAACCTAGCGATCTTTCAGCGGGACTTTCCGGTCCTGCAAGGGACCATCCTGGTGCTGGCCTCGTTTTTCGTCATCTTAAACCTGATGGTAGATATCCTGCAAAGCGTCGTTGACCCGCGCATTCGGCGGGGGTAACAAGAACAGTTCCGAGTGATGAGGACTGAGTGCAAAACTTCCCCAACTCAGTCCTCATGACTATCCTCCTGGAGATCGACGTGAACGCGACGGCGGTCGACGAACCCAAAACTGGTCGTGACCTCCTAGAAGGTCCGGCCGGGAAGCCGATGTCCTACTGGCAGCTCGTCTGGTGGCGGCTGCGCCGGGACAAGGTGACGCTGGCGGCCGGGGCTGTGATTCTGGCGATCGTCCTCTCGGCGGTCCTGGCCTCCTATATAGCACCCTATGATCCCGCGCGGGGAAGTATCCGCAAACGGCTAGCTGCCATCGGCACACCCGGCCATGCCCTTGGGACCGATGAACAGGGCCGCGACATGCTGACACGGCTCCTGTACGGGGGGCGAATGTCCCTCATCTCCGGTGTGACCCCGGTGCTCATCGCCCTCCTGCTGGGGTCCACATTGGGCATCACGGCTGGCTTCGTGGGAGGGCGCCTGAATCTACTGATTATGCGCGGCACGGATATCTTCTTTGCCTTCCCTTCGATCCTGCTCGCCATCGCCATTTCTGGGGCGCTGGGGGGCGGGCTGAAGAATACCATCATTGCGCTCTCGATCGTGTTTACGCCTCCGATCACCCGCGTGGCCGAGAGCGTGACAACCCAGGTGCGCGGCTGGGAGTTCGTGGAGGCCGCCAGGGCCAGCGGCGCGGGGACCGTCGCCATCATCCGGCACCACATGATCGCCAATGTGCTGGCGCCGATCTTTGTGTATGCGAGCACCTTGATCAGCGTGAGCGTGATCATCGCGTCGGGCCTCAGCTTCCTGGGCCTGGGGGTCTCTCCCCCCAACGCCGAGTGGGGATTGATGCTCAACACGCTGCGGGGCTCGATTTACGTCAACCCCTGGGTGGCGGCCCTCCCCGGTGTCATGATCTTCATGACCTCCATGTCGTTCAACCTGCTCAGCGACGGGCTACGGGACGCCATGGATGTGCGAGTGTAGGGAGCGACTTCTGATAATGGTGCGTTGCAGCCCATCGAAGTCGGGAAGCTGTCTTCCTGAAATGCGGGAGTATACACGGTGCAGCACGGTGCGATTCTCACGGTAAACGATCTGCGCAAATATTTCCCCGTGCGAGGCGGACTCTTGCAAATGGTACAGGCCCAAGTCAAAGCCGTGGATGGGGTGTCGTTCGACGTGCAGCGCGGGGAGATCCTCGGGATCGTCGGCGAGTCCGGCTGCGGGAAATCGACCACCGCCCGCCTCATCCTACGCCTCATCCGGCCCGATAGCGGTGAGGTGCGCTTCGAAGGACAGGAGATGCTGCAGGTCGCGCCGGCCGAACTCAAGGCCTTTCGGCGACAGGTGCAGATGGTCTTCCAGGACCCTTACTCCTCCCTCAACCCTCGTATGAACATCGAGGACGCGGTCGCGTTCAACGTCCGTGTGCATGGGTACGGGCGTGCGGATGCCCGTGCCAAAGCCTGGGGCGTGCTGAATAAAGTCGGGCTGCGCGCGGAGCAGTTCGGCCGCCGCTACCCGCATGAGTTGAGCGGCGGGCAACGTCAGCGCGTCAACATCGCCCGCGCGCTCGTGGTCGATCCCAAGCTCGTCATCCTGGACGAGCCAGTCTCCTCGCTGGATAAATCCGTGCAAGCCCAGGTGCTCAACCTCTTGCAGAACCTCAAGCACGACCTTGGACTGACCTATGTGTTTATTTCCCACGATCTGCACGTCATTGAGTACCTGAGCGACCGCGTCCTGGTGATGTATCTGGGCCAGGTCATGGAAATGGGAAGTGCGGAGGCGGTCTCGGCCGAGCCCCTGCACCCCTATACGCAGGCGCTGTTTGCCTCGGCCCCCTCCATGGACCCTGATGAACGCATCGAGCGGCCGCCCCTCACGGGCGACCCGCCAAATCCCATCAATCCACCCTCCGGATGTCGCTTCCGCACGCGTTGCCCCCACGCCATGGACATCTGCGCCGCTGCCAGCCCTCCCCTTCTGCCCGTGGGGACCAATGGCCGCCAGGTGGCGTGTTATTTGTATAGCGCGACAGCTAGCGCAGACGCCGATACAGCAGATCGCGAATCCCATCGCCCGGGAGGTGGGCCGGGCTTTGGCGATGGCCTGTGAATGAGATACAATGGCCCCACGGCGGTCAGCGCCATGGGATACCAGCTGGGAGGAGGACAGGGCATGAGTTGGTGGGAGTGGTTCAATGTCTTCGTGGGATGCGACCTGGAAACAGGAGGCGTGGGGGGCGTGGCGGATCGGTGGGAGCTATCCCACGACGGCGGGAAGCGGACGTGCTACCTGCGACCTACTCAAGGCTCCGGCGGGGTGACACGTCCGTCCGTCACCTGCCAAACGTGCAGCATTTGTGCCAGGGTGGCGGCCTCCTCGATTACCGTGTTTCCCGCTACCACCGGGATCGCTGGGATGCCACTCCTGCCCAGAAGCGCCGCTCGCCTCGCTGCCCGCTCCACGTCGTAGAGCCCCACCCCCCAGGAGACCTCCACAACCAGGTATGCCTCGACGCTATCTTCCCGGCGTCGTCCCCGCAGCACGAGGTCAGCCAGCATGACCTCGTTCGCCTCAGTCTCGGACAGCTCCCCCCGCTCAACCGCCCCCTCCAGCAGGGCAACCAACTCCTCCCCGGCGAGCAGCCGCGCCCGCCGAATCAGGCCGCCGAAATAGGCGGGGAAATGATTGCGGTAACGGTATTCGAGGCCATACCCTTTGAGCTCGCCGACATCGTTGCTCAAGGTACGAGCGATCCCGGTGAGGTCTGCCACTTGGTACATGAGGTGACGTTGAGACTCGGTCAGGGCGGTTATCTGCTGCGTGAGGGCGGTTATCTGCTGCGTGAGGGCGGTTATCTGCTGCGTGAGAGTATCGACCCGCTGCGCCAGGGTGTCAACCCGCTGTGCCAGGGCGGTGACCTGTTCCTCCGTCCGACGTTGGGCCTCACCCAACGCCTGGACCAGCTCCGGCAGCGCCAATAGCTCGTCAGTCAGCACCAGACGGCGTAACTCTGCGCGCCACTCGGGCCGCTCCTCGAGGATGCGGACAAGGTCGCGAAATTCCTCTACTGTAAAGGGCATCCGGTTCTCCCTGATCCAGCCCCCTGGGCCCAAGCCTCTCACCTAACAGGCTCGCTCTGGAGCCCTGGCTGGGGGACTGCATCGTCACGAGCAGCGTAGCATAGGCGCGCTCCCTCTGCAATATCCACCGTTTACCACCTTGCCTTGTTCCGTTGAACAGGAGCAGGATAAGGGCCCCTCCGATGACCAGGGAACAGAAACACTCGAGGGGTCTGCAGCAAGCGGAATGAGGCTTGTGTGTGCGCTGGACCTCTGCTAGGATAATTGCGTCGATGTCAAGAGCGGCGAGCGACAGATACTCCCCCGATAATAGCCTTGAGCATGGAATCTAGAGCAGAGCAGCAGCCGCGTGAGCTGGGCTGCCAGACTGCGTAGGCGTGAGGCTGC
>Ga0209399_10001822_pt1 | contig 10779 bp, 11 predicted proteins | sample OV2TP3_FD_184130 | JGI IMG/M metagenome (GOLD analysis project Ga0209399, IMG submission 184130) | Hot spring microbial communities from Beatty, Nevada to study Microbial Dark Matter (Phase II) - OV2 TP3 (SPAdes) (version 3) | ecosystem: Environmental > Aquatic > Thermal springs > Hot (42-90C) ... | reverse complement strand
TCAGAAGATGCCGAGTACCCTGCTCAGCTGGAACCCTTCCGGAACGCCGCACGTTGCAGCCCCCTCCACCTCTCGACCTTTCGCTGTGCACATAACGCGAATTCGGCGTCGGCCGCCTACGCACGCGCGCGACTGACTCAACCAACCGACTGCACTCTCGCAGCGTCTCGCCTCCACTCGTACTCGCGGACGGACTTGCACACCTGGACCCAGTAGTAGTCGTAGAATTCCTCGCGGCCTCGTCGCTGGATCTCAACGTGTTCGGGATGGTTCCGCCACGCCTCCAATGCTTCCTCAGACTCAAACTTCACGACGGCGAACGCGTCCCCATCATCCGACGAGTACCGCTTGAACGAGAGGAATCCGGGCATCTTTGATGCGAGTGCATACATTCGCTGGGCCGCCTTCTGGTAGCCGCCAGCGTCGATGTCGGCGCGTGGTTGGGTCTTGAAGAAAACAACCATCATGCGCTGTCCTCCTACGCCGAACGGAGCCCGCGGCTGAGCGGCGGGGCGACGGCGGTTGTATCGCCGTCGGCCCGGCCGCTCCAGGCGCGAGTTCGGCCGCCGCAGGCGGCCGACGAGCGCCTCAAGCCGCGGGCTCCGTTCGGCCGGCCGCCTCGGCCGGCCGAACGCCGCGCTCAGCAGCCGGGGCGAGCACCGCGAGCCCCGGGCCGCTGGAGCGCGAAGTTATGGGCCCCTTGGCTTGGCCGCCGACCCTGGCCAGTGGCCGCTCCGAGCAAGGGCCGTCACGCGCGCAGCGAAACGCGGTGAGAGCGGTCGGTACCGGTCTCTTCAGACGCTCGCGCGCCGCACACCTGGCCCTCGCTACCCCTTCAGTTCCCTCTTCAGCTCGTTGAGGAAGCGCCAGTCGGTGCCCTGGGCGATGATCCTTTGCGGGCTGGACTTGATCATCCCCGCCTCGTGCATGCGCAGGGCGTAGAATCGGACGGTGTCCTGGGGGTCGTACTCCCGCCACTTGTAGGGGATATCGTTCCTCAGCGCGGCCATGGCGTACTCGAGGTTCGGCGTGTACCCCTTGTCCACGAGGAACTGGGCGACCCGATCAGGCTCGCGCGCACATATGTCCGTGGCCTTCAAGAACGCGCGCAGCACGCGCTTGGTCGCCACCGGGTGCTTGCGGACGAACTCCCAGTGTCCGGCAAGGAAGCAGCAGAAGTACTGAGCCCACGGACGGTCGACTGCGGTGTTGACCAGCACGCGGCCGATTTTCTTCGCCTTGAGCTCTTGTGGCTCGGGCGGCCAGCCCAAGTAGGCGTCCACCTTTCCCTCGGCGAGGAGCCGCCTTCCCTCGGCTGGTAGGTGGACTGCCCAATTGACGTCCGTGCGGGGGTCGAGGCCCACGTACTTCAGGAGGCTGGAGATGAACACATACTGGCCCGCCGTGGGCCCGACGTCGGGGACGGCAACGGTCTTGCCCTTCAGGTCGCGGACTGCCCGGACGCGATCGGTTCCGAAGAGCTCGAGGCACCCCACGTGAATGCCTGCCAGGTGGACGACCGGGTCCCCGGCGTCCACGTGCGCGACGAGCGATCCCACGAAATGCATGGTGATGTCGACCCTGCCGGCCTTGAGCGCCTCTCCAACGGCGACACTTCCAGCGGTCTGGACGTATTGGACATCCGTCCACCCCTCGGCCTTCAGGAGCTCTTGGACGAGGTACTGTGGGGCTGGGCAGATACCCGGGATCTGGACCATCGTGATCTTCGTTGTCTCGGGCGGCGGCTCGGCGGCGACGGAGTCTGCTCCGAGCCCGAGGAGCCCAGCTGTCCCCGCCAGGGACAGCCCTCTCACGAACTCGCGTCGGCTCCAGCTCACGCGTCGGTCACTCATGGAGGCCTCCTCCGTCACGAGGGCGACCGGTACCGAGTATGGATCTCGGTCCTACCCGGGATCAACCGGGACAGCTCAACCCCTTTGGCGACACCGAGCGTTACAGCCCTCCACCTCTCGACCTCTCGTGGTGCGCATAACGGTACGGCTAAGCGGCGCCCGGCTTTATGCGCGTCCGCTTCAGCCGTTTGTTATCTGCTATTTACCAAGTTTGGGTAGTCGGGTGAGCCTCCTATTTACACCCCGCCGTTTTGACGGAATCAGACCCCTCGATCATCTGCCCGTCAAAGGTTTCTCCTGTGAGGGAGGCAGAGGTGTCCCCACACACAATACCTGTGTCCTGGGTGTTGAAGTGAAGGATCATATCGGTATCCCCATCGCCATCTACATCCTCCAGCGCGAAGTGTACAGGAGTAGCCTGAGTCCCGGTTGCACCAAAAAGGACTGTGGTCTCATCTACAGTAGTGGCGTCAAAGGTGTCGGTCGTCAGGATCGCCACCGGGATGACCCCTTCGCTTCTGGGGTTAATGCTGTTCGGGAAGCTGCCGGGCTTGATGTCGATCGCCACCTCGACGACCTGGGCAAAGATGTGGATTTTGCTGTTAGGCGCCTCACCGTCCCCAACATAGACTTTGCCCTGTGCATCGAGTGCAAGAGCAAAAAACTGGCCGCCTGGAATTTGCCATAATATTTCTCCGCTCTTCGTAAATTTTCGCACCTCGGTTCCTGCCGCGGTTCCTACTGTTTGATAAAGATGGTCCTTGGAGTCTATTCTCAACATTCCTCCGCGCGTCTGGTTGGGAACTGTGCCTAATAGAGTTCCCTCAGGGCTGTAGATCCTAATTTCGCCAGTCTCGAATGATCCCACCGCTACCCCAACGTAGACCAGCCCATTACTATCCACCGCTATTCCCACCGGTCGCCCACCAGCAAAGCCACCTAAGCTCCAGATGGTAATCAGGGTGCCATCTCCGCTGTACTTGCGGACATTGCCAAAATGGTGGTCGAGTACGTAAACAACGCCACCAGGACCGAATGCGAATTCGAAGAGAGAATTAAACTGAGTGAAAAGCGAGATGAGTGTCCCATTTGACGTATATCGGTGAAGTGCGTTATCCGGCCCTGTGCCCGACCCGACCCATACGACCCCATTTCCGTCCACTTGCACGTCAAACGGTCCCGGGCGGTCGGTTGCCCACGTGGTGATAGTACTCCCATCCGGCCCGAGCTTCACGATTCGGTGGTTAAACAGTTCTCCGACGTAGATGTTCCCCTCAGCATCCACTGCCAAGCCGCCCACGCCGTTGAAACAACAAAACGATTTCTCCAAAACAGGTGGGGGTTCGCTGGCATGGGAGATCATAAGAACCCCCAAGATCCAAACTGCAAGGACCACAAAGGCAACCAGCCAATGTACACGCGGCCGGCGCGGGTAACGATTTAATGCATTCATCTCTTGATCTCCTTTCCCTGCGCAACGGCAGATAACGTTGCCAGTGAGCGGCGCGGTCTCCGACCTCCATACCGACACCGACGGTCTTCCGCGGCCGCTCCACTGGCTGGTTAGAGGTCATGATGACTGAACCAGCGTCTGAGCCGCTACTGAATGACATGGTCCGCCCGTCCCAGCAACGACGGCGGGATCGCGAGGCCAAGCGCCTTCGCGCTTTTGAGATTGATCGCCAACTCGAACTGGATGGGCTGCTCAACGGGCAGCTCGGCAGGCTTGGTGCCCTTCAGGATCCTATCAATGTAATTGGCGACCTGGCGGAACTGCTCCGTCAGCTTCGGGCCGTATGACATGAGTCCGCCCGCCTCCACATTCTCACTGCGCTGGAATATAGTGGCGAGTCGGGCCTGCAGGGCCAGCTCTGCAATCCGACGGCGCTCGCTGAGGAACAGGGGATCGGGGAGGATGATAATGCCCGCGGCGCGGTCGCGGGCCATTGCCGCGAATGCCGGTTCCAGTTCTCTCGGCTCACGGACGTCGACCAGCAGGGGCTGTACCCTGAACGACTTGGCGGCTGCCTGGGTTTCAAGCCACCCCGGCGCGGACGCGGGATTTGTGGGGTTTCGCAATGTAGCGACTCGCCTCGCTTTGGGTCGGACCTCCATGAGCAGCTGCAGCATCTTGCCAGTCAAGTCGCGCGCGATGTTGCTGACGCCGGTGACATTTCCACCGGGCCGCGAGAGGCTGGCAACCAACCCGCTCCCCACTGGATCACCGACAGAGACCATGACGATCGGGATGGTGCTGGTCGCCCGCTTCGCTGCGAGCGTCGCCGGTGTGGTCCATGCGACGAGGAGGTCGACCTTCGAGCGGACGAGATCGATGGCGAGGCGGTCCAGTCTGTTCTCGGCACTGGTCGCCCATCTCAGTTCCAGGGCGAGGTTCTGCCCCTCCAAGTACCCAAGTTCCCGTAGTCGCTCTCGCAGTGCCTCAATGTGCGGGGTGACATCCGTGGCGGGGGCGGCGAGGAGTACACCTATCCGATAACCCCGTGTGGCCGGCTGGGCCTCGGCGAGGAGCGACGGGGCGAGAACACCGAAGGCAAGGGCGATGACGGTCAAGATCGGTCTAGCCGTCATGACTCGCCGCTGTCCCAAGGGAGCAGGCGCAAAGCATCTCCGGCTCATCACGCTCTCGGGCTGTACCTCTAACGCTCACGCTCACCGGCCGGGGCGAGCGGATGCGAGCCCCGGGCCGTTGAAGCGTGATGTTAGCCTGCATTGCGTAATCACGCGACCCGACCGCCGCCGTCGTGGGTTACTTTCCCAGGGCGGGGCAAGAGCCCCTGAAACTGCGCAGGAGCAGTACCTCGCCTCAGCGTGGCATTGCCGATCGGTGGAAATGGACGACTTGCCAGTCTGAGTCACGTTTCGCCACAACAAACGTGACACGGCCACTGGCGCTGAAAGGCGTCCCATCTCGCACTCCGGTCACGGTATCCAAGCCAGTAACAACGACGACGGTGTCAGACACGACCATGACGGAATGATCGCCAACTTTCGCCCCTCGCGGCCTGTTGCTCAGGAGCGCCTGCTCGAAGTACTTCCGAATCTCTTCGGGCCTAGTTACAAGGGTCTTGCTACCGGTGCCCAGGAACAGCGCGTCTGGAGCGTAGAGCTTGGCGATGCCGTCGACGTCAGAATCCGTGAATGCCTTGGTCCACTTCTCTACGACCTGAAGCGCGTCCTCTTTGGGGCCGGCGATGGCTGTCGAGCAAAGCGAAGTGATGAGAGCGGAGGCGAGTACGACCACCAGCAGGTCACGCATTTTTCTCCTCCTCCTTTTGCAGGCTAACGGTGCCCATCAGCCGCCGGCGGAGCCGGTCGGCTGCATGGGCGGGTTAGGACCCATGGCACCCTCAGCCTTCGCCCGGCGTGCCATCACTTCCCGGTACTCGCGTGCCTCTGGTAGTCGAGTGAAAGCGATCTGCAAACCTCGTTCGTTGGCGAAGGTCTGGAGTTCGTCGATGGACACTCGGAAGAACTCCTTCCGAGGGTTCAACGGGTTAACACTTCTGTCCGCGAAACGCTGATGGAATGCGGACTCCAGACCGGGAGCGTCCTCGCTGTAAACCATCGCGTGCACGTCAAAGCCGAAGGGCACCGATGCATCGCTGAGCTCTTTGATGCGATCAGCGGGATCGAGCCGGCGAGTCATTCCGATCTTGAACGTGCCGTCTCCGAACGAACCGACATTGGAAAGGAAGTAGACGTAACCGGCTCTCGTTAGCTCCGCGAGTGCGCCAACACGCTCACGCTTCTGGCGCGCTCCCACCAGCTCCTTCTCGAGATCGAGGATTCGAGCCGTCAGGCGAGCGTGCTCTTCGCCCCCTGCTTTCGCCACGTCGACACGGGCTTTGTCGAGGGCCTTCTCGAAGCGGGCCTCCTCCTCCTCCGCATCCGCCCTGGCAGCATCAAGCTCCCGTTGCGCCTTCTCTTGTTCCCGCATCTGGTCGCGCACTCGGCGTTGCTCCTCTAGCACAGCGCGTTTCTTCTCCTCGAGCTCATGCTCCAACCGTAGCTCAGCGAGCTTGAGTTCCATGTAAGACTCGACGATCGATACCTGCATCACTCCACCCAGAGCGTTGATCGCATCAAAGGCCTTGCGAATTCGCTCCTCCATCTTGGTAGCGTTGTTCCAAGCGACCTTCGCGATAGCGGCCTCACACTCGCCGTTGAAAGCTCGCAGGAGAAGCTTGCTATACTGCCGCTGCATCCGCTCGCCCTCGCGTCGGCTGCCTCCGACCGACCACTCCACTGCGAAGTGCGTTGCTCCTCCTGCTTTGACCATTTCGCGTTGCTTGACAACCGCTTCCTCAAGCGCCGCCTTGTAGTCCTCTGGGGTGTCGTAGTCGAAGTGCGGCTTGTAGATGCCGAAGGAAATATCCTCGAGATTCTCTTCGAGGAGTTGAACCTCCTTCTTGAGGTGCTCGTGGGTTGCCGCGACCGTCGTGTGTTCCGCGAGAAGGCCGTCCCTACGTTTGCGTTGCTGGTCGACCTCGCCGCGTAAGCGCTCGAGCTCGCGTGCGGCTGCAGCCGTGGTTTCTTCAGCGCTGCGGCTGGCCTCATCCTTTAGGCGTCGACTCTCAGCTTCCACGTCACGGATGGACTTGTAGCGCGACTGGAGTCTCACTAGGCGGATGAGCAGCGTCACGGCGGCGGCGGCAAGCCCTACCGAAACCACCCCTAGGATCGCCAGAAGGATGTTCGAGCTCATTCGATGTGCTCCCCTGGAGAGATAACGCGACTCAGCATGCTACTCCGACTGCGGTTCTTGTGGTCCTAACTCGATGTATACGGAACTGGATAGCAGCGAACACGCTGCTGGCTCGGGCAAGCTAAAGCCTCCCGCCCGGCGAGCAGCGCTGCCCCGATCGGCTTCTCCGACGCCGCTTTAGCGCGTTGCTCTGGGCGCTTCCTTCCGGCGTTACGCAGACCGAGGATATCCACGGCCCGACGCCGATGGCTCTCAGTGGTCATGGCGCCAGCATCCGGTCGGCGGGACTCCGCACGCCGGCCGGGCCGCGGTTGAGGACGTGCGTGTAGATCATCGTCGTGCTCAGGTCCCGGTGACCCAGCAGTTCTTGCACGGTCCGGATGTCGTGCCCGTCCTCGAGCAGATGGGTGGCGAACGAGTGACGAAACGTGTGACAGGTCGCGCGCTTCGCGATCCCGGCCCGGCGGACGGCTTCCTTGACGGCGCGTTGCAGCACGGACTCGTGCAGGTGATGCCGGCGCCGCTGGCCCGTCACGCGGTCGACGTAGATCCGGGTGGCCGGAAAGACCCACTGCCAGGCCCACTCGCGGCCGGCGTTGGGGTACTTGCGCGCGAGCGCCCAGGGCAGCTCCACCCAGCCCGCGCCGTGCTGGAGGTCCGCTCCGTGCTGCCTCCTCACGAACTCGAGATGCCGCGCGAGATCGGCCTTCACGACCCCCGGCAGCATCGTCACTCGATCCCGGTCGCCCTTGCCCCCGCGCACGACAATCTGGTTAGCGCCGAAGTCGACGTCCTTGACCCGGAGGCGGGCGCACTCGAGCAGGCGAAGGCCCGCGCCGTAGAGCAGAATGGCCATCAACCGCGGGGGGCCTTGAAGCTCGCGGAGGATCGCGCGCACCTCCTCCCGAGTCAGCACGACCGGGAGGCGCTCCGCCTGCTTGGCCCGGACCACCCCGTCGAGCCACGGGAGCTCCTGCTCCAGCACGTGGCGGTAGAGAAACAGCAGGGCGCTCAAGGCCTGGTTCTGCGTGGACGCGGCGACGTTGCCTTCGACGGCGAGCGAGCTCAAGAACTGCGTGATCTCGGCCGCTCCCATGTCCGCCGGGTGGCGCTTGCCATGGAAGAGGATGTAGCGGCGGATCCAGGCGACATAGGCCTTCTCGGTGCGCCGGCTTCCGTGGCGTGCCTGCAGTGCCTGGCGGACTCGGTCGAGGAGCCGAGGCTTCGGTGGACCGGTTTGGATGGTCTCGCGGACGGCGAACGCCGGAACGTCCCGGACGCTTCTCACTGTTGTATACGAGACCGGGGCGTGCGACTGAAGGGTGACCATGCCTCCGTTTCCCCTCCGGTGGCCATCACGATACTCCATCCGTCTAAGCCCGGCAACACCGCCTGCGCCATCGCATAGCACGGGGCGTGCCCGCCGGGACGCGGCCCCGGCTCGGCCGTCGGGACGAAGGGTTGTATCGAGCGTGGCGTCGGACGCGGGCGTCCGGTGTCCGCGGAAGGATACACCGAGCTCATCAGGGGTACCTCCTTGGCAGCGTCGTGCCGACGGCGTCGTGGGGGGTGATGCCGAGCCCGTCCCGGCGGTACATGCTGCTCGACCCGTGGACGCGGTCGTGCCGCGCTTCAGGCGCTTCGCCGACGGCCTGCGGGACGTCCTCGACCTCCAGATGCCAGCGCTGTAACATCGGGTCGCGGGGGGGCCGAGGGCGGGTGCTACGGTGGGCGGGCAGACAAGGGAGGGGGAGATGGCGCGACCACAGGGGGAGATCCCACGCCGGGTGCTCTGGCAGAAGTGTCGGCGGGGCGAGGTCCAGCGGGCGGCGGCGGCCGGAGGGCTGGCGCTCCTGCCGATCGGGTCCGTCGAGCAGCACGGCCCGCACCTGCCGCTCGACACCGACAGCTTCAGCGCGTTCACCATCGCGGTGCGGGCGGCCGAGCAGGTCGCAGAGTTTCCGGTGCTGGTGCTCCCGCCGGTCTGGTGGGGGCTGTCGCCGTACTGGATGGTCTTCCCCGGGACGCTCACGCTCCGGGCCGAGACGCTGACCGAGATCATCGTGGACATCGCGGCCAGCGTCGCCCGGCACGGGTTCCGGCACATGGTCATCGTCAACGGCCACGGTGGCAACCACGGGCTCATGCAGGCCGCGGCCGTGAAGGCCTCGAGCGAAGAGTTCCGGGTGGCCGCGCTCTCCTACTGGACCCTCGTGGCGGACGAGATGCGGGCCCTCAGCACCCGGGATGGCGGCGGGATCGGTCACGCCGGCGAGATGGAGACGTCGATCCAGCTGCACCTCCAGCCGGAGTGCGTGGACATGACCGAGGTGAAGCCCGAGCACTGTGTGGATCTCGAAGCGTACGAGCGCGCGTTCGCCCGCGGCGTCTACCTGCCGCCGAACCCCCGCGACGAGTCGCCGCACGGGGTGTACGGGATGTCCCACGCCGCCGACGAGGAGAAGGGTCGCCGGGTCGTGGCGGCAGCCGCGGGCGAGCTGGCCGCGTTCGTCCGGACCTTCCGGCGGTAGCCGCTGTCCGTCGCATGAGGATCGTCGCGCACCTCGACATGGATGCCTTCTACGCCGCGGTGGAGGAGCGCTACCGCCCCGAGCTGCGAGGGCGACCCGTCGTCGTGGGCGCGGACCCCAAGGGCGGGGCGGGGCGCGGCGTCGTGACCGCGGCGAACTACGCGGCCAGGAAGTACGGGATCCGGTCCGCCCTTCCCATCTCCCGGGCCTGGCGGCTTGCCGAGGCCGCGCGCCGGCGGGGCGAGCCCGAGACCGTCTTTGTCAGAGGCAACCGCGCCCTCTACCGTGAGGTCTCCGAGCGGATCATGGCGGTCCTCGCGAAGGGCGCGGACGCGTTCGAGGAAGCGAGCATCGACGAGGCCTACCTCGAGCTCTCCTCACTCGGCGACTTCGAGCGGGCGGCCGAGCATGCGCGCGGGCTCAAGCGCGAGATCCGGGAGCGCGAGGGCCTGAGCTGCTCGGTCGGGATCGCGCCGAACAAGCTCGTCGCGAAGATCGCGTCGGAGTTCCGGAAGCCGGATGGCCTCACGATCGTTCGCCCGGAGGAGGTCCAGGGATTTCTGGACCCGTTGCCGGTCCGGGTGATTCCTGGCGTCGGACCGAAGACCGAACTCCTGCTCCGCGAGAAGCGAATCCGGACCGTTGCGGAGCTCCGTCGCATCGATCTCGCGGAGCTGAGGGCCTGGTTCGGGAAGTGGGGCGAGGATCTCCACGCCAAGGCGCGCGGCGTCTCCGAGAACCCGGTCTCGAACGTGTGGGAGCCGAAATCCATCGGGGAACAGGAGACATTCGAGGCGGACACGCTCGACTCGGCCTTCGTCCTGGAGCGGGCGCGGCTCCTCGCGGCGGCGGTGTTCCGCCGGTTCGTCGCCGGGGGATTCCGAGCGTTCCGGACGGTCACGGTGACGGTCCGGTTCGCCGACTTCACGACCACCAGCCGGTCCCATACCCGCAAGTCCCCGCTGGCGACCGAAGAGGCCCTGCACGACGAGGTTCGGCAGCTTCTCATGCCGTTCTTCGATGCGCGGCAGAACCCGAGGCACAAGAGGCTTCGGCTGATCGGCGTGCGGGTGGAGAAGCTCCTGCGGGAGCCCGGCCGGACGCACGGTCAGGAGCCGCTGGCTTTGGACCCGTGAGGCCGTGGAGCCTCACGCCACGCCCGGATCGCTGGGGATCCACCACTCCTCGCCGCGCACGGTCGTCACGTACTCCGGCCAGCGGTAGTGGACCGGCGCGGGGAAGCGCGGCGGCAGAAGGGGCGGGACCCACCGGGAGCCCCCGATCCCCCCGCCCGTCCGCTCGAGGAACTCCGCCCGCGCGCGCTGGAGCTCGCCGGGGGAGGTGAGCAGCTCCACGAAGGTCGCGCCGATGGCGCGGCCCGCCGTGTACCAGAGGGGATCGATCGCCGGCGGGAAGCCCCCCAGGGCGTTGCGCGGCCAGTCGGGGTAGCGGTAGGCGGGGGCCGGCGGGCGCAGCATCGCGCGGCCGACATAGAGGCGCGCGGTGGGGGCGTGCCAGGTGTACTCCACGTAGTCGTCCGACGTGTAGTGGGTCTGCCAGGGCGGCAGCGCCTGCCGGAGCCGCGCCTCGCCCACCTCGGGCGGCGTCAGCTCCTGGATCTCGGGCAGGAAGGGATCGGCCATGGGCTCGAGCCCGAGGGTGCGCTGGA